>Ga0318567_10001090_pt1 | contig 10942 bp, 4 predicted proteins | sample GRESIP088b5f20_FD_203691 | JGI IMG/M metagenome (GOLD analysis project Ga0318567, IMG submission 203691) | Tropical soil microbial communities from Luquillo Experimental Forest, Puerto Rico - GRE.SIPMG.088b5f20 | ecosystem: Environmental > Terrestrial > Soil > Tropical forest > Bulk soil...
CCCCTAAAAGGAAAAAGAATAGCGAACTACATTCCCGGACTCGATAGTTTACAAACCGCTTCCAAATTCCTGGAGCAAAGCGGCGCATTGAATGCCAGCAAACTTGGCGAAGCAAAACAGCTAAGCGGCGATCTGCAAAAACTGGAAGGCAGCCTGTCCTCCGCAGAACAAATTGAAGCATACCTCAAGCAACGAAAAGAATTACTCACGGCACAGTTGGAGAAGTTTGGCATGGTCAAAGAACTAACCAATCTCAAGAAAGAAGTTTATTACTATCGCCAGCAAATAGAAGAATATAAAAATCTTTTCCACGATCAAAAAAAGCTTGAGGAGAAAGCGCTGGCAACACTTCGCGCATTACCGGCCTTTCAGTCTTTCATGCAAAAGAACAGCTATCTCGCGCAATTATTTCCTTCATCAGGTGCCGCAGCCTCAAGCGATCCAACAGCTGCAATTGCAGGACTGCAAACAAGGACGAGTGTTCAATCCATTTTACAGGAAAGATTAGGTGCGACTTCGCTGCCGTCGCCAAGTGCAAGTGCAGGAGCGGCCAATCCATTGGATCAATCCATGCAGGCTGCACAACAGCAACTCAATGCGCTAAAGGATAAAGTGAACAAATTAGGAGGTTCAAATAGTGATATAGAGCAACCTGACTTCAAACCTAAAACCCAAAAAACAAAAACATTCCTGCAAAGATTAGAGCCTGGCATTATCATTCAAAGCGGCGGCAGCAGCAACTGGTTGCCCGCTATTACTGACATAGGATTATCGCTCGGCTATAAACTATCGGATAAAAGTACCATTGGCCTGAAAGCTGCGTGGAAAGCAGGTTTCGGTCATCCAATAAAAGATATTCATTTCAGTAGCGAAGGAGTGAACACGGGCGCGTTTCTCGATATAAGGCTCAAAGGGTCGATCTGGATTTCATCCGGCTGCGAGTACAATTATCTGCAATCATTCAAAAGTCTTCAGGAACTACACGCCAATGTAAACATATGGCAGCGCAGTGCCTTGCTCGGTATCTCCAAAAAAGTAAAAGCCGGAAAGCACAGTAGTAATGTGCAATTGCTCTATGACTTTTTGTGGAAACAGCAAGTGCCTGTGGCGCAACCGCTGAAGTTTAGAGTGGGAGTGGGGTTGTGAGGAAAAGAGTAAAGTAATCTTAAATCAAAATAGTCGAATTATTAAAACTAAACCGAATTATGAAAAAAGTCTTTTTATTGACACTGCTATGTAGTGCTTATTGCTCATTGTTTTCTCAAAACACATTTCCAACAACCGGAAATGTGTTGATCAATTCTTCGACAGATAATGGAAACCAGCTACAGGTAAATGGCTCAGCCACCACAACGAAAGATATAATCGTTAATGGAATTACAATTGGCCGAGGCTCGGGTACGACTAATTACAATACAGCCTCTGGTTACAACGCATTGAGAAGTAACGTTACCGGTGATCAAAATACAGCATTGGGCTATAGTGCATTATTGAGCAACACCACAGGAACAAATAATACGGCATTGGGGGCTTTTGCACTTGTGCTTAACTCAACAGGAATACGTAATACTGCGCTTGGTGATTGGGCTCTCGAAGGTAACACAACAGGCAATTTTAACGATGCAATTGGCTACGAAGCCCTTCAATCCAATACTTCCGGAAGTTTTAACTACGCAATTGGACACTATGCACTTGCTTTTAACCAGGTAGGCAATGGCAATTTTGCATCCGGACATGGGGCTCTTTTTAATTCTACAGGAAACTATAATATAGGGTTAGGACACCTTGCAGGTTTTAATCAATCCAGCGGTGATAATAATATTATAATTGGCGCTAATGCTGATGTGCCGGATCTTACAGGTTCCAATCAACTGAACATTGGCAATATTATTTACGGAGTTGGTGTTAGCACGTCAACAGCTGGCGCCGGCAATGTAGGTATCGGTACTACTTCACCCTCCGAAAAACTTTCAGTAAACGGCAATATCAGAGCTAAAAAAGTAATCGTCACTCAATCCGGTTGGGCAGATTATGTTTTCGAACCCACCTACAAACTCCCTTCTTTAGATTCTATTTCCTCTTTCATTAAGGTTAATAAACATTTACCCGAAATGCCTTCTGCATCTGCTATTGAGAAGGATGGACAAGATGTGGGAGAAGTTCAGAAGTTGTTGTTGAAGAAGGTGGAGGAGTTGACGCTGTATGTGATCGGGCAGAATGAACGAATTCAACGCCTTGAAGAAGAAAATAAAGCCTTAAAAAAAGATCAATTATCAAAAAAGTAAAAACAGGTAAGCAAATAAACGATGTTGAAATGCCAGATAGGTTTTTTTTGAAACCTATCATGAAAATTGTTTCCATAAAATTCGGATATGAAATATAAACTCTTTTTGTTGGTTTTCTTTTTTAAAGCTGTATTCTGTTTGGGACAAACCGTTCCCGAACCCAAGATCACATCACCCAACGTGGCTAGTATGGAACGCTTTGATAATATTCCAGTAAGCTTTTATACAGGAGTACCCTCCATTTCAATACCTGTTTATGAATACAAAAAAGGAAATATCAGTATTCCAATTGCTTTATCCTACCACCCCGGCAATGTGCGCGTGGCACAATTTGCAGGATGGGTAGGCACAGGATGGAACCTAAGCGCAGAGGGTTGTATAACCCGCAGGGTCAAGGACAGTCCGGATGAATGGCAGTGGGCTGAATTTATGTCCTATTATCCTACGCAGGCAGGTGTTATGTCAGGTAGTGAAAAACTGGCTGCAACAGATTTAACCAATCCAACTAAATTAAATGACTTTTATTCATCGTTGAACAATACATATTATGACGTGTATGCCGACGAATTTAGCTTCAATGTCTGTGGTTACAGTGGTAAATTTTATTACGATGGAAGTAGTAAAAGCTGGAAAGTGATTTCTGATCAGCAACCTATTAAGGTCGATTTATTGCAATCATCTTTTCTATCCAAAGACATCTTATATGATGTGTTGAGAAAGTATAACATAACGTTAATGACTTTATCCACACGTATGCCTGAATTAATTTTTGCAGGATTTGTAGTGACCCTTCCGAATGGAACGAAATGTTATTTTGGTGGTGAAGATGCCATCGATTTTTCTTCCTCTTTTGAAGTCTCAGGCGATAATTTTTCAATGACGGCATCAGCATGGCATCTGAATAAAATAATTGATGTAAATGGTAATGAAGTTGATTTTAATTATAAAAGAAGCTTCCCCACCTATCAATTAGGTATGTCAGCCAGTGAAATGTCGAATCTTGGGACTGGGCCAACCGGTGGTGGTAGTTTAACGCTTTGTGGTGGCACAGGCGGTGTTTCCAATGTCACTGTGAGTGACTATAATTTAGGTGGGAACTTTGAATACCCGGTATATCTAACTTCTGTTAGTAGCGCAGCTGACAGTGTTATATTTAATTCATCACCTTCCGTCTGTCAAAAATTAACGCAACAAATTTATAATATATTTCATGTCCCTAATAACGCCTCACAAAATACAGCTGCTTACACTATAATGGGCGACAACTATCATCATTCAGATCCCAATATACAATGGGAACAATTAGATAGCATTACTGTAAAAACAAGCAATTCAATTAGAAATAAATTCAAATTTGGCTTCAGCAATTCCCTGAGCCAGCGACTGACCTTAAACAGTTTTCAGGTTCTTGATATAAACAATGGTAACTTAAAAAATTACGCTTTTGACTACAATAACATTCAAAAGCTTCCTGCGTCCATTGGAGATTCCACAGATCATTGGGGGTTTTGTAATAATAATACGGTAGTAGGTAAGCTGCTTTCGGGTATTTATCCTTACCGGGAAACCAATCCGGATGTAGTAACGACGGGATTGCTGACAAAAATCACTTATCCAACCGGTGGCTATTCTACCTATACCTGGGAAGCGCATGACTATAGCAGGGTTGTTGCAAAAACGAAAGATAGTGTTACCAGTGCAATGGGGTTTGCTGGTGGAAACAGAATTAAAGAGATTGATGAATACGATGCGAACAATAAGAAGCTACTGGGCAAAGTATATAAATACAAAAAAAATTATTATGCTGGTTGCAATGAAAACCTGCTGGCATCTAGCGGTACATTAAATGGATTGCCCGTTTATTATATGTCGATAAATGACCGGCCATCCTATCATGCTCCTTTTAGCTACTCACTATATAAAGGTGAGTTAAATTCATTGGGATGCTACAGCGATGCGGGGGATATGTCCTATATCGGTTATGATGAAGTAGTAGAAATAGACCAGGATGGGTCATATACAAAACACTTTTTTACCTGTTACGACCAGGATCTGTTTGGAAATAAACATTTTGATACCGCTCCTATAGGATATGCTACGTGGAGAAAAGGGGATGATACTTATTTTCCTATGAACAGTACTGCCTTGGAAAGAGGTAAGCCTACCGGAACATTTAATTATTCGGCAAACAATGTTTTGTTACAAAAAGAACTAGTACAGTACAGGAACGATGCAGGTAGATTTGACAATTATATCCCAAGCATTGATTATCGAGGGTCGATTCAATGTAGCGGTTATGATGCAGTTTCTTTTATTACTGCCAATAAAGAATATTTCTATTCTTATTATCCTGTACAAAAGCAGGTTTTTACTTATGATCAAACAGGCAATAATCCAGCGATTCAAACAGAGTTATATAACTACAATGGTTATAACCAATTAACAAACCAAACAACTGTAAATTCTAAAGGAGATTCTATTGCGACATTTCTCAAATATCCCCAGGATTATAGTGATGCCGTTTACCAAACAATGGTTTCTAAAAACATCATCTCTCCTGTAATCGAACAAACTACAACAAAGGGACATGGTACCGAGCTATCCAAAACGCAAACCAGTTATGCTTTTTGGAACAACAACGGACTCATACTGCCTGATAGCATCAAGAAGTCGGTTTTAGGTAATATACCGGAAACTGAAATAGTGTTTAGCAATTACGATAGTTCCGGCAACCCCCTGGAGTATACCACAAAAGATGGCATTACGACAGCCATTCTGTGGGGTTACAACCATCAATATCCCGTTGCCAAAATAGTAGGCTCCTATTACTCAACAGCTTCAAACACCATCAACCAAAGCATTTTGGACAATCCAACGGACGAACAGGCACTACGCAACGAACTGGGCAAGCTAAGAACAATTTCCAATGCGCATGTATCTACCTATACCTACATGCCTTTGGTAGGCATGACGTCTGGGACCGATCCCAACGGCCGCACTAACTACTATGAGTATGATGGCATGAGTCGCTTAAGGCTTATACGCGACCAGGATAATAACGTGATAAAGACTTTTTGTTACAATTTCGCAGGCCAGCCCGAAGCTTGCAGTATAAGTTATACCAGCACCCAATCACAGTCGTTTACAAAAAATTGTGGCAGTTGTTCGACTGGCAGTTCCTTTGTTTATACCGCCACGGCCACCTCTTCGATCAGCCAGTCCGATGCAATTGCAAAAGCCCTGGCGGACATAGCTGCCAACGGGCAGCATTATGCCGACTCCATCGGCTCCTGTACTTTAAACAACAGCCCTTCTGCTTTAAATACCAATAACCAGGTTTCTTTAAATGGGTTTTCTCTATCAACAAGTAATAATGTGTTGACGATGTCGCTTAATTTTTATCCAACGATAGACCTCACACCTGGCGCTCCCTTCGAGGTTGGAAGACTCTCCAATAGTTGTTATAGTTCGTTTTCAGGTTGCGCCCTTGTTTACTCCAATGGCGTTCCGCTGCAATTGATTTGTGACCGTGGACAAGTTTTAATCCAGGCGACCAGTCAGACACTGAGTGCTTACTCCACCATTAATATAACAAATGCTGTAATTCAGCAAGGCGGAAACTGTAGGTAGCCATCAAGCGGAATTAAATAACTACGAATAAAACCACAAATCAACAACCCACGTATGAAAAGCATATATGCCATTTTACTGATGAGTGTGTGTATGGGTTTACAAAGCACTCAGGCGCAAATCAATTATGTCCGCACTTGGACAGCCACCGCACCGGAGCAAAATCCAAATAATTTGATGGCTCGTCCCCTGAGTGATGTTAAACAGGCGACCCAATACTTTGATGGGCTTGGCAGACCGGTGCAAACGGTAGCTAAACAGGGAAGCCTGGAAACAAAGACTGGCGGTGCTTACGACCAGGTAATTTCCATTGGTTATGATGCTCTAGGTCGACAAAATATTCAATACCTGCCCTATGTGGCAACTTCCGCAAATGGTAGTTATCAAACGGATGCAGCCACCGCGCAGCCCAATTTTTATAACATGACATCTATACTAAACGGGCAGGGAGAATCTGGCAGCAATGCCCATTCGCAAATCAACTTTGAAGCCTCACCACTCAATCGTCCTGTATTAAGCATGGCCCCCGGTAACAGCTGGGTGGGCAATGGCAAAGGCGTAGGAACAAAATACTGGATCAACACAGCAACCGACCAGGTGCGAATCTGGACCATTACTGACGCTGCCAACAATGCCGGGACATTTGGGGGCTATGCAAGTGTCGGCATGTATGATGCGGGCCAGCTTTATAAAACTGTAACCGTAGATGAAAACGGCAAACAGGTCATAGAGTTCAAAGACAAAAGTGGACTTGTTATTTTAAAGAAAGTGCAAAGTACTGCCACCACAGATGATGGCACAGGCAGCAATAATGACGGATGGCTATGTACCTATTACATCTACGACGATCTCAATAATCGTCGTTGTGTTATCCAACCCGAAGGAGTAAAGGCATTGTCTTTAAACAATTGGCAATTGCTAACATCCAACAACTATCAACCAACAACGACCATCCTCAATGAACAATGCTTCCGTTATGAATACGACGAGCGTAACCGTATGATCATGAAAAAAGTGCCAGGCGCGGGCGAAGTGTATATGGTGTATGACAGCCGCGATAGATTAGTGATGACGCAGGATGCCAATATGCGAAACGATAACAAATGGTTGGTAACCGAATATGACGCACTTAACCGCCCGGTGCTTACCGGCTTCATTACTTACAACAGTACGTTGGCCAATATGAAGAGCCTTGTAAACACAATAACCCAGCCGGGCTATGTGCCGCCTTCATTACCACCGCCGTCTGCCCCTGATATAATTCCAGACCTCGTAATCATCAGCCAAAACGTAACAGGAACAAAACAGGCTACACATAGCATTACACTGGATCAGGAATTTACGAGCGGTGATGAGTTTGTTGCGGAAATTACGGACGGCGCTACTCAAGGCAATTCCGCAGCCACAACAACGAGCAGTGCGATAATTAGTAACAGCCCATTGCCACCCGGCACTACGCTCGACATACTTACAGAAACGCATTATGATGATTACAACAATCTGCCAGCCGGTTTGAGCGCCTCTGTTGCGGCTTATAACACTGCCGGGTTTATTGGTAGCTACAACACTGCGCCAGATTACGCACAGGAAATAAAGGCAAGTGACAAAACAAAAGGGCTTGTTACGTGGACACGCACGCGAATACTCGGCAGCGACCAATACACGAGTAACGCCAATTTGTACGATGACAAGTCAAGAGTGATACCAGTGCAAAGCCTCAATGCCACTGGCGGCACAGATGTTATCACCACGCAATACAGCTGGGCAGGAAAACCCTTGCGCTCATTGCAAAAACTCGACAAAGAAGGAGCGAATGCGCAAAGCATGGAACTGTTAACGACTTATGCTTACGATGACCTTAACAGAGTAACCTCTATAAAAAAGAAAGTGCATAAAGACGGACTGGCTGATGTAGAGAAAATCATTGCGCAAAATGAATACGATGCGCTGGGTCAATTAAAAAAGAAATCGCTGGCTCCTGAATACTCCACTTCTGAAGGTGGTGCTGGTCTTGAAAGTCTTACGTATGACTATAACATTCGGGGCTGGATGCTGGGTGCTAACCGCGACTACGCGAAAAGCGCAAACAGCACCACAAATTATTTTGGTTTTGACCTGGGTTATGATAAAACCGTTACTTCCATATCCGGAGGAGACTACAGTGCTTCGCAGCTAAACGGCAACATTGCCGGCACGATCTGGAAAAGCAAAGGAAGCGGCGAACTGCGTAAATACGATTTTACTTACGATGCGGTGAATCGCCTTACCGGTGCAAGTTTTGGCCAATACACCGGCAATAGTTTTAACACAAATGCAAAGGTGGATTATACTGTAAGCAATCTCAGCTACGATGATAATGGCAATATAAGGACCATGAACCAGATGGGACTAAAAGGAACTGCCAGTGTGCCTGTTGATCAGCTTGCTTATGATTATGTGCCGGGCACTAACAAACTCAACAAAGTAACTGACACCGCTAATGATGCCAACAGTACACTGGGCGATTTTAAATACACCAGCAAGGGAGCGAACGACTATGACTATGATGACAATGGTAATTTGAAACTTGACAACAACAAGAACATTCAAAGCATAGTGTACAATTACCTGAACCTGCCACAAAAAATAACCACCGCCAAAGGCACGGTAGAATATGTATATGATGCAACCGGCAACAAAATAAAGAAGATTGTAACAGAAGGATCAACCACAAAAACAACTTTGTATCTCGGCGGCGCTGTATTTCAAAATGATACTTTGCAGTTCGTGGCACATGAAGAAGGAAGGATAAGAATTGCAAACGACAACACTTTTGCCTTCGATTACTTTTTAAAAGATCATTTGGGCAACGTGCGAATGGTGCTGACCGATGAGCAGAAAACAGATGGCTACATACCGGTAACATTTGAAGACGCGAACAAAACAAACGAACAGCTTTACTATGAGAAAACAGATGTAAGTGTAACAGACAGACCAGGGCCGTTTGGCGATATGACCGCCAACGGTAATAAGGTGCAACTGCTGCAAAAGCAAATGCAAAGCGTGGGTGTAGGCAAGCTTGTAAAAGTGATGGCAGGTGATAAGATCAACGCAAAAGTTGAATACTACACTCCAGCTGCCATCACAGACAATAGCAATGCGAATGGTTTAAACAGCGTGCTGGGAAGTTTAGGAAACTTAATAGATAACGGCGCTGCCGGAGCGGTATTAAAAGGCACAGGAACAGCCGTGGCCAATGGCATAACGGCAGCAGGGTTTTTAGGTAATTTGCTGAGTGATCAAAATAATACAAGTACAAGCACAAACCCTAAAGCCTATTTGAATGTTTTATTCTTCGATGAGCAGTTTAACTATGTATCACAAAACAGTGGCTTTACGCAAGTAACTACCAAAGGCAGCAAGGATCAACGAGTGCTGAGTAACAAGGAGGCTCCCAAAAATGGCTGGGCCTATGTGTACGTGAATAACGAAAGTAATAATTTAGTTTATTTTGATAACTTTCAGGTGAGCCAGGAAAGAGGAAGGATATTAGAGGAGAATCATTATTATCCGTTTGGGTTAACCATGGCTGGGATAAGCAGTAAAGCAAGTGAGTTTGGAAAACCTGAAAATCATTATAAGTATAACGGCAAAGAAGAGCAGAGAAAAGAGTTTAGTGATGGATCGGGCTTAGAGTGGTTGGATTATGGCGCGAGGATGCAAGACCCACAATTAGGGCGGTGGTATACGATAGACCCGTTTGCTGAAAAATATACAATGCTTTCTCCATACAATTATGCAGCAAATAATCCTGTAAAATACATTGACCCAGACGGCAAAGAGTTTGTGGATCCAAAAGGAAAACAAATGACATATGCCGTACAAAAGGATGGGTCGATGAAGTTCTCAAAAAATGCGACCGATGATTTTAAGCAGATTGCTTCTGGCATGGCTCAAACAAAAACAGGGATGAGCATGCTGAAATCAATGAGTAGCTCTAAGACCAAAATCACTCTGATAATTGATCGTGAAAATATTTCTAAAACTGCGAATGGAGAGGTTCGTGGAGGAGTGACTGAGCCGATGATATCTCAAATGACTGTTAATGGCAAACCGGTTGGTGAAAAATTTACTTCTTCAGCAAAAATTACCATATTTCAAGCAGGGATAGAAAAAATGGCCGAGCAAGGCAATGGCAAGATCCTTATAAATGGGCAGGAAATTGATACAAAAAACGTTTCTATCTCCGATATCATGGCAAGTTTTGGTGTCCATGAAGGCACACACGCAGTAGACAGGAATTCGTCCCGATCCTTGAATCCGAAAGCTTCTGATGCTGATATAGAGAAAAAGCCATATGAAAACCAACTCAACTTTATCAATGAACTTGAAGAAAAGAAACAAGTAAAAAGTCAACAATGAGAATGATAATTATGATCCTTTTTATAGGTCTTTTGTCGATGCGTTGCTACAGTCAATCTTCAGCCGATTCTGCTGTGATGCAATATTTGCGCAAGATAAAAGATGAGCCTTCGCCAACTTTGAAAATTACTGTAAAAAAGGGTAAAACAATCCGTTCTGCAAACTTCTTTGTTGAGCCAATGGATAGCCTTTCTAATGAAACAATAGCTCTAAGGACATTCATATTTGGATCATCTGCATCCCATAGTCGAAAATATTTTTTGTTACAGATTTTCTTGCCAAAAGGCAAAGAAGACAAAATCATTGACGATGAGGGGATAGAACATGCAATTACTTCGCTACTCGCATTTATCAAGCAATTTCAATTGGCTGACACTGAAAAAGCGGTTTTGATCAGAGCCTTAACTTATGCATACAATTGAAAAAGAGTTGCAGCTTATGTAATCTTAATGCCAACTTGTACCATAAATTGAATTCATTCAAATAATAAACATAAAATGCCGCTACTTGAGCGGCTTTATTCGATTACGAAGCGCAAAGGGCATACTGGTATGAATGTAACTACAAAAGGTCCGACTAGCAATAAATATAATAAACCAACTAAAGACCAGCAGAAAAAACAGCTT
>Ga0318567_10001091_pt1 | contig 10941 bp, 10 predicted proteins | sample GRESIP088b5f20_FD_203691 | JGI IMG/M metagenome (GOLD analysis project Ga0318567, IMG submission 203691) | Tropical soil microbial communities from Luquillo Experimental Forest, Puerto Rico - GRE.SIPMG.088b5f20 | ecosystem: Environmental > Terrestrial > Soil > Tropical forest > Bulk soil...
GCCCTTCCACTCTGTCGGTTCCAACACTGGCGGTTGTTAATACTGCCGACGACGTCGCTCCTCTGAATTCACTGAAGCCATTCGCGGATGCAATGGCGGAAAACGCGCAGATTATTGAATATCCCGGTGAACTCGGTGTCTGCCTGCAACATCTCGGAATTCTGGTCGGACGCCACGCACGAGCTCATGTATGGCCGGAAATCCTATCCTGGTTGAAGTCTGAGCAAGTTCGGTGCGAGCATGATTAGGATGCCTGTCGGCTTCTACGGCCTAGCGCAAACATCTGATCTGATGCGAACGTGGAACGCATGGTATTCGGTATCCATGCAGGCAGCGCGACTTGCATGGGATGCGCAGGCCGTGGTGGCGCTCAGATTCATGCAAATAGCCAGAGAAATCGCTCGTGGCCGTCAATCCGAGACCCATCGCATGTTGACCGAAAAAGTAGCGCCTTTCACTGAGGCACAAGCCGCGGCTGGAACCGCTGCCATTCGTGGAAACAGCCATCGGGTCGCAAAGAAAGCTTTAGGCGTCTATAAAAAGCGAGTCCGTCGTAACAAGCTAAGGCTCACGCGCAAATTGGGACGCGGTTCGTAATGGCAAAATCCGGCCCTGCGAAGACGCTCGGGCTCGACGTCTCAAGCAACTAATTGCGCTTACCGCCGGGCGATCGAATCGGTCAGCTGACGTCTGCTTTTGGCGCAAAGCGGACATTTCGCGGCTCAGTTCCGATGTCCGCCTTTGGGGGTAAAGCGGACATCGCGCAAAGCTCAGGCGGTCAAAGCACCATTGCTATCGCTGTAAAATGAACGCGCGCGGTTATTCTCGCGTCAGGGCCAGTGGTGCGGGTTCCTTTGACGCGGCATTACTGGTCGGACACGACAATACCACGGTGGCGGGAAGTCGGCAGCTGGTCGCTGCTATCGTTTACAAGCAATCTTCACCGAGCGTGGATCGTCTGCTCGCCCAGCCGCCGTAACGATGACGGTCCGTCTGCACGTTTCGCAAACTACGAGGTACTGTCCGCAGCTTTTGGCTGGATAGGGGAGTGGCTGCGTGCAGGTCATCGACGCGCCGCCGGAACAATCGACGTCAACACCGTTTGGATAGGCTGGATCGGTCGGCTGTTGCGCCTCGCGCCCCTCATCAAGCCACGTCACCCTAATCGCGGGATTTCGGCGTGTCTGCCCGGTCATTGCATTTCATCGGTATGCACGACGCCGAATGGCACGCCCTCGCGGTCGTATGCTGCTTTGAACTCCGCAACCAGACGAGAGAGTCTTTTCGCGAATTCATTGGCTATGCCGCGCATTTTTGCCGGCGATCCCGCCTCCTTCGAACTGGCAAGGATCATGGCCTGGAGCTGAAGGAGTGCGTCGTAGATTTCATAATTGCGAAGGTGCGCGACGTTGGTAGCAGGATCGCGAGACGCCGCAATAATCGTGTCCCACACGGCATCGCGTATTCGGCTGCAATACGCACGATCGAACGCGTCAATGTCCTCGCGCCTGGTCTTCATGATGCCTCGACCGCCACTACAACCTCGGATGAAGCGTGGTCACCATATATTAATGCTTGAAACATCACAAATCATATTCTATACGCGAGAATATAGATTCTGTCCGTGATAACGAGATTGGGCTCAAATGATCACTGTCGGGCAATTGCGTGCCTCCCGCGCCCTTCTCGGGATTGATCAGCGCCAGCTTGCGGAGGCGGCCGGGCTTTCGCTGCCGACCATACAGCGGATGGAAGCAAGCAACGGCGTGATCCGCGGCAATGTCGATTCTCTGATGAAGCTCGTAGCGGCTCTCGATGCGGTCGGCATAGAGCTGATTTCCGATAATGCGACGAGCCATAGCGGCGGGCGCGGCGTCCGATTCAAGAGGGCGCCGACGTGACGCTCACGATTGCGCTTCTCGATACGGCCGCACTGCTCGGACTCGCAGCGACCGCCATGTTGATCTGGCGGGCTGAAGTGGCAACGCGCATCGTCTACACCGCATGCCTCGGCTTATTTCGCGTAAACAGACCTCCGTTCTCAAGGTGAGGCAACGTGCCGGAATTTCTCATGGCAATCCTGCTGCTGCTCCTCGGTGGCGCTGGCGCAGCTGTCGGCTTGCCCTCCCGCATAGGTCACCGCGTGGGCCAGGCTGGAGCAGTCATCGGCTCCGCCATCGGACTCATCCCGGCAATACGCGTGCTCGCGGTGGAAGTCCCTGAAGGCATGTTCGGCGTCTGGCACATGCCCGGCGGCGCTCTGCATTTGCAGATCGATGTCGTCTCCGCGTTTTTCTTGATCCCAGTTTTCGGTCTCTCGATTGTGACTGCGCTCTACGGGCGCAGCTACCTCTTGGTCAGCAAGAGCGAAAGCGAATCCGCAGTCAGTTGGTTTCATCTCAATGTGCTCACCGCGAGCATGGCGCTGGTGATCGTCGCGCGCGACGGCCTTTTGTTTCTGCTGGCCTGGGAGATCATGGCGCTGAGCCCGTTCTTTCTGGTCATTTTCGACGACCGCAAGGAATCGGCGCGGCACGCGGCCTGGACCTACCTCGCCGCCACGCATCTCGGCACAGCGTTCCTTCTGGTGATGTTCGTGGTGCTCGGCGGGCTCGCCGGAACATCGAACTTCGATGCTTACGGCGCCGTCCTACGCGATCACCCGCCGCTGGCATCGGCGATCTTTTTGCTGGCGTTGATCGGTTTCGGCGCCAAGGCCGGCGTCGTGCCGGCGCATGTCTGGCTGCCCGAAGCGCATCCGGCCGCGCCCAGCCACGCCTCGGCGCTGATGTCCGGCGCGATGATCAAGGTCGGCATCTACGGCATCGTGCGCATGTTGATGATGCTCGGCCCGCCCCAGGCGTGGTGGGGTTGGGCGCTGATCGCGGTTGGCGCCACCAGCGGTGTGCTCGGCGTCCTCTTCGCGCTAGCCCAGCACGATCTGAAGCGGCTCCTTGCCTATCACAGTGTGGAGAACATTGGCATCATTCTGCTTGGCATCGGCGTCGGCGTCCTCGGTCTGGCGACCGGCCAGCCGCCGCTTGCCGTCATCGGCTTTGCCGCCGGCCTCCTCCACGTGGTCAACCATTGCATCTTCAAGGGACTATTGTTCCTCGGCGCCGGCGCAGTGCAGCACGCCGCGCACACACTCGACCTGGAGGAACTCGGCGGTCTCATCAAGCCGATGCGTTGGACTGGCACCGCGTTTCTCATTGGTTCGGCCGCGATCGTCGGCTTGCCGCCACTCAATGGCTTCGTCAGCGAGTTCCTGCTGTTCGCCTCGGGCTTCCTCGCGGTCACGCACCCACTGGCGGCGATCGCCACTGCGGGATTGATCGTGATTGTGGTCATGGGCCTGATCAGCGGCCTTGCCGCCGCCTGCTTCGCCAAGGCGTTCGGCATCGTGTTTCTCGGTTCGCCGCGCAGCACCGAAGGGGCCGCAGCGCACGAGGTCGCGCGGCCGATGATCGCGCCGATGGTTTTTTTGGCGGCGCTCTGCGTGCTCATCGGCCTCGCCGCGCCGGCCGTGGTGGCGGCAAGCGCGGGCGTCGTCGCCGCGGCGACCGGCATGCGTGTCGGCGCGGTCGGCGATGAGCTTGCGATGGCGAGCGGGGCGCTGACCGGCGCCGTCATCGTGTTCGCGATCCTCATCGTCGTCGGCGCTCTGGCGTGGGCCTTTCGCGCCCGCCTTCTGGCTGGCGTCGCCGTGCCACGCCGGCCAGTGTGGGGATGCGGCTATCGTTTTCCATCGCCGCGCATGCAATACACCGCCTCATCTTTCGCACAGCCGCTGGTCACGCTGTTCCACCTGTTCATCCGCACCCGCGAAGCTCTTGTTCCGCCGAAAGGCTATTTCCCGGCCGCCTCGTCCTATTCGAGCGACAGCGGCGACCCGTTCCTGCATCTGTTGTTCGCGCCGACCTTCCGCTGGTTCGACCGCATGGTGAGCCGGCTCAACGTCATTCAGCACGGCCACATCCACGTCTACGTGCTCTACGTGGCGCTGACCTTGGTCGCGCTGTTGATCTGGGAAAGTTTTTAGCCATGCCGGCGCTCGCCTCGCTTGCCGCCACCGTTTGCGCGCTGGTCCTGGCGCCGTTGCTCTTTGGCATCGTCAACCGCACCAAGGCGTTCGTCGCCGGTCGCCGCGGCCCGCCGCTACTGCAGCTCTACTGGGATCTTGCCAAATATCTGCGGCGCGGCGCGGTCTATGGTGAGACGACGAGCTGGCTGTTCCGGCTCGGGCCGGTGATCGGCCTAGCGACGGCCGCCGCAGCAATCACGGTCACGCCGTTCGGCGGCATTGGCGCGCCGGCGTCTTTCACCGGCGATCTAATCGTGCTTGCCGGCCTGCTGGCGCTTGGCCGGTTCGCCACCGTGCTTGCGGCGCTCGACACCGGGTCCAGCTTCGAAGGCATGGGGGCGAGCCGCGAGATGCACTTCGCCGCGTTGGCTGAGCCCGCACTGCTGCTGGCGCTCGCCACCTTGGCGCACGCCACGGATTTCGTGTCGCTGACGTCGATCTATCGCGCCATCGACGCCGCCGCTTGGACCGGCGCGCTGCCGACCTTTGCGCTGACGGCGATGACACTGGTGGTGCTGCTGCTTGTGGAAAATACGCGCATTCCGGTCGACGATCCAACTACCCATCTCGAACTAACCATGATCCACGAAGTGATGGTGCTCGATCACAGCGGACCGGATCTCGGCTACATCCACTACGCCGCGGCATTGAAGCTCTGGATCATCGGCAGCCTACTGGTCGGCCTGCTCGTTCCGGTGCGCAGCGGCGATGTCTGGCTCGACCTCGCGGCGATGCTTGCTGGCATGGTCGGCCTGGCGCTGGCGATCGGCATGGTCGAGTCGGCGATGGCGCGCTACCGGCTGATGCACGTGCCGCAATTCATCGTCGGCGCCGCCACGCTCTCCGCGGTCGCCTTCATCATCAGGCTGGTGTGACAGTTGTTTGCGCTCACCGACATCATTCAAGCCGTCGGTCTGCTGAGCTGCTTCGCGCTTCTCGCCACCAGCCGCATCGGCGCCTGCATTCGCTGGCTGTCCTTTCAAGGCATTCTGTTCGGATTGGTGCCACTGATCGTGCACCACGACGGCCTCAGCATCCGCGAAATCGCGCTGGCGTCGGGCAACGTCGCGCTCAAGGGTGTCATCTTCCCCTGGCTGCTGCTGCGGCTGCGCGCTCGCGCTGACTATAATCGCGAGGTGCAGCCGTTCGTCAGCTTCATAATGTCGATCCTGTTCGGCACGCTGGCGCTTGCCCTCTCGGTCTGGCTGACCATGCAGATGAAACCGGCGCTTAAGGACGCGCCGTTCGTCATGCTCGACTCCTCGATCTTTTTGATCTTCGTTGGCCTGTTTCTCATTGTCAGCCGGCGCAACGCGCTGATGCAGGTCATCGGCTACCTGGTTCTGGAAAACGGCATCTTTGTCTTCGGCGTGATCACCGTGGTGGGGACGCCGCTGCTGGTCGAACTGGGCGTGCTGCTCGACGCCTTCGTCGGCGTGTTCGTGATGGGTATTGCCATCTACCACATCAACCGCGAGTTCGGCTCGATCGACGTCGATCGCCTGACGGTACTGAAAGGATAGCGCAAGTGCACGCAAGCGAATCGATCGTGGCGTTGCTCGCGCTGTCCATCCTGGGCAGCCTCGTCTGCCTCGCGCTGCGCCGGCCACGGCACGTGCTCATGACGGTGGTCGGCGTCTCGGCGGCGCAGATGCTGCTCGCCTGCAACATTTGGGCGGCGGTCGTCAGCGGCCACGGCTTTGTGTCAGCAGCGGGCCAGTGGCTCTATGTCGACGCCTTCTCCGCGTTCCACATGGTCGTGCTGGCGCTGGTGTTTGTGCTCAGCTCGGCTTTTGCCGCCGTCTATTTCGGCCATGAGGCCGAAGACGTTTTCACCGCCGCGGTCGCCAGTCGCTTCGGCACACTCTGGCTCGGCGCCCAGGGAGCGATGCTGCTAGTGCTGGAATCGAACAACCTGGGCATCATGTGGGTCGGCATGGAGGCCACCACGTTGCTCACCGCTTTCTTGATCTCGCTGCATCCGAGCGGATTATCGCTCGAGGCGATGTGGAAGTACCTGATCATTTGTTCGATCGGCATCGCTTTTGCCTTCATGGGGACGCTGCTGGCGGCAGCATCGATTCAGTCCGACGGCGCCACCGCAAGCGACGCGCTATTCTGGACCAATCTCGCCTCTACCAGAGCGCATCTCGATCCGACCCTGATGAAGTTCGCTTTCGTCTTCGTGCTCGTCGGCTACGGCACGAAGGCCGGCCTGGCACCGATCCATTCCTGGCTGCCCGACGCGCACAGCCAAGCGCCGGCGCCGGTCTCCGCGATGTTCTCCGGCTTCCTGCTGAATACCGCGCTCTACTGCATCATGCGCTTTGTTCCGCCGGTCCAGCACGCGCTCGGACAGCAATTTCCGAGCGAGCTGCTGATCGTGTTCGGCACCCTGTCGATCATGGTCGCGGCCGGCTTTATCGTGTTCCAGAAAGACGCCAAGCGGCTGCTCGCCTATCACAGCGTCGAGCACATGGGCATCATTACGCTCGGCTATGCGCTCGGGCCGATCGGCAGTTTCGCCGCGCTGTTCCACACGCTGAACCATTCGGTGTGCAAGGCGCTGGCATTCTTCGCGGTCGGCCGCCTCGGCCAGCGTTTCGGCAGCCACGACATGCACGCCATCGCCGGCGCGCTGCGCGCCGATCGGCTGTGGGGATCGGCGCTCGTCGTCAGCGTGCTGGCGCTCATCGGCGTGGCGCCGTTTTCGATCTTCATGAGCGAGTATCAGTTGCTGCGCGCGGTGATCGGCACGGGCGCCTGGCTGACGCTGGTGGTGTTTCTCGCCGCTGGAGGCGTCGTGTTCATCGCCGCGTTGCGGCACTTGATCGACATGGCGTTCGGCACCGCGGGCGAGCATGACCGGGGCGCGCGAGACGGCGCGTTCGCGGCACCAATCGTCGTCGTCGCAACGGCATTGCTGCTGCTGCTCGGCATCTGGATGCCGCTGCCGCTGTTTGACGCTATCTCCAGTGCCGCAGCCGTGCTTGCGGGGCAGCCATGACCGCGTTCGTTCGCACCGGCAATGCAGTCCCGGTCGCCGCCGACGTGGTGCCGGCGCTCGCGGTCGAGAATTTCCGCAGCCAAGTTCTCTCGGCGGTCCAGGGCGGTCGCCACCTGCTGTTGCTTTGCGGCATCGCGCAGAAAAACGGCGGCACTAGGTTGCTGGCCGCGATCGCCGACGACAAGCGCGGCGAGATCGGCCTCTGCTCGACAATGGTCGCCGGAGCTTATCCGGCACTCACCCCCGATTGTCCGTCGGCGCATCTATTCGAGCGCGAAATTCACGAGCAATGGGGAGTCGATCCGCAGGGCCATCCCTGGCTTAAGCCGGTGCGTTTTCCCGCGCGCGGCCCGGCCATCGGCGCGGCGGATTTTTATCGCGTCTGCGGTGAGGAAATCCACGAGGTCGCAGTTGGACCAGTGCATGCCGGCGTCATCGAGCCCGGCCACTTCCGTTTCAACTGCCACGGCGAGCGGGTTGTCCATCTGGAAATCTCGCTCGGCTATCAGCACCGCGGCGTCGAGCAGGCTCTGCGCGACGGTCCGCACAAGGCGAGCGCGCATCTCGCCGAGACCATTGCCGGCGACACCACGGCCGCCCACGCGACCGCCTATTGCCAACTCGTCGAAGGGCTTTCCGATGCGCGCTGCCCGCCGCGCGCGCTGGCGCTGCGCGCAACGGCAATCGAACTCGAGCGGATCGCCAACCATATCGGCGATCTTGGCGCGCTTGCCGGCGACGTCGGCTTCCTGCCGACCGCCGCCTATTGCGGCCGGCTGCGCGGCGACACGTTGAACCTTACCGCGCTACTCTGTGGCAGCCGGCTCGGGCGCGGCTGGATCAGGCCTGGCGGCATGGCGCGCGACGTCGCGGCGGAAATGCTCATCGAGTTGCAAAAACGCCTGGCCGCTGCCGAGCGCGACATGCGCATTGCCGTGGATCTGTTGTGGAAGTCGTCATCGGTGCGGGGGCGCTTCGAAAACGCCGGCGGCTTGTCGCGCCAGACCGCCCTCGATCTCGGCGTCGTCGGGCCAGCGGCGCGCGCCAGCGGTGTCGATCGCGATGCGCGCCGCGACTTCCGCATGTCGCTGTATGCGGACCGGCTGCCCGCCATCGCGCTCGGCGAGACCGGGGACGTGTTTTCCCGGGCGCTGCAGCGCTGGCAGGAAATCGAAAATTCCTTGGCCTTCTTGCAGCAATCGCTCGCTGCTCCGGGCGACGGCGGCGTCCGCACGGCGGTCGGCCCGCTGGCGCCGAATGCCATCGCTTTGTCGATCGTCGAGGGCTGGCGCGGCGAAATCGTCCACTTGGCGGTGACCGACGGCACGGGACGGTTCGCCCAGTACAAGATTGTCGATCCCTCGTTCCGCAACTGGTTCGCGCTGGCGTTGGCGATGCGCGGCCAAGCCATTTTGGACTTCCCGCTCTGCAACAAGAGCTTCAACTTGTCGTATTGCGGCCATGACCTTTAGGAGTTCGCAGGCTCGATGCTGAAGACGCTCATGGCCCGCGCGCGCGAGGGCTATCGCACGGCGGCCTATCCGGTAGCGGACCCCGGCCTGCCGGCGCTGTTTCGTGGCCGGCCGGTGCTCGATCCCAGCAAGTGCAAAGCGGGCTGCGTCGCCTGCGTCGAGGTCTGTCCGACTGACGCCGTGCGGGTACTGGATCGCCGGCCGCAGCTCGATCTCGGCCGCTGCATCTTCTGCGGCGAATGCGTCGCCGCCTGCCCCGAAGGTGCTATCTCGTTCAGCCGAGACTGGCGGCTTGCTAGCTCGGCGCGCGAGGAACTGGTCGTCACCGGCGATCAGCCGATCCTTGTTACCGCCCTTGGCGAGGAGCTGAAGCGCTTGCTCGGGCGTTCCCTGCGATTGCGCCAGGTCAGCGCCGGTGGCTGCAATGGCTGCGAAGTCGAGGTCAATGCGCTCGGCAACGTGGTGTTCGATGCGAGCCGTTTCGGCATCGACTTCGTCGCCTCGCCGCGTCATGCCGACGGCATTCTGGTGACCGGACCGGTCACCGCGAACATGAAAGAGGCGCTGCGGATCACCTATGAAGCCGTGGCCGAGCCGAAGCTGGTCATCGCCGCCGGTGCCTGCGCAATTTCCGGCGGCTTGTTTCGAGATTTCGTCGAGGTTGGGAATGGCGTCACTGAGTTGCCGGTTGACCTCTATGTGCCCGGATGTCCACCACATCCCCTGACCGTCCTCAACGGCCTCTTACGATTGCTTGGCCGATTTGCTTAGTGGCCCGATTCCAAAATTTGCCTCAGTTTGCGGCACGCTCATTTGCAAATTTCGGATTTGTGGGACACCACCAACGCATTGAATCTAGATCAGCGGTTTTCGCCAGTTTGCTGTGTCCTGTCGATAAACGCTTGCCGAACACGCAAAGCGTCATCGGTCGGGTATCGGGTAGACAGCTATCACCCGTTTTGTTTTGTTCCTGCCAGAGGAGCAGGTTGTGTCGTGCGAGGGTTTCTAAAGCACTTTGCACCAGACGAGTTTCGTCCTGACGAGATCAACATCTTGGAGGACGCGCTCTAAGATGCTTGGGCGTCGTATTGAGAGCAGCAAGGGCCTTCGACGATTACTCCAGGGTGGGCCGCCCCCTCGCCAGGTACATCATCTCAATGGCTAAGGGTGGCGAACGCGATTGCAAATGGCTGGCCGACAGCGCGGTTCTCTATCTCTCCCAACAAAAACTTTCCCGTAAGCCACCAGAAACCGTCTGACCGCCGCCGTCGAAATCATGGAAGCAATCAGAAAGCTGTCTGCTTTCTGGGGTAAAGCGGACGAAGCAATCCTTGCCGTATTTTTCAACCTCCCATAGGTCGATCACTTGATTTCGTTTCTCGGCACTGAGAAGGAAATCGCGATCATACTTTCGCTCTGCATGCGTAGGACGCTTGGCGATAATGTTGACGACCTTAAACGTCATCACCACTTCGCCGGCCTGATTAATTACCTCGACTAACGAGGTGACCGCGCCGCGATCGGGCTTTGATTTCGAGGGAACGGCCTTGAGCACGGTCACGCGCACCGACAGAGTGTCGCCTGGGCGCACCGGCTTGACCCAGCGCAACTCATCGCCGCCGGGAGAGCCCAGGCTCGCCACCTTGGTGAGATAATGGTCCACGAACAGCCGCGTCATGAGGCCGGCGGTGTGCCAACCGCTGGCGATTAGGCCGCCAAAGGGGCCGCTCTTCGCCGCCTCGGGATCCGTATGCAACGTCTGTGGATCAAACCGATTGGCGAAGTCGACTATTTCATCTGCCTCGACCGCGATAGTGCCAAAGCAGTGTACGTCGCCCTCAATATAATCCTCGAAGTACCGATCGGAGATCGGACGCAAAAATGGCATTCCAGCATCCATTGTCCAAACGCACGGCTGTCTCGTGCAAAGCCTATCGACAAGCCGTCGCACGGCCCGATGCGGCGCGGCGCAAAGCTGAGGCCAAAGAAAAAGAATTCGTCGACAAGATCAACCGGTTGAAAGCTGCCCTGGGTCGGATGTGATGCCCGAAATGTGTGCACCAACGTGTGCACGGGGCGTTTGGCCGCAGCAGCGTTATTCAACTAACTATTTGATTTTTCTGGTACAGCTGGGTGGATTCGAACCACCGACCTCCTGATCCACAGTCAGGCGCTCTGAACCAACTGAGCTACAGCTGCACGGCCTTGCGAATTGTTGAGCATGATCTTTTCCGAAAACCGGTAGCCACTTTTCGGGATCATGCTCCGGCGCGCGAAACCTAGGAGTACGGCTCCGCTTTGGCAAGATTGCCATCCGCTCATTCCGCGTAAGCGGGAATCCAGAAAAGCCGCGAATATTGCGAGATACTCCTGGGCTC
>Ga0318567_10001096_pt1 | contig 10929 bp, 8 predicted proteins | sample GRESIP088b5f20_FD_203691 | JGI IMG/M metagenome (GOLD analysis project Ga0318567, IMG submission 203691) | Tropical soil microbial communities from Luquillo Experimental Forest, Puerto Rico - GRE.SIPMG.088b5f20 | ecosystem: Environmental > Terrestrial > Soil > Tropical forest > Bulk soil...
GCTCCTGCAAAGAACGTGGGCAAAGAACCTGAAGCTGTTGATATTGACATGCAAGGACTTGGCTGGAGCAATAGTTATGGTTCCGGTAAAGGTGCCGATGCGATTACCAGTGCTCTTGAAGTAATATGGACAAAAACTCCGACGCAATGGAGCAACAACTTTTTAGAAAACTTGTTTGGCTTTGAATGGGAACTTACAAAGAGTCCTGGTGGTGCGCATCAGTGGGTGGCGAAAAATGCGGAGGCATTTATTCCGGATGCATATGATGGTTCAAAAAAACATTTACCAAGAATGCTTACAACTGATCTGTCTTTAAGATTTGATCCGGTGTATGAAAAAATATCAAGACGTTTTTTGGAAAATCCTGATGCATTGGCAGATGCCTTTGCCCGTGCATGGTTCAAGCTTACGCATCGCGACATGGGTCCTCGTGCACGCTATCTGGGCGCAGATGCTCCCGCAGAAGAATTATTGTGGCAAGATCCTATTCCTGCTGTTGATCATGCATTGATTGATGATAAAGACATCGCAGATCTGAAAGGAAAAATTTTAGCATCTGGTTTAACTGTTTCTGAGTTGGTATCTACTGCATGGGCCTCTGCTTCTACATTCCGTGGTACTGATAAACGCGGTGGTGCAAATGGTGCACGTATTCGTTTGGCGCCGCAGAAATATTGGAAAGTGAACAATCCTTCACAGCTACAAAAAGTGTTGGATGTGTTAGAAAAGATTCAGTCAGATTTTAATGGTGCTCAGTCCGGCGGTAAAAAAGTTTCCATTGCAGATGTGATTGTACTGGGTGGTTGTGCAGCTATTGAAAAAGCAGCGAAAGACGCAGGACATAGTGTTGCTGTGCCTTTCACCGCAGGTCGAATGGATGCATCGCAGGATAAAACAGATGTTGAATCGGTTGGTTTTCTTGAACCAATTGCCGATGGTTTCCGCAATTACCGCAAAGCAAGAATTCCTGCAACGACAGAAGCGTTGTTGGTTGACAAAGCAAATTTGCTCACGCTTACTGCACCTGAGATGACAGCATTGTTGGGTGGTATGCGCGTGCTTGATACAAATTTTGATGGCTCAAAAGATGGTGTGTTTACAAAACGTCCGGGTCAACTTACCAACGACTTCTTTGTAAATCTGCTGGACATGAACACTTCATGGAAAGCGGTTTCTGCTGATAAGGAATTGTTTGAAGGCAGTGATCGTGTGACAGGAGAAGTGAAGTGGACAGCAACACGTGCGGACCTTGTATTCGGTTCCCACGCTGAGTTACGGGCACTTGCAGAAGTGTATGGAAGTGCCGATGGTAAGGAAAAATTTGTGAATGATTTTGTTGCCGTGTGGAATAAGGTGATGAATGCGGATAGGTTTTAGAATACAGGAACGCAGATTTTCATGATTGTCATGGTTTGAGATGATCTTTTTGATGGTGACAATTTTGAAGGTCTGCGTTTCTTTTTAAGCTGTTGGCACAGCGTGAGGTTGCTGGCACAGATACGCACACGCGCTGGGCTTGGCTGCATATCTGCGCCAAAGGTTTAAGATACGCACACGCGCTGGGCTGGGCTGCATATCTGCGCCAACGGTTTAAGATACGCACACGCACTGGGCTGGGCTGCATATCTGCGCCAACACGCTAATAGTCTATTGTTGATTAATATTCTACTGCTGAAGTGTGCGACGCAACAATGCTCAATTTTTATTCTACAGTTGACCTCCAAAAAAAATCATCACAAATCATGACAATCATGAAAATCTGCGTTCTTTCTCTCAAAAAAAAATGGCCCCGAACGGGGCCTAACTGAAACTCAAACAAACAACCTGGCATCTTGCCGGTCTAGTGCTTTTTCTATGTTATGGATCGCTTGAATGGTTTTGAAAACTGAGTCCGGTGTTACGGAGATACTGTCGATGCCTTCTTCCACGAGGAACTGGGCAAAGTCAGGGAAATCGGAAGGGCCCTGTCCGCAGATGCCCACCTTCACGCCGCATTCTTTCGCAGTGCGAATGAGCATGCGCAGCAGCTCTTTCACTGCAGGATTGCGTTCGTTGTAAAGATGTGCAACGAGCGAAGAATCGCGGTCGAGTCCGAGTGTAAGTTGCGTTAAGTCATTCGAGCCGATGGAGAAACCATCGATGTGTTTCGCAAACTCACGTGCAAGAATAATGTTGCTTGGAATCTCCGCCATCAGGTAGAGTTGCAAACCATGTTGGCCGCGCTCAAGACCATATTCTTTCATTACTTCCTGCACTTTCATTAATTCCTCCACCGTGCGGCAGAATGGAACCATCACGATTACATTATCCAATCCCATCACTTCACGAACGTGGCGAATGGCTTCACATTCCAATCCAAATGCAGGTTTGTAATCCTTTGAATAATATCGTGACGCTCCTCGCCAACCGATCATTGGATTTTCTTCGGATGGTTCATAGTAATGTCCTCCGAGTAAGTTGTAATATTCGTTGCTCTTGAAATCGGAGAAACGAACGATCACTTTTTCCGGATAAAATGCTGACGCGATTTTCGCAATACCGAAAGATAATTTCTGAATGAAATATTCTTTTTCGTTCGCAAAACCACGGGTGAGTTTGCGAATAGAATTGCTAAGGCTTGCATCATTCAACGTCTGGTGATTGATCAATGCCAAAGGATGCGCCTGTATAAAATTGTTGATGATAAATTCTTCACGAGCCAGGCCCACACCGCGATGCGGCAGGTGCGCATATTTGAAAGCCATGGATGGAGAACCGATGTTCAACATCAAAGGCGTGTCGATAGATGGAAGATTATTTATGTCTGAAACCGTTGTGGTAACAGGCACTTCGCCGTCGTACACAAAACCTTCATCACCTTCCGCACAGCTTGCAGTAATGAGTTGTTGCGCTTGCAGCAAGTCAGTTGCGTTGCCACAACCAACGATTGCAGGCACGCCCATTTCACGGGCAACGATGGCCGCGTGACAAGTACGTCCGCCTTTGTTGGTAATGATCGCGGCAGCTTTCTTCATGATCGGCTCCCAATCAGGATCGGTCATGTCGGTCACCAAAACATCGCCTGCCTGGAACTCATGTCCCTCTACTCTTTTATCGAGCGAGTACATAATGTTCACACGTCCGGAAGCAATGCCATCACCGACAGCAATGCCTTTGCAAAGCAATTTCGCTGATGAAGTATCGGCTTCGTATTTGGTGAATTTTCCGGCAGCTTTGCGTGAGTGGATCGTTTCCGGTCTTGCCTGAACAATATATAATTTGCCTGAAAGGCCGTCTACCGCCCACTCTACATCCATCGGGCTCCAGTGGCCCTTAAGTCTTGTATAATAATCTTCGATCAACATCACCCAGTCTGCCAGTTGAAGCACTTGCTCATCTTTCAGGCAGAAAGTTTGCTGTTGCGTTTTATCAGTAGGGATCATGCGTGTGCGTGAATCGGTATCATCACCGTAGATCATGAGTTGATCTTTCACGCCCAGTTTTTTATCTATGATCGATGCTTTGCCTGCGCGACGTGTTGGTTTGAAAACAAGGAACTCATCAGGTGAAATGGCACCTTGTACAATTGGTTCGCCGAGACCAAACGCACCGTTGATCAACACAACATCTTTGAAGCCTGATTCGGTATCGATTGAAAAAGCAACACCTGAAGAAGCCAGATCTGAACGCACCATTTTTTGCACGCACACAGAAAGGCCCACTTCTAAAATGTCGAAATTAAACTGATGACGATAGCTGATGGCACGATCCGTAAACAGCGAGGCGAAACAGTTACGGACAGCATCAATCAACGCAGCAGGGCCACGCACGTTAAGAAAACTTTCCTGTTGGCCGGCAAAGGACGCATCCGGCAAATCCTCTGCAGTCGCGGAAGAACGAACGGCAACGTCTGTGCCCATTTGATCATAGCGATGCGACAATTCTTCGTACGCCGCGATAATACGGTGGCTCAGCTCATGGGGAAACTTTGCATTGCTGATCGCATGTCTGATGCGTGAACCGCTTCTTCTTAACGACTCTACACTGTCGAAATTAATTCGTGCAATTTCCTCTTTGATCATATCTCCCAATCCGCTTTGAGCAAGGAACTGGTGATAGGCGTCCGTTGTGATGACAAAGCCTCCGGGGATCTCAACACCAAGCCCGGTAAGGTTTTTAATCATTTCGCCGAGCGAGGCGCATTTGCCACCGGCGATAGCGATATCCTGCAGGCCGACCTGTTCAAGCGGCAGGATGATGCGTTGATCCATCATAAGCAAGCAATTTATAGGTGAATGAAAAGCTACGCGAAAACGGCTGGGTGTAGGAGCTCTGAACGTTCACCGGTTGAGGGATAACGGGCCGCAAGGTGCTGAAGCATTTCTCTTGTCATGGCAGAAATTCCATAACGGGCCTCCCATCCCCAATCCCTGAAAGCGGCTGTATCATCGATGGAATCCGGCCACGAATCTGCAATGGATTGGCGGCTGTCCGGACGATAATTCATAACGAAATCAGGCAGATAGGTACGGATAGCTTCTGCAAGTTCAGCGGGGGTAAAGCTGACGCCTGCGATATTGTATGAATGACGGTTCTTAATTAAGTAGGCAGGGGCTTCCATGAGTTCGAGCGTTGCTCTCACAGCATCCGGCATGTACATCATCGGCAATGCGGTGTGGTGATGCAGGAAGCAGGTGTACTCATTTTTAGCAAGCGCCTGGTGAAAAATATCTACTGCATAATCTGTCGTTCCGCCGCCCGGCATTGCGGTGTAGCTGATCAATCCCGGATAGCGAATGGAACGAACGTCAACGCCATATTTCTGGTAGTAGTAATTGCACCAATGTTCGCCGGCAATTTTACTGATGCCATAAACAGTTGTCGGGTCGAAAGGACCATCCTGCGGACAATCTTTTTTAGGAGAAGACTTTCCGAAAACAGCGATGGAGCTTGGCCAGAACACTCTGTTGAGATGCTGATCCTTCGCCACTTCCAGCACATTGATCAGGCTCTGCATGTTGAGATCCCAGGCTTTGGTTGGAAACTGTTCGCCGGTGGCTGAAAGCATGGCGGCCAGCAGGTATATTTGAGTAACAGAATGACGTCTTACTATTGTCTCCAATGATTTTTTGTCGAGCACATCAAAGGATACGAACGGCCCCTGAAAGCCATTCAAAGTCGATGGTTCGCGGACATCTGAAGCGATTACATTGGCTTCACCATAAAGGGCACGGAGTGCGGGCACAAGCTCTGTTCCAAGCTGACCAAAAGCACCAATTACAAGGATCTTTTCCTGTTTCATATTTTCAATCTCGTTAGAACCTCAAATTTTGGACATTTGGATGAATTAACTTTTTAAGTATGGATTGACAGCATATAAATCTAAAAACAGCAACTATTTTAGATAAAAACAATTTTAATTTCCATGATTTCTCATATTTGCAGAAAAAATATCTGATATGTCATATGTACTTCAGGATGATGATATAAAGATTCTGCAGTTATTGCAACATGATGCGAGGTTGACGACCAAGGAGATAGCTGATAAAATCGGCAAAACGCCCACTCCCGTTTATGAGCGAATCCGCCGCATGGAAAAGGAAGGAATTATCAAAGGTTATGTTGCGCTCCTTGATCGTACAAAAGTAGACAGAGGTTTGATCGGCTTTACGCTCGTGCATTTAAAGGAACACTCGCAAACGATGCTGAACAACTTCAAAAAAGAGTCAAGCAATTTTGCCGAAGTAATGGAGTGCTACCACATGACCGGAGAGTTTGATTTTATTCTAAAGATCGCAATCCGCGACATGCAGGAGTACAATGAATTTTTGATCAACAAACTCGCAACCCTTCCGAATGTCAGCACAGTGCAATCGGTGTTCGTATTGTCGGAAGGCAAGGTGGAGACGGCGTTTCCGCTGAGGCAGCCGGCGAAGAAGAAGAAATAATTTGAAAATTTGAGGATTTGAAAATGGGCTTCGAGTGAAGCCGCAATGGAACGCAGATTTTCATGATTGTCATGATTTGAGAAAGATGGAACACAGATGACGCTGATTGGACTGATCTGCACTGATTTTTTTTCTTCGAAAATCTTTTCGATCAGTATGGGTTGTGTAGAAAACGATAAATATAAATCAGCTTAAATCAGTTTAATCAGTGTCATCAGTGTGCTTACTAAATCAAAAGATCATAACAAATCATGACAATCATGAAAATCTGCGTTCCATTCTCTCTAAGTGTTTCCATGTACTTGTTTCCAAATCTCAATAATATTTCTTAAGTTCAATCTCCAATTCCAATGTTGCTATGAAACCACTTGAATTACCCAGATCAACCCCTGATCTGAACGACCAGCTTTCCTTCCTGATCAAAAGGGAGATGTATGTGAAATACTATCGCTACAGACGACTGATCTACATGATCGCCGCGCTCCTCCTGCTTTTTACTGAATTGTTATTTCTTACGGAAACTAAAACTGTCGTGAATGCGAGGGTTGTAACCATTGTGATACTGTCAATGCTGCTGCTTTTTTTGGTCGTAATGTTTCTTTCTTTCCTGGTTAACAGACGAAAAAGAATTCACTGGAAAATCCGTGCTATTCGGAAACTTTCTCAAGTAAACAGCGCCATCAAATTCTACTTCGACGATAAAAGATTGCTCTTCAAAACTGAATCCCATACCTCTGAAATAGAATGGGCGTACTACAAGTATTGGACAGAAAACAAAGAGTCTATTTTTATTTTTCCGGAAAAGAATATCTACGAAGCTATCTATTATTCCAAGTCTGAACTGGGGTTGGATAATTATGATGACTTAAAAAGAATTGCGGGGAGTAAGTTGGAGGTATTGCCGAAGGTGAAGTTTTTTTAGAGGGCTCGGTTGGTTCAGGGTTATATTTTTCGATAGTGCCTGAACATTTTTTTAAGCATGAGTTATGTATTGCAAATGAAAGATGCATCCTAAGTAAAAACAAATGCAGAAAGTAATTGTCTTCGTTGCGATGTTGTTGGTGAACTCTGTTTTCGGACAAAACAAGCATTCAGCTGATCGCACACCACCAGACAACCAAAATGAGTATTATGCCGCAAAAAGACTGATGGATTCATCGCTTCACCCTCTTACGTATGCGAAGACATTTGATGACTTTTTGCGGGCTAGTTTTACAGCTAATTCTTCAAAGGATGGACGATGGGTCTATTATAAAGACAGAGCCAATCTTAAAAAGTTAAACGAACCCTTGCTCGAAAAGGTGGCTTTCGGATCAAGCTTTTATCAAGTCGATCTCACTAACTATTTAGGGTATCACGTCAATGAAGCTACTTGCATAGTCGTATTTGATAGTGCAAAAGGGAAAATGACTTTGGCCGAGCCTTTGTGGTATGGTGGTGTAAATGAAGCACTCGTTAAGATTTTTATCAGGCATAGATTTGAAGGGAAAGACTCTCTTGTAAATTTTTTAAACGTTCTTCACAATCTCATGGAAATTGGCTCCGGCTATAAATTCAGGCAGACCTCATATTCCGACAGTTTAATAACATATGACCTGGGTTATTTCAAAGGTGATAGTTATACAACTGGCAGTAAAGGAATAACGTCAACTATTAATTACACTGAAGATGGCATTTGGAGGAAGATAATTGTGGCTGTTAAGGATTTTGCAATTGTTGGTTATACTGTTATCAATCCGGTGTCGGGGCAGCCTGACTTTAAAGCGGAATAGATAACGCCGATGAAATTTTTAATATCACCGATTTCTTGCTTATTTCTTTGTCAGTGCAAAATATTCTAAGTTCGTTTTTTAATTTCCGTCATGAAATTCGTTTTTTTACTCGCTGCATTCATTTGTTCGCTATCCGCTTACTCGCAAGACACCTTGATGAAGATGAAACAAATCGACTCTCTTGTGGACCTGATCAAAACTTCTGGTTTTACAGGCCGCACCGATACAATCAAGGAAGACCAGCCGCAATTTGGATATTTTTTGACTATATATGAAACTGCTGTTGTTGATAAAAACGAGTTAAAGAAATATGTGGACGAGCTTTACGTAACGCGAACGGAGAATGGCACCACAAATAAATTGCATTCTAGAACTTCGCTCTTCTATCATCATAGCAAGTTGATAAAAGTAGAGGAATCTGGCATTGATGGTACCAAAGATTTCTCTTTTCTTTGGTATTATGCCGATGACAAGCCACTTTATCATAGCTCTACAGAAAGTAACGCTGAGGAAAGAGCAAATGCGCTGTTGCAGATCGCTAAATTAAGGTTGAACAAAGTCAACGGAAATCCTAATGAAATGTTTCGCTTGCCTTATTAATGTAATTTATCTAATATTAAATGGACCTCCGATTACTAGTTCTCAGAACACCCGACTCCAAACGTCTCGCTGATTTTTATAACGCGTTTGGACTCACATTCGATTATCACAAACACAGTAACTCTCCTTTTCACTATTCCGCAACGATAAATGAAACGGTTTTGGAAATTTATCCTTTGACTAAGAGCCAAACTGAAGCAGATAAAAATTTACGATTGGGTTTTGGCGTTGACAACTTCGATGAAATAATTAACAGATTGATAGAATCCGGCGTTGTATTTTCACAAGAGCCGGTTCAAACTGATTTTGGTTTTCTGGCGATTGTTGTTGATCCGGATGGAAGGAAGATTGAGTTGTATAAGAAATAAGACGAAATCAAACTTTATAAAAAAGGAAAAAATGGATTGGCGATTTAATGCTATTGCATTTGATAAATTAGATCAAGACAAAGTTGTCATTAAAGATTTTAAAGAGAAGATTTTTCTATCAAAAAATCAATCATTCGAAAATGTTGAATATGCTTTATTTTGGTATTACAAGGAGAATGGAAAGTCATTTGAAAACCTTCCGTTATTAGATAAGCTGTTGTACCTGGAACTGAATTCCGCCAATATCAAAACGCTTGATGGAATTGAGAAGTATAGAGGTCTTAAAAGACTAGAGCTGCATTATTGTTTAAAGCTTGAAAGTGATAAAGGAGTAGGATGTTTAAGCGACAGCCTTGAGTTCTTGTACATTAATATGTCGAAGAATTTTAAATTTACTGATGAACTACTGAGTCTTAAAAACCTGAAGGTGCTTTGCTTGAATGACTGCGGCCCAATTGACAATCTTAACTTCTTAGAAGAATTTCCAAACCTGATTGATTTTCGTTTCGTGAATACGAATATTGTTGACGGCAACCTCAATCCGATTTTGGAACACCCAACGATAAGGAGCGTTGGTTTTTTAAATAAGCGTCATTACAATATTAAAGATGAGAAAATGAAATCGGCTTTAAAAAGTAAATTCAAACTTGATGGTGAAGCTATGTGGCCTGATACACCATTGAGTGACCTATAAATATTTTGAATGCCGCAAAGACCTGACAGGTTTTTTAAAACCTGTCAGGTCTGGTGTAACTTGCTACTGTGCTTTCACACTCGACAACTCCGAAACCATAGGCCTCAACTCACTCAAAATAGGTTTATCCAAACTTTGTAAATCATCCTGATCAGGTTTTAACAACTCCAGCACTACAATTTCATTCTTACCTTTTTTCAACCATTCAACAGGAACATACAATGTTTGTTGCGGGCCGATGGACCAGTAGCGGCCGAGGTTGTGGCCGTTTATCCAAACGGAGCCTTTGCCCCAGTCGCGCATGTCGAGGTATGTGTCGCCGGTGGTGGCGAGGACGAAAGTGGCTTTCTTTACAACCGGTGATGTAGTTGCGTTTTGTTTTTGTGCAAATGAAATATTGTCTACGTTTTGGAAAGGCAATGAATACATTGTCCAGCCTTTCAACTCATTTCCGTTAAAGGAAACATGCGAAGTAATACCTTTATTGTTCTTCAAAAGGTTTGGCCCGAAGTTGATGCGGCCCATGTTTTCAACAAGTATGTCGATGGTTGCAATGCCCGCTGGCAGCGCGACTTCCAGGCTGTCTTGCTTTAATCTTCTGTCGAGCACTCCTACTCTTTTGCCGTTTACAAACACAATGCCATAGTCACGCAATTCTTTTACAGACAACACGCCTTTCGTTCCGCCTTTTTGTTTGGTGCGGTACAACACAAAACCATAAGGTTGTTTCAATGCTTCGAAAGTGAGTGGTGTTGGTGATTGTTTTCCGGCAGGTAAAATGGAGAATACATTTGTTGACCGTGCAAAATGTATTGATGGTAATGTGATCACTGGTTTTGCTGCCGGAACTTCAGGTAATGTTTTACCGGCAGGTAAATTCTTTTGAATCGCTTGTCTGAACATCATGAATTTTCTTGTCGCGTTGCCGGCTTCATCAAGCGGTGCATCGTAGTCGTAGCTGCTTGTTTGCGGCTCGTAGAAAGAAGTATCATAACAATTCGCACCGTTCATGAATTCGCGGGAAGTGCCACCATGAAACATATACATGTTGATGGAAATACCGCCTGCAAGCATGGTGTCGAGTTTGCCCGCGTAATCTTCAGCAGCTACTGTGTGATGCGTTTGCCCCCACCAGTCGAACCATGCGGGATACCATTCAGCCACATAGAACGGCCCTTTGCCGTTGTTGTATTTTCTTACCAAAGCCTTTATCTGCCCGGGATCATCGAGACCGTTAACTGCAGGCATCAAGCCGGGCAGGTTTCCTTTTGCAACATCTCTTGCAGGATCGCAAGTGTATAGATCGCAATCAAAACCTGCATCCTGGAACATTTTTTTGTTGATGTTCAAATATTCTTTGTCTGCGGCGTAGGAACCATATTCATTCTCCACTTGCACAAGAATTATGTTGCCACCATGTGTTATCAAATGTGGTTGCAGTTGTTTGCCAACTTCCATGATGTAATTTCTATAAGCCTGCAGGTATTGCGGATTTTTGCTACGTACCACCAATCCTTTTTCATTTTGCAGCCAATACGGATAGCCGCCAAACTCCCACTCCGCGCACA
>Ga0318567_10001101_pt1 | contig 10912 bp, 8 predicted proteins | sample GRESIP088b5f20_FD_203691 | JGI IMG/M metagenome (GOLD analysis project Ga0318567, IMG submission 203691) | Tropical soil microbial communities from Luquillo Experimental Forest, Puerto Rico - GRE.SIPMG.088b5f20 | ecosystem: Environmental > Terrestrial > Soil > Tropical forest > Bulk soil...
GGCAAAGTTTCTTACGGAATACTCAATCAAAGATTGTAATGTAAGTATCTTTGGTTCAATTTTTTTATTCATCAAGCAAACGTTATCTCTGGTATATTTTTAAAGAAAATCGGCGCAAAGATAAGTCATATGCCCGAAAAAAGTACAAATTTTACGTTTTCTTGAAGAAATGAATTTTTCAATCTGCCTTACGACTTGTAAAGAATAAAAATACAAGGTCTTTTATTCAAATCGGGGAGTTTGCCTTTCCATTCCTTTACCGTTTTGGTTTTGATAAATTCGGTTCCCAGGGTAATGTCGGCAGCAATGCAAAGTCGTGTCGCGGGCTGGCAGGAATGTAAAATATCTTCAACCATTTTCATATTCCGGTAAGGAGTTTCGATGAAAATTTGCGATTGGTTTTCGGTATAGGCTCTCGACTCCAACCGCTTTAAAGCTTTAGCCCTGTCGGCTGGCTGAATGGGCAGGTAACCCACAAAGGCAAAACTCTGCCCGTTGAAACCTGAAGCCATAAGCGACAACAGAATGGATGACGGTCCCACCAACGGTACAACCGGGAAGTTATGTTTCTGCGCAATAGCTACCACATCGGCACCCGGATCGGCAATGGCCGGGCAACCGGCTTCCGACAGAACCCCCATATCATTTCCATCGAACATCGGTTTTAGAAAACCGCTGAGTTCTTCGGGCGAAGTATGTTGGTTGAGAACAAAAAACGTCAATAAATCAATATCAATGGCCGGATTCATCTTTTTCAGGAAACGGCGGGCAGTACGCACATCTTCCACAATAAAAAACCGCAATGCGGAAACAATTTCCGTATTTTGAGCCGGCAGAATCCGGTTGAAATCACATTCGCCCAGCGAAGTTGGAATAAGATATAAGTTTGACATAAATCTGTTGTTTCTTGTTTTTTCATTTCAAAGGCTAAAAGCATAAGTCGAATCAATGGCGGCATGAAATACCAGCAATTGCGCTAATCAGCAAGTTCTGCTTTCAGGGTATCGGCTTCTTCACTCAAAATTTCCCACTCGTATATTTTCTGCTCCAGCTCGCGTTGTTTCTTTTGATAGCGTTGAATAAATTCATTATCGGAAGCATTTTCAGGCAATTCCAGCAGTTTATCCATATGGGCTATTTCGGCCTCACAAGCCGAAACTACTTTTTCTATTTCTTCTACCGCCTTTTCGGCTTTCCGAATCTTCCGGTTATGTTCTTTGCGGGCTTCATAGCTCATTTTATTCTCAGAAACAGGCTTTTCAACCGCTTCATTGGCCGATTTCAACGTGGCGGAAACCTCCAGTTCGCGCAACGTATCCATTTTCTTATATTGAAGAAATTCGTAAATTCCCCCTAAATGTTCCCGCACCTTTTTATTGCCGAATTCGTACACTTTGGTTACCAGTCCATCCAGGAATTCACGGTCGTGCGAAACCACGATAACCGTTCCATCAAACGCCTTAATAGCTTCTTTCAATACATCTTTAGAGCGCATGTCCAAATGGTTGGTAGGCTCATCGAGAATAAGCAGATTCACCGGTTCAAGCAGCAAGCGGATCATAGCCAACCTGCTTCGCTCTCCACCCGAAAGCACTTTCACCTTTTTATCCGAAGCCTCGCCTCCAAACATGAAAGCACCCAGAATATCACGAATTTTGGTACGGATATCCCCCACCGCCACATAATCAATGGTTTCAAAGACCGACCGGTTCTCATCCAGCAGCGAAGCCTGGTTTTGTGCAAAATAGCCAATCTTGACATTGTGTCCGAGTTTCAGTGTACCGGAATATTCAATCTCATTCATAATACACTTCACCAGCGTACTCTTTCCTTCCCCGTTTTTACCTACAAAAGCCACTTTCTCGCCCCGGTTGATAATCATTCCGATATTATCCAGAATCACCTTGTTTCCGTACGCTTTGGAAAGATGTTCTATCTCCACCGGAATGCTTCCCGAACGGGGAGCCGGTGCAAACTTCAGGCTAAGCTTTGAATTGTCTTCCAAATCAACTTCCAACCGTTCCAGTTTATCAAGTTGCTTGATACGTGATTGCACTTGGATAGCCTTTGTGGCCTGATAACGGTAACGGGCTATGAATTCCTCTGTTTCAGCTATCATTTTCTGCTGGTTTTCGTATGCTCTGACCTGCTGGTCGTGACGCTCTATGCGCAATTGCACATATTTCGAATAATTTACGTTATAATCGTAAATCTTACCCAGCGAAATCTCAATGGTTCGTGTTGTTACGGCATCAATGAAAGCACGGTCGTGCGACACCAGCAAAATGGCGCTGCCGCAAGTGATCAGAAAATTCTCAAGCCACTGGATGGATTCTATATCAAGGTGGTTGGTCGGCTCATCAAGCAACAGCACTTCAGGCCGTTGCAACAGGATCTTAGCCAATTCAATACGCATACGCCAACCACCGCTGAACTCCGAACATTGACGGTCGAAATCCGAACGGAGAAAACCAAGCCCCAATAAAGTCTTTTCTATTTCGGCATAAAAATTACCATTGCCGATTATTTGAAGGTGCTCATTGGCATGAGTCAGTTTTTCAATAAGATTGTGATAATCTTCCGATTCATAATCAGTCCGTTCAGCCAGATCGACATTCATACGCTCAATTTCGGCTTGCAGTTCGGTGATATGTTCAAAAGCCTTTTCGGCTTCTTGCATTACCGTGGTACCTTCATTATGAATCATGTGCTGGGGAAGGTAACCGATGGTAAGGTCTTTCGGAATGATTATTTTTCCTCTTGTGGGTGGTTGTTTACCTGAGAAAATCCGGAGCAGCGTAGTTTTTCCGGCTCCATTCTTGCCTACTAAAGCAATTCTATCTTTGGGGTTAACCAAGAAACTAATTTCATCAAACAGCGGCGATCCGCCAAATTCAACAGTAAGTTGTTCTACCGATATCATATTTTATAACTTTCGAGATAGTTCGATTTTTTAAATTGAAACACTACCCCGGTAGTCCTTGTCAGTTACTCAATGATTTTTTGTCGACTTTTCGCCACAAAATGTAAGTTAGCATAGACGCGATTAAAAAAGCCACTAAAATCAGAAGTCCAATGGACCAGTTTCTACCAACAATGCCTAAACCAATATACCCCAAAGAAATCAATAATAACACAAAGGTTACCTGAAGATGTTTCAGCCCTGTTTTTAATAATAAATGATGAATATGATTTTTGTCCGGTTTAAAAGGCGATACACCTTTTCTTATTCTGGTCAGCATTACTCGCATTGTATCAAACAAAGGCACAGATAAAACGCAAATGGCAACAGCCGGAGCAGCCGGCATGTATAGCTGTGAAGAAACAAAACCGCGGGCATTCATCTTGCAAAATTCGAATACGTACAACGTAATCATAAATCCCAGCAACAAAGAGCCGGAATCGCCCATAAATATCTTTTGCTTTCCTCCAAAAACGTTGTAAATGAAGAAAACCGTTAATGAACCTATCATGGCAAAAGCCGAAATTGCCAAATCTGTATTGAAAGTCATGCTAAAATAAATTCCAAAAAACAAACAATACAATATTCCTAAACCGGAAGCAAGCCCGTCAATGCCATCAACCAGATTTAACGCGTTCACAATTACAACAAACACAAAAAATGAGAGCACATAGCTCTCTCCGACTGACAAATCATATATTCCCAAAAATCCATGCAAACTCAGCAACCGGATATTCGACACTACAATTAAAAAAAATGCCGACGTAAATTCTCCAAACAGCTTCCATGCCGGTCTAATATCAATCAAATCGTCTACAAAACCAACAATCAGAATAATAAAGACACCGATAATTGTAAACTGCAATTCACTAAACAGTGGAAAACTAAAGAAAAATACCGTCAATAAAAAAGATATAAAGATATTAATTCCACCAATATTGGGTATTATACCTTCATGAGAAGCTCTTTTATTGGGCTTAACCACAAAATTCCGCTGTTTGGCAATATCCAATACCATGGGCATAAAACTCACTCCAATGATAAAAGAAATCAAAATAGCCGATAGAGGAAAATTATGAATGAATTTATTTATAACGAGCATTTAAATTTTAAATTATTGTTTAAACATTTAAGTCGAATCTCTCGATTTTTTAGTCTAGAAACTTAAATAAGATATCCCTTATGAACGAGATTATCAATAATTTATTACTCAAAAAATAAACTTATTCTCATAATCATTCAAAACTATATGACAATCCCTTTTTTTGAATCATCCATAGTTCACCCTTATGAATTTGCACAATTTTTGAAAATTGCCCACAAAGATAAGTTTAAAATGCGAAAATATGATCAAAAACGTGCATAACAATTTCAAACAGCGAACTTTCTTCTAATAATCTCGTTTTCTGTATCTAGGATATTCCTTTAAATAATTTCCGTTCGAAATTGGAAATTGAAAATAATATATATATATCTTTGCACCCTGAATCAAAAAAACGAATAATTATGTCAATACACAGCGAAGACTCAAGGAGAGTAACAACTCATCGCTTGGTGGAAATGAAACAACGTGGTGAAAAAATAAGTATGCTTACAGCTTACGATTACACAATGGGAACCATTGTAGACCGGGCTGGAGTAGATGTCATTCTAGTTGGCGATTCCGCTTCAAATGTAATGTGCGGGAATATCACTACCCTTCCTATTACGTTGGATCAAATGATCTTTCTGGCAAAATCTGTAGTTAGAGGTGTAAAACGTGCTTTGGTAGTAATTGATATGCCATTCGGATCGTATCAGGGAAATTCTAAGGAAGCACTGGCATCAGCCATCCGGATCATGAAAGAAACCCACGGCGATTGCTTAAAACTGGAAGGTGGAGAAGAAATTCTTGAATCGGTAAAACGTATTTTGAGTGCCGGCATTCCTATTATGGGACATTTGGGATTAATGCCGCAATCTATCAATAAATACGGTTCGTATGCCGTAAGAGCGAAAGACGAATCGGAAGCCGAGAAACTGCTGCGTGATGCTCATTTACTGGAAGAAGCCGGTTGTTTTGCTATTGTATTGGAAAAAATCCCGGCTAAACTGGCACAAAGGGTTGCATCTGAACTTACGATTCCGGTTATCGGAATTGGAGCCGGAGGTTATGTTGACGGGCAGGTACTGGTATTGCACGATATGGTTGGGCTGAATCAGGATTTTTCACCTCGTTTCCTTCGCCGTTATGCCAACATACAAGGAATCATGAATGAAGCGATCGGACATTATGTTGAAGACGTGAAATCGGGCGACTTCCCCAGTGAAAAAGAACAATATTAAACAGCTGCGTTGCAACTGTAACATAAAAAAATCCCATCGAGTAATTTTCGATGGGATTTTTTTGTACAACAAGTAACGTAATTTTCAATAGTGCATTAAAGTCGCAGCCCGATTAAGCTCAATACTATACCGTCGACGTACGTCGACAGTCCGTTTTACAACCTGACAGAGCTTCTACTCGTGTCGACAGTCTGTTTTGTGACTGGACAGAGCTTCTACTCGCGTCGACAGTCTGTTTTGTGACTTGACGGAGCTTCTACTCGCGTCGACGGTCTGTTTTGTGACTGGACAGAGCTTCTACTCGTGTCGACGGTCTGTTTTGTGACTTGACGGAGCTTCGACACGTGTCGACAGGTTGTTTGACAACCGACAGAGAATAAAAAAGCCCCGCATACATGTATGCAGGGCTTTGATAGTATGTTGTTGACGTTTTTACTATTCAACCATATTGTGGAATACGTTCTGAACATCTTCGTCGTCTTCGATTTTGTCGAGTAACTTTGTAACCTGGGCTTTTTGTTCTTCGTTCAGTTCTTTCATATCGTTTGGAATACGTTCGAACTCCGCGCTGAATATTTCAAAACCATTTTCTTCCAGATATTTTTGAATAGAAGAATACGATTGGAATTCGCCATACAAAACAATTCCATCCTCATCTTCGACCAACTCATCAACACCAAAATCGATCAGTTCCAATTCCAGGTCATCAATGGAAACGCCCGGTTTTGCTGCAATTTTGAAAACATATTTATGGTCGAACAAGAATTGCAAACAACCTGAAGTACCCAACGAACCGCCATGACGGGTCAAATAGCTTCTTATATTAGCAACGGTACGGGTTGGATTATCGGTAGCTGTTTCAATTACGATAGCAATACCATTGGGTCCATAACCTTCGTAAACCATTTCTTTGTAGTCCGCTTCATCTTTCGAAGTTGCTTTCTTAATAGCACGTTCTACATTTTCTTTGGGCATATTCTCTTTTTTCGACTGTTGAATCAAAACCCTCAACCGGGGATTCGTATCAGCATCCGGCCCACCCTCGCGGGCTGCAATCGTAATCTGTTTACCTAGTTTTGTAAAAACGCGGGCCATATTGCCCCAACGTTTCATTTTCGTCGCTTTTCTATATTCAAACGCTCTTCCCATATTTAAATTTTTGTGATTATAATTTCGAAGTTTTATTCATGAATTTGCCCTCATACCCTAACGGACTAATTTCGGTGCACAAAAGTATCAAAACACTTGCAAATTACCATCATTTGTTTTGTTTTTTTTGAAATTAAAAAGGGGATTGAAAAATTCAACCCCCTTTATTCTAAACAATTTGATTTTACTGATAAGAAATTTCTTCGAATGAGATTTCGAATTCAACCCGCCGGTTTAATGTCCGGCCGGCCGGTGTGTCATTCGTTGCCACCGGAAGCGTATCACCATATCCGTTTGCAGTCATTCGTTTTGGATCAATTCCTTTTTCAACCAAATACTTACGAACAGCCTCTGCACGTTTTTTAGAGAGAACCTGATTCAGTTCCGCCTCCCCAACATTATCGGTGTGCCCACGAACCTCAATCAAGTAAGTCGGATTTGATTCCAACACATTGGCTATTTGATTTAAAATAGGGAATGATTTTGCCACGATTTTATCTTTTCCTGTTTCAAATTGAATGCCTTGCAAAGCTTTCTTGAACAATGTCTTCACTTCTTTCTTTATCTCAGGGCAACCGTTGTTCGCAGCAACTCCCGGAATGGTAGGGCATTTATCCAGGTAATCTGGAATTCCATCACCATCAGTATCACGCGGACAACCATCTTGATCTACTTTGCCACGTGCTTCAACCGGTGTGCCCGGACATTTATCCAGATAATCAGGAACTCCATCACCATCGGTATCAAGAACACATCCGTTTTTATCTACGTTCTTTTTGAGCTCAGCCGGCGTGTTCGGACATAAATCCAGGTAATCAGGAACACCATCACCATCGGTATCAAGCGAACAGCCATTTTTATCTACAAAGCCGATAGCTTCTTTAGGTGTATCCGGGCATTTATCCAGATAATCAGGAACGCTATCATTATCGGTATCGAGTAAGCAACCTTTTTTATCTACAAAACCTTTAGCTCCTTTTGGTGTATCCGGACATTGATCCAAGTAATCAGCCACACCATCGCCATCCGTATCTATCGGGCAACCATTCTGGTCAATGGAAGCGTAAGCTTCTGGAGGCGTATTCGGACATTTATCCAGATAATCAGGAACACCATCGCCGTCAGTATCAACCGGACAACCTTTTCTATCTACAATTACGCCAAGAGGTGTGCCCGGACATTTATCCCGGCTGTCAACAACTCCGTCATGGTCGGCATCCTTACGATTACCAAACACAAAATTAACTCCTACAGCAAAGTTCATCCCCTTGGTATTGTAAGGAACCGGCACCTTCGTGTTGTTATTATCAATATTAACGGTAGCATATTTCAACGGAACATAATCGGCCGAAACGAACCAATGGATAAATCCGGTTCGCAAACCTAAACCGGCACCTATATTACTGGCTCTTCCATTTAAGATAGAGTAAGACCCCGATAAATCAAACCAACTGGTTGGGCGAAGATTGAGCGAACCGGTCAATTCCTCGTAAGCCACTTTGTTATGAATCAATGTACGCGACAACAACCCTACACTCATTTTGTTATTGAAGAAAGCGTACTCAGCTCCAATATTGATCTTCGGCGAAGTATAACTGGTGTACGATGAACTATTGGTAATGGAATCATGTACTGAATTTTTAAATGCCGTTAGTATTGAGTCACCTTTATCGCTCAGTTTATCGTAGTTATTTACATTTACACCATCCAGGCCACTAAATGTATAATCCACTTTATAGCCTGCTTTTTTGACGTTCTTAGTCCAACGGATAAATCCTAAATCGGTAACAGCCGCCGACAAGGTTATATGATTGGTAAGTTTGTAGGTGGTACCTAAATCAATTCCGCCACCCAATCCGGATGGTTTCAACCAGTCAGTGGCCGAATTGGTTTTATATAATTTATAATCCTGATAAGTATCTCCGGCCAATAATGACGGAGATGAATAGTTACCGGTACCATTACCAACCAGATTCCATTGATCCATCGAAGCATTTAGTTTCAGATTATCCAGTGTCAAGGATGCATTAGCCGTACCCAATAAAAACTTCAACTTTAAACCATACGAAAAACGGTCATTCACTTTACGGGAATATCCCAACCCCGCTTCGGTATAAGCCGTCATATCTGCACTAAGCGACGTCAGATTATACGCGTTTTTATCAACATCCGGAGTACCATACAATAAGAGTTTCATCAAATCCCTGGGTAGGCCTATTTGTCCTTCTACTTTCTCGGTCAATGAGAAGCTCCAGTAAGCTTTTCCGGTACGGAATCCGAAATCCAACAAGTTTACCTGGGCATTGGTTTGAATCAACGTTGTTGGTTTCAACGCATTATAAAAATTGTCTTTATTTCCATTTTTATTCAAAAACCAGATAGGCTTTCCGCTAGCATCGTTATACGCAAAGTCTTTCAGCGACAAACAATTATTGCCCACTCCAAATTGGGTATAACCCAATACAGGAAACCCCAGGTAGAAATTACTTAATGGTTGAAATGCCGGGTTCAGATAGTTACGCACCGGCACATTTTCCATAAAATAAAGCGTATTTACTTGTTGAGCTGAGGTAGTAAGGGCAGAAAAAACGACACAGATTACGAGTATAATTTTTGATATATTACTTCTTTTCATATTTACGCTGCTTTATTATTTAGAAGTCCCAATGGTGCCTGTCAAGGTACCTTTTGCAAAAACTCCCGCTTTGACTTTAAGGAAATTGGTTTTAGAAAAATGCATTGGGTTTGTAGAAGCCGGATCGCCCAAAACAATCCTGAAGTGCAAATCTTTCAATTTTTTGAAATCAGCTTCCTGACCCGGTGTCAATACAATTTTCAGTTGTTGTGTATGGGTAGCAGTTACTGAGCCATCAGTAGCATTCACAGTGGGAGCTTCAATGCTGTACTTTGTTTGCAAATCTTTCAGAAGAGCTTGCCCGTTTGCATCAACCAGGTTAACCAGCTCCAACGTGGCAGGTACCGGGAAACCATTTGTAACACTCAAGACAATTGTAGCATTGTTTATCGTCACATCTTTCAAATCTGAAGTCAGGCTGGTTCCAATATTCTTGATACTATCATTAAATTCTACAGAACTTCCCCCGTTTAATAATAATGGAATTGAAATTTTCACATTCGCTTTTATCAGGGAATTGGGAACAATAAAGCTCAACGGATCGGGATCAAGGCCGGAACTAAACTTATATTCCAATAAACTCGGTATTTTTCCAGCTGCAAAAAGGCGGTCGGTAGCTCCGTTATCTTTATCCAGTGTGATAATTGTTGTTAACCAATCACCAGGAAAAGTTGGTTTAGCCAAATGGAAAGTTCTTGAATCTCCACCATTATAAGCATCCGGACCTGTAAAAAAGGCTTTCGCAATTTGTACATTATTTTTATCAAACGCTTTCACTTCGTCAACATTAAAACGAAGATTAGCCCCAATATTTGTATTAATAGTAACTTTAGCGGTAGGGTTAGCAAACTTCAGGTTCAAACCGGAGAAAGATGTTGGCAAGTGCAAATCAATCGGTACACTAAGTGAATCTTTTGCATAGGTGTCCGGTTCAAAATGCCCCCAAAGAACTTTAAAGCTGATTTGATTAAATGTCAGATTACAAGTAAAAGAGGAAGAACTACTGGCTGTTGTCGCTGAAGTAGTTTTGGCACTGACGGTAACTTTAACCGGAATTCCGGTAGCACCCGCCGGGGTATTCATGATAAAATTAGTGAGAGGGATATTCTTTACAGTTCCATAAGCATTTGGATTGGTATTGATAACAAGCGGAGTTACTCCATCGGCCAGCGTAACTGCATTCCCCGGGAATTCAATTTTAAGGTTAAGATTGGCCGGCGTAATTGCATTTTTAATATCGTTGGTCAAAGTTATATTGAGACCAACGTTGGCCGAAGCGATCTCTGCTTTTACAATCCGTTCACTGGAACTTGAATTAAGCCCCAAGCTGATAGAATCGTTTGTGGTTACAGTTGGTACCGTAGTTCCCGAAGGCAGGAAAACAAAGCCTAGCGCCCCACTCCATGGTTTCAGCACAACGGTCCTGCTTTGTGCATATTTGTTCAAATCTATATCCCTAAAACGATAACTTAGGTTTTCTTCCGACGTAAAATATATTTCATTGCCAATAGTGTCAAGATAATCTTGCTGACCCAGCTTAATCAACAGGTCGTTGGCAGTTAGGGAAGCTTCGCCCACCGGAGTGATTAATGACTCATCTATGGCAATATCTTTTGAGATATTGGTCAAATCAATTTCCGTACACGAAAAAAAGATGCCCGAAAAAAAGCAAGCTGGCAACAGGAACTTAAAGACAGTTTTCCTCTTCATAATCTGATATTTTAATTATTATATAATACTGCAAATGCAAAGAATCCTATTTATTACAAAAAAATACATTTTTTTGATAGAATTTAGACAAATATAAAATAAATACTTGGTTTTCAAAATTTAATATAAAG
>Ga0318567_10001107_pt1 | contig 10878 bp, 7 predicted proteins | sample GRESIP088b5f20_FD_203691 | JGI IMG/M metagenome (GOLD analysis project Ga0318567, IMG submission 203691) | Tropical soil microbial communities from Luquillo Experimental Forest, Puerto Rico - GRE.SIPMG.088b5f20 | ecosystem: Environmental > Terrestrial > Soil > Tropical forest > Bulk soil...
CATTGATCGCAGGGGCTAAGGCAGCTGCTTCGGGTCCCCGGGCGGGTCTACGGACGGTGACTACGGCGGATGTCGGCATGAAACGTTGAGAGTCCGTGGTGATTCCCCTTGGCAACTTCGCGTGCTGTCTCTCCGTGTGTTGTGCTTAATGGCACGCTGAGTGGACATCTCGATGCTCGGCTCTTCCGCAGATCAGTCCACCGGCTGCCCAACATAGATCACTGATTTCAGCGGCTCGACCCTCAGCCTGGCGCGGGTAAAGACCTCGCCATTTCGCGTGATCTTCTCGGACGCGACAGGAATCCGAGCTGTGCCCGTGTGGGGGTCCCACAGCTCGATATTCAGCCGGCCGCGCACCGTGACGAGGGTTTCGATGGGGTCGGCGCTTGAGTTGCCGAAGAAGTAGACTTGATCAGCCCCGCGCTGCTTGTGGATGTAGCCAAAGACTCCATTGCCGGAATGCGGCGCTGGATTTCCGTCGAAACTGACATCGCTGGAGATTCGCAGCGAATCGAAGGCAGCGCGCAAGCTCTCGACACTAGGCTCGCTTAGGAACATGGACCGGCCTCCCGCGTTGTTCGTTCGTACGGCCGGAGCCCCAGCGGGACCAGGCTTCGTTGGATCGACGCCAAAAATCGCCTTCACCAACTCTTGCACTTCGCTGTCTTGGCCAAACTGTGCCGACTTGAACGGCAAGCGGGAGGTGGCTAGGATCGCGCCGCCCGCGTCGTAAAACGCCTTCAGCTTCCGTAACGTCGCGACTGAAACCACCTCACCGCCCGGAAGAATTACGACCCGGTAGGTTTCAAGATTGAACTTGTTGTCCAACACAAGCTGTGATCCGGAGACCTTCAGCCGGTTGTCACCCATATAGTCCGGATGGATGAAGGTGAAGTCGCGATGCACTTCACTCGTCAACATCTCGCCGACCGCCAAGTAGTCATGGTCGTTGGAGATATAACTGCCCATGGGGATGCCCTTGACGTTCCTCGGGGAGTCGAAGCTGTAGAAGGCTTGCAGCGACTCAATCGGATAAACGATTGCCACATCGGCCACATGTCGGGCGCCTTGCAGCATCAGCGACGAACGACCGATCCACTCCGGGAACTCACTGGGCTCGCCGACCGGCTGAAAGAGCGCATGGTAACCAGTGACAAACCAGTTCATGCCACGTACGATCAGTTCAATAGTGCGGCGGTAGCCCATCTCGTCGGGGCCCGCGGTGAAGTTCTCCGCCGCCACCATCGGCTTGTCCTCCAGGTTAGCGGCCGAACTTACTAGCTTGAAGCCCTCGCGTCCGTAACCGTGCCCGAAAATGGCGTCGACCATCGGAATGTCTTGAGCCTTGTAGAACAGGAATGGGTCGCCGAACATGTCGGTTGGCTGGGGATCGTACTGGCCGGCAGCGTGGCCGGTTGCCATCAAGCCATTAGCGCGAGCCCAGTCGCTGACTCGCTTGGGAAAGCCTTCACCGATCAGTTCTGCGCGGGCGCGGAAAAAGGCGACACGGGCAGGCGTGGTTTCCGGGCCAATGTCGCGCCATAGGGCGGGATAGTAGGAAGCTGGATCTTTGCCAGTGAGTGCCTTGAAGCGCGCTCCGATATTGGACCCCCAGGTTTTCTCGTCCGGGAAGAAGCCGATATCGTCGAAGAACGTCATGTTCAACGTATTTCCGAAGTAGGAACCAAGCCTCTTACCCGTGCGTCCGTAGGTCTGGTCAATGTACCAGTCGACCGCTTCTGCATCCAGGTAGTCGACCGCGCCGTAGTAGTCGGTCGATGTGCCGGAGGACTTCGCAGTCTCCACCGTATAGGCTTCCACCTGCCACTCTCCACGGGGCGCTCGCCACCGCTTTCCGGTGCCGAGAATCTTGGTTAAGTCGAGGCGACGGCCGCGACGCTCAATAGCCACCACGGCTTGGAGCTCGCCGGTGAGATCCGGCAGGGTAAAACTGAGGTCGGGGCCGGCAGTCAGCACCTGCCGACGCAGGAGTTTTCGGTAATACTTCGGCGGCGTCGTGTGGTTGGCCATCCCGCTCGGGAAGCCGACTTCATCGTAAAAGGTGGCGTAGCGGCCATTGTCGCGCGCCAAATTCAATCCTGCCTCGACCCGACGGAACCACTCGTCGGTGAAATAGCCGGGCGTCGGCTCGGCATTGCCGCGGAATGGACGGATCGCGCGCACCATGGAGCCAAAGAGCTCCTCACCTGGCAGTGCCGCCGGTAGCCACTTCGAAGCTTCGGGCGGATATGACTTGGGGAGCCCCAACGGCCGGGTGGATGAGATCCGAATCGGAGGTCTCCGGTCGGGATCAGTGGACGGAGAAAATAGAAAACCACCGTAGCCTTGGTCGAGCACGACCTTCAGTCTGTCGACAAAGTCCGCCGAAAGAACCTTCACCTCGAAGCTCGCGATGGGCCGGTTTTTATATGGGGGAGACTTGAAGTCGCGCTCCAGTCGCGAGGTCTCGGAATCTGACTGCGTCTGAGCATAGACGACGGCACTGCAGCCAAGCGCCGCGGCGATGACGCTGAAGACCGTCGCAAGCGACCGGGAATAGCTGGGGATCATTTCAAAATTAGCGATGGCCCTGGGAACCAAGGCGACAGAGTGGCTGCTACCGACGCTCAGGTATTCGCGGAAGCGATCTATGAGGAAAGTGGTCATGATTCCTCGGTCGCTGTCCGGGGGGAAGGGGTGAAAGACCGAGCAGCGAGCTCGGCAACCTGGCCTTATCCGCCCACTGGTTGGACTTGAAGTACGAGGGATTTCCCTGTACAGCGCAGACCCGTCCCCACCCGAGGGTAAACCGCGGGAAAGTCATTGCTAATGAGGACTCAAGCTGAGGCGGACAAACCGAAGCAGGGGGAAGGTGCAGGAGTGCTTAGGCGATTTCGGAAGCTGCCGGCAAGGGTAGGTCGCCGAGAACGTCCACGCCGTTCGCGGTCGACGAGTAGTTATAGCGGCCCAATTCGACCGCTCGGGCGATCTGAAACGATTGCCTTCTCGTGATATCACACTAATCGATTAGCACTGCTAATCTGGCCCTAGAACATCACGCCCAGGTGGCGGGCTGACCAGTACACGCCCTTTAAGCTGACCCCAAACTGAGGGAAACCCCGGACCACCCTACGACCGGCTTTTGCTGGCATCCCTGACATTTTCAGCGTCGCCTTTGGTGCATGTCCCGTTCGTACCTTTCGTCTCTGGCTTCATCATCAAGGTTTGTCGCCCAGCCGCCGGAACTCCGTGCGGAGATCGGTTCCACGAGCGCGGCCGGCATGCCATCTACATCGATAGCTTCATCGCCTGTGTTTGAGAGTAGAGATCTGAGATGAACTTAATCGACGTCACCCCTGTAGCGGTTGCAGGCCCGAGGGCGGATCCCGAAACTGTCCGAGATAGCTGTCGACAGCACTCACTTTGGGCCATGCGTCCCTAATGGGCAGAGACGATAGGGTACAGAGTTTGAAACTTACGCTAACTACAGAGGAGCGTCAGGCGCTCAACAGCGCAAGCTGGTTTGCGACACTTCCGGCCGTGTTACGGCATGACGTGCTGACGTCCGCCACCGTTCGCCGCTTCAAGCGCGGCGACATGATCTTCTCGCGGGGGAAGCCCATTGACTCTTTGATGGCTTGTGCTGCCGGCGTGGTTCGGCTTTCGCACGAACTGCCGTCCGGTCGAGAAATGACGCTTAACTATGTGCCGGCTGGCCGATGGTTCGGGGAGCTACCACTGCCTCGCAACGGCTGCCGTAGCCATGATGCCTTCGCGCATGAGGCGACCACGGTGATCGTATTGGGCAGCGCTGAGCTCAAGCAAATCCTCGATCGACATCCCCAGCTGTACGCGACCCTGTTGGAAGTCCAAACACTGCAGCTTCGCCAGTTTTTGTCGCTCGTGGAGGATTTCGTCGACCGGCCCGTGCGCGGTCGGTTGGCACGTCAGTTGACCAACCTGATGCGCCGGTACGGGATCCAGACTCCAGGAGGATGCGGCATTCGGCTCGGGATTCGGATCGACCAGAGCGAGCTTGCAAGATTGATCGGCTCATCGCGCCAGCGGGTGAATGAGGAGCTTGGTGCAATTCGACGCGCCAGCGTGATCCGCCGCGATAGCGCCGGATGGGTTGTCATTGACCCTGACCGGCTCCTCCAAATCGCTGAGACCAATTGTTGACTCTCGTCAGGACAGGTATGCAAGATGAATCTGCGGTGCCAAGTAGGCAGTGCAGTTCGCATCGTCGAGCGGGCTTAACCTTGCAGCGCTTCTAGCTTGCTCGCAGTCTCGCGCTTTCCCATCTTCCGCACAGCTGCGATAGCGGGCATATGGCTGGCACGCGGATGCACTTGGCCGCCTTCCCATTTGTAGACGGACAAACCCGATACCCCCAAGAGCTTCCCGTACTCGTTGGCTGAGAGACCAAGGCGCGCTCTGTGCGTGGCAAATCCCTTTGCACTGAAGCGATGTCTTTGCGTGCCGCCGACGTCGTCTTCTAGGGGCATGGCGGCGGACGCGGCCTTTGCAGCTCGCTTCACTTGACGCTCTAGCTGCTCGACCCGGCGCTTAAGGGCTGAAATCTCGGAACGATAGCCGGTAACAGCTTTGCGCAGGCTTTCAGTCTCCAAGCGCAACTCCTTGCGGGCAAGGCGGGCAACTTCTGCTTTTAGGATGCTTGCAATGTTCGGCATGTCCGGATTCTGTCATGTCGAAGGCAGAGTGCGGCTTGTTCGGTCGCGCCGACTCATTGCGCCCGCAACTGGCGGCCTGCGTTTGGCACCAGGTTAGCGTGTCCCGCAACGGCTGTCAGCCTGACACGCCCGCGTGACCATCTGCTCGAATTCGAGCGCGTCCGGAGATCCGGCGCCGCCCGCCGTGGTTAAGTTGATCATCCAGACCGCGGCAAGCCCTGTCGTGGGATCGATCCAGAAATGCGTGCCGTAGGCGCCGCTCCACCCATACGCGCCAGCCGGTAGCGGAGACTTAGCCGCCGTCGGATCATCGACGTAGCGCATCAAGAGGCCCGCCGCATTTCCAGGTGGAAGGCCTGGAAATCCCGCAGGAAGCTGTTTGCGTCGCATCTCCTCGACCGAAGCAGACGATAGAACTCGAACGCGATCGAGTGTGCCGTTGCCAGCCAGCATTTGGACGAACCGGAGGTAATCAGGTACTGTCGAACACAGTCCAGCGCCGCCGGAGGGGTAGAGCGTCGGCGGTAAAAGTGCGGCCGTATGGGCAACACTGCCATTCTTCGCTGCATAAAGCCCGACAAGCCTTTGTTCCTGCGCGGGTGTAAGTGCCCACGTGGTGTCCTTCATGCCCAGCGGGTCGAATAGTCGGCGCTTCGCGAACCGATCAAAGGGCTCGCCGGCGGCCACCTCTACCATTCGAGCGACAACGTCCGGCCCGTCATAGCCGCTGTAGGCCCAATCCTTTCCCGCCCGCGCTGTAACCGAGCGAGTCGCGATATTGCGCGCTCGCTCGGCCAGCGTTGTCGGCGTAGTCGGAATCGACCCGAAGCCGATCCCGCTCGTGTGGGTTAGCAAGTGCCGCAATGTCAGAGGCGGTCCACCAGGCACGCCAAATGTCGCGAACTCGGAAAGGGTTGCGCTGACAGGCGCGTCAAGCTTAAGTTTCCCCTCCTCTACGAGCATCATTGCAAGGGCCGCCGTGATCGGTTTCGTGCTAGACATCTGGCGAAAGATGCTGTCCGTGCGCATCGAAGCCTTCGTGTCGATGTTGGCAATACCCACCGCCGACAGTTCTAGGACGCGACTCCCGCGTGCGACGGCAAACACTGCACCCGGATAGCATCCCTGCAGGGCGCGTTCTTGAACCAGCGAGCCCAGCGAGCCAAGACCATTCTTATCCGCGTCGACAGGGACCGGTCCCCGTCCCGGGTGCCGTGCACCCACTCAATGCCAGCATCGAGATCGCAAAGGCAACCGTCCTCAGCTTGGTCATTAGCTCCATGCGAATGTCCTGCAGCCTCGCTCAAGCTTGTGAGGGTGCGTTGCGTGCCGTGACCTCGGCACGCAGTTCCCGACGCAGCACCTTACCTACCGGCGTCTTAGGCAGTTCTTGCCGGATCTCAATGTACTTGGGTCGTTTGTATCCGGTCAGCTGCTGTGCGCAGAATGCACGAAGATCATCCAAAGTCAGGCGTGGGTCGCGCGGCACCACGAACAGGTGTACTGCTTCTCCGGTGTCCGAATCGGGGACACCTACCGCGGCGCAGTCGGCAACCTGCGGATGTGAACTGACGACGGCTTCAATCTCGCTCGGGTAGACATTGAAGCCGCTGACGAGGACCAGGTCTTTCTTCCGATCGACAATGCGGATGTATCCGCGCTCATCGATCACGCCAACGTCGCCCGACTTCAAGTAGCCGTCGCGCGTCATAACCTGTGCCGTCTCATCTGGACGCCCCCAGTACCCGGACATCAACTGCGGACCGCGGATGGCGATCTCGCCAGGCAGGCCGACCGCGACGTCGACATCCTGTTCGTCAATGATTCGAACATCTACCCCAGGCATCGGAAGACCGATCGTCCCCGTGAATGCATCTGAGTCAGCTCGGTTGCAGGTGACGCCCGATGCCGTTTCGGACAAGCCGTAACCCTCAACAATTGGGCACCCTGTGAGTGCAAGCCATCGCTGAGCAACCGCGGGCATGACGGCGGTGCCGCCGCCATTACTCACACACAGCTCGCTGAAGTCCAATGTGCCGAAGTCTGGGTGGCTGGAGAGTCCGTTGAACAGTGTGTTGACTGCAGGAATCACATGGATCTTGTGCGGGCGCAGCAGCGCGATGGTTCCGCTGAGATCGCGCGCATTCGGAACCAGCAGCACCTGCGCACCTGTTCTCATGCCCAGCAATGCGCAACTGACAAAGGCAAACACGTGGTAGAGCGGCAGCGCGCAGACAATGTTCATCTGCCCGGTAATCTGCCGTCGCTGTAGTCCTGGTTGTAGCCAGACCTCCGAACTCAGGACGTTTGCGACGAGCGCTCGGTGCGAAAGGCTCGCCCCCTTACTGACCCCGGTGGTCCCGCCGGTGTATTGAAGCACCGCGATGTCTTCAGGTTCCAGCAACGGGCGCTCCCACTTCGCGAGCCGCCCGAAAGCCAAAGCTGCATCAAATGTCATTGGGCCTTCATGGTCCGCAGCGCCTTCCTCCGGCAGTGCGCAATGGGTCAGGGCGTCCGAAGCGTCAGCAAGCACGACCGTGCTCAGGCCGACGCTTTCAAAGATCGAGTCCAGCGTGTTGGCCATCACCGCATGGATCGGCGCGAACATGACGATTGCCTTAGCGCCGCTATCACGGAGTTGATGCTCAAGCTCCCGCGGCGTGTAAAGGGGATTGACATTGACGGCGATCAGGCCAGCTCGCAGGACTGCAGCAATGGTCACCGGGTAGTGCAACAGGTTGGGCAGCATTACCGCGACGCGATCATTGCGCTGGAGTCCCTTGCTCTGAAAGAACGCGGCCAAGTCGCGTGAGAGGTGATCGAGCGCGGCGTAGTTCAGACTCTTCGGCCCCAGGCAATAAGCGCTAGCCTCACCGTAGCGGGCGAAGCTGTCTTCCATCAGCGCCACGACGCTTGGAAACGCACTGTAGTTCACGTCCTTGGGCATGCCAGAGGGATACTCTTGAAACCAGTTCCGCTGAATCATATGGGTACTCGTCGATTGAATTGGAGCGTGCAGCGCGCCATTGTGGATGCCACTGGCGTGACCACGGACCGGAGATGTACGGTGCGGCTACGTCATCAGTTGGTGCTTCCGGCACAACGCATCTGGGGATTGGCGATCGGGATTACCCCATGCTGAAAATCTTCGCTCCCGGAGCACCGGCCTCCTGGTTGCATTGAATACCGCGAACGCTGTCCGGCGCTCGGAAAAGGTTCACAAGGTGATCCGCTTTACGGCAGAGACAACTCGCGTGATTGCCCGAATCCAGACTTCATTAGGCCGCCTTATGCGTCTGTCCACCTTTCGTCGCGCCGAAGATGTTCACCTCTCTACTCCGCTGTTTCCAACGCGATATGCACGTGTCTGTGACCACTTGCAGGCAGAGTCGGCTGCTGGGTGCGGAAGCTTGTTCTATCGCCTGCGTAGCCCGAAGCCAGAGTGAGATCGTCCCATCCGAAAAAACCCCAGCCCAAATGAAAAAAGAGTCGAGGGCGCGTAGCGTTGCTGCGATTCGTGGTTTGCGGGGTTGTTCGCTTGAATGGCGTCCTCTCCTGCCTGATCCTACGAATGAACACTCATCTCACGCCGCACCTCGGCCTTTCGCATGTACGCAAATTACCCAAGTCTCCTCGACCGTCCCGTGCTCGTCACCGGGGGTGCAACTGGCATAGGAGCAACACTGGTGGCGCAATTTGCACTGCAAGGATCACGAGTTGCGTTCGTCGACGTCGATGAACGCTCATCGGAAAGACTCGTGAATTCCTTGGCTGGGTGCCGACATGTGCCACTGTTCTCCCGGTCAGATGTGACCGACCTGCAAGCGCTGGAGGCAACCTTCAAGACTTTGGCACAGCAGGTTGGTCCATTCCGTGTGTTGGTGAACAATGCCGCCAACGATGTAAGGCATGCGTTCGGCGATGTCACACCGAGTGCATGGGATCAAAGCGTCGCCGTCAATCTGCGACACCAGTTTTTTGCCGCGCAATACGTGGCGAATGGCATGAAGCCCACTGGAGGCGCCATCATCAACTTTGGCTCTATCAGTTGGATGCTCAAGATGAACAACTTAGCTGCATATGCCACCTCGAAGGCCGCCGTTCAGGGGCTCACTCGCTCGCTCGCAAGGGAGCTGGGACCCTGGAAGATACGCGTCAACACGTTGGTTCCAGGGTGGACGATGACTGAAAAGCAACTTCGAGAGCACGTCACCCCTGAAAGCCGTAAGGAGATTTCGAAGGGCCAATGCCTTGACTGCCCGCTGGAGCCGGAGCACGTCGCTCGCGTTGTCCTTTTCTTGGCCAGCGACGACAGTGAGATGTGCACTGGCCAGGACTTCATTGTCGATGGCGGGTGGGTATAAGGGAAGTAACTGCCTCAAAGGCTTCTATGTCTGGCACAGTCGCCTGCGTCCTGAACAGTCAATGTGTTCTCGGAGAGGGGCCTGTGTGGTCGTCCCGAGACCAATGCCTCTGGTTTGTTGACATCGAGGCGCGGTCCGTTTATCGCTTCGATCCCGAAAATAAACAGGTGCGTCGCTTCGATACGCCTGGACGGCCCGGATTCATTGTCGAAGCGAGTGACGGCAGGCTTGTTTTGGGCATGGAAGACGCGCTGTACGTTTGCGATCGGGACATCTCCGAACTGGAGCGCAAGCTCGTGGTGTCGCCGATACAGGAAGGGCACCGTATCAATGACGGCTATGCCGATGCGCAGGGCCGCTTGTGGTTCGGGACGCTGAACGAGCATGAGACCGATCCGACCGGGCGATTGTTCCGATGTCGGGTTGGCAGGATCGAGGTCGCCGACGAAGAGGGATACGTCGTTACGAATGGGCCAGCGATGAGTCCGGACGGGCGCACGCTTTATCACAGCGACAGCTTGCAGCGTCGCATTTTTGCGTTTGATGTGGCCGAAAGTGGAGTGTTGTCGAACAAGCGGCTGTTCGTCCAGCTGTCGGATGCGGAAGGGTATACCGATGGGGTCACCGTGGACAGTGCAGGCCGTGTATGGATTGCGTTGTTCAACGGTTGGGGCGTGCACTGCTACAGCGCCGCCGGCGAGCTGGTGCGGCGAATCGAGATTCCTGCGGCCAATGCCACAAAGTTGGCCTTCGGCGGGCAGGACTTGAAGACCGGCTACGTCACGTCAGCGCGCAAGGGTCTGAGCTCCCAGGAACTGCAGCGGCAACCTTTGGCAGGCGGCCTGTTCAGCTTCCGTACCGACGTGCCGGGGCAGGCGGCCAATGAGATGGACCCCATTGCCGCCCGTGCGACTGCATAAGCGATCCTGATCGGTTGCATGAGTATGTACCCGTGATGTAAGTGATTCTGGAATCAGCCGATAGCATCCTCTGGGTGCAACACTGGACAATCGTTTCCGAATTCCCCGGCCTGCTTGGCGAGTCGCCTTTCTGGGACCACGATGAACAGGCCCTGTACTGGATAGACATCGCCGATAGCAGCATAAGGCGCAGTGTCGCGGGAGAACGGATGAAGACATGGCGCGTACACAGCACGCCCGGCTGCATCGCACCCCGGGCTGCAGGCGGACTTGCCATCGCTCTTCGCGATGGAATCTACATGGCCGACCGCTGGGGGGCCGACCTGGCGAAGGTGGCGCAACTGCCTTATGAATTGAGCGAATTCCGTGCGAATGACGGTAAGGCTGGTCCCGATGGCCGATTCTGGGTCGGGACCATGTACGAGCCCCGCGACCGGCGTCGTGCAGGCCTCTACAGCGTCGACTTGTCACGCGGCCGCGATGCAGAAATCTGGCTGCAAGCGAACAATGCGACCGTGGGCAATGGGCTCGCATGGTCACCTGATGGTTGCGTCCTGTATTGGGGCGACACGACGGACCATGTCGTGCGTGCGTGGGACTGGGACTCCCAGGCCAACTCGATGGACAACGGGCGGATCTTTCATGAATTCAGGAGGAAACCCGCTGGCTGGCGGCCCGGCGATCCGGGCTACGGCGGCCGCCCTGACGGGGCCGCCGTCGACGTCCTTGGCAACTACTGGTGCGCAATGTTCGAAGGCGGCCGGATCGTCCAGATCTCGCCGCGGGGCGAGCTCATCGGCGAAATGGCCGTGCCCTTCCTTTGCCCCACGATGGTCTGCTTCGGGGGCGACGAGATGAAGACGTTGTACGTCACGAGCAGCCGGCAAAACAGGTCCACCG
>Ga0318567_10001109_pt1 | contig 10869 bp, 10 predicted proteins | sample GRESIP088b5f20_FD_203691 | JGI IMG/M metagenome (GOLD analysis project Ga0318567, IMG submission 203691) | Tropical soil microbial communities from Luquillo Experimental Forest, Puerto Rico - GRE.SIPMG.088b5f20 | ecosystem: Environmental > Terrestrial > Soil > Tropical forest > Bulk soil...
CCGGGCGGGTGCCTGACATGGCCGGCCCGCAGGTGCGGACCGCCGCCGACCTCGCCGGCAGCTACCTGCGGACGAACGGCCGCCACCGCCGCGTGCAGCCGGTCTGGCTGCCCGGGCGGGCGGCCGCGGCCCTGCGCCGCGGCGACAATCTCGCGCCCGGCCGCGCCTGCGGCCGGGTCACGTTCGAGGAGTTCCTCGGCGGGCACCGGTGACGGGGCGAGCAGGTCCTGGCTGCGGGCGGGACTGGTGCTGCTCACCCTGCTGCAGGCCGTGACCGGCGGCTGGCAGTACTTCGCGCCCCTGGCGTTCTACCACCTCCCCACCGTCGACGCCGATCCCCCGTTCAACGAGCACCTGATGACCGACGTCGGCGGCCTGGGCCTGGCGCTGGCCGTGGTTCTCGGCGCCGCCGCGCTGCGGATGGAGCGCAGCCTGGTTCAGGCCGCGCTGGCCGGGTACCTCGTCTACTCGGTGTCCCACCTGGCCTTCCACCTCACCCACCTGGACCGGCTGCCGGCCACCGACGCGACGCTGCTGACCGCCGCGCTCGTCCTGCTGCCGGCGTTCGCGCTCGTCCTGCTGCTGATCGCCACGCGGTCCGCGGGACCGGAACTCCGGGTGAGCCGGCCGGCCCGGGGCTAGCATTGGTAGAACAGGTTTCAGTTCGTGTCGGTATGGCGCCGCGTACAGGGGGAGCTGGATGACCGCGACGGTCACCGATCTGCTGCTGGCCCGGGCCGACGGTCCGCAGCCCGGGCTGCGCTTCGAGGACCGGCGGTGGAGCTGGCGGGAGCACGTCAGCGAGTGCGCGCGGTACGCGGCCGCGCTGCGCGCGCGGCGCGCGCCCGGCTTGCCGCTCCACGTCGGGCTGCTGGCCGACAACGTGCCGGAGTTCTCCTTCCTGCTCGGCGGGTGCGCGTTCGCGGGCGCGGTGCTCGTCGCGCTCAACCCGGTGCGCCGCGGGGCCGCGCTGGCCAGCGACGTGGCCCGCACCGATTGCCAGTACGTGCTCACCGATCCGCGCTACGCCCCGCTGCTGACCGAGGCGGACGTCCCGGTGCTGCCGCTCGACGGGCTCGAACGGCCCGGGGACGCCCCGCTCGACGTGGTGCCGACGGCGCCGGATGACCTGCTCATGCTGATCTTCACGTCGGGGACGAGCGGCGAGCCGAAGGCGGTCAGGTGCACCCACGGGAAGATCGCGGTCCCGGGACAGATGCTGGCCGGCCGGTTCGGTCTGGGGACCGGGGACACGGTGTACGTGTCCATGCCGATGTTCCACTCCAACGCCATCATGGCGGGCTGGGCGGTAGGCCTGGCCGCGGGCGCGGCGATCGCGCTGCGCCGCAGGTTCTCCGCCTCCGGGTTCCTCCCCGACGTGCGGGCCTTCGGCGCGACCTACGCCAACTACGTGGGCAAGCCGCTCAGCTACGTGCTGACCACGCCGGAGCGCGCCGACGACGCCGACAACCCGCTCCGCATCGCCTACGGCAACGAGGGCGCGCCGCGCGACCTCGCCAGGTTCGCCGGGCGGTTCGGCTGCACGGTGATAGACGGGTTCGGCTCGACCGAGGGTGGCGTGGCGATCAGCCGTACCCCCGATACCCCGCCGGGCGCGCTCGGCAAGCTGGCCGACGGGGTGGCCGTGCTCGACCCGGAGACCGGCCGCCGGTGCCCGCCGGCCAGCTTCAGCCCCGGTGGTGAGCTGCTCAACCCCGCCGAGGCCGTCGGCGAGCTGGTGAACACGCGCGGTCCCGGCCTGTTCGCCGGGTACTACCGTGACACCGAAGCGGACCAGAGCCGGATGCGCGACGGGATGTACTGGAGCGGCGACCTGGCCTACGCCGACTCCCGCGGGTTCTGCTGGTTCGCCGGACGGGCGGGTCAGTGGCTGCGGGTCGACGGGGAGAACCTGGGCACGGCGCCCATCGAGCGCGCCTTGCTGCGCCATCCCGCCGTCGCGGAGGCGGCGGTGTACGGCGTGCCCGACCCTGGCGGAGCCGGCGACCAGGTGATGGCCTGCATCGTGCTGCGCGCCGGGGTGTCGCTGACGCCCGCCGAGCTCGGCGCCTTCCTCGCCGCGCAGGGCGACCTCGGCCGCCGCCAGCACCCGCGCTTCGTCAGGGTCGCGAGCCAGATGCCGCGCACGGCCACGTTCAAGGTGCTCACCCGTCTGCTGGCCGCCGACCGGTGGAATACCAGCGACCCGGTGTGGTGGCGTCCCGACGGACGCTCCCCGGTGTACGTCCCGCTCGGCGCGGAGCAGACCGCCGCGCTCGACACCGGGATCCGGGGCGTCCGTTGATGACCTATCGCGTGTTCCCGCGCGTCACGCTGCCGACCGGGCGGCTGGTGCTGCGGCCGTTCGAGGCGGGTGACGCCGCCGACGTGCACGCCGTCTGGCACGACGAGGCCTACCTGCGCTTCGCCCCGGCCCGGTACCCGCACGCCGGAGCCGGCCTCGGCCAGGCGCTCGAGTGGTGCGCCCAGACGGCCGAGGAGCACCGCCGCGCGGGCAGGGGGGTGAGCTTCGCGGGCGCGGAACATGACACCGGCCGTCTCGCTTGCCACGTGGCGTTGTTCGGCACCGACTGGGACGCGATGATCACCGAGATCCACTACTGGACCGCCCCGTGGGCCCGGGGCCGCGGCTACGCCGCGGAAGCGGCCCGGGCGGTCGCCCGCTGGGCGCTGACCGAGCACGGGTTCGCCCGCATCACGCTGAGGACGGTCACCGGCAACACCGCCTCGCAGCGGGTGGCCCGGGCGGCGGGCTTCCGGCTCGAGGGCGTCATGCGCAACGCGGCCTGGTCCCTCGCGGGTCGCGGCGACATGGCCGTGTACAGCCTGATACCGCGGGACCTCGCCGAGGACGGGAACCCCTAGCCCGCCGACGGGGATCAGCCGGCCAGGACCTTCCAGGGCAGGATCGGCAGGTCGCGCACGCGCACGCGCACGGCGTCGTACACCGCGGCGGCGACCGCCGCATCGACCCCGGTGGCGCCGAGCTCGCCGATGCCCCGCGCCCCGATCAGGCTGGCCGCCTCGTCGTACTCGTCGGTGAACGAGACGTCGATGTCGGCCGGGATGTCGGCGCTGACCGGGACCGCCACGTTGGAGAGGTTCTTGGCCAGCCACCGCCCGTGCACCGGCTCCTGGTCGCTCTCCTCCATGGTCGCCTTGCCCCAGCCCCAGATGATGCCGCCGGTCATCTGCGCGCGGGCGGTGACCTGGTTGACGATCCGGCCGGCCGAGTAGACGCCGACCGCGCGGCGCAGCCGCAGCAGGCCGAAGTCGGGGTCCACGCCGACCTCGGTGAAGATCACGCCCCAGGTCCGCATCGCGTAGGGCGTGCCCTGGCCGTCCGCGTTGAACCCGCTGCCGCCGGGCAGGGCGAAGGTGCCCTCGCCGACGAGCTCGTCGATCCCGGCGCGATCGAGGGCCTCCAGGGGGTCGCGGCCGCCCTGACCAAGCTCGGCGAGCTGCTTGGTCACGTCGCGGGCGGCGGCGGCGATCGCGCTGCCGGTCCCCATGGTCGTCGACGAGCCGTAGGTGGGACCGGTCGTCGGCAGGTCGGTGTCGCCCCAGCGCATCTCGACCAGCTCCGGGGGGATACCGAGTTCCTCGGCGGCGATCTGGCTCAGCACGGTCTGCACGCCGGTCCCGATGTCGTGCACGTTGGCCTCGACCACGGCGCCGTCGCGGCGCAGCCGGACCCGGCCGGCGCCGGGAAACCGGAAGCTGCCCATCGAGCAGGTGGCCATGCCGTGCCCGATCACCCACGGGCCGTCCCGGCGCGGTCGCTCGTGCCGGGTGCGCCACCCGTAGCGGCGAGCCCCCTCCTCGTACGCCTCGCGCAGGCCGTTGGCCGACCACGGCCGGCCGTCGGTCGGCGAGGTCTCGGCGAAGTTGGCCAGCCGGACATCGAGCGGGTCCAGGCCCGCCGCGTCGGCCAGCTCGTTCATGGCGCTCTCCAGCGCCCACAACCCGGGCCCTTCGACCGGCGCCCGCATCGGCGTGGGCACGTTCAGGCTGACCCGCTCGACCAGCTGGCGCAGCCGGAGGGCCGGCACGGCGTACAGCGACTTGCTGGCCTCGGTGGCCGGCTCGACGTGCGTCTCGGCCAGGGCCGTGTTGTTGACCGCCTCGTGCTCGAGGCCGAGCAGCACGCCGTCGGCGGTCGCGGCAAGCCGGATCGTCTGCTCCATCCAGGGCTGGTAGCCCACGTTGCTGAACTGGTCCGGGCGCCGCAGGTGCAGCTTGACCGGCTGGCCGGCCACCCGGGCCGCCTCGGCCGCCAGGATCTCGTGCGGCCAGATGTAGCCCTTGGCACCGAACCCGCCGCCGGTATGCCGCGCCACCACGTGCACGTCCGCGGCGTCGAGGCCGAGCGCGGCGCTCAGCACCGGGATGACGGTCGAGCTCGCCTGTACCGAATCCCACAAGGTGAGCCGGTCGCCGTCCCACCGCGCGACCGTCCCCGACGTCTCCATCGTGTGGTGGTGCCGCGGGGCCTGCAGGTAGGTCTGCTCGATCCGGATCGCCGCGGCGGCTATCGCCTCGTCCACGTCGCCGCGCTCGAACACCACCGCGTCGTCACCCATCGCGGGCTCGCGGCGGCCGTGCCCGATCAGCACCGGCGTCCCGGGCTCGCAGTCGACGACCACGGCCGCCCGGCCCGCCTCGGCCGCCTCGATCGACTCGGCCAGGACGATGGCGACCGGCTGGCCCTCGTGGCGGATCACCTCGTCGGAGAACGGCATCGTGCGGACCGCGGCCGGCGGCGGCAGCTTGGGGAAGGACGGCAGGTCGGCGGCGGTCAGGACGGCGGTGACCCCGGGCAGGACCCGCGCCGCGGCCACGTCGAGGGCGCGCAGCCGCCCGGCCGCGACCGGCGCGCCGACGAGGACCGCGTGCAGGACCCCGTCCGGCCGGTGGTCGGCGGCGTAACGGGCCGCGCCGGTCAGCTTCAGCGGTCCCTCGACCCGGGTGGCGGTCACGCCGCGCCTCCCGCCGCCAACAGGGCCCGAACGGCCGCGTTTCGGGCCATGGTCACCTTGAATCCGTTCTGCGGCAGGGGGACGGCGTCGGCCATCGCCCGCTCGATGACCGGGAGGAGCGCCTCGCGGGTGAGCGGGGTGCCGGGCAGTTCCGCCTCCGCGGCGGTCAGCCGCCACGGCCGCTGGGCGACCGAGCCGAGCGCGACGCGCGCGGCCGCGATGCGCTGCTCGCCGGCGCCTGCGGCGCGGGGCCCGCCGGCGCCTTCGGCGCTCTGCCCCTTGGCGCCTGCGGCGCGGGGCCCGCCGGCGCCTTCGGCGAGCCGCACGTCCGCGGCGGCGGACACGATCGCGTACTCGTAGGAGGCCCGCTCGCGGACCTTGACGTAGGCCTGTCCGGCGGTGCTGACCGGCAGCCGGTAGCCGGTGATCAGCTCGTCCGCCCCGAGCCGGGTCTCGCGCATCGGTTCGCCGGCCGCGGCCGCCTCGCGCTGGGTCAGGTGGAACTCGCGCATCGGGATCGTCCGCGGCCCGGCGGGGCCCAGCACATCGGCCCGCGCGTCCAGCGCGGCGAGGGCGACCGCCGGGTCGGACGGCTGGACCGCGACGCAGTCCTGCGTCCAGCCGAAGATCGCCTGGCGCTCGTGCCGGCCGGCCAGCGACGCGCAGCCGCTGCCCGGATCGCGCTTGTTGCAGGGCCACGGCAGCGGCTCCTCGGCGCGGAAGTACGGGCAGCGGGTGCGCTGCAGCACGTTGCCGCCGATGGTGGCCCGGTTCCGCACCTGGGCCGAGGCCGCCTGCAGGCAGGCCGAGGCGAGCGCGCCGGCCAGCCGGGTGACGAGCGGGTGCTCGCCGACCTCGTTCAGCGTCGCGAGCGCGCCGATGCGCAGTTCGTCCCCGTCCCTGGCGATGCCGCGCAGTTCGTCAAGGCCGCCGATGTCGACCACGCGGTCCGCGGCGGCGATGCCCAGCCGGAACCAGTTGAGCAGCTCGGTGCCGCCCGCGATCACCGCTGTGCGCGGGGCGGCCAGCGTCCCCACCGCCGCCTCGGCCGTGCCCGCCCGCGCGTAGGCGAAGTCCCTCATCGTCCCGCCTCCTCGCGCGCGGCGGCCAGCACGGCCGCGGTGATCTGCGGATAGGCCGAGCACCGGCAGATGTTGCCGCTCATCCACTCCCGGACGCTGGCGTCATCCGTGGCGTGCCCCTCGGCGATGCAGGCCACCGCCGACATCAGCTGGCCCGGAGTGCAGTAGCCGCACTGGAACGCGTCGTGGTCGGCGAAGGCCCGCTGGACCGGGTGCAGTTCCCCACCCACCTCCCCTGCCCCCTTCATGCCAGCCAGGCCCTCCACGGTGGTGACCGACCGGCCCTCGCACTGCACGACCAGGGTCAGGCACCCGTTCATCCGGCGCCCGTCGACGAGCACGGTGCAGGTGCCGCAGGCGCCCTCGTTGCAGCCTTTCTTGGCGCCGGTCAGCCCGATATCGTCGCGCAGCCAGTCGAGCAGGGTGGTCCGGGGAGAAACCACGGTGGTCCGGGAGCGGGCGTTGAGCCGCAGCGTGACTTCTACGCGGCGGGCGAAGTCAAGCGTCATGCCTACTAGCCTGCCAGGTAGCGAACGGGGAAAGAGGGTCCGATCTTGCCGTATCCGGGGAGTTCGACGATCGAGTGGCCGGGCATGGTGTCCGTGTACGCCGTGCTCGGGCCGGACGCCAGCGTCACGACCACGGGCGCGCACCAGGTCGGCATCGACTTCAGCGGCCACCTCGGGCTGGTCCGCGAGGTCGAAGGCCGGGCCGAGCGGCACGACGCGCCGCCGGGAGCGGTCTACGTGACCGGCCGCAGCCCGATCACCTGGCTCGAGGTCAGCGACCCGACCGAGGCGCTGGAGATCTATCCGGACCTGGCCCTGGCCGAACGGCTGGCCGGGGGTCTCGGGGTGCCCTCCGAGGTGCGGCCGTCGTTCGCGGTGCGCGACGGGGTGGTGTTCGCCATCGCCGCCCGGCTGCGGCGGGCGCACCTGGCGACCGGGGCGCTCACCGACATCGAGGCCAGCATGCTCGCGCACCTGCTGGTCCGGCACCTGTTGTGCCGGTACGGCACGCGCCCCGCCCCGCGGCCGATCGGGGAGCTGCGCCCGGGAGCCGTCGACGTCGTGGCCGAGTACACCCGCGCGCACCTGGCTGACGAGATCACCCTGGACGCGCTGGCCGCAGCGGTCAACCTGAGCCCGTACCACTTCGCCCGGTCGTTCCGCGCGACGACCGGCATGACGCCGCACGTCTTCGTCACCGAGCACCGGCTGATGGTGGCGCGGGACCGGCTGCTCAGAGGCGACGCCAGCGTGCCGGGGATCGCCCTTTCCGTCGGGTTCTCGAACATCAGCCACTTCCGCAGGCTCTTCCGGCGACGCTTCGGTCAAACCCCGGCCGGCCTGCGCGGGGCGAATGCGGTCCGGGCCTGATGCTGGGACGATAGAGGCGTGGCGAGTGCCGAACCACTATGGCGGGCGATCGCGGTCTACCGGTTCGCCAGCATCGGCTACGCCATGCTGCTGGCCGTCATCAACCGCGCCGCCTACTCGCGGCCGGGCTGGGCGTGGGTGGTCATCGCCGTGATGACGGCGTGGACGGCCGCCACCACCGTGGCCTACGCCCGTCCGGAACGGCGCACCAGGCCGCTGCTGAGCGCCGACCTCGCGGTCACGGCCGGGCTGCTGCTGTCCACCGCGGCGCTGCAGTACCCGGCCGCCATGCGGCACGGGGTGATGCCGGTGACCGGGATCTGGGTGGCCGGGCCGGTCCTGGCCTGGGCGGTGCAGTACGGCCGGCGGGCGGGCGCGGGCGCCGCCCTGGTCATCTCCGGCTGCGACTTCCTGCTCCGCAGCGAGGCGATCACCGTGGTGCTCAACGGCGTGGTGCTCCTGCTGCTGGCCGGCGTGATCGTCGGCCACCTGGCCAGGCTGGCCGCCGAAGTGGAGGCGGAACGCCAGCACGTGGTGCAGGTCGAGGCGGCCAGCCGGGAACGGGAACGCCTGGCCCGCGACATCCACGATTCGGTGCTGCAGGTGCTGGCGATGGTGCAGCGGCGGGGCGCCGAGGCGGGCGGCGCGGCGGCCGAGCTCGGCCGGCTGGCCGGCCAGCAGGAGGCCGCGCTGCGTTCCCTGGTGGGGGGCATGGGGGACGGTGCGGCGGTGAGCCTGTCGGGGGACGTGGATCTCTGCGCGCTGGTCCTGCCCATCGCGTCGGATCAGGTGACGGTGTCGGCGCCGGCCCAGGCCGTTCGGCTGGAAAAGACGGCGGCCGGGGAGCTGGCCTCGGCGATCCGTGCGGCGCTGGACAACGTACGGCGGCATTGCGGGGAGCAGGCCCGCGCCTGGGTGCTGGTCGAGGACGAGCCGGGCCTGGTCACGGTGACGGTCAGGGACGACGGCCCCGGCATCCCGGCCGGGCGGCTGGCCGAGGCGGCGGCCGACGGGCGGCTCGGGGTCAGCCATTCCATCTGCGGCCGGCTACGTGACCTGGGCGGCTCCGCCACCATCAGGTCGGTGCCCGGCGAGGGCACCGAGGTGGAGCTGCGCCTGCCGCGCGCGGCCGGCCTGCCGGTAGCGCGGGCCCCGGGGGCGGGCTAGGGTGCGGAACGTGGGGCAGGACGCGCCGATCCGGGTCATGGTGGTGGATGACCATCCGATGTGGCGCGACGCGGTGGCGCGAGACCTGACCGAGGCCGGATGCGACGTCGTCGCCTCCGCCGCCGACGGCGCGCAGGCGCTGCGCGTGGCCGCCGCGGTCCGGCCGGACGTCGTCGTGCTCGACCTGCAACTGCCGGACATGTCCGGCGTCGAGGTGACGCAAGGCCTGCGCGCGGCCCATCCCGCGGTGCGCGTGCTGGTCCTGTCCGCCAGCGGCGAGCAGCAGGACGTGCTGGACGCGGTGAAGGCGGGCGCGGTGGGCTACCTGCTGAAGTCCGCGGCGCGCCCGGAGTTCCTCGACGCGGTGCGGCGCACGGCCGGCGGCGACGCGGTGTTCACCCCCGGGCTGGCCGCGCTCGTGCTCGGCGAGTTCCGGCGGCTGGCCGCCGGGCCGGCCGGTGCGGAGGCGGACGCGCCGCGGCTGACCGAACGGGAGACCGAGATCCTCCGCATGGTGGCGACCGGCCGGTCCTACAAGCAGATCGCCGCCCGGTTGACGCTGTCCCACCGCACCGTGCAGAACCACGTCCAGAACACGCTGGGCAAGCTGCACCTGCACAACCGGGTCGAGCTGGTCAGGTACGCCATCGAGCACGGCCTCACGGACGAGGCTGAGCCCTTATTAGCGGGGCTGGCTCGATTAGCGGGGCTGGCTCGCGGGGGACGTCCCTCGCACCCCCGATACAAGCTACTCATGAGTAGCTTAGGCACCCCGATTGAGTACGGGCGCCGATGCCGCGCGGCCCGGCCGACCCGGAGGCTGATGGCATCGGACTCTGGCTCGGGGAGATGCCATGACTGGATTTTCGGGCGGCGATGAACTGCGCAGGCACCTTGATCGCTGGGTTGCGGACGGGCTGATCGACGCTACGCAGGCGGCCCGGATCGAAGCGGCCGAGGCGCCGCCCGCGGCGCGGCAACCGGTCACCGTGTCGCGGGCGCCGCTGGTCGCCGAGGCGCTGGGCTACGCCGGCGGCGTGCTGGCTATCGCGGCCGGGATCTTCATGGTCAGGGACCTGTTGCCGGGGTTCCCGACCTGGGCCGAACTGGCCTTCGCCGCCGTCGCGTGGGTGGCCCTCGGCGTGGGCGGCGCGGCCGTGCGCACGACCAGCGACCCCGCCTTCAGGCGGCTGCGCAGCGTCCTGTGGCTGATGTCCACGGCGAGCCTGGCGGCGTTCACGGGCACGCTCGCCGCCCAGGTCTGGACGTTCAGCCCGGAGAACACGACTCTGGTCACGGCGGCGGCCGCCGCCGCCTACGGCGCGGTTCTCTGGGGGCGCACGCGGGCCGTGCTCCAGCACCTGGCGGTGTTCGGGAGCCTGGCCATCCTCGTGGGCACCGCCGTCTACCAGTTTGGTCCCGGCATCGAAGACTGGGGGCCGGGCCTGGCGATCTGGGCGCTGTCGGTGCTGTGGGGCGTGGCGGCGAGTCGCGGCTACCTCCCGCCGGGCGCTACCGGGTACGTCGCCGCCGGGATCGGCCTGCTGACCGGCGCCCAGCTCACCATGCAGGTGGCGGGCGGTCACGTGCTCGCCATCGGCACGGTCGCGGGCCTGCTCGCAGCCGGGGTGCTGCTGCGCCAGGCCTGGCTGGTGGCGCTGGGTGCCGTGGGCGTCCTGATCGTGATACCGCAGACCACGAGCCGGTACCTGCCGACGTCGGCCGCGGCACCGGTGGCGATCTTCGTGACCGGCGTGGTCCTGCTCGGTTCCGCGGTCTGGCTGGCGAGGCGGCGGAGGGGTTCCCGGTAAACGTTCACGCGCACGCCGCCGCGGGCGGCCGGTACGGCCTCAAGTCCTGGTACGCCGGTGGTGGCGCTGGTGACCGGTCCTCGTACTACCGCCGCCGGGCTGGCGGAGCCGGTACTAAACGCGCCAATCCGCGCCTGCCCCGGCTCCGAACAGGAGGCGTACCGCACGAACCACAGGAGGAGAGGAACCAGATGAGAAGCTCGTGGCCCGCATGGCACTTGCCGTCGCGGTTTGCCTGGAGGCACACGTGAGCTGGATTAGGCGCGTCGGCGCCATCATGACCGCGCTCGCGGCCCTCGCCATCGGCGCGGCCCAGCTTGGAGGCATGGGCGCGGATGCCCTCGCCGCCGTCCCCGGCGGGGTCCGTGAGCGCCGGCGTCGGCAGCGCCAACGGTATCGTCGGCCTCTTCAACGCCGCCGCTTCCTAGAC
>Ga0318567_10001115_pt1 | contig 10848 bp, 8 predicted proteins | sample GRESIP088b5f20_FD_203691 | JGI IMG/M metagenome (GOLD analysis project Ga0318567, IMG submission 203691) | Tropical soil microbial communities from Luquillo Experimental Forest, Puerto Rico - GRE.SIPMG.088b5f20 | ecosystem: Environmental > Terrestrial > Soil > Tropical forest > Bulk soil...
TTTTTATTTTTATTTTATGAACATTTACGTAGGTAACTTAAGTTACAAAGTTCGCGAAAATGACCTTCAAGGGGTTATCGAAGAGTATGGTCAAGTAGACTCTTGCAAAATTATCAAAGATCGCGAAACTGGAAAATCAAAAGGATTTGCATTTGTAGAAATGGCTGATGATGCAGCAGCTGCAAAAGTAATCGAAGAGCTAAACGGTGCTGAGTTTGATGGCCGCTCAATGGTTGTTAAAGAAGCTCGTCCAAGAAACTAAGATTCAGTTTTTTAAAGACACAAAATGAACTTCTGTTATCGAAAGATGGCAGGAGTTTTTTTGTAAAAAATCTTTCATAATGAATAAATTAAAAGGGATACTTTCAGAAAGCGGACTTTTATCTAAGTTGTTAATAATTATTGGTTTTTCCTGCTTTTTTACCATCCTTGGAATGGCGATCTGGACTGTACTAGCTTCAGGAAACGTCGATAGTGTTGGATCATTGAAGTTACTCCAGCTCGTTCAATCGATCGGGGTCTTTGTTTTACCGCCATTTGTTTTGGCATATCTTTGCTACCATGATCCTCTGAATTTTTTACATCTTGATAAAAAGATAAAGTGGACGAATATTGCTTTTGTAGTTGTATTCATGATTGTTATCATTCCATTTATTAACTTGCTTGGAGACTTAAATCAAAAACTTGTGTTACCCAAGGCGTTTGCTGCGTTAGAGGATATGATGAAAGCTTCAGAGAAGCAGGCTGGACAGCTTACGGAGAAATTGCTAAATGTTCATTCGGTACCAGCGTTGTTTTATAATATCTTTTTAATTGCAATGATCCCTGCACTGGGCGAAGAATTATTCTTTAGAGGTGCTTTGCAAGGGGTCTTTCGACAAAAGATAAATGTGAAAGTTGCTATTTGGGTTGCTGCGCTAATTTTTAGTGCTATCCATTTTCAGTTTTATGGATTTGTCCCGCGTATGCTGCTGGGAGCTTTTTTTGGTTACTTGCTTATTTGGAGTGAGAATATTTGGTTACCCGTAGCGGCGCATTTTACAAATAATGGAATTGCTGTGATTTTTTATTATTTAAAGAATAATGGATTTGAAGTTGTTGATATTGATGCTGTTGGGGTAGGGGGCACTCTCTGGGTAGGCTGCATTAGTGGTGTAATGGCCATGCTGGGTTTCTATCTTTTTCTGCAATATTTTCAAAAACAAAAGAATGTGGTTGAAGAACCATAAATATCAAGAATCAACATTAATTGTTTTTTATATGGTTTTCAATATGATTTTCTGAGTAAGCTTAACAGTAAATACGCTAAAATGAGTATTTTTGTGAACTAAAAGGCAATAGAAAGCAGTTTTTAAAGTTTTAAATTCCAGACCTTCTGAGTTTTTTATAATCGTGGTCGAAATTTATTTGTTTTAATCTAGGAAAATTGCTTTTATGCCCATAATTTCAACTCGGAATCATTTGAAAAACGCGATAAAACATATTTTATTTTTTATGCTGCTGGTGTCACTTATCAGTAGCTGCTCTACAAAAAAAAATACTTGGGTATCCCGAAATTTTCAAGCTTTAAATACACGTTTCAATGTGTATTTTAATGGCGATGTAAGCTATAATGACGGTTTGAAAAATATCCAGAAAGCAAATGTAGAGGATTATTCTACAATTATTCCAATGTATCCTATTAGCAGGCATTCGAATTCTAATGCGGCAACTACAAATATGGATATGGCTATAGAGAAATGCCGGAAAGCGATTAAATTACACTCTATAAAAGTAAAGCCCGAGAAGAATTATAAAAAAGCAAACTTGCCTGAATATAAGAATTTTTACAATCAGGAAGAGTTTAACCCGGCAATGAAGGATGCTTGGCTGTTGTTGGGGAAAGCAGAATTTCATAAAGCCGATTTTTTAGGTTCTGTTGGAACATTTTCCTACATAATCCGTCATTACGGAACCGACAAAAATGTTGAAACTATTTGCCAATTGTGGATTGCCCGTGCATATGGTGAAATGGGTTGGATGTACGAGGCAGAAGAAATGTTGTCAAAAGTTCATCAAGATAATTTAAAACACTCCAACATTGGACTTTTTGCATCGGTAAACGCAGATTTGCTTCTTAAGAAACATCAATACAAGGATGCAATTCCTTTCTTGCAGTTGACTTTGTCGAAGGAAACAGATAAATATTCTCGGTTGCGTTTTGGATATTTGCTGGCTCAACTGTATCAAAAAACTGACGAAAAAAAAGCAGCCTATGAATCTTACTCGAAGGTAATTAAATCTAATCCACCTTACGAGATGGATTTTAATGCCAGGATAAGTCGTGCACAATTGGATCAGGGCAATGTTTCTGCTGTTCGCAAGGAATTGTTGAACATGGCTAAAAATAAGAATAATAAAGATTATTTGGATCAATTGTATTTTGCTCTCGGAAACACATATTTACACCGGGCCGATACTTTGAAAGCGATTGAGAATTACAACCTTTCTGCCGAAAAAAGCACTCGTAAGGGTATGGCTAAAGCAACTACGCTAATTACGTTAGGTGATATTTGTTATATAAAAAAGAAATACGTTCAGGCTCAGCCATGTTATGAAGAAGCTAGTAAGATTATAACGAATGAACATGAGGATTATGCTCGCGTAACAAGGCTGGGAGATATGTTGAGTGAATTAGTTGTTCAAAATGATATTGTTGTGCTTCAAGATAGTTTGCAGCGACTGGCAGCTATGCCAGAAAGCAAACGTATTGATGTGGTGAATGCAATAATAAACAGATTGATTGCAGACGAAAAAAATGCTGCTGCAAAAGAATTGAAAGAGAAACAAGGTGCAATTGCAGAGGCAGAATCGGAAGCAGATTTTTTAAGCCAGGGTCCAATTGGAATGAACGGTACACGGAATAGTCTTTCTGGTGGTACCAACGATTGGTATTTTTACAATACAGATGCAATACGAACCGGGAAGGCCGAGTTTATAAAAAAATGGGGTGTAAGAAAATTGGAAGATAACTGGCGTCGAGCCAATAAGTCGACCTCACTTTTTTCTGATGAGAGTACCATTCTGCCTATGTCTAAAGATTCTACTGAAACAACCTCAACCCCGAATCAGAAGGAAGTTAGCGATAATAAAAAACCGGAATTTTATTTGAAACAAATACCTGTTACGTCCACTCAAATAGCAAAATCGAATGCAGATATCGCCACAGCCTTGTTTTCGATGGGACAGATATATAAAGATAAAATTGAAGATATTCCGATGTCAATTAGTACATTTGAGGAATTTATTCGCCGATTTGGAAGTGACAAGCGAATTGCTGATGCCTATTTTTATATTTATTTGATGCAGACTAAAAATGGAAATGAATCGGCTGCTAATTTGTACCGGACAAAGTTGATAACAGAATTTCCGGGTTCAAAATATCAGAAAATATTGTCGCAACCGGATTATACGAAGCGGCTTGAGCAAATGTATGATGAACAGGATTCAATTTATAATCTGGCATACAAGGCTTATAATCAAAGCGATTATAAGATGGTTTATAAGCAAGTAGCCTACATTAAACAAAATTTTCCGTTATCAACGCTGATGCCCAAATTCTTATTTCTGAATGCTTTGAGCATGGGCAAGAGTGATACGGAAGAAAACTTCAGGACTGCTTTGAATGATCTTGTAAAAAGCTATCCGGAAAGTGATGTCAGTGCAATGGCAAAAGATATTCTAGCGTTAATGAAGCAAGGACAGGAAGCGCAACGAGGAACCTCGAGTGGTTCGTTGCTTGCACGACGCAATGAAAATGCCAAGGCAGAAATAGCCGAGGTGTCTAATCAGCAGTTTTCATCCGAACGCCAAACTAAGCATCGGGTGCTACTGGTAAGTTCAATGAAGCAAGACAATATAAATCGATTGCTTTACAACATTGCATCGTTCAATTTTTCACGATTTATGATCAAAGATTTTGATTTGATAGTTAGTAAATTGGATACTGTGCAAAATACTTTGTCGGTAACTAATTTTGAATCATACGATGAAGCGGTTTGGTACCTGAATTCAGTCTCAACAGATGTTGCTTTGACAAAATTATTGACAGATTATAAAGTTCAGAAAATCATTATTTCAGAAGAAAATTATGCTTTAATTAAAACCGGATTGAGTTTAAATGGCTATTTGGCATTTCAATCGAAAAAGCCGGAAAACAAAGCAACTATTCAAGCTGTTGTAGATAAGCATTCTAAAGAAGAAGAGAATGTGATTGTTTCAAAGGAGTCTATTTCTAAAGTTATAACAGCGGGAAATACTGCAAAATCAATTAAATCTGTTGCTGAAAAACTTGTAGAGAAATCAGAAACGAAGCCGGTTGAAAAACCAGTTCAAGTTGCAGCAGGTTCTGTGAAATCAGATGGAATTCTTAAAAAACCAGAGATAGACGGAACTTCTCTAAGGCAGGAAGCAGCAACCCAGGCAAGCACTCCCGTTTTACCAAAACAAGATGATGTTCCTTTGTTCAAAGGTTTATTTGCTTATCGTGCCACCGAACCTCATTTTATCGCAATTTATATTGTCTCGGGTACAATTGATTTTGCAAAAACTAAAGCGGCGATTGAAGCATATAATGCTAAAAATTATAATGTTATGAATTTGAAAGTTTCGTTAGAAACTGCAGGAAAGCAACAGACAATTATTATTGGAAGTTTAAGCGATGCATCGGTTGCAAAATCATATTTATTGCGTATGGTGAAGGAGAAGGCTTTATTTGAAGGGCTGAAAGGTTCAAATTATCGAAATCTACTTGGGTCACAAAAGAACTTGAATATTGTTATTCAAAAAAATGAATTGAAAACGTATTTTGAATTCATGCAAGAGTATTATTTGAAGTAAGGTCAAGGTGGATGTCGAGAATTGATTTCTGATAATATCAAACAACTAAATGTTTACACAATTACAAATCTTATGAGAAAAGACCGTATACTTTGGGCCGATGATGAAATGGATTTACTGAGTCCATATATTCTGTTTTTGGAAGAAAAAGGATATGAAGTCGTAACTGTGACGAACGGAAAAGATGCTGTGGAACTTTGCCAGAAAGAATCGTTTGACATAATTTTTCTGGATGAAAATATGCCTGGCCTGAGCGGTCTGGAAACTTTGGCATTGATAAAGGAGATTGATCCGGATGTTCCTATGGTGATGATTACTAAAAGTGAAGAGGAAAATATAATGAATATGGCAATTGGCAGTAAAATAGCTGATTATCTGACTAAGCCGGTGAATCCCAGTCAAATACTGTTAACACTGAAGAAGAATATTCATCAAAAAGAAATTGTAACAGAGCATACTACTTCTTCTTATCAATCGCAGTTTGGACGAATTGGCATGCAAATAAATGATTCTTTGACTTACGAGGATTGGGTTGAAGTGTATAAGAAGTTGGTTTATTGGGAATTGGAGCTGGCTGAAACAAAAAACGGCATGGATGAAATGCTCAAAATGCAAAAAACTGAAGCCAATAATACTTTTGCTAAATTTATCCGAAAAAGCTACGAAGATTGGTTTACAAACCCTGAGGAACGGCCATTAATGAGTCCGGATTTGTTCAAGACCAAAGTTTTTCCATTACTCGATAAGGGAGAAAAAGTTTTTTTTGTTTTAGTTGATAATTTCCGCTATGATCAGTGGAAAGTGATACGCGAGATGCTTAGTGAATTCTATCAGTTTAATGAAGAAGAACTTTATTGCAGTATGCTCCCTACGGCTACACAGTATGCCCGGAATGCCATTTTCTCCGGTCTTTTTCCTCTTCAAATTCAACAAATGTTCCCCAATCTTTGGGTAGAAGAAGAGGATGAGGAGGGCAAAAATCTGAATGAGAAAGATTTAATGCAGACTCTGTTTCAACGATACCGGAAGAATTATACGTTTTCGTATCATAAAATAAATGATTCCAGTTCTTGCGAAAGGTTGATTGATCAATTGCCAAGAATTGATAATAACCAGTTGAATGTTTGTGTGTTGAATTTCATTGATATGCTCTCGCATGCACGAACAGAGTCGAAAATGATGCGTGAATTGGCTAATGATGCAGAAGCCTACCGTTCGCTCACTGTGTCGTGGTTTAAACATTCAGCTACGTATGAACTTTTCAAAGAAATTGCTCAGCGGGGATACAAAGTAATTTTCACGACAGATCATGGCACTATTCAGGTTGATAGCGCAATAAAAGTTGTTGGTGACAGAAATACGAACGTCAATCTGAGATATAAAGTAGGTAAAAATCTAAGTTATAATAAGAAAGAAGTTTTTGAAATATTGCAGCCGGCTAAAGTTGGTTTGCCAAGTCCGAATGTTAGTTCTGCTTATATTTTTGCTTACAATGATAACTTTTTTGCATATCCCAATAATTACAATCATTATGTGAGTTATTACAAAGATACTTTTCAACATGGTGGTGTGTCATTGGAAGAAATGCTTGTACCACTTGTGGTTATGCAACCAAAATGAACAAAACAACTCCTAATGGGAGCTAATTATAGATAGAATGAAAACATATACCAATGTCAAAGACCTCGGAAACTTGCAAGATGCGGTTAGAGAGGCGTTAGAGATAAAGAAAAATCGTTATGCATACAAACATATCGGCGAAAATAAAACTTTGCTGATGGTGTTTTTTAATTCCAGTTTGCGTACGCGCTTAAGTACTCAAAAAGCAGGGATGAATCTGGGAATGAATACGATGGTTTTGGACATTAATCAAGGGGCGTGGAAACTGGAAACCGAACGTGGTGTGATTATGGACGGAGATAAACCGGAACACATTTTAGAAGCCATTCCGGTTATGGGTTGCTATTGCGATGTAATCGGTGTACGTGCTTTTGCTAATTTTGAAAGTAAGGAGTTTGATTATCAGGAAACAATTATCAACCAGTTTATCAAGTACTCTGGCAAGCCTGTTTTCAGCATGGAGGCTGCTACCGGACATCCGCTGCAGGCTTTTGCCGATCTGATTACCATTGAGGAATATAAAAAGAAAGCGCGTCCAAAGGTAGTTCTGACATGGGCACCGCATCCCAAAGCTTTGCCTCAGGCGGTTCCAAATTCGTTTGCTGATTTTATGAATGAAGCTGATGTTGATTTTGTGATTACACATCCTGTGGGTTACGAATTGGCAGAGCAATTTGTTCGCGGTGCGAGAGTGGAATACGATCAAATGAAAGCGTTCGAAGGTGCAGATTTTATTTATGCTAAAAACTGGGCGGCTTATCAGGATCCAAATTACGGAAAAATTATAAATACCGACCGAAGCTGGACAGTTAGTGCCCGGCAAATGGCTGTAACTAACAACGCCCATTTTATGCATTGCCTGCCGGTTCGTAGGAATATGATTGTGACCGATGATGTGATTGAGAGTGCGCAGTCTATCGTTATTCCGGAAGCAGCAAACCGGGAGATATCGGCTCAGGTTGTAATTAAAAGATTATTAGAAAGTATATAAAACCATGAATTTAGAAACAGTTATCGCTTCCATTAGAAATGTTCCCGATTTTCCAAAACCGGGAATCATGTTTAAAGATATCACTACGGCAATGAAAGATGCCGAGGTTTTGAAATATATTTCAGATGCTTTGTACGAGTATTATAAAGACAAAGGAATAACCAAGGTAGTTGGCGTTGAAAGCCGGGGTTTTGTATTAGGAAGTATCTTGGCTTATAAATTGGGAGCAGGATTTGTGTTGCTTCGTAAATCCGGGAAACTACCGGCTGACACGTATAAGGTTGATTATGACTTGGAATATGGGACTGATTCGCTTGAGATTCACAAAGACTCTATTGAAGATGATGATGTTGTTTTGCTTCATGACGATTTATTGGCAACTGGTGGTAGTGCAAATGCGGCGTTAGAATTACTCAGGCAGTTTTCACACCATCCTGTTTACGTAAGCTTTTTGATCGAATTGACCTTTTTAAACGGACGGCCTCGTTTGGAAACAGCAAAAGACATACATTCATTAATTCAATTTTAATTTAGAGAGACTAACATATCGATGGAAAAACTTACAATAATCAAAGTAGGAGGAAAGATAGTAGAAGATTCTCAAAGCCTGAAGCAATTATTGACTGATTTCTCAAAAATAGAGGGCTACAAAGTATTGGTGCATGGTGGTGGACGTTCTGCAACGGCTATTGCAGCTAAGTTGGGAATTGAAAGTAAAATGGTAAATGGACGGCGCATTACTGATGAGGAAACACTAAAAGTGGTTACCATGGTTTATGGCGGTTTGGTGAACAAGCAAATTGTTGCCGGATTGCAAGCGATTGAAGTCAATGCGTTGGGGCTGACGGGTGCAGATATGAATTACATGAGTTCGGAGAAACGACCCGTAAAGGATGTTGATTATGGTTTTGTGGGTGATGTGAAGGAAGTAAACGCCGGCTTATTGGCCGATTTGATTGCCAAAGGTGTAGTTCCTGTATTGGCTCCGCTGACGCACGATAAAAAAGGAAATTTGCTGAATACCAACGCTGACACAATTGCCGGCGAGGCGGCAAAAGCACTTGCCAACCACTTCGAGGTAACTTTAATGTATTGTTTTGAGAAAAAAGGAGTTTTGAGAAATGAAAATGATGATGAAAGCGTTATCTCCAGACTAACTCCAGCGTTGTTTGAACAATATGTTGCAGAAGAAATTATTCAGGGAGGAATGATTCCTAAGCTGGAGAATTCATTCGAGGCATTGAATGCGGGAGTGAAGCAGGTAGTAATAACACGGGCAGATCTAATCCATATCGACGGAGGAACAAAGATTCAATTACAATAAATTATAGACAATGAAACAATTAATTTTTTCGTTTATTGCCCTATTCTTTCTTAGTCATAATTTGACAGCTCAGGAAGAAATTAAACTATATAAAGATGGTCCGGTAGAGAGTAATGAAATTACTGCAGCTGAGACAATGCTTCAAGGCGATTTTGTCATCAATATAAGCAACCCACGTATGTTTTTTTATCCGGCAGCCAAGGAAACCAATACCCGGACTGCGGTATTGATTTGCCCGGGTGGAGGGTATGCGGGTGTTTCAGCGATTAAAGAGGGAGAAGAAATTGCCAAATGGTTTAACACGCTTGGAGTTAATGCTTTTGTATTGTATTACCGGATGCCAAACGGGCATACTGAGATCCCGTTGAAGGATGCGCAAACTGCGTTGGAAATAATTAATAACCGGGCGAAGGAATGGAATCTTGAAAAAGGTAAGATCGGGATTATGGGTTTCTCGGCAGGAGGTCATCTTGCTTCAACGGTGGGAACCCACTTTAAAACGATGTCTCAACGGCCTGATTTCATGATTCTGGGCTATCCTGTCGTTACGATGAAATCAGAACTGACTCATAGGGGATCCCGTGAGAATTTGTTGGGTAAGAATCCTTCTGATGAATTGATTTCGCAATATTCCAATGAATTGCAGGTGACCAAAAATACGCCTCCAACTTTTATTATCCATGCTATAGATGATGATGTTGTTCCAATCGAAAATAGCAAGCAACTATTAAAAGCGTTACAAGAAAATCAGGTTCCTGCCGAATTGCAGGTCTTTGATGTGGGTGGGCATGGATTTGGGATGAGAAAGCACGGAATTCCGGCTGATAATTGGCCTGACCTGTTGAAAAAATGGCTGCAGTTGAATAAACTTATAGATTGATATGTATCAAGACGAGACAGATGATGCAGTAGCACTTTTGCAGCAAATGATTGCTATTTCTTCACTTAGCAAAGAGGAAAAATCGCTTGCCGATTTCCTTGAACGCTATATTGAGATTAAGGGGTATGTGGCCGTACGTAAGGAGAATAATGTTTGGATTCTGAGTCCGGGATTTGATCCTGCTCGTCCAACTGTGTTGCTTAATTCCCATATTGATACAGTAAAGCCCGTTGCCGGTTGGGTGCGTGATCCATTTAGACCGTCGATTGAGAATGGTAAACTTTTTGGTTTAGGAAGCAATGATGCCGGAGCGAGTATAGTGAGTTTGCTTCATGTTTTCTTTTTTTTGACCCAAAAGCAACAGTCGTACAATCTTATTTTTGCGGCTTCAGCCGAGGAAGAAATATCAGGAAAGAATGGAATTGAAGCCTTATTGCAAGAGCTGCCCAAAGTTGACTTTGCCATTGTAGGAGAACCTACAGGGATGAATATGGCCGTTGCGGAAAAAGGACTCATGGTTCTTGATTGTACAGTTCATGGGCAAGCTGGTCATGCTGCGAGAAATGAAGGAGATAATGCCATTTATAAAGCTTTGCCTGTTATTGACTGGTTCAAAACTTTCGACTTTGCAAAGAAATCGGATCTTTTGGGTGCCGTAAAAATGACCGTTACGCAGATAAATGCAGGCACCCAACATAATGTAATTCCCGATAAATGTTCCTTGGTGGTAGATATCCGAAGTAATGAAATGTATTCCAACCAGGAAATCCTGGATGAAGTTAGGAAACATGTTAGTTGTGATGTTGTCCCACGTTCCACACGTTTAAGCTCTACTGCCACACCGTTAACCCATGCTATTGTAAAGCGCGGACGGGAATTAAATAGGGCGGTATTCGGTTCGCCAACGCTTTCTGATCAAGCAATCATGCCATTTCCAAGCTTAAAAATGGGACCGGGTGACTCGGCCCGTTCTCATACAGCCGACGAATATATTTTGGTGAATGAAATTAGTGAAGCAATTGAGGTTTATATTCAATTGTTGGATGGGTTGAATATTGAATTCACGTTGAAATAAACAAATAAAATTGCTATTGATATATCAGTAGCAATTTTATTTGTTTGATATATTGCCAACTAATTATCAGTGGCAATGTT
>Ga0318567_10001118_pt1 | contig 10842 bp, 9 predicted proteins | sample GRESIP088b5f20_FD_203691 | JGI IMG/M metagenome (GOLD analysis project Ga0318567, IMG submission 203691) | Tropical soil microbial communities from Luquillo Experimental Forest, Puerto Rico - GRE.SIPMG.088b5f20 | ecosystem: Environmental > Terrestrial > Soil > Tropical forest > Bulk soil...
CCGGTGTTCTGGCGCAGGTCGATGACCAGCTTGTCGGGATGCCGCTGGTCGATGAGCGCGAACAGATCGTGGGCGTGCTTGCCGAGGTCGTCGTAACGCCGGAAGCAGCAATACACCGTGCGCGCGTCGGGCAACCACTGCGTCCAGAAGCCCTGGTCCGGGTTGTGGCGGTAGAGCGGCGGATCGGTATAGGCCCATACCCGCTTCGGCATCGGGGCGCCCGGCGGCGCGGCGGGAACGACGACCGTGAACTCGGTCCCGGCCGAATCCGCCAGGGTACAGCGCAGCGTGTCGCGGCGCGCCGAGATGCCGAGGCCGTGCATCACGACACCGTTGGCGAGGTAGGCGGCGAGGTTCGCCTCGCGCAGATCGGGTGTCTCGTCGGCGGGCGTCAGCGTCAGCACCCGCTCGCGGACCTGTGCCACCGGGCTGTCGCCGATCGCGATCAGCCTGGCGCCCAGCGCCCGCTCGAACCCCGGCGCGACGACCACCATGCGGTAGTCCGCGCCGAACCTCCGGAACGCGAGCGGAAAGTCGGGCGAATCCTTCGGGAAGCGCACGTAGGTGTGCGCGTCGCCGATCAGGTTGGCCAACTGATCGAGCCCGACGTAGATCTGGTCGGGGTTGAGCCCGTCGATCTTCCGGTCCAGATCGGCCACCGCCGCCTCGAAGCGCTCGCGGGGCGTGAAATGGAACGCGTTCCCGTGGCGTTTCGGGATCTCGCGCGCGAACCAGACCAGGTCCTGGCGCCACTCGGCCGCGGTGAGATCGAGACGCTCGCTCTGGGCGCACGCGGCCACGGGCGGCAGGGAGAGCACGGCGAGCGCGGCCAGGGTGAGCGGCCGGCGGAGGATCGGCGCGCGGAGCATGGGGAGCGGATGCTACAGGCGGCCCGACGTCGCCAGCAAGCTGCGGGAAGCGCGAACCGCGGCGGCGTTCCCTCGGAGTTGCGCGCCGTGCTCCGGTGAGCAGCAGGAGCGCGAGCGGCACCAGCGGCCTGGAGGGGATCCACGCGCATCGTCATCCGTGCAGCATGGCATTGCGGGCGCGAGTTCCCGCTGGCACGATGCCGGCCCGGCCGCACCCACTCACCTCCGGAGGAGCCATGCGTCGTTACTTGCCCGTCGCCCTGCTCGCCCTCGCCGCGCTCGCCGTGGCGCCCGCCGCGCACGCCGCGGACGCGCGCCCGCTGCCGCCCCGCTTCGCGATCCACGCCGCGCACCTGATCGACGGCCGCTCCGCCGCCGCCCGCGGTCCGGTGTGGGTGGTGGTCTCGGCCGACACCATCGAAGCGGTGCGGACCGGAGCACCCGCCGATCTCGAGGTGATCGATCTCGGCGACGTCACCCTGCTGCCCGGGTTGATCGACTGCCACACCCATCTCTCGTCGCGTGTCGGCCTTCCGCCCGCTGAGCGCATGAAGAGCAGCGCCGCACGCGCCGCGATCGCGGGAGTGGTCAACTGCCGCAACACGATCCGCGCCGGCTTCACCACCTGCCGCGACGTGGGCGGCGGCGAGCTGGTTGACGTGGGGCTGCGCGACGCGATCAACGCCGGCGAGATCGAGGGCCCGCGCATGCTGGTCGCCACCTGGGCGCTGAGCATGACCGGCGGGCACGGCGATCCGGGGAACGCGGTCAATTACCACTGGTGCAACGATCTCGAGAGCGGGGTCGCCGACGGCGTCGACGAGGTGCGCAAGAAGGTGCGCTTCAACATCCAGCAGGGCGCCGACGTCATCAAGATCCTGGCCAGCGGCGGCGTGCTGTCGCCGCACGACAATCCCCAGGCCACCGGGTACACGTTCGAGGAGATGAAGGCGGCGGTCGACGAGGCCAACCGCCTCGGCCGCAACGTCGCCGCGCACGCCCACGGCAAGCAGGCGATCATCTGGGCCAGCAACGCCGGGGTGCGCTCGATCGAGCATGGCAGCTACATGGACGACGAGGCGGCGAAGGTGCTGAAGAAGAACGGCACCTGGTACGTGCCCACGCAGTACGTGGTCGAGCCCATCCTCGCCCCGGGGAACCCGCTCCACATCCAGGACGAGAACCTCGCCAAGGCGCGCGAGGTGCGGGTCCACATCCACGAGGCCTTCCGCGCCGCGCTGCGCAACGGGGTCAAGATCGCCTTCGGCACCGACGCCGGGGTGTTCCCGCACGGCGACCAGGTGCACGAGTTCAAGCTCTACGTCGACATGGGGATGAGCCCGATGGCCGCGATCAAGACCGCGACCAGCTCGGCGGCCGAGCTGATCGGATGGGAGAAGAAGGTGGGCGCGGTCGAGAGCGGGCGCTACGCCGACCTGGTCGCGGTGCGGGGCGATCCGCTCAAGGACATCACCGAGCTCGAGCGCGTCGCCTGGGTGATGAAGGGCGGCAAGGTCTACAAGGACGAGCTCAAGCGGTAGACGTTGCGCTGAGCCCGGGCGCGCCCGCTGGTGACCCGACGCGCAGGAGCTGCAAGACAACGAACCGGGGCGGCGTTCCCTCGCCACCCCGGCCGCATGCGACCGCGATCGACTACCGGCTGGACGCGGGCGCCGGGGCGGCATCCGCGCTCTGCGTCCCGACGTTCAGGAACACGTACTTGCGGTGCCACTTGCCGGCCGAGTTCTTCGCTGTGACCGACAGGCCGACGCGCTGGCCCGCGGTGCCGAGCGGGATGCGATAGGCGGCGCGCCAGTGCTTGAGGTCGAGGTCATAGGTGAACGGCTGCTTCTGCCCCAGCCGGTCGCCGAGCACCATCTCGGTGACGTCGTTGGTGGCGAGCGCGGTGATCTCGATCGCCTGGCCCGGGAACATGACCGAGTCGGCGACCGACACGGTCAGCTCGGGCGGCAGGATCTCCCTGATCGGCGCGCCGCCCTGGGCCTTCTGCCCTTCGCCCTCGACCCGGTTCGAGTCGGACGCGACCTGCTCGGCCGCGGCCGGCGGGCCCATGGAGGCGGTCTGGCTCACGGGCTCCACGCTCGCGCCCTGATCCTGGTGCTTGCCACAGCCGGCGAGCAGCGCCATGACGAATGGCACCAGCGCCAGCGTCCCCAGGCGCCACCACGTGCTCTCGCTCTTGCGCCCGCCCGCGGCGGCGCTCCGCATCATCAGCCTCTCGTTCCTCAGCATCGACGTTCTCCTTCCGGCCTTTCTGACCTCCGACCTGGCCCGGGCGCCGGTGCGCCGGTCTCGGCCGCCTGGCTGGTCGTCACTCGACCCGCGCCAGGAGTGGGGGGGCGGCCATCGCTGCGCCGAGTCCCGATCAGGCACATAATCAAGGCGGATGCCGATGGCGCATCAGATTGGAGTGCAATGGATTACCTATTCATGCCCTCTATAGCGCCGTTCAAATCGTGTCATGCTTGACACAGACCGATGTTCGGGCCCAAGCTGCCACCTACGGTGTTGACCCCAGTCAATCAAAGGCGTTGCAGCGACTGTGGCCGAATTGACACGCCCGGCCGCGCAGGAGACACGCTCGCGCCCGTGGGCCGAGGGCCGGCTCGCCCTTGAATCATTCCGCCCGCGCCCGGTTCGCCCTCGTCGCCGCGCTGCTCTGCCCTGCCGGGCTCGGCGCCACCGCGGGCGCCGCCCCGAGCCCGGTCAGGGCGTTCGTGGTCTGGGCTTCGCCGTCGCGCGTGTACCTGGCCGCGGGTGATTCCGCCGCGATCGCGGGCGCGCTCGCTCCCGGCGCCCGGCTCACCTTCGTCGACGGCAAGCGCACCATCGCCACCGGCGAGGCGACGGAGGTCGTCGACGGCGAGCTGGTGCTCGCGCGGCTGACGAGCGGGTCGTTCGCGCGCGTCCGGCACCTCGACCGCGTGCGCGTGCTGTCCGAGCGGCCGCCGCTCACCGTGCCGCCGCGCCTGCGCGCGGGATATCCGTCGAGGCTGCGGGCCAGCCTGCTCATCGCATGCGGCGCCGTGTCGCTGGTCCCGCCGTCCACCGGCGGCTATCGCCTCGACCTGCTCCCCGACGGCAGCGCCCGGCTGGCCCGCGCCCCGGGGGCATCGTCCGGCGATCCGCCCTGGCCCGACACCCTGAGCGTGCGCTGGTTCGACGAGGTCGCGGACGAGGAGATCGCGCTCGAGCGCGGCGAGCTCGACCTCGCCGTCTTCTGGCCCGGAGAGCTGTCGACGCGGATGCGCGAGGACCCGCGCTGGCAGGGCAGCCCGGCCGGGCGGCGCGCGCGCGGGCTGCTCGCGGCGTTGCAACCTGCCGGCTCCGCGTCGGACGCGGCCGCCGACAGCGCCGATCTCGCGGCGCTCGATCGCGAGCTGTTCCGCGGCGACCTCGAGCCCTGGCCCGCCCCGGGCGCGCCGTCACGGCAGCTCGAGGGCGGCATGCTCCACGCGGCGCACTTCGAGATCGATCCGGCGATTCCGGGCCGGGCGGCGCTCGATCGCTTCCTCAACCTCCCCGGGCGCCAGGCCGGCCTCGGCATCGCGCGCATCGCCTGCCTCGATGTGCCGCTCGCGCCTCCCGACTCGCTGGCGCGCGCGCTCGACCGCGCGCTGCGCCCGCTCGGACCCGCGCCCGCGCAGCGCGTGTCGGCCTGGTGCGCGCTGCGCTGCCCGGTGGTGTGCGCGGCGGGCCTGCGCCCGCTGGTCGCCGCGCTCGGCGCCGATACGCTGGTCGACCTGCTGCGCTGCGCGCCCGCGGAGCGCAAGCCATGAGATCGCTGCGCTCGCGGCTCATCCTCGGCTCGGCGCTGGTGTCGCTGGTGCCGCTCGCGGTGGCGATGGTGCTGCTCTCCCAGCACATCCAGCGCACGGTGCGCGCCGAGGCCGCCGAGCGGCTGCACGCGGCGCTCGGCACCATCGCGACCGAGCTGCAGGCGGACGGCCAGCGCGACGCCACGCGGCTCGAGATCCTGGCCCGCGATCCGGCGCTCAAGCGACTCTATCTGGTGCGTCCGATCGTGCGCCGCGACCTCGCCGACTACCTGGGTGAGAAGCGCTTCCTGCTCGGGCTCGACTTCCTGAACGTCGCCGACTCGAGCGGCGCGCTGGTGGCCGATGCCGGGGTGGACTCGGTGGGTCCGGCGCGCGCCGAGGCCGATACGCTGCACGCCGGCGCCGGCGCGCGTCCCGGCTACGACATCCGCGGCTTCGCCGGCCTGCCGGCGCTCGCCCGCGCCGCCAGCGCACCGATCCGCTACCAGGGCGAGATCGTCGGGGCCCTGCGCGGCGGGGTGGTGCTCGATCGGGCGCTGCTCGCGCGCCTCGCGCGCACCGGCGGCATCGAGCTCGCGCTGCGCGACCGCGACGGGCGCATCGTGGCCTCGACGCTCGAGCCCGGCCCGGGCGCGCCCGCACCGGGCGCCGGCCGCGACGCGCGCTCGTACCTGAGCCAGGACGTGGCGCTGGGCCCCGCGGGCGTGCCGGCACCGGCGCTCATCGGCATGGCCTCGACGGCGGCCGCCGATCGCACCATCGCGACGCTGCGCCTCACTTCGGTGCTGCTGGGGCTGCTCGGCCTCGGCATCGCGATGGCGCTCGGCGTGCTGTGGTCGCTCCAGGTGTCGCGGCCGGTCGAGCAGCTGGCCCGCTTCTCCGAGCGCATCGCGCAGGGGAGCTGGGACGAGCCGCTCGAGCTGCGCAGCGTGCGCGAGCTCGAGACCCTGGTCGCGGCCCTCGATCGCATGCGCAGCGATCTGCGCGGCTATCGCGAGCGGCTGGTGTCGAGCGAGCGCCAGGCGGCGTGGAGCCAGATGGCGCGCGCGGTGGCGCACGAGATCAAGAACCCGCTCACGCCCATCGCGGTCTCGATCGCCGACCTGAAACGCAGCTTCGAGCTCGAGCGTCCCGACTTCCGCTCGATCCTCGATCAGGCGGCGCGCACCATCACCGACGAGATCGAGTCGCTGCGTGGCCTGCTCCAGGAGTTCGCCGACTTCGCGCGCATGCCGGCCCCGCTGCTCGCGCCCTGCGACCTCGGCGCGCTGCTCGCCGACCTGGGCGCGCTCTACGGGCGCGAGGTGGCGGACGGGCGGCTTACGATCGCGCCGCCGGCGTCGGCCTCGTCATCGAGGCCGACGCCGGGCAGCTGCGCCAGGCGCTGGTCAATCTGGTCAAGAACGCCCTCGAGGCGACCGAGCGCGGCGGCCGCGTGGCGGTGGCGGCGCGCGCCGCCGGCGACCTGGCCGAGCTCGAGGTCGCCGATACCGGACCGGGCCTGAGCGCCGAGCAGAAGGCCGGGATCTTCGCCCCCGGCTTCACCACCAAGGCGCAGGGCAGCGGGCTCGGGCTCACGATCGTCGAGCGCATCGTCAGCGACCATCACGGCACGATCGCGGTCGACAGCGAGCCCGGCCACGGGGCCACCTTCCGGCTGCGGCTGCCGGTGCGGCAGCAGGACTAGCCATGCCCTCGATCCTGATCGTCGACGACGAGGCCAACATCGTGGCCAGCCTGGAGCGCGCGCTGGCCCGCGAGGGCCATCAGGTCGAAGGCGCCGCCAGCGCCGCCGAGGCGCGCGCCCGGCTGGCCGAGGCGCGCGACGTGGTGCTGCTCGACGTGCGGCTGCCGGACGGCGACGGACTCGCGCTGCTCGAGGAGATCATGACCAGCGCCCCCGAGACCGTGGTCATCATGATGTCGGGACATGCGACCATCGATCTCGCGGTGCGCGCCACCCGCCTCGGGGCCTGGGACTTCCTCGAGAAACCGGTGTCGCTCGAGCGCCTGCTGGTGCTGCTGCGCAACGCCGCGGCCTCGCGGGTGCTGGCGGACGAGAACCGGCGGCTCCAGGCGCCGTGGGCGTCACCGATCATCGGGCGCTCGCCCGCGATCGCCGAGCTGCTGGCGCAGATCGCGCGCGCCGGACCCTCGGCCGCGCGCGTGCTGATCCAGGGCGAGCACGGCACCGGCAAGGAGCTGGTGGCGCGCGCCCTGCACGCCGCGAGCCCGCGGCGCAGCGGGCCGTTCGTGGCCGTGAACTGCTCGGCGATCCCCGAGGAGCTGATCGAGTCCGAGCTGTTCGGGCACGAGCGCGGCGCGTTCACCGGCGCCACCCAATCGCGGCGCGGGCGCTTCGAGGAGGCGCACGGCGGCACGCTGTTCCTCGACGAGGTCGGCGATCTGAGCCCGCGCGCCCAGACCAAGCTGCTGCGCGTGCTCCAGGAGAGCGAGCTGACGCGCGTGGGCGGCAACCGCCCGATCCGCGTCGATGTGCGGGTGATCGCCGCCACCAACCGCGACCTGGCCGCGGCGATCCGCAACCGCGGCTTCCGCGAGGACCTCTACTTCCGGCTGGCGGTGATCCCGCTCACCGTGCCGCCGCTGCGCGAGCGCCGTGAGGACATCGCGGCGCTGGTCGAGCACTTCGCGACCCAGATCGCGCGGGAGACCGCGCGCCGGCCGCGCCCCTTCGCCCCCGGGGCGCTCGAGGGGCTGCGCCGCTATGGCTTCCCCGGCAACGTCCGCGAGCTCCGGAACCTGGTCGAGCGCCTGGTCATCATGGCGCCCGGGGGGCGCATCGGCGCCGATCAGGTGCGGGCGACGCTGCCGGGTGCCGCGGCCAGCGCCGCGGCGGCCGCCGGCGGCGAGCCGCGGCTCGGGGAGGCGGTGCGCGAGTTCGAGCGGCGCCAGATCGAGGCCGCGCTCGAGGCCGAGGGCGGCAACATGACGCGCGCCGCGGCACGGCTCGGCCTGGAGCGCAGCCACCTCTACAAGAAGATGCGCAAGCTGGGCTGGCCGCCCGAAGCGCGCGAGAGCTGAGCCGCCCTCAGCGGCCGGCGACCAGGTCGGCCTCGGGGTGGGCGGTGAAGCGCTCGATGGCGGCCGCCACCTGCTCGGGATGGTCGAGCATCACGAAGTGCCCCGCGTCCTCGATGCGCACGCTTTCGAGCCGCGGCACCCCGCCGTAGCCGAGCGCCTCCGCGGTCCGGGCCCACGGCTCGCCGTCGGGCCAGGAGCGCGCCGACAGCACCACCAGCATCGGCACCGTGAACGAGGTCGCGCGTCCCGACAGATCGCTGGTCACGGCCAGCCTGATCCAGGCCTTCATCATCGCCGGATCGAGCTGCCGGGCCTCGCCGTACAGGGCTTCCCCCTGCGCCGAGTCGCGGCCGAACGAAACGTAGACCGAGTGCAGCGTGCCCGCGTAGTCGCGCGCGATCGCGTCGAGCAGCGCCGCGCGCTGGTGGGCGTCCACCTGCGGCTTGAGCGCGGTCTCGACCAACACCAGTCCGCGCACCCGCTCGGGATGGTCGAGGGCCTCGACCGCGGCGACCAGCCCGCCCACCGAATGCCCCACCAGGATGCAGGGAATCGGCGCGTCGGTGGCGAGCGCGAGATCGAGCGCCTGGGCCGCACGCTCGAGCGTCAGCGGCTCGGGCATCTCGCTCGCGCCGTGTCCGGGCAGGTCGACCAGCACCACGCGATGGCGCTGGGCCAGCAGCCGCGCCGCCGGCACCCAGTGCGAGGCCGAGCTGCCGAGCCCGTGGATCAGCACGATGGTGGGCCCGCGACCGATGGTCCCGCTCGCGGTCGGACGCGGCGGGGTGAGGCCGCGCGCGCCGAGCAGCGCGAGGCACACGATCGCGGCGATGAACAGCAGGACGCGAAGGTTCACATGGCTCCGGGCCCCGGGGCTGAACGGGGCCGGAGGCGTTATCGGCAGGCGGCGAGCGCGCCTGAACGGCCGGGCAGCCGTAGATCGCGTCCCAGTGCTGCTGCTGGCTCATCTCGGTGCGGCCTCCGGGATTGCCCTTGCCGACTGCACAGATGTGCAGTAGGCTCCGCGTGCCAGGTCCACATGCGAAACGAGTCCCTCGACGAAGCCGTGGCGGTGCGCGCCGACTTCCGGGGGGGCGTCGTGACGCCGGTGGCGTTCGTGCGCAAGGGGCGGGAGCACCGCGTCGCGCGCGTGAACGCGCGCTGGATCGATCGCGTCCCCCGGCACCCGCATTTCTACTTCTCGGTGACCGACGAGAGCGGCGATGTGTACCAGCTCCAGCTCCAGGGCGGCGACCTGGTGTGGTGGCTGGACTCGGTGACGGTGGAGGGCTGATGCGCAGCGCCATCCTCCACGTCGACATCGACGCCTTCTTCGCCGCCATCGAGCAGCAGCGCGACCCGCGCCTAAAGGGCCGGCCGGTGATCGTGGGCGCCGGCGTCATCGCCTCGTGCTCCTACGAGGCCCGCGCCTTCGGACTCAGGGCCGGCATGCGGCTGAGCGACGCGCGGCGCCTGTGCCCGCAGGCCGTGATCCTCGAGGGCCACGCCCAGGTCTATCGCTGCTACGCCGAGGAGATCTTCGCGCGCTGCCGCGCGCTGGCGCCCGCGGTCGAGACCTACCTCGACGAGGCCTACTGCGATCTGACCGGCACCGAGCGCCTCCACGGCGACCTGCTCGAGGCGGCGCGGGGCCTCAAGCGCGACATCCGCGCCGCCACCGGGCTCGCGGTGACCTGCGGGCTCGGGCCCAACCGGATGCTCGCGAAGCTGATCGGCAAGACCGTCAAACCCGACGGCCTCCAGCGCCTCGACGCCGGCGGGGCCGACGCCTTCATGCGCGATCAGCCGGTCGAGCGCGTCGCCGGCGTCGGCCACGCGCACGCGCGCACCCTGCGCTCCATGAACATCCGCACCGCGGGCGAGATGCGCGCCCTGCCGCTCGCCGCGCTCGAGCGGCTGTTCGGCGCCAACGGGCGCCTGCTCCACGAGCGCTGCCGCGGGCGCGACACCGCCGCGGTCAGCGAGCGCGAGATCCCGGTCTCGATCTCGCGCGAGACCTCGTTCCACCGCGACACCGCCGACCGCGTGGAGATCGAAGGCATGCTCGAGTACCTGGTGGGGCGCGCCTGCCGCACCGCGCGCGGGCTCGGCATCCGCCCCGGCACGGTGGCGGTGCGGCTGCGCTACGGCGACGGCGAGAGCGCCGAGTGCGCGCGCTCGCTGGCCACGCCCTCGGACGCCGATCCGGTGGCGCTGGCGCTCGCCCTCGAGCTGCTGCGGCGCCAGTTCACGCGCCGCGTGGCGCTCCATGCCCTGGGGGTGACGTTCTCGAACTTCACCCGCGCCGGCGGCGAGCAGGGCGCGCTGTTCGACGAGCCCGAGGCGGGGCGCCGCGCCGCGCTCTATCGCGCCTTCGATCGCGTGCGCGCCGACTTCGGGCACGGCATTCTGGTGTCGGGCCGCGCGCTCCACCTCAAGGGACGCCTGGCGGAGGACGAGCACGGCTTCGTCCTGCGCACGCCCTCGCTCACCAAGTAACCCCTCACCCGGGAGGTCCCGATGAACCCCGCCGCGCTGCTCGGTCTGCGCACCGTCGTCTACAAGGTCCCCGATCTCGCACGCGCCCGCGCCTTCTACAGCGAACTGCTCGGCGTCGCGCCCTACTTCGATCAGCCGTACTACGTCGGCTTCAACGTCGGCGGCTTCGAGCTGGGGCTCGACCCCGACACCGGGAAGCGTGGCCCCGGGCCGGGCGGCGCCCTGGCCTACTGGGGGGTCGAGAGCATGGCGGCGGCCTGGGAGCGCGCGGTCAAGCTCGGCGCCACGCCGGTGACACCGCCGTTTGAGGTCGGCGAGGGCATTCTCGTGGCGACGGCGGGCGATCCGTTCGGGAACCCGATCGGCCTGATCGAGAACCCGAACTTCCCGAACCAGGCATGACACAGGCCGATGGCAGGCCGCGTGCCATACCGGCCGATTGTTGCCTTTCTCGGCCGGTATGGCACCCGGCCTGCCACCGGCCCGCTCACGGGAGTCCTGCAGGATGCCGATAACTCGCCGACATGACGCGCTACCACCAGCCCCGCATCGGCCCCGACCGGCGGGCGCGCGAGCGGCGCGCGCCGCGCCCCGATCCCGCCACCGCCGTCCCGCCGCCGTCGGCCGCC
>Ga0318567_10001120_pt1 | contig 10825 bp, 8 predicted proteins | sample GRESIP088b5f20_FD_203691 | JGI IMG/M metagenome (GOLD analysis project Ga0318567, IMG submission 203691) | Tropical soil microbial communities from Luquillo Experimental Forest, Puerto Rico - GRE.SIPMG.088b5f20 | ecosystem: Environmental > Terrestrial > Soil > Tropical forest > Bulk soil...
GGGCAGCCCGTTCCCGATCTGCAGTCTTTTTTGAATGCATGTTTCGATGGACAAACGCTCAAGTCTGAAATCAACTATGGAGCCCTGTTGGAAATAGAAGATGCTGTTAAAATGGCCGCGGGACAGGATGTTACAATTGGTATACTCGACCATCCAATGAGTACATCCATTCAATTTAACAACAACGTTGCTGCTCCATTTCATGTGAATGATCCGCTATTTAATTTTCATGCAAACTTCATCGCCGGTATAATCGCCGGAACTACGGGAGTAATTGGAATTGCAAATAAATGCCGTTTGGTTGAATTGCCCATATACAATGCCAGAGCCAGCTCCAGCGGTATAGATATAAATGCTGTGTTGTATTTTATCAACAGCTATGACCAGCCGATGATCATTAATATCAGTAATAAACTGGATGCACAATACAACGATGCCATAAGAAATTTCAGCGCAAATAAAATCGTTGTTGCTGCCGCAGGAATTGATGAGCAATTATGTGCCGATGTAATTCGGGATCCTGCATCGCTCGATAACGTAATTGCGGTGGGTGCGATAACGAAACCATTGAGTAGTCTTCCAAAAATCAGCAGCAAAGTAGATTTCGTGTTGCCGAATTTCAATTTCATATCCTACGGTAAGGCTTCTAATCTTTTTGCGCAGCAAAGAGGCGACAGTTTTGCATGCGCAGTTGTGTCTGGAATCATCGCGTTATTAATATCGTCAAATAAAGTAGGCTTCGATATAGTTTCTATAAAAAATGCATTGAATGAAATTTCCTTTCCGTCCTCTGTGGAATCGTTGAATAGTCTAAACCTCATCAACGTTTCGTCATGAAAAGAATAGCCTTAGGACTCCTTTTGTTGATTCCTTTTTTGTCAAACGCACAGAATGCTTACTACGATGCAATAAAGCTTCGTAAACTTTATTTGGTTGGCGATGACAATTTGAAGATTGGCGATTCTGTATTTATCAATATTCCGGATATTCCCGAAGTGCATCAGATATTGCAGTGGTATGTTATGCCGGCAAATAGTCCCATCGATTCCATGGAAAAATCGTTTAGATACAATCCATTCCTAAGATTCGATCCGAATGCTTCAAAAGGCGCCTTTACCAGTTTGGTGCAATCGGGTATCGGCGCACTTGGGAATCTTGATGTAACCAACATTGCCGATGGATTTGCAAGATTTCTTATCAAGCGGGGGAAAGAAGAACTGAACATTGCTTTTTTTGAAAGGATGAAGGCTTACCTCGACGAACACATTGAAGCCCGCACCTTGTTCCCTTCTACCAGTGCATTTTTAAGTAGTATAGCATCTTATCGTTATTCGGAATTTTTGCAATCACTACGCGAGGCATTTTATAAAGATGTGAGCAATCTTATCGTCAATTTGAATTTACTTATTGACCTGCCCAAATATCAGCAGCTTTTAAAAACGTTGCCTGAAATACGTTTAGCGATACGATCGGCAAAAATTATCAGTGCGCTTACGCAGCCCGATTCATCACTGCATCCCGCAATACTGATCAATCATTTTGCGCAGCTAAGCGAATGGGGTGAAATGAATATTAATCTGCAAAGTTCGTGGCAGGTCCTGGACAAAATTTCTGAAAGCGTTCGACGCGTAGAATATAAGTTGGATACAATACAATCACTGAGAATTGACACAGTAAAGTTGGTCAGAGACACGTTTACACTAAAAGTGACAAGGCTGAGTGATAACTTTTTTAGGATAGACACTACGAAAATTGCGGCGAAGGGGATGTTCAGGATTGACAGCATGATGGTCGCAACATTTGATACAACTTACAACAAACAAGTGGCGTGGATCCGGTTCAGCGATTTTAACGTAAATATTTTGAGCGATACGGTTACACTCAAAATATACCTGGGACTGCTTTATCAAAAAATGGAAAACATTGCTTTCAGGTATGCGCCGGGCAAGTATACCAGCGTGCAGGCTTTCATGCGAGACAACGCAGATGATATTCTAAAGATTGCTGATCTCGTAGAAAATTTTTTGGTGTTGGCAAATGATGCAGAACAAACGCTGAAAGATATTAAAACAAAGAAAAGCAATCTCACAAACGACGATTATTCTACTTACATCGAAAAAGCGATCAATGTGGTGGACTATGGATTTAAAGTGGCTAACGCGATCAAAGAAGGAATTGCAAACGACAGGTACATTGTAATGGCACGCAACGCTAATAATTTGTACAAAAACATTTACACAAAAAACTATAGCGCCGCGGTTATGAACGCGTACCTCATTTTGCAGGAAGTACTGGAAAAACCAAAAGAAGCAATTGCTGCAAAAGATTCCGCGTTTGCAGCTGATACGGCAAACAAAATATCGGCCTCCGCTAAAACAAATTTTACAGCAACAAAAACGAGGTTGGACATTAGTAAGTTTTTCTCAATTGATTCTATAAAGGACCGTTCGAAGTTTGTAGAAGGTGCATTGAAATACGGAAACGTAATGGCGGGCATTGTAAAATCACAATCGCCGGAAGAAGCACAGGCTGCTATAGAAGCGGCAGTGTTGCCTGCAGGAAGCTCATCCATTAAAAAGAATTCTGCCTGGAACATTTCTCTTAACGCCTATATTGGCGGCTATTTTGGAAGATCCTATAATAGCACCGATCAGATAGATGGAAGTAATTCAAAAGTAGGAGTGACGGCTCCTGTTGGCTTCGCTGTCAGTAAAGGTCTTGGCTTTTGGAAAGATGGACGGACATTAGGCTCGCTAAGTGCTTATTTTACAGTCATAGACGTGGGTGCTATAGCCGGTTACAGGCTTAATGATGACAGCACGGCGCTCGAACAGAAAGTTACATTGAATGACATTTTTGCTCCCGGCGGTTATCTTGTTTACGGAATAGGATTGCCATTTAAAAAGGCACCTTACATTCCACTATCGGTTGGCTATGGCTGGCAATACGGTTCAAAATTATATTACAAAAACGATGAAGGAAAGCTGTTAGTTTCAGATAAATCGCGTTGGAGAAGCAATTGGTTTGTCGCAATAGACATCCCGCTGGCAAATTTTTGGACGAAGGGCTATAAGAAAAAATGATGGGTTGGAAGTTATGGATAGTTGGCTTTTGGAATGTCAGAAATAAGATTGCTTGTTGTATTAAAGACATCTTTGCTACAATATATTTTCAACTAAAAAGCGTGCCGAAGAAAAAGCACGCTTTTTATGATTAACGGAGTATCGGCCGTATTGGTTAAGAATAATTTAGTCTTGTACGGAATCGCAAATGAAGCCTGGTTACACTGCTTCAGCGCTAATGAAATTACTTGTCGGGTAATTTTTCATGGCGACAGATTTGGGTGTTACACCGTAGTGCTTTTTAAACGCCTGCGAAAAATGGCTTGTTGACTTAAAACCTAGTTCGTAAGCAAGACCGCTTATTGGAATCGAACTTGCTTCAAGAATTGATTTTGCTTTTTCCATTTTTACATCCAGGTAATACTGATACGCTGAAGTGCCTACTATTTCCTTAAATTTTGTTTTGAGCTTCGTTTTGCTCATCGCTGCTGTTTTTGCAAGTTCATCCAGCGAAATTTGTTCGCTTCCTGCATTTTCATCAATTATCTTTTTTACTTCAAATATTTTGCTGGTATCGCTGTAGCAAACAAACTCTTCGCTTCTCTCGTTGCTATTAATGATGCGTTTTATGTATAGCCCAAGAATTTTAATAATATTCGCCTTTAAGCACAGCGTTTCCGAAATAGAAGGATTTTGGTTCAGGTGTAGAATTTCCTGCACAAGATCATATTGCAATTTCCCAATCGATGAAGGCATTGGTAGCGAAACAGTTTCCTTTTGTTCTGTGAGCGTTTTGTAGGCCCTATTTTCGGCTGTATCGTACAAGCAGGGAGAAGCGGCTTCAAAACTTTGCTCATCTGTATAGTTTGATGACAAGCTGTTGTTCGCAAATACACTTTGCACAAACTCTTTTGACATAAAAATTATGATTCCCAAAAGTCCTTCACCCGGTTGTATTGTGTAGCATGAGTCGATGTTCGAGCCCGCCCAATATGCTATCGAATGAAAGGGACCTCCAAGTTTTGATTCCTTTTTGTCGGAAGATTGAATTAGATCCAAAGAGGTGCAATTAATATGCATTGCATAGAATTTAGTTTCGTCCGTGGGAATGCGTTCAATTGTGGTGCGGGTGTTGAAAATAAGATTACAGGTAACTAATTCAATGTGATTATCGAGTCTGTGAAGCGAACTGGAGCCAGAGGCAACACTCTCCGGCCAAATAAATTTCGAGTCCCTGAATTCAACTTTGCCTGATATATTTTCGTCGTTCCTTTTTATTGAATCAACCTGCCATTTTTTGTCTAAACCGTCTTTTCTAAATTGTACTTTCATGTTTTTTAAGATTTATTTGGTCATGTAGAAAATGTCTTGTTTCAGCAGAAATCATTGATTGAGTGCTGTTTAAGCTATACCGCTGTTTCAACATTGATAATGCAAAAGTATTTAGTGGAGATTCAGGGAACTTTGTAAAAGCGTCTTTCGATTTTCGATAAAAGACAAAGTGCTTAAAAATGTGTTTGAGGTAATTGCTTCTCTGTAAATGATACCGACGTTTGTTCAATTATAATATTCAGCCAGTCTTCTAAACTTTTTCCGTCGGACAGTGTTTGAATACGCATTTGCTGTAACATGAGAGAAATAGTAACCGATTGGGGAGTTGACGAGGCCCATTTTCATAACCTCTATAAGAATGTCCTGAAATCTTACGGACACGGTGTAGAATTGTTCAAAAACCGGATAAGCATTGACAATCAGTTAGCGAAAGGAATTGTCGATTTTTATCCTCTGGATAATAATATCGGACTTCTTCGGTTAAATATGTTATTCACCGAAAATGTTAGTTTTAAAAGGGTTCTTGAAGACAAACCCGAGCATTATGCTTGTTTGTTTTCCCTGAAAGAAGGGGTTGACCTGCACGCATTTGATAGTTTCGATGAAGAGGAGCTATGTCAGCTGGGGATGACAGCCAAACATTCCGTATTGTATTTTTCCGCAGACGTTCAAACCTTATTTCAGGTAGTTCCCAACGAGCAAACCAAAGTGGTAATCCTCGTTTTCACGCGTGAAACATTACGTGAAATTTTGCCTGTAAGCATCACAAAGGAAGATTCGAAGTTCTTTCTTACCAAATCGATAAAGGGCTATGCCAGTATGAATGCTTCGATGATTGAGAAAGTAACCGATGTGTTTGAATATAAATGCGAAGAAGATATTCAATCCCTGTATTTGCTTGGGGCCGTTTATCAATTACTGGCCGTTTTGTTTTTGCAGATCGAGTCCGAAGGCGAGCTAATGGCTCAATCTACAGGAGTGCTTGAGTTTGCAAGAATGGTTCAGATAAGGAATTTGCTCGTGGCAGATTTTTCTCATGATTGTCCCCTTCTTGAAGAAATGGCCAAAAAGGCTCAGATGAGCGTCACGAAATTCAAGACTTTATTTAAAAAACTATTTAAACTGTCATACTATCAATACTATCAACGTTACCGGCTAATGGCTGCCCGCCAAAATATTATTTTGGGTAAAACGGTTAGCGAAACCGCTTATGAATTCAGCTTTAGTTCTATCAGTAATTTTAGCGTGGCATTTAAAAAAATGTTCAAAATATCGCCGAGCGAAATCGAGACACTTCAACAATAATTGATGGATGCTTGCAGTTTTAAAATGCGCAGTCTCAATCTATCTATCGACGCCATTTACTATTACCCTTTTTCTAAGGAAATCCAGCTTTTTTCTAAATTGAAATAAGAACGAAATTAATTTCTTTGCAAATTGAAAGTTGTAAACGACTTACTGTTGTTGTGATTGTCAATTCGGATCTATTATACTCTGAGTAAATATTCAACTTGTAATCGGTCCGGAAATTTTAAAATAAAATCTAAACCTATTTTTATGAAAACTCTTCTCGGCTTCATCGCCATAACCATTCTTATATGCCTTCTGACCGTAACTATTTTCTGCATTTGGAATTTCTCTTTTGTTAACTGGCAACTGGTGGCGCAGGTTGTTAACACGACATGCGCCGTGTCAGGTACGCTGTTTGTCGTTTGGCTCTGCTGCCGTATTTTATTAACTGAAGGACGATTTGAAAGTAAAGATGCTAATAATGCCCATCCTAAACTGAATAAATAGGAAACTGACAAATCACAAGTACAACGGGTAATGAAACGAGCCGGCGCACATTGTGAAATTCAAACGCAGAGCTCAGAACACCCGATCACAAGTTCAGAAACATATTCCGGTATTTATCTTTTTCGAAAGCAACTTAAACCGATAGAATACCCTCTTTACATTTTGTTGTTTTTTTCTCTGCATTCATAAAATTTTAATAATGTCTAATTTGCCTTTCGATGAAAATCGGTTAGCCAAAGTACATAGCATGAAACATTTTCGCGGTTCGATTGAATTTGAAGCCGTGGAGCGTCTTAGGAGCAATATGTCAAACAACGTCGCCTACAAAAAGGCTTACGATCTTTTCCTAAGAGTTTCCGCACTTATCGAAAGGGTAGAAAGAACAATGGAAAAAGCCATGGTTGCTAACTTAAGTAATGCATGCATGGAAATGCTTATTACCCTTTATAAAATGGATATGTCTTCTGATAAGGCAAGATATCTTGCAGATGCATGTGAAAAAATAGAGGTTGTAGAAATGTTGCTTAAACTGGTAAAAGAATTCAAACTGATAGCAGTATTCTACATTTCCGACCTTGAAGATCATATCACGCAGTTAAGCCGACTAATTTATGATGAGTTTAATATTGATCCGGCATAAATTGTTTTATTTCCCAAAATAAAAATCCCTCAGTGGAAAAGTTGCCAATGAGGGATGGAGTTGCCTGACCAGATTATTTGCCGCCACCCGCTTTTAGCAAGTCAAGTGCTGCTTTCTGTCGTTCCATTTCTTTCAATTGCATGTCTTGATTTCTTTTGTTCTCAGCAATGTCCCCCTCAACGTTCTTTCGTTGTTTTTCCAGTCTTTCACTTTCTTTTACCAGATCATTGTATTTCTTTTGCGCTTTTGTAAAAGATTCGGTTTGCGCAGAAATATCAACTTGTTTTTTCTCTGCATAAATTGAAGGACTTAAAGAAGAAGTGATATAATCTTTTGCAAGTTGATATGCGTCTGCGTTTGCCGGGCTGATAAAATTATCGTACCCACTGGATAGAGCCATCTTAACAACAGTCTTGTCTTTCTCTGAGCGGCTTTTCGTATCGACATCAAAATACAAATCGTACATGGTGTTGCCCATTTCCTGTAGTGACACGCCCTTTGCAGTTAACAATCCCTTCGATTTTTCGAGCTTGATTCCCTTCGATTTGAAAACGTTTTTAAGAGCGTCCTTCGCTGCATCTGCAGACATGTTGTATTCTGTTGCGATGGCAGAGCGATCTGTTTTGTCAATTTTCAATGTGCTTTCCGATGGAATAGCCGACGCTGAAAGGTTGTTAGATGTTTGCGCGTTTGACGTTGTTGCAATGATGGCACACAATGCCAATGCCGTGAAGTGCTTTTTCATGATTGGGGTTTAAATTTTTAAACCTCATATAGACCGCGCATTTGTCTAGAAGGTTGGCAATGCAGGTTGCGTTTGCGAATTAAATTGCTTCGAGATGAAGCGTAAGATAGCCTTACTGGCCTTGTTTCTTTTAAAAGGGCACTTGAGTTATGCAAAAGGCTTAAAACTGGTGTGACGAAATATATAAGCTTAGATGGATGACTGCCGGAAACATTATAGCATGGGGAAATTATAAAAACAAAAAAGGCTCACATTGCTGTGAACCTTTGTGGAGGCGGACCGGACGGGATTTGGAATGTCCGTCACGACTTGCTAAATATCAATACTTTATTTTGCTCCTTTATGACATAGGTAATGAATAAGCAACCCTTGCTTCTTCAGCCATTAATAAGACATATTTGTCTTTCCATTTTATCCAAGTACGAAAATAAGCGTTTTCTTTTCGATTTTATTTTGAATTTAGTAACTAATTAATTAAATGTCCCGGTGTGCTTGATTTTTTATAATTGTCAAATATTTTGATTGTCAAAACAAACATGTACTCTATTGGGATAGTTAATAGTAATACCAGTTGACTAACGGCTGCTTCGATTGCACAAATGAAGCGGCGTAGTTATGCCTGCTGACTTTCTTTTCAAAGCACAGTCGAATCTTTAATTGCCTTGAACCTTTTTGTAGAAGAACTGTTTCATCATCTTATTTTTTTGTCCTGTTAGGTTGACTTAAAAAAGTCAAAATAAGAAGCCTGTAAAGTCAAAAGATTTTACAGGCTTTTTTAATGTTGGTATCTCAACATGACTTTTTTTAACGGCATTGCGTCCCGCATCGACGGGAAGGTCGTAGATTCGAATTCTGCCACCCCGACTGAGGAAGCTCGATAATATAATGTTATGGAGCTTTTACTTTTGTCTTAGTGGAAAACGCACGCAAACTGATCCCCTAAGCGCACGGTTAATTACGTGTAAATCTTCGTGCGGTGGAGAGGTCATTACCCGTGTTTTTTCCATGCGCCCAATAGGAACGTGATGAGGACACAGTTCACCAAACTTAGGCAATTTGTTGAATTGCTTTGTTCTGTGTTGTTTGGATAGCAAAAAAAAGTCCATCTCTATCTGAAAATTCTCCATTAATGGAACTCCAGGTTCAGATATCTTCGTTTGTAGGGTTTGACCCTGGCGGAGGATGATAATTTACTTTTTGGTTATCCGTTGGTAACTCTGGAGGGAGTCCATAATTATGATTAGCTAGGCACACCTGGAGAACAGTTGACTTACAAGGGTATTATCATATTTCGGAATAAGACAGTTTTTGTTTGTCTTATTCAATCATTTCTTATTTTCGATTTATAACGCAAATTGCTGTAGATGCCAGGTTCGGATACCCAAACGCTTGTGAGTCAGTTGAGAAAGAAAGATCCTTTTGCTTTTGAAAGGATATATAAATATTATTGGCAGTCATTGTATGATATGGCTTATAAGCGATTAGGGAACAGAGAACAAACCGAGGATCTGATTCAAAATGTTTTTGTTCGTCTTTGGGCTAATGCTGAAACCCAGCAAATAGAGAACCTCAATGCATACTTGTACGCATCCGTTCGCTACGAAGTGATTCGACTCCTCACAAGACAAAAAACACATTTGCAATTTTCAAAGGCTTTGGAAGATATTCTTCAGGAACAGAATCTTCCTGATGCGGGCATACTCACCAAAGAATTGATGGCGATTGTGCAGGCTTTTGCTTCGACCTTACCTGAGAAAAGACGCCGGATTTTTTTACTCCACGTAGAAAAAAGATGGTCGACCAGTGACATATCTGAAGAGCTCGGTGTTTCACAGAAAACGGTTCAAAATCAGCTAGGAACCGCAATGAAAGATTTCAAAAAAAGCTTTCCGATTTTACTAATTGCCCTACTAGGTTCCTATTTCTAAAAAAATATACCTTTCGTTTGGGAGATTTTCAATTTTATGGCGCTTAGACTTAATAAAGAAGTCTGGAAAGCATATGAGTTCCTTTTACAAACATTTTATTCGTCTGTTAAAAAAATACAGTTCTGGTAAAGCTGATTCCCAAGAGCAGCTTTTTGTGGAACGGTATTATGATTATTTTGAAAATAACATTGAGGGTATTGTTGACAAGCTAAGTGATGAGGATAAGCAAGCGACTGAATTGCGCATGTTTTTTCGCATTAAGGAAAAAGTTGACGAATCCCCGGTTGTTCCAATACATTCCTTATGGAAAAAAATAGCAGTTGCAGCTATCCTGTTATTGGTGGCATCGACTGCGTTTCTTTTTATTAAAACAGGCAGTCAAAAAAATGCTGCAAAACTTGCGCATCACGATGTTGCTCCTGCAACAAATGGTGCAATACTGACTCTTGCTAATGGGCAAACAATTGTTTTGGATAGCTTATCCGATGGTGTGGTGAGCCAGGGGATTACAATGAAAAACAGAGGGTTGAGCTATCAGTTCGGATCACTAACGGGTACAAATACACTGGTTACTCCCAAGGGCAGAACGTTTCAAGTTACACTCTCCGACGGAACGGATGTATGGTTGAACGCCGGGTCGTCAATCACTTATCCTGTATCATTTTCCGCAAACGAAGCAAGAGTAGTAGAAATGACAGGCGAATGTTATTTCGAAGTAAAGCATAATGCATCACAGCCTTTTAAAGTAAAGGTAGGTAGAGAGGTTGTTGAAGATATAGGTACCCATTTTAACATCAAGGCTTATGAGGAAGAGGGGCCCGTGAAAGCCACTCTTTTAGATGGGGCCGTGAAAATCAGAGAGGTTGTTTTGAGGCCAGGTGAGCAGTTTGCAGACGGAAAGGTAAAGACAGTTGACACAGATAAGGTAATGGCCTGGAAGAATGGCTACTTCAGTTTTGACGATGTTTACGTTACTGATGTAATGAAGCAATTGGAGCGTTGGTATGATGTTACATTCGAGTTTAAAGGGAAAATAACCAGTGAGCGGTTTAGTGGTGAAATTAACCGCAATATCCCGCTAAGTGCTCTGCTTAAAGAGTTGGAGCGTCCGGGTTTGCATTTTCAATATAAAGAAGACAGGAAAATAATTATACAGCCCTAACGGGTTGTCAACTATCTAATAATGGTGGCATAAAAACGGTAGTGCTTGCGACACTACCGCTTACTATTTCGGTCACCAATAATTGGAATCGGCGTGATCATTATTGTATAACCTAAACATTGCAAATGTATGAAAATTACAATTTGGAATTGGTGGCGG
>Ga0318567_10001122_pt1 | contig 10817 bp, 6 predicted proteins | sample GRESIP088b5f20_FD_203691 | JGI IMG/M metagenome (GOLD analysis project Ga0318567, IMG submission 203691) | Tropical soil microbial communities from Luquillo Experimental Forest, Puerto Rico - GRE.SIPMG.088b5f20 | ecosystem: Environmental > Terrestrial > Soil > Tropical forest > Bulk soil...
TCCCATGCCGCTGCGGCTGCAGCACATTTCAATGAAGGCCCTGATTTTCTTGATGAGATAAAAGCCGGATTGCCAACGTTTGTAGTCTCCGATAAACTAAGAACATTATTGCGCATCGCTCACCTTGTTCAGCAATCAGGCAAAAATGTTACTGCAGCAGCTATAGAGGTCGCGAGGGCAAAAGGCGCGACTGATAAAGAAATTCACGACACAGTTTTGATTGCTGCTGCATTTTGTTTATTCAACCGCTATGTCGACGGTCTTGGCACATGGGCGCCGAAAGAAAACGAGGCTTACATGGAAATGGGCAAAAGGCTGGCGGAGCAAGGATATACGATTGAAGAGCCGGCGTAGGAGAAGCACGAATGATGAACTGTTGCGTGTGAAGCATGCGTGCCAATATCACCCATGTCGCGGACCCAACAGTTCATAGTTCATACTTCATAGTTCATCGTCTTGTATTTTATTCATCATTCATCATTCCTAATTAACTCCGAACGCTTTCAAAATCTTTCCAAACATCGCCGTATTTTCATACACTCCTCTGAACAATTGTGATTGAGGGCCATAGGCAAATACGGGAACAGGAATCGCTGTGTGGTGGCCGGTTGCAAACTGTCCGCTAATATTGCCTTTGCTATAATCACCGTCTAGTAATGACAAACCACCGGTCTCATGATCGGCTGTAACGATCACTAATGTTTCTCCATTCGAGTCGGCAAATTGCATGGCTCTTCCAACTACCTCATCGAAATCTATAACTTCTGTTGCAACATAAGGAAGGTTATTGGCATGGCCGCCGTGATCAATTTGAGCGCCTTCTGTCATGATGAAAAAGCCCTGTTTATTTGACGAAAGCAATTTCAATGTTTTGCTGAAAGCCTCTGGCAGCCAGTTGTTGCGACCATTCAAAATGGATAGCGATGCCTTTTGATCGAGCACTACCCATTTTGTTGTTTCGCCATTACGAATGCTATCCATGGAAGAGGTAACATTAAACTGATGGTCGTTCAGGTCCTTGCGAAGTGTTGCGTTGAAGCTTTTGTTGCTTGCACCCATGATCAATTGCACGGGTGATTTTGCCAAATCACCAAAGATGGCAGCAGAGCTGTCTCTATCACTTCTGTGCGCATAAAAATCCGCTGGTGTTGCGTCTGTTATATCTCCTGAAGTCACAATTCCTGTCTTGATATTTTTCTTTGCGAGAAACATTGGTATCAACGGCAGTGCTGCTCCTGTGTGATCCACGCCAACATAGCGGTTCTTTGTTTTTTCTCCAGATGAAATAGAAGTGGCGCCTGGTGCGGAGTCGGTGACGAAGTTATCGTACGAACTTGTTTTGGACAAACCAATGCTCTGCATTTTGAAAATGTTCAATGTTGCTTTGTTGGCTGTATATCCGGCATACAATTGTGCGAGGCCCGTTCCATCACCAATTAAAAGGATCACATTCTTTACAGGTTTATCCAGTCCATCATTTTTATATGTTGGTTGATACTGATGATTACTGACTTGTGAAGTATAAGTCGTTGAAGAAAGTTTATTTAGAAACAACGAAAGATCATTGATGCGATCTGTGTTAATATAATCTACCTGCAGATCCATAAACTGATACCATGCATTCAATGAATCCGGCGCATCCCAGAAGCGGATAGGCTTATGGAGATCGTGCGCATATTTGATCGCCTCTTTCAACTTTTGCATTTCGCTCGAAGGGATACTGCTTTTGCTGCCCTTCCACATAGTATAGTTGTGAAGATCATCACTAAACAATGCTATCTTTTCCAATGCACCATCATTGTACTTTTGACCCAATTCTCCATCAAACAAAATAAAATCCGGATAAGAGGAAAATGTTGATTGACCGGGTCTGTTGCCAGAAATAACCCATTTCACTTCTTTGTTATTGATGAGTTCAGGGTACTGCTGCAACACACTTACAAGCTTCGCAAGCGTAGGAGCAGCCTCTGTTTTTATATCGATCAGCATTTGTAATTTCTTAGAATGATCTGCATACACATGCTGATCATTTTTGTGAATGCAGGAAAGCAAAGGCTTCAAGTAAAAGTCCTCCAGCGTTCTGTTTAGCTTCACTCCTTCCTGGTCGTGTGCAACAATCAGCTGATTGTCCTTTAAAAAAATATCTGCTTCAATAGAACCAAAACCTGCGTTGTAAGCGGTCCAGAAAGGAACAGCATTCATGTAGTCGTTATGAGAGTGCGCATTGCCAGTGCTGTAATTTACAGGCTGCGCAAATGATTTCGTAAAAACGAACAAAGAGGCAAATAAAATTACTTTGTGCATGTTGATTTTGTTTTGCACACAGATGACGATGATTTGACTGATTTGCACTGATCTTTGATTTTGACCTTCATCTGTTTTGTTTGCCACTCTTGTGTCGAAAAGATCAGTGAAGACATGTTGTAACTTCTCTCTTTTACAAACAATGTTTTAATTTTTTTGTGAAAAAATCAGAACAAATCAGTCAAATCAGTGTCATCTGTGTTCCATTGTCTTTAATTCAAAAGGCTGCTCACGAATGAGACAGCCCTTTTTAGATTGCATGTTTATTAATGAAAACCTTTACCAGCCCGGTGTTTGCTTGTACAGGCCATTACTCTTTGCAATCTCATCGGGATTGATTGGCCATGCCATATGTTTCGCAGGGTCGAAATGTCTCGCCGGCCAAACAGTTTGAATGGTATATGGTGAAGCCGGATCTGTTTTGTTTGCGTGAATACGTCCATGCAAGGGCGCATTGATTGTCGCTACATCACTCCATCTTTTCAAATCTTCAAATCTGTCGGTCCATTCGCATGCCAACTCACAACGACGCTCGTGTTTCAGGTCCGCCATTGTAGGAGCTGCAATTGGTGCAAGCCCTACCCTCGCTCTTACTTCATTCAGCGGAGCTGCGGCATCTGCGTTTTTCCCTTGTTGTATCAGCGCTTCAGCTTTGAACAATAACACCTCCGCATAACGCATCAATGGTAAGTTAAGCATGGTAGTTGGATAGTCACCATTCTGATTGATCTTCGAATTCGAACCCGCAACACCATCAGAGCCATATGTATAGGGCTCCATGTATTTGTTGATCTGAAAACCTGAAAGACTGTTTGTAGAGAAATATTTTCTTTGTTGTCCAAAGAAGGTGAAGTCATCACCAAATTTCAAAATCGTTACTTCTCTTCTTGGATCGTTGCTTTCGTATTCATCATACAACTCCTCTGTGGGTTGAAAATATCCCCAACCATTATAAACACCCCAGCCTTTGTTTTCTAATACAACACCCATAAACTCTGAACCGCCCTGTGTACCTGATGTTATGGACCAAATGTATTCTGAGCTCCAGTTGTTATCGATAGTGAACACAGCTTTGTAGTTGTCTTTTGGGGTTGCTTTTCCACTGATCAAAGATCTGTTACATTGTGTTTTGATCTGGTCACAAATAGAAGGGATCAAGGCCCATTTGGTGTTATCATACTGTGCCCAATATGCGTAAGTTTTTACGAGATAACCCAGTGCGGCAGCTTTGTGTGCACGCCCCTGATCTGCAGAGCCATATGTTTCAAACAAAGGCAGCAGGTCCGCAGCTTTCTGCATGTCGCTTGCAATCTGCGCATAGTTGTCTGTAACTGATTTTAGTTGAGGAGCCATACGCGTGCCATACTCTTTATTTTCCACACCATCGTAAGGAACGCCCTGGTCCTTATGTCCCCACAAATAAGCGATCCAGAAGTGAACAAAGCCTCTCATGAAGTAAGCTTCACCCAAAGAACGTTTTCTGAAATCTTCAGAAATGTTAGTAGCTGTTTGCACACCCGCAATAGCGGCATTTGCGTTTGCAAGCGCCGTGTACAAATCGGCCCAGCCTTGCGTCATATAACCCTCCCGCCCTGAGCAAGTGAAGTTCTTAATATTTTCAGCATTGGCTTTTGAACGGCCAACAATTAAATCATCGCTTGCATTTTGCATCCAGAAAAGATCACGTCCCCAGGTTGATTCGAGACGCATGGAGATGTACAGGGAAGCAATGCCTTTGGTTACGTTTGTTTCTCCATCCCACAAATAAGCAGAAGAAGGTGAGCCGTTTGGTTTTGTATCCACCCAATCTTTCGAACAGGAGCTGCTCATTACAGCCACCAACAATAGCAAGTAAATATATTTTGAGCGTTTCATAATTAAAGTCTTTTAATTGATTATAAACTAAGTTTTACACCGGCTGCATACACTCTTGATACTGGGAACTGTCCACCGTCAAGACCTATACCGCCAACTTCAGGATCCATTCCGCTATACTTTGTAATCGTGATTAAATTATCACCACTCAGGTAAACACGCAGTGTACCTGTTTTAAGGAAATGCGGGAAAGTATAACCGATCACAAGGCTTTTCAGGCGCAGGTAATCACCACTTTCAAGATACCAGTCAGAAGGTGTCTGGAAGTTTTTATTGGCATCACTTGCAGAGATGATAGGAATTTTCGAGCCTGTGTTTGTAGGTGACCATGCATCCAAAATTTTATCCCATCTGTTATAACCCTGCTCAGATGCATTCAATGTAGATTCTTTGAAAGCATGGAACAATTTCACACCGCCAACACCTTGCCAGAACATGCTTATGTCGAAACGTTTATAGTTTGCGTTAAGCGTGAAACCATAGGTAACTTTAGGAAAAGCGTTGCCCATGTACACGCGGTCGTTGTCATCAATTTTACCGTCTCCATTTTGATCAACGAATTTCAAGTCTCCGGCTTTAGCATTAGGTTGGATCTTGGTTCCGTTAGGTCCAACATAATCTGCCACTTCTTTATCGCTTTGAAAAATGCCGGCTGTTTTAATCAACCAGTATGAGTAATAAGGCTGGCCAACTGTTGAGCGATACGGCGTAATGGTTCCTCTCCATGCATCATCATGTTGCCAGAATGATTGCGGATTGCCATCGATATACTCTACCGTGTTTTTAAGCGTAGCAACGTTACCGCTGATCTCATAACCAACTTTACCGATCTTGTTTCTCCATGTTGCGGCGAACTCCAAACCAGTGTTCCTGATTTTACCCTGGTTGATATAAGGAGCGCTCAGGCCCATTGTATTTGGCCAGTTGGTGTGTTGCTGGTCGATAAGATCGAAAGTGAGCTTATCAAAATAATCGAACGTGAAAGAAAGTTTGTCTTTCAATACACTCAGGTCAAGACCGAGGTCCTTCTGCTCAGATGTTTCCCATGACAAAGAAGGATTGGTTGCGCTTCCAACATACAATGCGTTTGATTGTGGAGCACCATTACCTACCTGATAAGTAACGTCCGTTTTCAAAGTTGGGTAACCGTAGTAGTAACCAATGGAACCGATGTTACCAATGCGTCCCCAGCTTGCTCTCACTTTCAGCAGATCAATTGCAGCGACGTTAAAGAAAGGCTCAGAACTGATCTTCCACGCAGCTGTCACACCAGGGAAGCCCTTACCACGATAGCCCGGAGCAAGTCTGCCCGCGATGTCGTAACGATAACTGCCTGTTACGAAATAGCGATCTGCCCAGCTATAAGAAACCCTGCCAACGTAAGAAACGTTCTTATCTTTTTCATCCCAATCGCTTGGACGCAGATCCGTGAAGTTGCCTGCGTTTACAAAGAACTGTGCCCATGATGCCTCATTGTCAAATGTTTTGGCAGCAGCGCTGAAACCTTTGTGATTGTACTCTTGCGCTGTTGTTGAAACCATCGCACCGATGTTGTGTCTGCCGAATGTGCGTGCATAGTTCAATGTGTTTTCCCAAATCCAGTTATAACTTTTATCAGTTGAATAACTCAACGTGTTTTGATCATTTGGTTTACCCGGCTCAGTTCGTTTAGGTTCAAAGTTTTTGTACAATGAATTTCCCTGGCGATAAGAGAAGCGTGTCAGAAATGAAAGTCCCTTTACAATGTCCATCACCTTCAACTCTGAAATAGACTGAATGTCCGTTGATTTGTTGTAAGGCTGATTGCGCAGCAATGTAGCGACAGGATTCACCACATCACCATGAATACCGAGATAATCAGAGTTGCGCGGACCTACGCCACCAAATGAACCATCATCATAATAAACAGTGGCAGAACGTGGCATGTATATCGCAGAAAGAATCGTTCCTGTATAACCGCTTGAGGTCTCTGTTCCTCTGTTATCGTTGTTGTTTAAAAAGATGTCCTGCTTGAATTTCACTTTGGAAGTAAAAGAATACAAAGCATTGAATCGAGCAGAAATATTTTTGTTGTAAGTGTTCAGCAATGTTCCCTGGTTCTCTTCATATCTTCCTTCGAACAAAGTGGAAAATTTATCGGAGCCTGCGTTAACAGTAACCGTGTGTCTTTGCACCATGGCGGTTCTGAAAATTTCATCCACCCAATTCGTGCGTGTCACCTGTGCATAAGGGTTTTTGCTTGCATCCCAACCGTCTAATGGCGGCATGCCTGCATTCTTAAAAGCCAAGTTTGCGACTTCTGCTTCTTTATCTGCAGTTAAAGATTGTGGTAGTTTCCATGCCTGTTTTGCGCCTGCAAAACCCTGGTACTCTATAGTTGGTTTGCCTTGCTTTGCCTGTCGAGTTGTGATCAGGATAACGCCTGCTGAACCGGAAAATGCGCCGTAGATGGCAGCTGATGCCGCATCTTTCAAAATAGTCATTGATGTTACGTCAGCAGGATTGTAAGGCGCATTGGGAACGCCGTCCACCACATATAATGGGCTTTCGGTACCGCGTGAACCGATGCCGCGAATCACGACCTGCGGAGTACTGTTTGGGTGCCCCCCATTGCTTATAACAGTAACACCTGCTACTTTACCTTGTATCATGTTGGCCACGTCAAGTACAGGTCTCTCCTGTATCTGCTGCATGTCAGGAACTTCTGATACTGCTGCAGAGAGATCTTTCTTTCTCATAGATCCGTATCCAATCACAACAACTTTCTCCAGTTCCGACGCTTTGTTACTCATGGTTACGCTTAATGATATGCGGCCATTTTCTTTCATCTCATAACCAGTCAGCGTGTCGTTGTTGTATCCAACATAAGTGATGATAAATTCATAACCGTTTCCTGCAGGCACTTTGCTGAAATTAAACAGGCCCTTGCCATTTGTCATCGTGGTTTGTTTGTACCCCGTACCGCTGTTTTGCAGATAAACGGCCGCACCTTCAAGTGCATTGCCTTTATCATTCCTAATAATGCCAGTTGCAGTGTTGCCACCGGTTTGCGACCATGCTTGCGAGAAACCGACACAAAAAAGTAACATACAGAAGAGCATCCGCTTCATACTGATTAATTTAATTTTTAAGTTTAGACAAAAGGATACCCGACGCACACTTTTGTCACGTTGCGTTGTTATTGAGTAAATGTTGTTTGCTGCTATTTTACTTGTATGGAATAATGATGATCATTGATTTTTGTCAATGTCAAATCATTGAGCATGCATAGGGTTTCAAGGAACGAATCAACGGTTGCATTTGATGGATCGAATGTTCCGGTGAAATCCATGTTCCTAATTACCTCGTCGTTATAATCAATGGTAAGTTTATATTCCTTGTGCAGTTGCGTTAGAATTTCAGCAACGGATTGTTTATTGAAATTCAGTACAGGATTGGATTTGGGCACAACAGGTATTGGTTTGGCTTTGGGCACTTCTGAAACGATTGCCATCAAATTCTCTTTGTTCAATTCATAAATTTGACCAGGTACCAGGAAAACTTCTTTAAAATCACCCGCAATGTCTGTCTCTTTTTTGATCACAATTTTTCCTGAATACAAATGAACGATCGCTTTTGCAGGGCTTCTGTCATTCACTCCAAACACCGTTCCCAATGCAGTTACGGCAACGGTTTGAGAATGGACCGTAAATGGCCTGGCTTTATCTTTCGCTACTGTAAACACCCCTTCTCCTTTCAGAAAAATATCTCTTTTATTATTGGTAAATTTTTCGTCAAACGACACACTGCTGTTTGCACCCAACTTCATTTTGCTTCCATCGGGTAAAGAATAAGAACATGTCTTAAATGTAGTGTTGGCAATGGTTTTCAGCTTAGTCTGTTGAACATCCAGGACTTCAATTTTGGTATCGTCATCTTTTGCTATTGCGTTTATATCAGCCGGCAACAACAATTTGTACAGAGAAAAAATGCCCGCAATAATGATAACTGATGCGGCTGCGATCCAAACAGCACTCATTTTTCTGACAGGTGTTTTTTCTATGTTGCCTTCAATATGCTGCAACATTTTTTCCGAAGGCACGTCAACGCTTGCATCGGGGTAAAATTTCTCCCAGCTCTTTTCGGTAAGACGTTGGGCAAATGCTTCAGGATCGTTTTTGAAATGTGCCATCACGATCTCCTTTTCCTCCTCGGTACAATCTCCCGATAAAAACTTTTCAATTAAACGATTTGACATTTGCATATATAGTATTCGCAGGAGAACGAATTATCCCCTAGTAATTTCAGAGAGGTTACAATTACTTAACATTGAGAGCAATTTGCAAATTTGAAAATGTGGGAATTTGAAAATTGTTTGTGTTCGGGGGTGCGTAATAATTGACAAACAGAGCTACGTGACATCTTTTTTAAAAGAAAATAGTCAGGTTGGTCTTAAGATACTTGAGCGCCTTGGAAATGTGGTTCTCAATCGTTTTAGTGGAGATGGAAAGGCGATCGCTGATCTCTTTATGTGAAAGATTGTCCAGCCTGCTCAACTCAAACACGCGACGGCTTTGAGTGGGAAGTTCTTCTATCGCAGCAAAGACATTCTCGAGCTCTTCCTTGTAAATTATCCTTTCGCTGGCGACCGGTGCAGTTATAAAAATATCTGACAACTCCTGCGTTTGACGAAGCTTTTCCTTGCGCAAAAGATCGATCAGTATGCTTTTGGAAATCCTGAACAGTTGCGAAGAGAGGGAATGTTCAACAGAAAGACTCTCCCGTTTTTCCCAAAGTTTTATAAAAGTGAGTTGAACCGTTTCTTCTGCCAGGTAAGTTGACCGGGTATACTTAAACACATACTGGTAAAGCTTTCCATGATATTCATCATAAGCCTTATAGTACACGTGTTGGTTGCCTTTGCGTATTTCTTTTACCATTGAGTCTTTCACTTGCCAGCCAGATAGAATTGGTGCAAAGGTTATTCCTAAATTTTAAAAGGTACCATTTACAGAGATTATCTTAGTATTAAGAAATGGGGCCAATTTGAAAATTTGAAGATTTGAAAATTTGAAAATTGTTTCTGTGCAGCATTCATTCTTAATAATAATATGCAGGAATGATGAAAGAACGAGGGCTTTCTACATTATTTTAGACAGACGCAGCATTACTGGATTAAATTTTGTCAATATAGACGAAGCCATGCGGCTTACATCTTTTCCTATTGGCGAAGCAACAATAAAAAATCACATCCCCTAAAAAGGATGTGATTTCTATTTTGAAGATGCCTTATCATTCAAAACTCACTAGTTACCGCTAGTTCTTCCCGCCTTCCTTACGTTCATTCTCGCCTTATTCCAAATTTCAAATCATAATTACTCATGAAAATCATGAAAATCTGCCTGCCCGACTAGCCACTCAGGCGGGCGTTCCATTGTCATCGCTTCTTAGACGCCATCGCTATCGGCACAACGTCTGTAAGCTCCAGCGATGTAACCATATTCGCAACGGTGCTTTTGTATTTTTTGAAATGAGCCGTTTGCAAGTGCGCCTTATATGCATCGGCATCTGCGTAAATCTCTAAAACCGTTACGTGAGTAGGTTTATCTTTATCATATACAGCAAACAATGAGATAACGCCGGGTTCCTTTGCCACAGAGGCTTCTACATTTTCTTTCAGTGCTGATTTATAATTTTCAAGTTGCGATGAATCGACTACAATTTTTGCAATACGTACCATTTGTTTTTTATTTTGTCCAAAGGACTTGTTGCTAAAATAAAATGAGGTAACGATCATTGCAATTATCAGATAGCGTAATTTTTGGTTGATCATTTTTATATTATTGCGTAGTTAACGAAAGCCGGGCTTCAAATTCGGTTATTAAGTTACTCAGTTATTCAAAAAAATCCGTGTAAATCCGTTTAATCAGTGTCATCAGTGTTCCAATCTTTTTATCTTTAGGGCAAACCAACACAACTATGCGTCGACTTGCTGTCATTACTTTCACTTTTACCTCATTGCTTTTATCTAATAATCTGCTTGCGCAAAATATAAAGCCAAACGATCCTCACATCCGCTATACTGGCCGCATTCAGCAAACAGATAGCACGGCTGTATTTTTCTGGACAGCATCTTCGGCTAAAATAAAATTTCAGGGAACCGGCATCAGTGTTGTGCTGAAAGATCAAATGGGCATTAATCGTTTTACGGTTGTGGTAGATGGGAAAGTGCAGCAAACGTTAAACGTTGATAGTACAAAAAAAACATACACACTTGCGAGCGGACTTGCTTCCGGCAAGCATGAAGTGGAGCTTTTCAAACAAACGGAATGGGCCATGGGTAGCACGGCGATCTATGGATTTACAGTCGACAAAAGCACTAAACTTTTAGCGGCGCCTCCTGCTAAAAAAAGAAAAATAGAAGTGTACGGTGATTCGATTACCTGCGGTTATGCAGTTGAAGATTCGACAGGAAAAGACAGGGGAACCGCGCCTTTCGAAAACGGCTACATCAGTTATGCGGCTATAACGGCAAGACATTTTAATGCAGATTATGTAAGCATTTCGAAAAGTGGTATTGGTATTTTGGTCAGTTGGTTTCCGTTGATCATGCCTGAAATGTATGATCGCCTCGATCCTACTGATAGCAACAGTCATTG
>Ga0318567_10001125_pt1 | contig 10809 bp, 10 predicted proteins | sample GRESIP088b5f20_FD_203691 | JGI IMG/M metagenome (GOLD analysis project Ga0318567, IMG submission 203691) | Tropical soil microbial communities from Luquillo Experimental Forest, Puerto Rico - GRE.SIPMG.088b5f20 | ecosystem: Environmental > Terrestrial > Soil > Tropical forest > Bulk soil...
GGCAGGAGCCGGGCGGGAGGTGGCCGCTGCCCGCCGGGCCCTCCAGCGGGCTGGCGTGACCGAGGTGGCGGTCGTCCGGGCCGGGCACGGTAAGGTCGATCCCGCTGCGACAGTGGTCAGGCTGACCGCCGGCCGGCAGGTGAGCGGAGGGGCGCGGCCGCTAGGAGAGGAGCCGTGATGGCGTCCGCAGGCGGCGTGGGCTGGCCGCCCGAGCCGCAGCGGCGTTACGGCGCCCAGCCCGGTAGCGGGCCGCACGGTGAACCGAGCGGGCTCGGCTGGCCGCGCCGGCCTCCGGACCTCACCCGAGGTGAGGTCCGCGGGGCGGGGGCGGATGAGGAGCGAGAGGCATTGTCGCAGGCGGGCGAGCACGCGGGAGATGCGGCACCGGCCCGGGTACGCAGAGCGCTGTCGGCGGCGGTTTCACGGGAAACCAGCCCCGATGGCCCGGCAACCGGTGCTGAGCGACGGCAGGAGGATGAGGTGGCAGGGGCAGGACCAGTCGCCGGGCACCCATCCGGTGTGGACGGCGCACGCCTGATGACGGCGGACCGGCCGGTGTCGGCCGCCGAAGCCGCACTGGCCGCCCTGGGCGGGAGCGAGCAGCTGTGGCCACGCCCGCAGTCCTGCCGCCGGATCACCATCGCCAACCAGAAGGGCGGCGTAGGCAAGACGACCACCGCCGTCAACCTGGCCGCCAGCCTGGCCCTGCACGGCGCCCGGGTGCTGGTCATCGACCTCGACCCGCAGGGGAACGCCTCGACCGCGCTCGATGTCGAGCACCGGGCTGGCACCAGGTCGGTGTACAACGTGCTGATCGAGGACGAGGCACTGGCCAGCATCGTGCGGCCGGTGACCGAGATTCCCGGCCTCTCCTGCGCTCCGGCCACCATCGACCTGGCGGGCGCGGAAATCGAGCTCGTCCCCCTGGTCGCGCGGGAGGCCCGGCTGAGCCGGGCGCTGAGTGACTACGACAGCGCGGAACTTGACTACATCTTCATCGACTGCCCGCCGTCCCTGGGCCTGCTCACCGTTAACGCCCTGGTCGCCGCCGCGGAGGTGCTCATCCCGATCCAGTGCGAGTACTACGCCCTGGAGGGCCTGGAGCAGCTGCTCCGCACCATCGACCTGGTCCGGAGCCATCTGAACCCGACGCTGTATGTGTCGACGATTCTGCTGACCATGTACGACGGCCGGACCAGGCTGGCTTCACAGGTGGCCGAGGAGGTCCGGGATCACTTCGGGGACGTGGTGCTCAGCACGGTGATCCCGCGGAGCGTCCGGGTCTCGGAGGCCCCCAGCTACGGGCAGTCAGTGATGACCTACGACCCCGGCTCAAGCGGCGCGCAAGCCTACCTGGAGGCGGCCCGCGAGGTTGCCGACCGGGCGGCGCAACTAGGCCGGCTTGGCTGAACCGGCGGGCCAACTGCCACCTGGCGCGGTCACCGGGATGGGATGCTCTACTGTGACCGCGGGCGGCGGCCAGGCAGCTGGCAGGCGCCAGCAGCGGCAACGCGAGGAGAAGTGATGGCCCAGCAGAAGCGAGGGCTCGGGAAGGGGCTGGGCGCCCTGATCCCGACCGCGCCCGCCACCGCGACGTGGCGTGGCACCAGCGACGGCGGGGCAGGCCCGGCTGCTGCTGCCCTCAGCCCGGCCGGCCCGGCGGGCGCGGTGGCCGATGGCACCTACTACACCGAAGTCGCGATCGGCGCGATCACCCCGAACCCGCGCCAGCCCAGGCAGATCTTCGATGAGGACACCCTGGCCGAACTCGCTGACTCCATCACCGAGGTGGGGCTGCTGCAGCCGGTCGTGGTGCGCCCGGTCATGCCCGGGCACTACGAGCTCATCATGGGTGAGCGCCGCTGGCGGGCCAGCCAGCTGGCCGGGCTGGAGCACATCCCGGCCATCGTCCGCGGCACGGGCGATGACGACATGCTGCGCGAAGCGCTGATGGAGAACCTGCACCGGGAGCAGCTGAACCCGCTCGAAGAGGCCGCGGCCTACCAGCAACTGCTAGACGAATTCGGGGCGACCCATGAGGAGCTGGCCCGGAAGGTGGGCCGCTCGCGGCCGCACATCTCCAACACCATCCGGCTGCTGAACCTGCCAGCCGGTGTGCAGCACCGGGTTGCGGCGGGCGTGCTCAGCGCCGGGCACGCCCGGGCCCTGCTGGCCCTCGGCGACCCGGAGGCCCAGGATCATCTCGCCCACCGGATCGTGGCCGAAGGGCTGTCGGTGCGGACGGTGGAGGAGATCGTGGCCATGGGCGGCGAAGAAGCCCCGCGGCCGCGCCGGGCCGCCAGCAGGGAGCCGGCCGACCCGGCGCTGACCGAACTGGCCGAGCGGCTGTCGGACGCTTTCGAGACCAGGGTCAGGGTGGAACTCGGCCGCCGCAAGGGAAAGGTCGTGAAGGGGAAGATCGTGGTGGAGTTCGCCTCGGCCGAAGATCTGGCGCGGATCGTCGCTGCCATGTCGGCTGACCTGTCCGGTAACGGCAGCGGCTGACGGCCGGGCCGCCTGTTTCACGTGAAACGGGCCGTCTCCCGGATGCTCGCCAGGAACGAGTCCACGTCGGCTTCCGCGGTGTCGAACGCGGCCATCCACCGGACCACATGGGCCGTCTCATCCCAGACATAGAAACGCCAGTCCCGCTGCAGCCGGGCGATGTGGTCCGGGTGCAGCACCGCGAACACGGCATTTGACTGGACCGGCTGCCATAGTGTCACCCCCGGCACACCGGCCAGGCCGTCGGCCAGCCGCTGGGCCATCAGGTTGGCGTGGCGCGCGTTGCGCCACCAGGTGCCGTCCGCCAGCAGCCCGGCGAACTGGGCGGACAGGTAACGCATCTTGGACGCCAGTTGCATCTGCTGCTTGCGCTGGAAGGCCACCCCCTCGGCCAGGTCCGCCGCCATGACCACCACCGCCTCCGCACCGACCGCACCGTTCTTCGTCCCGCCGAAGCTCAGCACGTCGACCTGCGCCGCGATATCCGCGAGCGGGCAGCCGAGCCAGGCGGCGGCGTTGGCAAGCCGGGCGCCATCGGCGAATAGCCGCAGCCCCTCGGCCCGGCAGAACCCCGCGAGTTCGGCCAGTTCGGCCAGTGTGTAGCAGGTGCCGTATTCGGTTACCTGGGAGATCGCGACCACGCGCGGCTGCGCCCGGTGCTCGTCGCCGCGCCCGCCGAGCCGGCTGGCGACCAGCGCAGGGGTCAGCTTCCCGTCCGCCGCCTCGACGGTCAGCAGCTTGCAGCCGAGTACCCGCTCGGCGGCACCGCACTCGTCCACGTTGAGGTGCGCGCTCTCGGCGCAGATCACCGCCTCGTAGGGCCGCAGCAGCAGGCTGAGGCCCAGCACATTCGCTGCGGTCCCGGTGAACACGAAGAACACCCCGCCTGCGGCACCGAACGTGGCGGCAAGCTCAGCACTGGCTCGCGCCGTCCACGGGTCCTCACCGTAGGCGGCTGCGTCCCCGGTGTTGGCCTCGGTCAGTGCGCGCAGCACGGCGTCATGCGCGCCCGCGTGGTTGTCGCTGGCGAAGCTCTTGCGTGTGGTCACCGGCGGCCGCCGCCCGGTGCCGCCGGGCCCGGTGGCGGCCGGCCCGCCGGCCAGGCGCCCGGCGGGCCAGCGGCGGTGGGCCGCATCCCCGCGGTCCCGCAGCGGGCCAGGCGCCGGGCTGACATGCCTAGTTGCCGCGACTGGCCGCGGCGCTGAGCAGGTCGCGGCAGACCAGCCCGAGTGCCCGGCCGGCGGCCGCTATCGCCATCGGCAGCGTGCTGGTCTCGGTCATTCCCGGCGCCACGTTGACCTCCAGGAAGAAGGGCCGGCCGCCGGAGATGATCAGGTCGGTGCGCGAGAGGTCACGCAGGCCCAGCGCCCGGTGCGCGGTGACCGCCGCCGCCGCCGCCGTCGCTGCCTCGGGCTCGGGCAGCCGCGCCGGGGTGAAGAACCGGGTCTGCCCCGCGGTGTAGCGCGCCGCGTAGTCGTAGCCGCTGGCCGGCGGCACGATCTCGACCGCGGGCAGCGGCTGCGGGCCCTCGCCGAGATCGATCACCCCCACCGCGACCTCGGTGCCAACCACGCACTGCTCGACCAGCGCGGTGTCGCCGTAAGCGAAACAGCTGATCATCGCGCCCGGCAGGTCCGCGGCAGTCGTCACCCGGCTTGCGCCGAGCGCCGACCCGCCGCGGGCAGGCTTGACGAACAGTGGCAGGCCGAGCGTGGCCACGATGCGCTCCAGGACCGCCGCCGCGCCGAGATCGTGGAAGGTCTCCTTCGGCAGGGTCACCGAGGCGGGGGTGGCCAGCCCGGCGGCGCGGGCAACCGCCTTGGCCACCGGCTTGTCGAAGGCGAACCGGCAGGCGTCGGCGGTGGCGCCGACGAACGGTACCCCGAGCAGGGCCAGGATCTCCTGGATCGACCCGTCCTCCCCGTAAGCGCCGTGAATGGCCGGGAAGACCGCGCTCGGCGGGTCGGTGCTCAGCGCCGCGATCAGCCCCGCGTCCGCGTCCGCCACCTCGGCCTCGACACCAGCCTCCTGCAGCGCGTCCCGCAGCCGGTGGCCGGAGCGCAGCGACACCTCCCGCTCGGCGGACAGCCCGCCGGCCAGGATGAGCACGTGCCCCAGGTCGCTCACCGCGAGATGTCCGCTCCCGCGGGGCCGGTCAGGAAGTCCGGGCCGCCGGCGGGGCCGGGCAGTGGTGGCAGCAGGCCGCGGAACGTGCTGTGCAGTTCGGTCTCGGCCACGACCACGTCGGCGAGCCGGCGCACACCTTCCCGGATCCGCGCGGGCTCGGGGAAGCAGTAGGACAGCCGCAGGAATTCGCGGCCCGCCCCGCCGGTGAAGAACCCGGTCCCGGGCACGTAGGCGACCCGCGAGGAGATGGCCCGGGGCAGCATCGCCTTGGCGTTGAGTCCCGCTGGGAGCTGCAGCCACACGTAGAAGCCACCGGCCGGCCGCGTCCACCGGCAGCCGGCTGGCATGACCGCAGCCAGTGCGTCCAGCATCGCGTCCCGCCGCTCGCGGTACAGCTCCCGGAACACCTTCACCTGTTCCTGCCATGGCTGGCTGGTCAGGTACTCCCGGACCATCAGCTGCGCCAGGCTGGAGTGGCACAGCACCGCCGCCTCTGCGGCCAGGACCAGCTTGTCCCTGATCCCGGGCGGGGCCAGTGCCCAGCCCACCCGCAGCCCGGGGGCGATGGTCTTGGAGAACGTGCCGAGGTAGATGACCCCGTCCGGGTCGTCGGCCCGCAGCGCCCGCAGTGGTTCGCCGTCGAACCCAAGCAGCCCGTAGGGGTTGTCCTCGATCACCAGCAGGCCGGCCCGCTGGCAGATGTCGAGCACCTGGGCCCGCCGGGCGGCGGGCAGGGTCACCCCGCCCGGATTGTGGAAGCTCGGCACCGTGTACAGGAACTTCACCCGCTGCCCCCGGCTGGCCAGGGCGGTGATCGCCTGCCCGAGCGCCTCCGGGATCAGCCCCTCGTCGTCCATCGGCACATGCACCACGTCCGCCTGGTAGGAGGCGAACGTGCCGAGCGCCCCCACGTAGGAGGGGCCCTCGGCGAGGATCACGTCACCGGGGTCGATGAAGATCCGGGTGATCAGGTCGAGCGCCTGCTGGGAGCCGACCGTCACCACCACCTCGTCCGGGTGGGCCCGGATACCTTCCAGCGACATCACGTCACAGATGGCCTCGCGCAGGCCTGGATCTCCCTGCGCCGACATGTACTGCAGCGCCACCGTGCCGTGGCCGGCCACCAGTTGCCCGGCCAGCTCGCCGACCGCGTCCAGCGGCAGCGCGGACAGGTTGGGCATCCCGCCGGCCAGCGAGACGATTTCCGGCCGCGCCGCCACCGCGAACAGTGCCCGGATTTCGGAGGCGATCATGTCCCGTGCGCGCCCCGCGTAACGGTCGACATAGCGGTCGACCAGTGACTCCTGGGGCGCCGGGGGCTGCCGGGATGCATGAGGTGAAACGTCGCCGGAAGCGGGAGTGCTGGCTGGGGCTGGAGTGGTGTTATCGGCCGCCACGCACTCTCCTCGGGGTTGATGAGTACGATTGTCAGGGTACGGGCTGGGGGCGTGGCCTGCCCGCCGCAACCGGGATCTCTGCCTGGGCGGCCGCGGCCGCCGCCACAGCCTGGGCAGCTTGCCCGCCAGTTGTCACCGCAGTCCGATCTGACCACAGAGGTACCCAGGTGTCACGCCGTCTCGCCAACGTCACCCTGGACAATCTCGACGACCTGCCGCATCGCTGCCGCCGCTGTGTCTTCTGGGAACTCGACCCGGTGAGCCACTCCCGGGCCCAGGCAGCGGGCGATCCCGGGCTGGAGAAGGAGGCGTGGATCTCGGCCGCGCTGCTGGAGTGGGGCAGCTGCGGGAAGATCGCCTACGTCGATGGGGTCGCGGCCGGTTATGTGCTGTACGCGCCGCCGCTGTACGTGCCGCGTTCGGTGGCCTTCCCGACCAGCCCGGTGAGCGCGGACGCGGTCCTGCTGATGACCGCCCACATCCTGAACGAGTTCGCGGGCGGCGGGCTGGGCCGGATGCTGGTGCAGGGGGTGGCCAAGGATCTCACCCGGCGCGGGGTCAAGGCCATCGAGGCGTTCGGTGACCTGCGGCGTGAGGAGGGATCCTGCGTGCTGCCCGCGGAGTACCTGCTGGCGGTGGGTTTCAAGACGGTCCGCCCGCATCACCATTTCCCGCGGCTGCGGCTCGAGCTCAAGGCCACCGTGTCCTGGCGGGAGGACGTGGAAGTGGCGCTGGAGCGCTTGCTCGGCTCGATGACCCCGGAGCGGACGCTGCGGCTGGCCTAGCCGGGCTGGCCGAATTCAGGTGCCTGAACATGACGATCGTGTCATGTTCAGGACGTGGCCCACGCCCGGGCGTAGCGTTCGCCGTACCCCCGATTAACCGGGGCCGGGCTTGCCCCCGTAGCCCGGCCCCGGTTCCCCGGGCCAGCACGATGGCCGGCCCAGCGGGCTCAGATGAAGTCGGCAAGCTCGTCGAGCAGCTTGGACTTCGAGCGGGCGCCGACGAGTTCCTTGACCACCTCGCCGTTATGGAACACGCCCAGCGTCGGGATGTTGAGAATCCCGTACCGCCGGGTGACCTCCGGGTTGTCGTCAACGTTCAGCTTGACGATGTCGATCTTGTCGCCGTGCTCGGCCGCGATCGCCTCCAGCACCGGGGCGACCTGGCGGCAGGGGCCGCACCACTCCGCCCAGTAGTCCACGAGCACCGGCTTGGCGTTCTTCAGCACGTCAGCCTCGAAGGTCTCGTCGGTCACTATCTTCGTCGCGCCCACGCTCATTCCTTCCTCATCGCGATGGTGGTGTTGGGTCAGATTCCTGGGCCGCCAGGTAGCGCTCGGCGTCCAGGGCGGCTGCGCACCCGGTGCCAGCCGCGGTAACCGCCTGCCGGTAGCTGCGGTCAACCACGTCGCCGCAGGCAAAGACGCCGGGAATCGCGGTCCGCGTGGTCGGCTGCTCGACCAGCAGGTAGCCGTCCGGGTCGGCGGTCAGCTGGCCGCTGAACAGGTCACTGCGCGGGTCGTGGCCGATGGCCACGAACACCCCGGCAACGGGCAGTGTGCTCTCCTCGCCGGTGACGGTGTCGCGCAGCCGCAGGCCGGACACCTTGCTCTCGCCCAGCACCTCGGTAACCACGCTGTTCCAGCGGATCGAGATCTTCGGGTTGGCGAACGCGCGCTCCTGCATGATCTTGGAGGCGCGCAGTGCGTCCCGCCGGTGCACCAGGGTGACCGACCGGGCGAACCTGGTGAGGAAGGTAGCTTCTTCCAGGGCCGAATCGCCACCGCCGATCACCGCAATGTCGGTGTCCCGGAAGAAGAAGCCGTCACAGGTCGCGCACCAGGACACCCCATGCCCGGCAAGCCCCTTCTCCCCCGGCACGCCCAGCTCCCGGTACCGGGAGCCGGTCGCGATGATCACCGTCCGGGCCAGGTAGACATCGCCCTCCACAATGACCCGCTTGGGGTCCGCAGCCAGGTCCACCCCGGTCACGTCCTCGGCGACCAGTTCCGCCCCGAACCGCTCGGCTTGCTTGCGCATGGCGTCCATCAGGTCCGGCCCGAGCACGCCATCGGGGAATCCCGGGAAGTTCTCGACGTCAGTGGTGTTCATGAGCGCGCCCCCGGCCGTGACCGAGCCTTCGAACACCAGGGGCCGCAACTGCGCCCGGGCGGCATACAGCGCCGCCGTGTAGCCGGCGGGACCGGAGCCGATGATGATGACGTCCCGGATGACGGTCACCTGTTCGCCTTTCGCTTAATTTCGCATCCCCAACAACCGATACCCGGCCCGGGAGATTCCCAGCCGCGGGGCCCGGTGTCAGCCGGTGCCGGGCATGCTGAAATGCGCAATCACGTCTCCGCCACGCGCCGGGCAGGCCATTCCCACCAGCCACACCCGCACCGTGGGGCTGCCCGGAACCGGCACCACGATGACCGCCACCGGGTGGCCGCGATAGCTGGCGATGTCGACGAGCCGGGGTGTGGCGGCCCCGGCCACCCTGCTCACGCAGGCGGTCAGTTGCCGAAATCCCGCCGGGGCGGCGACCGGCCCGGGCACGTGGGCTGACGGCTCCGGGGCCGGCGCCGCGAACCGCCGCAGTACCGACTGCACCTGGGCAGCCAGCAGGCCGGTCCGGTACCTGGTCCCGCTGTGGACAACCGGCAGTCTGGCTGCGGGCCCGGCGGCTGGCGCGAGCCCGCTGGCCGCGCTGCGGCCGGCCGCGCTCTGGCCGGCCACACTGTGCGGGGCCGCCAGCGCCGGCCCGGCCGTGGTCGCCGGAGCCCCACCCGAGACCAGTTGCGCGATCGCGTACCCACCGCCAGCCAGCAGCACGATCGCCGTGGCGGCCATGCCGAGGCGCAGCGCCAGCCGGGACGGCGGCCGGATCCCGCCGCGCCCGGGGCCCCGGCTGTCCCGGCGTGCCCCGGCCGGCCGCCGGGTGCCTGGTGATGGGGTGCCGGGTGGCACGGTGGTGCCCGGTGGCACGGATCCTGCCGCCGGCTGCTGCGCGTCGGCGTGGTCTGGTGTCAGTGCGCCTGGGCCGGTGACGTGCGGCACGGAAGCCGCCGGTCCTGGCGCCGGGACGGTGGCTGGTGGGATGGCTGACGGGGCGCTGGCCGGCCTGGCGGATCCGGCGTGGGCGGCGCCCGTCCCGGCTACTCGGGCGGCGGCCTCGGCGGCCAGGGCGGCATCCAGCCGGGCTGCCAGCGCGGCGGGCATCGGCGGCGTGGGGGTGGCCGCCAGCAGCGAGGTCACCGACGCCAGTTGCGCGTCCAGCTCCGCACAGCGGGAGCAGGTGGACAGGTGCGCACCGATCATGGCCGCCTCGCGGGCAGGCAGCAGCCCTGCGCGGAAGTCGGCCATCGCTTCGTCGCTGACGTGGCCCGTCACTGGTTTTCACCGCCTCTCTCCACAGCTGAGACGTCCCCGGCCGGTGTACGGTTCCCCGGGCCGGGCCCGGGGCCGGGCGCGGGTGACACGGCGCTGGCCAGCCCTGGTGCCCGGCTGACAGCTGGGCCGCGCAGATGGGCTAGCCGCGGCAGCAGCCGGGCGCGGCCGCGTGAGCAGCGGCTTTTCACCGTGCCCTCGGACACCCCCAGTACCGCGGCAGCCTCTGCCACCGGGTAGCCGAGCATGTCCACCAGCACCAGCGCGGCCCGTTGCTCGGGTGGCAGGGTACGCAGCGCGGCGGTCACATCGAGCGCGGTGTCGCTGTCGGGCTGCCCTGGGTGGTGACCGGCGGCGAGCGCGTCCAGCGCGTCCGCGGCCAGCCCGCTGGTGGCGGGCCGGGCCGCCCGCCGCCGCAGCAGGTCGAGGCAGGCGTTGACGACGATCCGGTGCAGCCAGGTGGTGACGGCCGAATCGCCGCGGAAGCTATCAGCCCGGCGGAAGGCAGAGATCATGGCGTCCTGCAGGGCGTCTGCGGCGTCGTCGGCGTCGCCGAGCGTGCGCAACGCCACCGCCCACAGCCGATCACGGTGGCGTGCGAACAGGAGCCCGAACGCGTCAGCATCGCCGGACACGTGCCGCCGGAGCAAGTCGGTGTCGGCTGGCTCGTCCCCGGGGGGTGTCAGCTGGAGCCTCGGACGACGATGCTGTAAATCCTCGCCTCGAACCGGCTCTGGGTCGAGGCGGATTCGGGGGGCAGCCTGGTGAACCACACCAGGACGTACCGGCCGGTCGCCTGGCTGTGCACGGTGAAGGTGTAGCTGCCGCTGACGTTGCTGGCGATGGCAACGGTGGTGAAGGTGGACAGGGTGGCCGGCGCCCGGGTGTTGTTGTTGCCCAGCTCGACCTGCACATCGGCACCGGGGACGGAGCCGAAGGTGACCGTCACCGACGCCAGCCGGACCTGCTTGCCCATGTCGAGAATCAGGCCGGTACCGGTCTTGGTGCCGCCGAACACCGGGCTGCCCAGGTAGTACTGGGTGTTCCAGTAGGTGGCCGGGTTGCTGTCGATGGCGAACTGGGCCTGCTGGTCGTTCTCGTTCCCCGGGTCCGCTGACGGCGTGCTGAGCGCGTCGAAGCCGTGCGCGCTGACCGGTGTGAGCACGGCCAGCGTCGACGGAGTCGACGACGCGGAATGCCTCGTATGGTGCTGACTGACCGGGGGCGGGCTGCTGTGGTGGATCAGTGCCCACGCGCCGAACCCCAGTAGCAGCACCCCCAGCAGCGCGGCGATGCCCAGGACGACCGGCGTGCGGCCGCCACCGCCGTGCGCGGAACGGCGGGCGGGGCCGCCCGGGCTGCCTGGGCCGGGCCGCCCCGGGCGGCCC
>Ga0318567_10001137_pt1 | contig 10734 bp, 4 predicted proteins | sample GRESIP088b5f20_FD_203691 | JGI IMG/M metagenome (GOLD analysis project Ga0318567, IMG submission 203691) | Tropical soil microbial communities from Luquillo Experimental Forest, Puerto Rico - GRE.SIPMG.088b5f20 | ecosystem: Environmental > Terrestrial > Soil > Tropical forest > Bulk soil...
ACCGAACACAAGAGCTTCGACTACGCCGCATCCATCGATGTGGTGAACAGTGACCGGATCGATGCCGCCCAGGCCAAAGTTAACCTCTCCGAGGCCCTTGCCGCGGTGCCAGGCATTACCGTTCTCAATCGCCAGAACTACGCCCAGGATTTACAGATTTCCTCCCGCGGCTTCGGTGCCCGTTCCGCTTTCGGCGTACGTGGCATCAAGCTGATCACCGATGGCATTCCCGCCTCTACCCCTGATGGCCAAGGACAGGCGGCAACCTTCAATCTCGACACGGCTGACCGCATTGAGGTATTACGCGGTCCCGGCTCCGTGCTCTATGGAAACAACGCTGGCGGCGTGGTCCAACTGTTCTCCCGCAACCCGGGCAAGGACGATGCCGTTTCCGGCAGCGTTAATGCCGGCAGCTTTGGCAGTATCAAGGTGGACAGCAATATCGAAGGTCATGCCGGCAATGTCGGCTACCTGCTGGATGCCTCCGATTTCACCACGGACGGTTACCGCATCCACAGTGCCGCCAACCGCCAACAGAGTTACGCCAAAGTGTTGGTACCTGTAGGCGATGACAATCTATTAACCTTGGTGGGCGGTACATTAAAACAAAGTAACACCCAGGATCCCCAGGGGTTGGACTGGAATACAGCAACCAGCAATCCTCGGAGCGTCACTGCTAGTACCCTGCTCTACAACACTCGAAAAAGTATCGACCATCAACAGGCTGGTGCAACTTTCGAGCGCATGATCGGAAGCAGCACTCTGGTTATTTCTGCCTATGCTGGTGATCGCCAGGTAACACAATTTCAATCCATTCCCAAAAGTTCCCAAACCGGTATCGCCAATATCAAACAGTCCGGTGGCGTTATTGCATTTGATCGCGACTTCACTGGAGTAGCTCTTCGTTGGACGCAAAAGAATGATTTTGCCGGTGGCCTGCTGACTACCACGGCAGGGCTCGACATTGACCGCCTCGACATTGACCGCTCCTCCGATGACCGCAAGGGTTATGAAAATTTCATTGGAAACACCCTCGGCGTCATGGGCGCATTACGCCGGAATGAAACCGATACGGTTCTGAGCACTGACCCCTATGTTCAAACTGAATGGCAGTACGAGAAGTGGTTATTGTCTGGTGGCATTCGTCACAGCAACGTGCGCTTTGATGTCACTGACCGTTATCTCAGCAACGGTGACGATGGCGGAAACGTGTCCTACAGCCAAACGACGCCGACAGCCTCCGCCCTTTATAAGCTCACTGACCGCGTCAATGTCTATGCCAGTGCTGGTCGTGGCTTTGAAGCCCCTACTTTTAACGAATTGTTTTACTCCGGCACCGGAGGAACCTTCAGCTTCAACTTGAAAGCCGCTACCAGCCGTCATCTGGAAACAGGCGCTAAGGCACTAGTTGGGGACAATACTCGTATCAATGTAGCCCTGTATCAAATTGACACCGATAACGAGATCGTTGTTGCCAGCTCAACCGGAGGCCGCACCAGTTACAAAAATGCTGGCCGCACATTACGTACAGGCGCTGAACTTTCTCTGGACACGGCTTGGTCCAATGGATTTACCGGTAAGCTTGCCTTCACCACGCTAACAGCAACCTATGAGGACAGTTTTACTAGCGCCAACAGCTCTGGTACGCCCTACACCGTTACGGCTGGGAAAAAACTTCCCGGCATTCCCAATGTCAGTCTTTTCAGTGAAATTGCCTGGAAGAATGCCTCTGGTTTGAACGCTGGCGTCGAGGTAATTGGGCAAGGAAAAATTTACGCCGAGGATACCAATCAGTTGGGCGCAGCTCCTGGTTACACTATTCTCAATCTCCGTGTCGGGATGGAGCAAAAATCAGGTCCATGGCTAATCAAAGAGTTTTTACGTCTCAACAACGTTTTTGACCGTCGCTATATCGGCTCAGTGATCGTTGGCGATAGCAACAAGAACTACTATGAACCGGCCCCCGGACAAAATTGGCTGATCGGTGCCAGCGTCAAATACAGTTACTAAGCAAGTACCCCAAAGTCAATTCCGTCGTATTGCCACTTTTTGCAGCCCTATCAGCCTTGCTGGTAGGGCTTTTTCACTGACAGAACCCGCGCCATCATATTGTTACAGTTTGAAACAAATTGGAGCAGACCTCGCTCATAATTTAAACATGAACTAAATATACAGGAAACATGCTGCGTGACAGCATCTATGTCCGTAGCACGCAAACCTGCTCTACACAAGGCATTGAACGCCCTCCGAGGCTGATGCTAGAGACTGGCATGCATTTCGCGACAGTCGCCTACCGGCCATTCTTTGATGGCAAAGGGAGAAGATCATCCGGGTTAAACATTCGGATGGGAATACATCATCTGAGGAGAGTATCGATGTCGAAAAAAATTCTGGCACTGGCCTTGGCGGCTGCTTCGGGCGCTGCATTTGCCCAGTCCAACGTCACTATTTACGGCAATGTGGATGTGGGTTGGGTTAATACCAGTGGCAACAATGGGGGTGTAACGACGGCGGCAAGCCGCAATGCTGTACAAAGTGCTGGGTCTGAGAGCTACATCGGTTTTAAAGGTGCAGAAGATCTCGGCAATGGGTTGAAAACTATTTTCGACCTTCAATATCGAATCAGTCCTGATGCCAACACTGGCCTGTCAACTGCCGGTCATCAGTATGTTGGTTTGACAGGTGGATTTGGTACTGCCGTTGCAGGCTATCTAGACGGTATTCGATACGGCATTTACGGAAAGTACAACCCCTTCGGAAATTATTCGATCGGTAACTTTGCCTCAATGACCACTCAGTACGACCGCGCTCAAAATGCGGTGGCCTATATCTCTCCCTCGATGAATGGATTCACCCTGGTTCTTGCAACTGCAACTAACACACAGGGCGCAGAAGGTTCTCTAAATTCCGTACACGTCCCTGCGATTTCTAGCCAAGGCAACCATGGCGACGACAGACTCTTTTCTGCCAATCTCCAGTACGCTAATGGGCCACTCAAGGCCGATGTGGACTATGAAACGACACGGGCTGTCGGTTATGACAACAACCGTCTCTACGTCTTCACGACTGGTGCATCTTATGATTTTGGCCCCGTCAAGATTGGTGGCGTTTACGACATCATCAAAGGTGACCCCAATTCTCTAATCGGTGGCAATATTGATTTAGACTCCACCAAAGCCGGTTTACAAAATCTCGGTGGTCTGGCAGCAGGCCAAAGTTATGACCGCCGTAACTGGTTTCTCGGCGCGTCAGTACCGCTGGGCCGATACAGCCTGCTAGGTAGCTATGGCAAAGTTCAGGACAAAACTTTGAGCAATGCCGATGCCAGCAAATGGGCCATTGGTGTTCGCTACACCCTGTCCAAGCGGACTGAACTGTATGCTGATTACGCTCATATCAAGAATGACAGCAATGCTGCATTCCAGATCAATCCCAACGGAAACTCTGCTGGGTCGAGCAATGGTGTTAACGGCATTGCCATGGGTATGAAGCATTCGTTCTAAATAGCAAGTAATCCCTTGGCGCTACTCAGATGAAGAGTCTCTGGAACAGCAGAGAATTGGACTCAGATAGCGCCGAGGTAATTCTCGATGTACAGTGTTTTATGGCGACTCGATTCGTGATCGAGTCTTCTTATCGTGCCATCGCTATCTTTTGATTTTTTTGTTTTCTCCTAGCTTTTAGCGGTGCTGTTTCAGCACCGCTTTTTTGTTTACTGGTAAGACATTGGCACAATACAGGCTTGCCAACTTTGTTTTATTGTCATGAGCTATTTCTCAAAGAAAATCGCAACATCTTCAATATGCGGATTTTCTCTGTGGAGCATGGCAGCTCTTGTCTTCTTCTCTATCGGGGCTAGCGCATCCGAACAGTTTGTCGACCTATCCGCCAGCACCAACCTCGAAACTGCACAAGAAGTTTTGCAGGAGGTTATTGAAGAAGAAGGACTGATCCCAGGGCAACCCAACCATCTAAGCGAAATGATGGAGCGCACTGGTCCTGCGTTCAATAAAACAAAACCAGTTTTTCGGAAGGCAATTGTCATTCCCTTCTGCAGCTCACGACACAGTTGGATGCTTACTGAAGAAGATCCTCGTCAGCTAACCTTATGTCCGTTTTCCATCGGACTTTATGTATTGCCTACCGCTCCAGATACGGTGCATATCACTTATCGCACCCCAGGCAATGATTCAACTGCGCAGCGTAGCGCGGAGTTGCTACTGAAAAAGATTGCAACTACGACGCAGTTGAGACTTCAAAGCAAAAGATCGGCTGATTAACAGTTCATTCAGGGTGGGCTGCCGGTTCTGATCCTAGACCGGCCATTTGTATTGGAATGGTCACCGGCAGCTTTGGCCGAGAAGCTGCCATCTCATTTGTATCCATCTGTAATGGAACAAGGCAAAAATCCTAATCAGTCCGAAGGTCATGAAATCCCCGATTGAATCCCCTCTGAATTTTTTGGGCACAACGTGGGCACAGAATGGGCACGGCTTGGACACAAGCTGAGACAAAAACAAAAACAAAAAAAAAAACAAAAAAGCCAAGAACCGCTAAATTCTTGGCTTTTCTGATCTTTATTGGTTGCGGGGGTAGGATTTGAACCTACGACCCGGGTTATGAGAGTGATGAAATTGGTGTACATGTACAGTGAACCAGTGTGGGTTAATCGGGGTTATTTGATCTAAACCCATTAACCACGCGCTTATCCACAAAACACACTGTGAGGAAGTCATACCGATTGAAAACGCAAACATAGCCAACTCTCACACCAGCCCATCAAAAGCTTTTTTTCTGCTCCCCACTATAAGTTCTTTTTTTGACCTTCAGGTTTTTTTGATTTAGGATTTACGCAGCATCAGTTTGATTCATACCCTGATGCCACAATGCCCTAGTGCATCGCTGGTTCACTCCAGCAATTTCCATGATCAGACTTGTCTGGTCGTACAAGTGCAGCAGCAATCCTCCTGCACACATCCTTGGCTGTTCTGCTTATTGCAGGCATGCCATGCAATGAAACACCTGCCCTTATTGGCGCAGGGATAGTTGGACCGGCTTGCCCGCTCCAGCTGTTTCCACTCTTTCGATCAAAGAATCGGACCATCGACGGACTTGTCACGTCCGTCGATTGCCTCAATCGCGCATCAGCGCATTGAACTGCCGCGCAAACAATTCCTACCCCTGACGCGGCCAGGGGCCTACCAAATTCTAGAAAGGGACCACCATGGTCTTAACATCATCACGCCTTATCGCGGGTGAGCATAACTCGCTTGCTCACCCATCCATCCTGTTATCGGCGCTTTCTTCCGCCTCGCAGGAGCTTTTGCGCCGCCTCCTTTTTGTAACTCCAGTTCCCATTGATACCGCTGGTCTGCCAACGGTACTGCGGGCAGTCTGCAATGCGCTTCGTGTCTATGGACAGCAGTTGAGGTTGCCTCGGCAAGGCTATACCCAGCTTCTCTCTAACATTACGGCACTGGAATGCGAGTGTCGAAATACGTTTATCGGTCAAACGGATTTTCATTACTCCGGTACACGAAAAAAGAACACCCCACCTGCCTGGCAACTTCTGTTGCTGATCGAAAGAGTGGCCCCAGCAGCTGATATTTTGGAAACCATCGGCGCTGAATTAGCCATCTCCCTCACCACGGTGAAACCATTCAGGGAGACCTTGGCCAAGAACCTGGGCCAAGTCATCAACGCCGCTGAATCATTGACCAGCCATCCCGTCGCCTACAAGCAAGCACTTAACGTACGCCGGGAAGCCGATCGGCTCTTTGAAGGTAATAAAGAGTCCGGTGCAACCCCAGACCCAGAGGCATCACTTGAGTCCCAATTCCGGGAGGATCTTGCTCGGCATTTCCGCGCCAAGGTTTTTTACAGTACCGATAAAGAACATCAGGCAATCCCAACCCATCGCTGCCAGTCCCCCATGCAACTCAAAGCTTCGGCAAAGCAGCTAAAAGAACAGATTCTGCTGGGCGACAAGACCGCTTTATTCACAGTGATCACCAGCCTGACTGGTCTCCCAGAAGAAATTGCTCAACGGCTGCCACTACTGTCCCATGCTCGGGAGGACTGGTACATGGTGCTGGACAGCGATTCAGGATGCATCAAGGTAGATATGGCGCTCTATGCCCGAGGCGGCGCTAACTCAGCCCCAAATACTTCCTCCTCATTCTTTACATCAGGGGAGATCAACATTATTCCGTTACCTCAGTACGTCGCAGATGCCCTTGATGATTGCATCGTCGACGCACCAAGCGCTGCCAATCTTGGAGCATTGCTACTCACCACGCCTCCCGTCAAGAACAGATCCCTGACCAGAGCCGATGCCGGGATTCGGGCGACTACAGCAAGATTTCGCAACGCACTTGGTGCTCTCGCGATCCAGGAAGGAATTTCTCGTTATAGAGCTGCCTTGTTAGTTGCAGATCCTCGGCTGGTGCCTTCTGGCAAATTTTTTTACAGCAGAATCACCAGGGAAGAGATTTGGCAGGACGCCAATACCCTTTATTCGGCATTGGACTGGGGCAAGAGCGTCACTTTTGTACCGGGGCTCGCCATAGGCTCTCGTGTCACCCCAACAGATGAGGCAATACAAGCATGGCATCGCAGTCTTGCTGAACAGGTCCATGGTTGCCGAATTGGCAGGCGCTACACCCTGGCTGGACTAATTACCTATCACAACGCGTTCGCACACTTCGCAGCATCAATGGCAACATTCTTGCTGGCCTTGCGCCATCGCCAAGTCTTACCACTCAGCACCAATGTGCTCTTGGGAAAGAGTCGCACCATTTCTATTTTTGATAAGCGAGTGGGCGAATTCCCAGGAGGCCGCCCCGTGCCAGTTTGCACCGTGTTGCACGTGCAACTCGATTACTGGCAACAGCATTGCCATCGTCTGGAAAACCGCCTGATCAAGCTTGGGCTCCCAGATAGTCATCCAGCAAGACGTTCGCTTGAGCGGTGGCGTACTAAAGAAGTCCCTCTATTCTTTTCTCTTGCGGAAAACGGCAAATTTGTTTCCATCGGCACGCAGGCGTTGAAGGACCAATGGCCATCAAGCATGGGCCTGCCGGGGAATTTTGGCCGACATTTTTGGCAAGACCGGTTGCGGCAGGCCGGCATCCACGACACCGAGATTGATGCCTTTGTCCGGCATTACCTCGCCGGAATGATGCCGAATACCTCCACGAGCGCCTTTGTAACCTCGGAGTGGGCCCGCCGCATCACAAGCAGGATCGACGAAGTCACCTCCAGGCTGGGACTTACTCCACTCAAAGGGCTTTCCATCGGGAGCGAGAAATGAACAAGCCGGGTGTTCTCCCGAAAGAAACAGGTACTAGCGGTATCCGCATCCGCAAGGATCGCTTGGGACGGTTCCATTATCTCGCCAATCAAAATGCTAGCCATGGTGCTGCCCGCATTCGAGAAATTCAGATAGCGGTACTCAAAGGCGCTCTGGATCAAGAGCCTCAACTGGTTCGACTGATCGGCTCATTGATGCTTTTTGATGGGATTTTGTTGCCTAAGGATTTAGACGCCGCAGTTCTCGCCCTTCCAGGTATTTACCGATGGCGCAGCCATGTTGTTCTTGAGTGGCTGCGTAGTGATGGTCGGCAGGATCGGCGCTTCTTGAGTAGCCCTACTCAATCATTGCTTTCCGAAATATCCGATTCATATTCGCAGATGAAGCCTGCAGCGGCAGTTCATCAACTGGTCGAGTGTTGTTATCCCGAAGAAGGCAAGGAACTCTCTCACCTGTTGAGTGACCTGCAAGCATATTTTCAGGAGGTTTTACCCGGGCCGCTGTTTTCTCATGTAGCAGGTACGGTACCTATTACCGCACTCCCTCGTTCCGACTTGGCCCGGGAAACCACTGAACTTGCCTTGGTCTCCCATCGAACAGACGCTATTTCGGCGGGCATGGAGGCACTGGGCAATGCACTAGACCATGTCCTTCAGGGAAAAAGAACGAGCAGTAGCGCATGGCTGGTAGATCAGGCCGTCAATGTTTGCCTACAGCACTCAAGAAAGAATGATGCCCAGGACAAGGCCACCATGCTGCGTGCGTGCCATGAACTGTCGACAAAGGCTTCACTGGCAGACCAGCGTTCCGCCCTGATCCTGGCCTGGATAGTAGACCTGATCGAGTCAGGGAGCGTCCTCGAGCGGAACCCAAAACCACAAACCATCTATAAGTACGTTAGCCGGCTGGCACCTCAACTTCGCATCCTGCTAGAGGACATCAATCTGGAAAAGCTCGACGCACAGGAACTTCACGAAGTTTATGAATCCATCCTTGCCGCCACCACCCCAGGCAATAAAACAAACACCCTCTCCGCCATCAAAAGCTGGCACTTGTTCTTGGTAGAGACATTGGGGGTACCACCATTGTTCAAAAAACTGGATGAGCAGGAGTCTTTGCCTATCCCAAGTGCCCACGTGATATGGCCCCATGAGTTGGACAGTATCCAGGCATGGATCACGCAATCAACACTGGATGAGCGCCTCCGGACACAACTCAGTCTGTGCTTTTATCTCGCCTCCAATCTCCGTCTTCGTGCCAAAGAGCTTTTCTATTTGCGGTTATGGAATGTGATCGATTACGGCACGACGATTGAGCTACAGATAGCACCACGGCGCATCAACGGTACCCCCAAGACAAAACAAGGTCGCCGCGCTCAAGTCCTGACTTGCCAGAAAACCATAGAAATACTTCGAGCCTGGCTTGAACGTCGTCGTATGGAACTGGCACTTCCCAACGATCTTCTTATGGGGTGCCCCCAGGAGCCGAGAACAGTCTATCGTCTGGGGCAGATGTATGTGCTGATTAATCGATTGTTGAAAGATGTCACAGGGGGTCGACAAGTATCTCTTCATACCCTGTCACATACCTGGGCAACCACACATCTCACCAATGCATTACTGGTCCCAGCCACTACTGACATTAATCAGTTGGAAGTCATCGCCAAAGATGCTGGCCACTTATCGGCTTCAACGACTTTTTTTCATTACTTTCACAATGCAGAAGAGCCTCTGCAAAAGTATCTATCAGACGAATTCCGTCACCTGACAATTACGTCAAATGATGCTGAGCGCTGGTCAGGAGTGAAGGCTGATACTCTGCGACAACGAGCATCAAGTCAAGACAGGGATAACCAAGTGGTGTACTGGGAGTCCATCTTCTCACGGCAGGTCTGGATAACCAAGGTTACTGCGGCGACGGAGTTTGACCTGACGGACCCCACAATGCCTGGCTATTTGCACAAGGTCAGTCGCTTAGGATTCGATGCCGTGCTTCATGGCCTCGAAGAACTATCTCTTGGGATGAGTCTAGAGACGGTGGCATCTCGCATGGGCACAGATGTACAGCGAGTCATGATCATGAGAGAGATGGCATTGCGCCGCGTAGCACGGTTGCGCGTCAAGGGGTCAAACCGTCGCTCAGGTATCTCTAGCAAGGATGGCGCCTCCATGGGGGCGCTTCACGATCAAGAAATCGACTTCAGTCGCTTCCGTCAAGATAAATGGCGAACCTCTCGGGCTTGGCTAACAAAGCATATCAACGATGAGGAGCTGCCCGTACTGATCCAGGCCTGGGAGAGGAGCTTTGACCGTGGCTACTGGGCCATAACTGAAAAGGCTGATGCCATCACTTTGTTCCGTTTTTTACATGAAGCAGGGGTGCCAACAATGAACCTGGCACTGGCAACCAGTTACGAGCTAACAGACCAGCCAAGCCCGAAGGAGCTTTGGGTTGAAAGAGCCCTCGACTTGGCCTTTGAGAGTCGTTTCGGCATACCACCTATGCATGATGTCAAACCAACTCGCAGGAGTCGTCCTAAGCATTACCTGATCTGGTCGGGTAAGTCCCTTGTTTCGGATAGTAATGCCACCAGTGCCTCCATTTCTCTGGCTGGATTCCACGCCATGTTGTTAGCGGCAGCCGTGCATCGAGAGATGACGTCCAGGGATGCCATGGAAGCAAGAAGGAGTGAGGCATGATGAACGCTACGCGAAAGATGATTTTTAGCCATCCCTTGTTTCCCGAAGCCACGGAATTCGATGATCGAGAACTGAAGGAAAGAGCCCGCCAATTCCTGGCTGACATGAAAGTATTGTTTCCAGCCCTTGCTCGCATATCGAATTGCCATGTCGAGCATCACTACGAAATCAAGGAAGGGCGGATGACGTTATTTATCGACTTAGTTCTGCCTCCACAAGGAAGGTTGAAGTTTTCAACTTCATCACGGAAAAGTGGATCTGATCAAGGCGTACTCGAAGAAACCGCCAAGATGATTTTTGAGTCAAGTGAGGTGACGCAGGATGCCATCTATGCAATAGCTCATCAGGCAAACCTAGGCGAGTCACCCTTCGTGAATCAGTCTGCTCTTAGCCAAGAAGAGATTGCTCTCCATGCGCGAATGAAGCGTTACCGTAATCAAGAAGTATGGGTCGAAACAGGGAATGGTCAGATCAGATTCAATTTTCCGGACTTCAACGACGTACAGATGGCAGAATCTTCGGTTGAGATTTCCGGCATTGTCGAACTGGTGGGAGCGGACAGAATCAAACTTCTGGCGATACGAAGTGAAGGCCAACATCTGGAAGCTATTCGTCTTCCGTCAACTGGGCAAAGTAAGTGGATTTACCTCGCGCCATCAAAGAATGTTCAATCCATCGCCATGGATGCTTGGATGGCTTGTTGCAATAGACAGAGAATCGCAC
>Ga0318567_10001138_pt1 | contig 10726 bp, 7 predicted proteins | sample GRESIP088b5f20_FD_203691 | JGI IMG/M metagenome (GOLD analysis project Ga0318567, IMG submission 203691) | Tropical soil microbial communities from Luquillo Experimental Forest, Puerto Rico - GRE.SIPMG.088b5f20 | ecosystem: Environmental > Terrestrial > Soil > Tropical forest > Bulk soil...
TATGAGTTGTGAGTGATGAGTCGGACGAACCAAATTCAAACCCCCAACCCCAAACTCAAAACCCAGAACTCAAAACTCAAAACTCAAAACTTCCATATTCATGAAAAAATTTTGTTTGACATTGGATTTGAAGGACGATGATGAGTTGATAGCAGCATATGAACGTTATCATCGGCAGGACACGATTTGGCCGGAAATACCTGAAGGCATTAAAGCCTGCGGCATTGTATCAATGGACATTTATCGCGTGTCAACAAGACTTGTGATGTTGATGGAAACGGATGATGATTTTGAATTGAAGAGTGGGTTTGAAAAAATGGGCGGTTTACCCCGCCAGAAAGAATGGGCAGCACTGATGAATACGATGCAGAAGAGACCGGAGTTTGCTGCGCCTGATGAACATTGGGTTTTAATGACACAAATATTTAGTTTGAAAGAAAGAACAGTTTGTAATTAATAATTAATAATTAAAAATTAATAGGGCGACATGCGGGACAAGGGCAATGTTGCAAAAGTGTTTAAAAGCTTGGAGTGTAACCAGTCAATAACGAATGCTGTCCTCTTAATTATTAATTATTAATTATTAATTCAAAAACAAAAGTATTGCTTGCATGACGGAAAATCATTTACCTAAAAACAAAAACGAAAAGTACATTCTGCCATTCATCATTGTAATGGTGCTGATGCTTTTGTGGAACATGTGCAGGAACATCAACGACGTGTTGATACCGCACCTGAAAAGAGCATGCAGACTTACTGATGTACAATCAACCTTTATTCAATCCGCTTTTTTTGGCGCTTATTTTCTGCTGGCACTGCCTGCGGGAATGTATATCCGTCGCAAGGGTTATAAAGCCGGCATGATAGCTGGTTTGGTGATCGCGTGTGTGGGAGCATCGTTGTTTTATCCGGCCGCCCAAACACGATTTTATCCGTTGTTTTTGGGTGCGTTGTTTATCATGGCAGCCGGTTTCACTTTTTTGGAAACCGCTGCCACTCCTTATGTTGCGAAGCTGGGCGAACCCGAAGGAGCATCAAGCAGATTGAGTTTATCAGCGGCTATTGGTTCATGTGGCGCAGCAGGTGCTCCGTACATTGCGTCATTGTTGTTGCTTCATAAGAAAGATGTTTCCGCAGCAGAGATCAATGCATATGCGCCGGAGCAGTTGAATCAATTTCTCTCAAACGAAGCTTCACTTGTTAAACTACCCTACATCGCATTGGCTTGTTTGTTCCTGGTGGCGGCATTGTGTATTGTGTTTGTAAAACTTCCGGGCATCAATGAGCATAGTGACGAACATTACGAGTTCAAAAATATTTTCCGCTTCAAGCATGCATACCTCGGCGCATTGGCTGTGTTCGCTTATGTAGGTGCAGAAGTAGGCATTGTAAGTTTCTTTATCCGCTATGCAAAGTCCATGAACCTTGAAGGGCTAACAGAAAGAAAAGCAGCCTTGTTTATTTCATTGTTCATGCTGCTTGTTTTAGCAGGCAGGTTGAGTGGTTCCTGGTTACTCAAGAAAGCTCCAGCACCGCGCATGCTGCTGATATCCGCGGGTGGCGCATGTGCATGCGTTGCACTTGCAATAGTAGCACCGGGTTACTACTCTTTGTATTTGCTGGCGCTGGTGGGATTGTTCACTTCTGTTATGTATCCGTTGATATTTACGTTGAGCATCAGGGAACTTGGTGCTTATACAAAAACAGCCTCTTCATTGTTGATCATGGGTATCGTGGGTGGTGCCGTGGTGCCGCCGTTGATGGGATTGTTGTCTGACAGAGGAGATATTCGTTTCGCGTATTTGTTTCCCGCAGCGTGTTATGTGTATGTGATATACTATGCGCGAAAAGGATCGCAAATAACTTATAAAAAATCACAAAGTGTAAATGTCAAGAGCTTAGAACCAGTATAGATTTATTTAAACATTTTATTCGTCCTTTTTTTTTAATAAATGGTCCTTGGTTGGTATGTGTTGGACACAAGGAAAAAATAAGTTAAGAAAAAATTAATTTTTTTGGGGCACTTTCTTGAATTATGCTCTAATAGATTAGTCAGGCACCGAAAGATGAACGCTTGAGAATAATGGTGCAATAACAAACACCACCCGTATTACTGAGATAGATTTTTAAACAACCTTATTTCCGAAAACATAAAATTTAAATAGTGCAATGTGCTAGTAACACGTTGTTAGGTAAACTTTTTTTTTGATTTAAAACCCCTCACAATTCAAAATTGCCATTATGAAAAGATCAGTGGGATTTTTTTTGACGCTGTTTGTGCTTTTGTATTCTTTGGGCGCTGTGGCCCAGAATAAGGACGCCCGGACGATTGCCGGTGTCGTTAAAAATGAAAAGGGTCAACCTCTTCCAGGTATTACTATCTCGGAAAAAGGTGGCACCCGAAATGCCGTTACTAGCGATGACGGTAGCTTCAAGATACAAGTCGTGCCGGCTACTGCAGCTGTTGTAGTTTCTGGCGTTGGTTACGAGACTCAGGAAGTAAAAATTAAACAGCAAACATCTTTAGTGATTGTTTTAAAGGTGGATCCTAAAACGCTAACAGATGTGGTTGTTATTGGTTACGGTTCACAAAGTAAAGCGAAGGTAACAGGTGCAACCGCTACTGTAAAAATGGACGAGTTACTAGGCGACAGACCTGTAACGAGCCTGGGTTCTTTGCTGCAAGGTGCCACTCCCGGCTTACAGATCAGCATTGGTTCCGGACAACCCGGTGCCGGTACTAACTGGAACATCAGGGGGGTAACAGATTACCAACTGGATGCAAATGGTAACTATGTTGCGAACGCCGGTGCTCCTTTGATAGTGGTGGACAACGTTCCTTACACGGGGCCTACCAATCTTTTGGATCCTAATGACATTGAATCCGTGACTGTTTTGAAAGATCCGGCTTCAGCTTCAATCTATGGTTCCCGTACAGCATTTGGTGTTGTTGTTATTACTACCAAAAGCGGTAAAAAGAACCAGAAAGCTCAGTTTAATTATTCCAACAATATAGTATTCGCAACTCCGACCAACTTGCCGGTTAAAGCCACTCCTATGCAACAAGTGCAGGCGTGGATGGACGGTGGTATGACCACTTACAACGGAGGTCAGAATCTGGCACAATGGATGACGATGCTTCAAGATTACCAGGCCAATCCTGGAAAATATCCTTTAGGTGGTGATACCGTTGGTGGCATTTACTATCAGTTGGCGCCAACAGATGCGGTTAAAGAACTACTGGGCAATCATTCCACACAGATCATGAATAACTTTTCTGTAAGCGGTGGTAATGATAAAACCACTTACCGCATGTCATTCGGAACAACGAATGAAAATGGTATTTTGGTGCCATCTGCAAACCAGGATGGTTTTAAAAGATATAACCTTAGGTCATTGGTAACTTCGGATGTTAACTCATGGCTGAACCTTCAAATGGATGCGGCTTATAACAATTCAACTACCAAGTCTCCGTTTTATACCAACGCATTTGGTGACGCGACCAATACACCTTCTGCTTTGGCATTGGATTCCATTCCACAAAAATATCCGGGCCAAATAATAAAAACTGCAAAGAATGAAATAATGCAGCAGGCTCCAATAGTTAACCAGTTTGGTGAGATCAGAGCTACAGGAAGGGCAATCATTAAACCAATGAAAGGCTTGACCATCACAGGTGAATATACTATTGATAACATCACCAATGATGTTACCAATTACGATAAAAGGGCACCTATTCAGATGCTGAATCCTTATGGATACACACTTGAGAATCTAGGAAATGATCAATACCAAAAATCACATGGCTGGAACAACCTCAACGCTATTAATATTTTTGGCAACTATGTATTTACAATTGATCACAAGCACAATTTTACAGCGCTTGCAGGCTTCAACCAGGAACAGCGTAACACGGGAACTGATTATACAACTGTTTCCGGATTGCTAAACCCTGATATGCCTTTTTATAGTGGAACTACAGGACTAATCCCTCCGGTTGCCAGCAACTCCGGTTATGCCGATGCTGCTACAAGAGGATTTTTTGGAAGATTGAATTATGACTTTAAAAATAAATATCTCGTACAGGTAAGCTACCGTTATGATGGTTCTTCCAAGTTTCCGGCAGGGCATCGTTGGGTAGGATTGCCGGGCGCTTCAGTAGGCTGGAGACTAACAGAAGAAAACTTTATGCAGTCTGTAAAACCTTATCTTAATGAATTTAAGTTAAGGGCAGATTACGGCAGTGTTGCGAATCAGAATATTCCTGATTATGGATTTTATCCTGGAATGAATGTGGCTAATCCTAACTGGTTGTCTAATGGAACTAAATTAGGAACCCTGACACCGCCACCTTTGGTATCCTCTAATTTTACATGGGAAACTGTAAGCAGTGCAGATTTTGGATTTGATTGGGGTGTATTGAAAAACCGTTTGAGTGGTACATTTGATTGGTATCAGCGCGATACTAAAGGGATCATTGCACCGGCTGCAAGTGCGCCTGCTGTGTTGGGAACAAATTTTCCTACCCAGAATGCAGGTGCCATCAGAACAAATGGTTATGAAATAGCCGTTAACTGGAGAGACCACGTTGGTAAAGTAGGTTACAACATTGGAGTGAGCCTGTATAATTATAGCAGCGTTGTTGTGAAATTTGCAAATGCTGCGATGGCCATTCAAAACAACCAATTATATAATGGCAAACACATAGGCGAAATTTGGGGTTATGTAACGGATAGGTTTTATGATACCACAGATTTCGTAAAAGGTAGTTTAAATTCAAGCTTAAGAGGTGGCAAATTATTGCCCGGTGTTCCTCATCAAAATGGACAAAATCCAAACCCTGGTGACATCTTGTTCAAGGACCTGAATGGAGACAGCCTTATTACAGTTGGTGCGAATACATTGGCTGATCACGGTGATCAGAAAGTGATCGGTAACTCCACCCCACAATACCAATATGGAATCAACGGTGGCGTTTCTTATGCAAACTTTGATTTGTCATTCATCATTAGCGGTGTTGGTAAGCAAGACGCGTGGATGAACAATGGCCTTGTTTTCCCTAACCAGTGGGTTACCTATGGGGCATTATATTCTCATGAAACAAATTACTGGACGCCTACCAATACAAATGCTTATTACGCCCGCATCTACACAGATAACGTGAACACGGGACAAGCGAACCAGGCATTCAACCAGGTAGCTCAGTCAAGATATTTGTTCAATAAAGCATATCTAAGACTTAGAAATATTACGTTGCGCTATACAGTGCCGTCATCAACAGCTATACTGCAGAAAATTCATGTTAGCAAATTCTCTGTGTTTGCAACAATGGAAAATGTGGCGACATTCTCACATATGCCAAAAGGTATGGATCCTGATATCAGTGTGCAGGGTGGTACTGCAGGTGGAGGATTGGGTTATCCGTTTATGAGAAAAACATCTGTTGGTCTAAACGTATCTTTTTAACAAACAAAACAAATTTTGAATGAAACGATATATTTTATTACTGTCAGGCGCCTTAATGGCTTTGACAGCTTGCAATAAAGACTTTCTGAACAAAATACCGACCACTTCATTTACTGAAGCAAATGCGTTTGTAACTTATCAGAATTTCCAAACATACTCATGGGGATTATATGATTACCTGGCTGGATATGGTAACGGCGGCTCAACGGAACCTCCAGCTTTTTCTCAGCAGGAAAAAAATAACTCCGATAACCTCAACGCGGGTAGCCAATCAGGTTATGTTTATCAAACGAAACTCATTCCTGCAACTGCGGGAGGCGGTACTACTTCATTGCAGATCGCTGACTGGAACTTTGCCTATGTAAGGAGAGTGAACGTGATGTTGGATAATATCGATAAATCAACAATGACTCAGTCCGACAAGGACCACTGGCGCAGCGTTGGTTATTTCTTCAGGGCTTTGCGTTATTATGATTTAATTGCCGCTTACGGAGATGTTCCTTGGGTTGAGCATGCACTGACAGATACATCTGCAAGTGTTTTGTACGGTACAAGAACAGCAAGAGATACTGTTGCACAAAACATTTTGAATAATTTGATTTGGGCTGAAAGTCACATTAAACCTTTGGGTGAAGGCGCTGGCTCAAACACTATTAACCAGGATTGCGTTGACTTCCTAATCAGTCGTTTTGGTTTGTTTGAAGGAACATGGCGCAAGTACCACGGTTTAGCCAACGCAAATACTTATTTGCAGGCTTGCGTTACTTATTCTCAAAAACTGTTGCCAAAGTATCCTGCTGTAATGAGCAGCTACGATGATGTGTACAATTCAGAAGATCTGAAAGGTAAAGCGGGTATAATTTTATTTAAGCAGTATGTAAATACAATTTTCAACAACCCTATGCTTACCCGTTACACAGGAAGTACTTCGTGGAGTGCTGAAGTAACAAGAGATGCTGTTCAATCTTTCTTGTGTAAAGACGGAAGACCAATTTCAACGAGTCCGGTTTACATGGGCAATGATTCCATGTATGCTGAATTTAAAAACAGGGACAGACGTTTGTATTTTAACGTTCTGCCTCCTTACAGTGTTAAGTTCATCAGTACAGGAACGACCTCACAGACTGGTAACTCTGATAACTTGTGGATGTATGATCCTAACCCTAACTACGGTTATTTTGTTCACTACATGAATGATACACTTGTTGGTAATACTGGTAAGAGACTTCCGGTGATCTCTCAGACAAACGACATGAAATCTGGAAACGTTATTCCTAACTTCCCGCATTTCAATACATACAATGTCGCTTTGAGTCATCTGCCAACTAAGGTTGCAATCCCTCAAATGGTGGGTACTTTGGGTTACTACTACTGGAAATATTACAACAGACTTCCAATGGACGGTAGCGCTAGCTACGGTGGCACTCAGGACTGTCCTTTGTTTAGAATTGAAGAAACAATGTTGAACTATGCTGAAGCTAGTTTTGAGTTGGGCCAGTTTAATCAAACAATTGCTGACCAAACTATCAACAAACTTCGTCCACGTGCAGGTGTTGCCAACATGGTGGTTGCAAATATCGATGGTAGCTTTGATGTGAACAGAGATGCAGACGTTGATCCTGTTCTGTGGGAAATCAGAAGAGAAAGAAGAGTTGAATTGTTTGGAGATGGTTTCAGATTCAATGATATTAAAAGATGGATGAAGGGTGTGTACATGAATAAATATCCATATGGTGTTAAAGTGTATGACAAAAACAGAATGTATCCGAACGTTAGTGGATTGAGCAATGCCAATATCAAACTTGATGGTGGCGGTAACTCCGGTTATGTAATTAATCCCAACGTTTCTACTTCTATTCCTGGTTGGTTGGATAAATATTATCTTGAACCCGTTCCTGCACAGGAGTTAACAGTTAATCCAAACCTTGTACAAACGATTGGTTGGAAATAAAAAATAGGCAGTGATGATTCATATTAATCAAGTAGCTTCATACTATTTTTAAATAGGAAATGTCCGGCGATCATTTAATTTGATCAGCCGGACATTTTAAATTCTTATATCGTGAAAACATTTCTTAGAACGGCGATCAGTATCAGTTTGGTTTTATTACTTGGAATAAGTAGCCACGCACAAAAGAGCAAAAACAGCAAACCCAATGTTATCATCATTCTCATGGACGACATGGGATATGGTGATCCTGAGTGCTACAATGGCGGCCCGTACCATACGCCGCAGATCAACAAGATGGCGGCAGAAGGTATGCGTTTTACAAACTTCTACGTGGCGCAGGCAACATGCACCGCTTCAAGATGCGGCTTGCTTACCGGTTGCTATCCCAACAGGCTGGGCATTTCAGGTGCGTTTATGCCCTGGGAAAACAGAGCGCTTAACCCAAATGAAGTAACGATCGCTTCCATGTTGAAAAAAGTAGGTTATCATACAGGTATGGTTGGGAAATGGCACTTAGGTGGCAAAGCTCCTTACTGGCCGATTCACTACGGCTTTGATGAATACCTTGGATTACCTTATTCAAATGATATGTGGCCCGTTGGTTATGACGGCAAACCAATGAAAGACTCTACCAAGCCACAATTTAAATATCCTCCTCTGCCTTTGCTTGATGGCGACACTCCGATAAAATATATCCAAACACTGGAAGATCAGGGCGAACTAACAGGCATCTATACACGAAGAGCCATTAAGTTCATTAAGGAAAATAAAAACAAACCCTTCTTCTTATACCTTGCTCCGTCAATGGTGCATGCGCCTATATATGCATCGCCTGCGTTTTTGGGCAAAAGCGGCAAAGGACTTTTTGCTGACGTGATGATGGAAGTAGACTGGGCAATAGGCGAAATTATGCGCACCCTAAAAGAACAGGGAATAGATAAAAATACTTTAGTAGTGTTTACCAGCGACAATGGTCCATGGTTAACATTTGGCAATCATGCAGGTAATACCGGTGGCCTGAGAGAAGGCAAAGGCACCAGCTGGGACGGCGGACAAAGAGAACCTTGCATCATGCACTGGACGGGTACGATTCCTGCCGGTACTGTGTGCAACAATCTTTCATCCACTATTGACCTGTTGCCAACCATAGCAAAACTCACAGGAGCATCATTACCACAAAATAAAATTGACGGCGTAGATATTCAGTCGTTGTTGTTCCAGCAACCTGATGCAAATCCAAGAGAAGAGTTTGTGTACTACTATGGACGCAACAACTTAGAAGGAGTACGTAAAGGATATTGGAAACTTGTTTTTCCGCACAGGGGACAAACTTATAAAACTTACATGCCGGGCAAAGATGGATATCCTGGTGGCTATGCTGAAATGAATGTACCTAAGGCATTGTATGATCTGGCCCATGATCCGGGCGAAACAGAAGACGTGCAAAATGCTCATCCCGAAATAGTAAAAGAGCTGGAAGAGATCGCAGAAAAATATCGTAAATCTTTAGGCGACGATCTTACGAAAACAACCGGAAGTGAAGTTCGTGAACCGGCGTATATCAATAAGAAGAATTAAGTTTTAAGTTATGAGTTTTGAGTTATGAGTAGGAAGAATATAGCCGCTCGCTCAAAACTCAAAACTCATTACTCAAAACCCATTACTCATTTATGCGAAACAACACAAAACGAATTAGCTTGTTATGTGCCCTGTTATTGTGCATTACCGGTCTCTCGCATGCACAAGGACCCAGCAGTCAAACATTGCCTGCAGTGAATAAGCAATCCATGAAAGACTTTATGGACCTGCGTTTCGGCATGTTCATTCATTGGGGGCCTGTAACGTTACGCGGAACTGAAATAGGCTGGTCGAGAAATCACCAGGTTGCACAGAATGATTATGACAGCCTGTATAAAGAATTTGATCCTGTTTTGTTTGATGCCGATGCATGGGTAAAAACGGCTAAAGACGCAGGCATGAAATACATAGTGATCACCGCTAAACATCACGATGGTTTTTGTTTGTGGCCCACGGCTTATACGAACTACAACATAATGAACACGCCGTTTAAAAAAGATGTTGTGGGAGCGTTGGCAAAAGCATGTAAAAAATATGACGTTAAGTTTGGCATTTACTATACAGTGCTTGACTGGTATGAACGCTCATATCCGGTACATAACGACGGTAAAGGCAATGCGCCTGACGGCGACATGAACAAGTTTGTGCAATACATGAAATCGCAATTGAAAGAACTGATTGACAACTATCATCCTTTCCTGCTTTGGTTCGATGGCAATTGGGAGCAACCATGGACAAATGATTATGCGAAAGACATGTATGCTTACCTGAAAAAACTCGATCCCGCATTGATCGTAAACAACAGGTTAGGCAAGAATGAACATGAAATATTGAATGCGCAATCCGTTGGTGACTATGCAACGCCGGAGCAAAAGATCGGCAAGCTAAATATGTCTTTCCCGTGGGAATCCTGCATCACCATTTGCAATCAATGGGCATGGAAACCAAACGATGCAATGAAACCTTTGAGCCAATGCATTGGCACGCTGGCAAGCACTGCAGGTGGTAATGGCAATTTGTTGTTGAACATCGGCCCAATGCCTGACGGAAGAATAGAAGCGAGACAGGTAAAGCAATTGAAAGCAATGGGGGATTGGCTGAAACAAAATGGCGCATCCATTTATGGAACAAAAGGTGGCCCTTATACTCCCGATAGTATTTTTTCATCAACAAGAAAAGGAAACAAAATTTACATACATCTCTTCAACGGTTCCCATCACTCGTTGACATTGGCTAATATTCCCAATGTGAAAATTGTAAAGGCCTATGTACTTGATGGCGGCGCAAAAGTTATTGTTAAACAAGATGAAGCAGGGATTTCATTGGCTATGCCGGAAGCAATGCTCGATAAGAATGTTGTAATAGTAATGGAAGCGGATAAGAATGTTGAAGATGTTGCAGTGGTGAACGGAAAGTAGTGAATGAGGTAACTCAACGTTACTGAATTAAGATGTTTGAAGAATTGAAAGAATGTTACTTGTCATCCCGGGGAACTAATCGGTTGCAGCAAGACTAGGTCTGGTCCCCGCAGCTACTCGGCACCCACTTAGATATGTCATTATAAGAAACGAGGTATCTGGGTGTTGAGCAAACACGCTGCCAGTGCGACTTTTAGATCCCTCTTTCGTCGGGATGACAAGCAGCCTCTCTTTACTGATTACAAAAATCACGCGGTTTGAAATAATGACTTGATCAGGCAACAATGAATACGATGCGTTTGAATCCTATAGA
>Ga0318567_10001143_pt1 | contig 10700 bp, 10 predicted proteins | sample GRESIP088b5f20_FD_203691 | JGI IMG/M metagenome (GOLD analysis project Ga0318567, IMG submission 203691) | Tropical soil microbial communities from Luquillo Experimental Forest, Puerto Rico - GRE.SIPMG.088b5f20 | ecosystem: Environmental > Terrestrial > Soil > Tropical forest > Bulk soil...
GCCGTCCAGCGGCCGGGCGCGGGCGGCGCGATCGGGTTCCTCGGCCGGATGGAGGAGCCGCGCAAGGGCCTGGCCGTGCTGCTCAAGGCCTTCGAGATCCTCGCGGCGGAGCGCCCGCGGCTGCGGCTGCTCATCGCCGGCCCCGGCGACGCCGACGAGCAGCGGCACAAGCTGCCCGCGGCCCTGCGGGACAGGGCCGTCTTCCTCGGCGAGGTCACCGAGGAGGAGAAGGTCCGCGTCCTGCACTCGGTCGACGTGTTCTGCTCGCCGAACACGGGCGGCGAGTCGTTCGGCATCGTCACCGCCGAGGCGATGGCGGCCGGGGTGCCGATCGTCGCCAGCGACATCGAGGCCTTCCGGCAGGTCCTGCGCGGCGGCCGCGCGGGCGAGCTGTTCGTCACCGGGGACGCCGAAGACCTGGCCAAGGCGGCGGCGCGGCTGCTCGACGACCCGGCGCGCCGCGCCGAGCTCTCGGTGGCCGCGCTCGCCGCGGTCGCCGACTACGACTGGGACGTCGTCGCCCGCGAGGTAGTCAGCGTCTACGAGACCGTGGTACTGGGCCGTGCCACGGTCGGCGTCGCCCAGTAAGGTCAGGCGACGTGCTGACCCTCATCATCTTGATCGTCTTCGTCGTGATGATAAGCGGCGTCTACATTTCCTGGCGGGCCGGCCGCCTCGACCGGCTGCACAACCGGGTGGAGACCGCCCGCACCGCGCTCGACCTGGCACTGGTGCGGCGCAGCTCGGCGGCCTACGAGCTGGCGACGTCCGGGCTGCTCGACCCGGCCACCAGCCTGCTGCTCGCCGACGCGGTGCGCCGGGCCAAGGACGCCGCCACCGCCGAACGCGACCTTGCGGAAAGCGACCTGACCCGCGCGCTGCGCGCGGCGTTCGGCCAGCCCGGCTTCCGCGCCGAGCTGGACGGCAAGGAGGGGGCGAAGGAGCTGGTCGGCGACGTGGAGGCCGCCGCGCACCAGGTGTACATCGCCCGCAAGTTCTACAACGACGTGGCCGCCCGCACGATCGACGCCCGCCGCCGCCCGCTGGCCCGCGTATTCCGCCTGTCGGGCAACGCCCCCCCACCGGAGTTCTTCGAGATGGAAGACTCCCTGGCCGACGGCGACAGCCTCGGCTGACCCTGACGCGGCTCGCATAGCATGGGGACAAGCACGCGTACCAGGAGGTTTGAAGTGTCTAGCGAGACAGGCGCCACGGTCCGTTCCGTAGCAGAAAAGCCAGAGACGGGCACCGCGCGAGTCAAGCGTGGCATGGCGGAGATGCTCAAGGGCGGCGTGATCATGGACGTGGTGACGCCGGACCAGGCCAAGATCGCCGAGGACGCCGGCGCGGTCGCGGTGATGGCGCTCGAGCGCGTGCCCGCCGACATCCGGGCACAGGGCGGCGTCGCCCGGATGAGTGACCCGGACATGATCGACGGGATCATCAGCGCGGTGTCGATCCCGGTCATGGCCAAGTGCCGGATCGGGCACTTCGCCGAGGCCCAGGTGCTGCAGGCGATCGGCGTCGACTACATCGACGAGTCCGAGGTGCTGACGCCGGCCGACGAGGCGCACCACGTGGACAAGTGGAAGTTCACCGTGCCGTTCGTCTGCGGCGCGACGAACCTGGGCGAGGCGCTGCGCCGGCTCGCCGAGGGCGCCGCGATGATCCGGTCCAAGGGCGAGGCGGGCACCGGCAACGTGGTGGAGGCGACCAGGCACATGCGCTCGCTGTCCGCCGGGATCAAGCGCCTGGCGAACATGGCCCCCGAGGAGCTGTTCACCGCCGCCAAGGAGCTCCAGGCGCCGTATGACCTGGTCGCCGAGGTCGCCAAGGCCGGCCGGCTCCCCGTCGTGCTGTTCACCGCCGGCGGCATCGCGACCCCCGCGGACGCCGCGATGATGATGCAGCTCGGCGCGGAAGGCGTGTTCGTCGGCTCTGGCATCTTCAAGTCCGGCGACCCGGCCAAGCGCGCCGCGGCGATCGTCAAGGCCACGACGTTCTTCGACGACCCGGACGTGGTCGCGAAGGTCTCCCGCGGCCTGGGCGAGGCGATGGTCGGCATCAACCTCGACACCCTCCCCGCCGAACAGCACTACGCCGGCCGCGGCTGGTAACGGCTCCAGCCGGTACACGCGCCGGGCGGGACCCGCGCGGGACGCCGTGGCCCGGATGCCGGGAACAGCGGCCTCCGCTAGCGTGTTTCACTAGATGACCCTGGTACCCGGCGACGGTGACGCATGCCCGCGACCGGGCAGGGGACTCACAGGGAGGAATCGGACTTGCCGGTAATCGGAGTGCTCGCCCTGCAGGGCGACGTGCGTGAGCATCTGCGCGCGCTCGGCGAAGCGGGCGCGAACGCGGTACCGGTACGCCGCCTGAACGAGATCGAGGCGTGCGACGGCCTGGTGATCCCCGGCGGCGAGTCGACCACGCTGTGGCGGCTCGCGACCGCGTTCGAGCTCATGGACCCGCTCCGTAAGCTCATCGCCGGCGGCCTGCCCGCGTTCGGGTCCTGCGCCGGGATGATCATGCTCGCCGACCGCCTCGAAGACGGCGCGGCCGGCCAGCAGACGTTCGGTGGCATCGACATGACCGTGCGCCGCAACGCGTTCGGCCGCCAGGTGGACTCGTTCGAGCGGGATATAGACATCGACGGCGCGGACTTCCACGCCGTGTTCATCCGCGCCCCCTGGGTCGAGCAAGCGGGCCCGGCCGTCGACGTCATAGCCGAGGACCGGGGTAGGATCGTCGCCGTCCGTCAGGGGGTTTCGCTCGCGACCGCGTTCCATCCGGAACTGACCCCGGACCGGCGCGTTCACGAGCTTTTCGTTTCGATGGTGAAGGGAACGTCATGAGCGGCCACTCCAAGTGGGCCACCACCAAGCACAAGAAGGCGGTGGTGGACGCCAAGCGCGGCAAGCTGTTCGCCAAGCTGATCAAGAATGTCGAGGTGGCCGCCCGGACCGGCGGCGGTGACCCGGCCGGCAACCCGACCTTGTTCGACGCCATTCAGAAGGCCAAGAAGAGCTCGGTGCCGAACGACAACATCGACCGCGCGGTCCGGCGCGGCTCCGGCCAGGAGGCGGGCGGCGCCCAGTACGAGACGATCACCTACGAGGGCTACGGCCCCGGCGGCGTGGCGGTGCTCGTGCAGTGCCTGACCGACAACCGCAACCGCGCCGCGAGCGACGTCCGGGTCGCGTTCACCCGCAACGGCGGGTCAATGGCCGACCCCGGTTCGGTGTCGTACCTGTTCAGCCGCAAGGGCGTGGTGATCGTCAACAAGACCGGCTCGCTGTCCGAGGACGACGTGCTGACCGCGGTGCTCGACGCGGGCGCCGAAGAGGTCAACGACCTCGGCGACTCCTTCGAGATCATCTCCGAGCCGCACGACATGGTCGCGGTCCGCACCGCCTTGCAGGACGCCGGGATCGACTACGAGTCCGCCGATGCCGCGTTCCTGCCCAGCGTGGAGATCGAGCTCGACGAGGACCAGGCCAAGCGGGTGTTCAAGATGATCGACGCGATCGAGGACTCCGACGACGTTCAGGACGTGTACGCGAACTACTCGGTGTCCGACGACATCATGGAGAAGATCGGCTGATCGGGTCTGAACGAAATCTAAGAGTTTCTGTCGCTGATCTGAGGCTTATCCGATATGAGCGCGCGTTCTAACGCGTGTTCTCGTGGGGTGATTTGTCTCTAGTGTGACTCTCGTGGGTTTCGTGGAGATCCGTCCGCTTGGGCCGGACGACGACATGGGAGCTCAGGTCGATCTTAGCCAGCGCGCTTTCGGCCTGATGTCGCCACGCCAGCGTGAAAGCTGGACTTACGTCGCCTCCCTCCGTGTCCGGCAGGGCATGTTCTTGGGTGCGTTCATCGACGGCCGGCCGGTCGGCGCGGCCATCTGCCATGACATGCTGCAGTGGTGGCACGGCCGCGCCGTGCCCATGGCCGGGGTGGCGAGCGTCAAGGTCGCGCCCGAGCACCGCGGCAAGGGCATCGGCCGCCAGCTGATGACCGCGGTGCTCGCGCTGATCGCCGAGCGCGGCTACCCGTTGTCCGCGCTGTTCCCGGCGACGATGCCGCTGTACCGGTCGCTGGGCTGGGAACTGGCCGGCAGCAAGTACGAGGCCGCGGTCCCGGCGCGCTCGCTGTGGTCGCTGCGCGCGCCGGACGCGGCCGCCGCGGGCCCTGCCGCCGAGGCCGAGGTCCGCCGGGCTGGCCCCGACGATGCCGCCGAGGTGACCGCGATCATCGGCCGCGTCCACGAGGCGGCCCGCGACAGCGGGCCGCTCACCTGGGACCCGTCGCCCGCCGCCCGGTGGCTGGACAGGGATGACATGTACGCGTACCTGACCAGCGATGGCTTCGCGGCGTACCGCTGGGACGGCGGGGGCAAGGGCCTGTTCGTGGAGCGCGTGCACGGCGCTTCCGCGCAAACCCTGCGCGCGCTGTGGTCGGTCATCGCCTCCCACGCGTCGATCGCCGCCACGGCGCGGGTCCAGATCGCGCCCGGCGACCCGCTCTGGTGGCTCACCCACGAACGCGACGCCGCTATCACCAAGCGCTCGATGTGGATGCTGCGCGTCGTCGACGCGCAGGCGGCGATCGAGGCGCGCGGCTTCCCGGCCGGGGTCTCGGTCTCCGTGCCGCTGCTCATCAACGATGACACCCGGCCCGCCAACACCGGCCGCTGGCGACTGACCGTCAGCGACGGCAAAGGCATGCTTATCCCGAACGAAAGCGGCATCCTCTCACCCGCCCAGCCCGACTCCGGGACCGCCCTCACGCTCGGGGCACGCGGCCTGGCCGCCCTCTACGGCGGCGCGCCGGTCGCCACCCTCCGGCTGGCCGGGGTCGCCGCCGGCGGCTCTCCGGAGACGGACGCCGCCCTGGACGCGGCCTTCGCCGCGACCGCGTTCATGGTCGACGACTTCTAGCGTGGCTCCCTGAGGTGCGGCCTTCCCTAGGGTAGGGTCCTAACGAACAGATGTTCGCCGGCGGAAGGGCCGGCTGGTCTGTGCCAATAGGAGGAGCTGCGCGATGCCCCGGGTGTTCGGCGTCGACCCCGGCCTGACCAGGTGCGGGCTCGGCGTGGTGGAAGGCGTCCCCGGCCGCCCGCCTGCCCTGGTGGCGGTCGGCGTGATCCGCACCGCGGCCGACGACGACATCGCGACCAGGCTGCTGGCCATCGAGGCGGAGATCGAGCGCTGGCTGACCGAGTACCGTCCCGAGACGGTGGCGGTGGAGCGGGTGTTCAGCCAGCAGAACGTGCGGACCGTGATGGGTACCGCGCAGGCCGGCGCGGTGGCCATCGTATGCGCCGCGCGGCGTGGGCTGCCGGTGGTGCTGCACACGCCGAGCGAGGTCAAGGCGGCCGTGACCGGAAACGGCCGCGCCGACAAGAACCAGGTGACGGCGATGGTGATGCGGCTGCTGCGGATGCCGGAGCGGCCGCGCCCGGCGGACGCCGCGGACGCGCTGGCGCTGGCGATCTGCCACCTGTGGCGGGCGCCGGCCGTCGCGGCCAGGCAACCGAGCATGAGCGGAGAGAGGGGCGGGGCGTGATCGCGCACTTGATCGGGACCGTGGCCGGGGTGAGCCCCGACGGCGCCGTCATCGACGTCGGCGGTGTCGGGCTGCGGGTGCAGTGCACACCGGACACGCTGGCCTCGCTGAGGCTGGGGGAGGGCGCCCGGGTGGCGACCTCGCTGATCGTCCGGGAGGACTCGCTGACGCTGTTCGGCTTCGGCAGCGAGGACGAACGGAACGTGTTCGAGCTGCTCCAGACGGCCAGTGGCATCGGCCCCAGGCTCGCGCTGGCCATGCTCGCAGTGCACTCCCCGGACGCGCTGCGCCGCGCGGTGGCGGCGGAGGACCTGAACGCGCTGACCATGGTTCCCGGCATCGGCAGGAAGGGCGCGCAGCGGATCGTCCTCGAGCTGAAGGACCGGCTCGGCGCCCCCGGCGAGGTGTTCGGGATCGGCGCCGCGCCGGCCCGCAAGACCGAGCCGTCCTGGCGGGACCAGGTGCAGTCGGGCCTGACGAACCTCGGCTGGTCGGCCCGTGACGCGGAGGCGGCCGTGGCCGCGGTCGAGGCCGAGTCCGACGGCGGCGAGGTGCCGGACGTGGGGACCGCCCTGCGCGCCGCCCTGCGGAAGCTGAGCAAGCAGTGACCGATGGGGATGCCCTTACCCGAGCCGAGGAAGCCGAGCTCGCCCGCCGCCAGCGGCAGCCGCAAAGCGGCGAGGACCGCGTCGTGTCCCCGCTGGCCGACAGCGACGAGCGCGCGATCGAGGGCGCGCTGCGGCCCAAGCGCCTCGACGACTTCGTCGGCCAGGAGCGGGTGCGCGAGCAGCTGAGCCTGCTCCTTCGGAGCGCGCTGCGCCGCGGCCGGCCGCCGGACCACGTGCTGCTGTCCGGCCCGCCCGGGCTGGGCAAGACGACGATCGCGATGATCATCGCCGCCGAGCTCGGCGCGCCGCTGCGGATCACCTCGGGACCGGCGATCGAGCGTTCCGGCGACCTGGCGGCCGTGCTCTCCACGTTGCAGGAGGGCGAGGTCGTCTTCATCGACGAGATCCACCGGCTGGCCCGCCCGGCCGAGGAGATGCTGTATCTCGCCATGGAGGACTTCCGGGTCGACATCGTGGTGGGCAAGGGGCCGGGCGCGACCGCCATCCCGCTGGACATCGCGCCGTTCACCCTGGTAGGCGCGACAACCAGGGCCGGGCTGCTGCCCGCGCCGCTGCGGGACCGGTTCGGTTTCACCGCGCACCTCGACTTCTACCAGCCCGCCGAACTCGGCGTGATCGTCCGCAGGTCCGCCGGGCTGCTCGGCGTCCAGATCGAGGACGGGGGCATCGAGGAACTGGCGCTGCGATCCCGTGGCACGCCCCGGATCGCGAACCGGCTGCTCCGCCGGGTCAGGGACTACGCGGAGGTGCGCGCCGACGGCCTGGTCACCAAGGAGATCACCCGGACCGCGCTCGAGCTGTACGAAGTGGACGAGATGGGCCTGGACCGGCTGGACCGGGCGGTGCTCGACGCGCTGATCCGCCGGTTCGGCGGTGGCCCGGTGGGGTTGTCCACCCTCGCCGTCGCGGTGGGGGAGGAGGCCGAGACCGTCGAGGTGGTCGCCGAGCCGTTTCTCGTCAGGCACGGCCTGCTCGCCCGGACGCCGCGCGGCCGGGTCGCGACGCGCGCGGGCTGGGAACACCTCGGGCTCATCCCGCCCGCCACCTCGGATTTGCCCACGCTGTTCGACTAAACCGGGTTCCGACTGTAACGATCATGACGGAAACCCAATAGGCTGGTTCAGCGTTATGCATAGCGCCGCTACACTGCGCAGGTTGGCTGTGACCGTCATACGATGACGGGCCGGCCTGCAAGCGGATAGTCAACTGGAAGGATGCCCCGATCATGGGGATTAGTGACGTAGCCGCCGCGGCGGCCACGAAGTCCAGCTTCAACCCGTCGACCCTGATCCTGATCCTGGTCGTGGTGGTGGGCTTCTACATGCTGATGATCAGGCCGCAGCGGCGTCGTCAGCAGCAGGCCCAGCAGCGGCAGAACTCCGTTCAGCCGGGCGCCCGGGTGCGGACCACCGCCGGGATGTACGCCACGGTCGTCGAGGTCGACGGCGACGACGTGGTCCTCGAGGTCGCGCCGGGGATCGAGGTCCGCTACATGCGGCGCGCGATCATGGACGTGGTCAGCCCCGGCGAAGAGACCGCCGAGGACGTCGAGGATGTCGAGGACGACCACGACGACGTCGAGGACGACCACGACGACGTCGAGGACGTCGAGGACGAGGACGTCGAGGACGAGCACCACGCGGGGTCCGGCACCCGCAAAAAGGACTAGCGGGCGCTTCAGCTCAGCGAGCTTGTAAAAGGCAGGCGATAAGTGGCACCCCGAAGCAGAAGCGCGTCGCACCCCTGGCGCGCGCTGGCCGCCCTGGCCGTGCTGATCCTGGTCATGCTGATCTCGATCACCGGCAAGGAGACGTTCAACCCCAGCAAGTGGCACTCGCAGTTCAAGGTTGGCCTCGGCCTGGACCTGTCCAACGGCACGCAGGTGGTGCTGAAGGCGGCTACCACGCAGGGCACGCCGTCGCCCGGTGCCATGCAGCAGGCGATCAGCGTGCTGGAGTCCCGGGTGAACGGCACCGGCAACTCCGGCGCGCAGGTGCAGCAGCAGGGGGCTGACCTGATCAACGTGACGGTCCCCGGCCAGCCCGCGCAGAGCGTCATCGACCTGGTCAGCAGCACCGCCAAGCTGAGCTTCCGCCAGACCCTGCTCGAGGAGCCCTACACAGGGAAGACCACCACCCCGGGCGCCACGCCGAGCCCTACCCCGTCGTCGAGGCCTGCCGCGCACCCCTCGTCAACCGCCTCGGGCTCCGCGACGCCGAGCAGCTCGGCGAAGGCCGCCGGCAGCGCCAAGGCGTCCACCGCCGCGCTGTCGGCGAAGCTCGCCAGCCCGAGCGCCACCGCGTCGGCGTCGCCGAAGGCGAGCACGTCCGCGAAGGCGTCCGCGTCGCCGACGGCCAGCGCCACGCCGAGCCCGACCTCCACCGCGCCGACGTCCACCACCACCTACGGTGACGCGACCAAGGTGAACGCCGACACCATGAAGCTGTTCAACAAGCTGGTGTGCAAGCCCGGCCCCAACGCCAACACCGTGGACGACCAGTGGAAGAACTCGGTCGGGTACACGCCGGCGCTGGCCCCGTGGGACAACCCGAACATCCAGGTCGTCTCCTGCGACGCGTCGGGCACCAAGTACGTGCTGGACAAGGCCGTCTTCGAGGGCAACCAGGTGACCTCGGTCAACACCGGGCTGCTGCAGAACTCCACGCAGTGGGTCGTCAACCTCACGCTGGATCACAAGGCCGCCGCCGCGTTCGGCACGCTGACCACCAACCAGTACAACTCGTACTACGCCGGCTACCAGAGCGGCAACCAGAACGACACGGTGCTCGCCTCGACCGCGGTCGTCCTCGACGGCAACGTGCAGAGCGCTCCGGTGACGCAGCAGCCGATCACCGCGGGCAACGTCCAGATCTCCGGCCCGCAGCCCAACGGCTTCGACGAGGCGTCCGCGACCCAGCTGGCGAACATCCTCAAGTACGGCTCGCTGCCGCTCACCTTCCAGCTGCTGACCGTCAACTCCGTCTCCGCGCAGCTCGGCCACAACTCGCTGATCGCCGGCCTGATCGCGGGAATCATCGGCCTGGCCCTCGTGGTGGCCTATTCGTTCCTCTATTACCGGGGCCTGGGCGTGGTGTCGGTGTCCAGCTTGTTCATCGCGGCGCTGCTGGCGTACCTGTCGGTGGTGCTGCTCAGCAAGTACCAGAACTTCACCATGTCGCTGTCGGCGATCGCCGGGCTGGTGGTGGCGATCGGCATCACGGCGGACTCGTTCATCGTGTACTTCGAGCGGCTGCGGGACGAGGTGCGGGACGGCAAGACGCTGCGCCCGGCGGTGGAAAGCGGCTGGAAGCGGGCCCGGCGCACGATCCTGGTCTCGGACACGGTCTCGTTCCTGGCCGCGGTGCTGCTGTATCACTTCGCGGTCAGCGACGTGCAGGGCTTTGCCTACACGCTGGGGCTGACCACGCTGATCGACGTGATCGTGGTGTTCTTGTTCACCAAGCCGATGGTGACGCTGCTGGCCGGGACCAAGTTCTACGGCGGCGGGAACCGCTGGTCCGGGCTGGACCCGACCCGGCTCGGCGCCCGGGCACCGTGGCGCTCCTCGGTCCGCCGCACGGTCCGCACGCCCCGCACGACGTCCGGTTCCAGATCCTCGGCTAGCTCCTCGACCTCGACCTCGCGGGAGGCATGATGTCGCGCCTTGGCGACCTTGGCGGGCGACTCTACCGGGGCGAGGTCTCCGTCGATTTCGTCGGCCGCCAGCGGATGTGGTACACGATCTCCGGCATCATCCTGGTGGTCAGCATCGTCGCGCTGCTGGTGCGCGGGCTGAACTACAGCGTGGAGTTCAAGGGCGGGTCGATCTTCCAGTTCCCGGCGACGTCGTCGACCAGCCAGGGCGACATCTCCCGCGTGGTGACCGAAGCCGGCGGCGGCGACGCCACAGTGCAGCAGATCTCCGGGCGGGTGGCGGGGTTCACTCCCCAGTGGCAGGTGCAGACGGAGTCGCTGTCGGGTGATGCGAGCCAGAACGTCGCCACCGCGCTGGAGAAGTCGTTCGGCGTCCCCGAGAGCAAGATGAGCATCCAGGTGGTCGGCCCGACCTGGGGCAGCCAGATCACCACCAAGGCCCTCGAGGCGCTGATCATCTTCCTGATCGTGATCGTCATCTACCTGTCGATCGCGTTCGAGTGGAAGATGGCGATCGCGGCGTTCATCGCCCTGCTGCACGACATCGTGATCACCGTCGGTGTCTACGCGCTCACCGGATTCCAGGTGAGCCCCACCTCGGTGATCGGCCTGCTGACGATCCTCGGCTATTCGCTGTACGACACGGTGGTGGTCTTCGACAAGGTCCGGGAGAATACCGCCGGCCTGCTCACCAACCATCGCAGTACCTACAGCCAGGCGGCCAACCTGGCGCTGAACCAGACGCTGGTCAGATCGATCAACACCTCGCTGACCGCGCTGCTGCCGGTCGCGTCGATCCTGTTCGTCGGCGCCGGCCTGCTCGGCGCGGGCACGCTGAAGGAC
>Ga0318567_10001144_pt1 | contig 10699 bp, 10 predicted proteins | sample GRESIP088b5f20_FD_203691 | JGI IMG/M metagenome (GOLD analysis project Ga0318567, IMG submission 203691) | Tropical soil microbial communities from Luquillo Experimental Forest, Puerto Rico - GRE.SIPMG.088b5f20 | ecosystem: Environmental > Terrestrial > Soil > Tropical forest > Bulk soil...
GAACTTGATCTCGGCTTCGCGGATCCTGCCGGTAGCGCCGACCGGCGGATAGCGCTGAAACCAATCGGCGGCGACTGCATCCGATTCCGCGACCAATGCCTCTTCGGCGTGACTGCGCAGCGCTTTTTGCGCCGGCCAATCCGGGTTCTTTTCGACAAACTCGGCGATGTCGGGAAAACGGCCCGGGGCGCCGGGACGGGAGTAGTCCATCCAGCGCAGCATCTTTGGCGGCAGCGGGTCGGTCGTCGCGGCAACCTCGGCGTAGGCCCCGGTCCAGTCGCCGCTCAGCGCCGCGGCGAGCGCAGAGCGCATGGCCTGCAGGTCGGCCGCCGACAAACTCGGCGTATCCGCCGCTTGCGCGTGGGCGGCGAAACCGACAAACGTGAGAGCCAAAATCCCGCGGAAGATCGGGAGCAACAAGGCCACAGCCTCCTTTCGCCGAGTCATAAGGTGAGGCGAAACTTGCTTATGGTTTTTCGAGAGCTGGAGCAACCCTTCGTCCGCGCTGTTGAAGACGACGCTGCCGAGGACTATCGTCGATCGGTAATGCCGCAGTCCCGGAGGGAACGATGTTCAAGGGATCGCTCGTCGCGTTGATCACCCCCTTTCGCAATCACGAGGTCGATGAGAGCGCCTTTCAGGAGCACGTGGCCTGGCAGCTCGGCCAGGGCACACATGGCCTCGTACCGTGCGGGACGACCGGCGAATCGCCGGCGCTCCATGACCAAGAGCAAAAGCGGCTGATTGCATTGTGTGTCGAGGTCGCCAAAGGTCGAGCCCCGGTTATCGCCGGAACCGGCACGAATTCAACCGAGCATACGATCGAATTGACCCGCCAGGCGAAAGCGGCGGAGGCCGATGCGGCGTTGATCGTTTGCCCCTACTACAACAAACCAACGCAGGAGGGGCTGTATCAGCATTTCAAGGCGGTCCATGACGCCGTCGATCTGCCGATCGTCATATACAACATTCCGGGCCGGTCCGCGGTCGATATGTCGAACGCAACGATGGCTAGACTCGCCAAGTTGCCGAATGTCGTCGGGGTCAAGGATGCCACCAATGACCTCGGCCGCCCATTGCGCATGCGGGTCGATATCGGCGCAGGCTTCTGCCTGCTGTCGGGCGAAGACGCTACCGCGGTTGCCTATCTCGCGCAGGGCGGTGACGGTTGCATTTCTGTGACCGCCAATATCGCGCCGCGCCTCTGCTCGGAAATGCACCAGGCTTGGCAGCGCGGTGATATCGCGACTGTACGCGAAATCAACCAGCGCTTGATCCCCTTGCATGATGCGCTGTTTGCCGAAACCAGCCCGGCCCCGGTCAAATACGCGGCCTCGCTGCTCGGCCGCTGCGCCAACGAAGTGCGTCAGCCGCTGTGCGCGATCATGCCCGAGACGCAAGAGCGGGTGCAGCAGGCGATGCGGAGCACCGGCCTTCTCAACTGATGCGCACGGCGGATCGCTACGTCGCGCAGAACCGGCGTGCACGCCACGATTACCTGATCGAAGACACGTTGGAGGCCGGGGTCGTGTTGCGCGGCACCGAAGTCAAGGTGCTGCGGCAGGGCCAGGCAAGCATCGCCGAGGCCTACGCCGATGAGGACGGGGGCGAACTCTACCTCGTAAACGCCAACATTCCCGAATACAAATCCTCGGCTCATTTCAATCACCAGCCGCGTCGGCCGCGCAAGTTGCTGCTGCACAAAAAGCAGATGAACCGGATATTGGGGGCGATCCGGCGTGAGGGCATCACCGTGGTGCCGTTGTCGATTTATTTCAACGAGCGCGGCCGTGCGAAGGTCGAGCTTGGCCTCGCTCGCGGCAAGCGAAAGGTGGACAAGCGCCAAGCCGAAAAACAGCGCGACTGGCAACGCAGCCGCGCCCGCATCCTACGAGACCGCAACGCCTGAGCTGAAATAGCGCTCACCCCCACACCTTCGGGGCTTGGTCTCTTGTCCGCATTGCAGGGAGAGGCGCCGACCCCGAGATCGTGGCAGGGGAAGGATGACGGTCACCGTTACTACGACGCGAGCCGCTCGGTTATCGCGACAAACACCGCTTCGAACATTTGTGGGCTGAGTTTGCCCGTGTTGGTATTGAGACGAGAGCAATGGTAGCTGTCGGCGAGCATCAAGCCGGTAGGCAGCGCGTGCATTCGGCCATGCTCGAAAGGGAACTCCCTGCGCCGAAAGCCGAGGGCGGCCAGCACGCTATCGTGAGCAACGACGCCGAGCGCGAGGATGGCACGGAGGCTCGGCATTCCGGCGATCTCGGAGGCGAGAAACCGGCGGCAGTTGGCGATCTCGCTCGTCTCGGGCTTGTTCTGGGGCGGAACGCAACGAACTGCATTCGTGATGCGGGCTCGGCGAAGCCTGAGACCGTCATCGTAAATGCCCTCCGCTAAACCAAATTTTTGTAATGTCTCATAGAGCAGGCCGCCGGCATAATCGCCGGTAAACGGACGCCCGGTCCGGTTGGCGCCGCGCAGGCCAGGCGCGAGCCCGACAATCAAAAGGTCGGGTCGCTCATCGCCGAACGGCGGCACTGGCGCGTTGAACCATTCCGGATGCGCTGTGCGCTGCGCTTTCCTGAAAGCTGCGAGCCTGGGGCAGAACGTGCAGTCCCGTGGCGGCGAGACCACGGGTCCGGGAAAGCTCACGCGCTGTCGACGGGTTCCGGGCGCGGGCGCTGCATTTCTTCGCGCACGTGATGATTGCGCATGATGTTCGGGGCGAGATCTTGAAGCTCGATGAAGTTATCGGCTTGGCGGCGCAAGTCGTCGGACACCATCGGCGGCGACGACCGTATCGTCGACACCACCGATACGCGAACGCCCTTGCGCTGGACCGCTTCGACGAGTCTCCGAAAATCACCGTCTCCCGAGAACAGAATCGCGTGATCGATGTGTTGAGCCATCTCGAGCATGTCGATCGCCAGCTCGATATCCATGTTTCCCTTGACCCGGCGTCGCCCCATCGCGTCGGTGAATTCCTTGGTCGGCTTCGTGACCATGGCATAGCCGTTATAATCGAGCCAGTCGACGAGCGGTCTGATCGGTGAGTACTCCTGGTCCTCGACAAGCGCAGTATAATAGAAAGCTCGGATTAGTCGTCCTTTGCTGCTGAATAACTCCAGCAGTCGTCGGTAATCTATATCGAATGCCAAGCCTCGTGCAGCCGAATAGAGGTTGGCGCCATCAATGAAAAGGGCGATTCGCTCTTCCGGGTAGAAAATCATCTGCAAAAATTCCCCGTCGGATTCGATAATGTAACGCAAGTGTCTTACACACCGCATGTCAGGTCAAGCCGGGAGAGGCTGCGTGGGGAGAACGATGATCCTGATCGGAATGGGGGGAAATCTGAACAGCCCGGTTTTTGGCCCGCCGCGCGAGACGCTGACGGCCGCGCTCGCTGCAGTCGAGCACGAAGGCATCAGCATCCTGAGCCGTTCCGGTTGGTATCGAAGCGAACCGTTCCCTCGCTCCAGTCAGCCGTGGTTTGTCAACGCCGTCGTATCCGTAGCCACCGAGCTCGGGGCGTGCGAATTGCTCGCGGTGTTGCAGGCGATCGAAACCCGCTTCGGTCGGGTCCGTGCAGAACGAAATGCAGCGCGCATCCTCGATCTCGATCTTCTCGCCTATCATGGCATCGTAATGCAGACTCCCACACTTATCCTGCCGCACCCGCGGCTGCACGAACGACGGTTCGTCCTGGTCCCGCTCGTCGAGATTGCGCCGGATTGGCCGCACCCGCGGCTCGCGCGTACAGGGAGCGAGCTTCTAGCCCGGCTTTCGACCGAACAGCCGCTCCACCGATTGCCGTGCTGATTGATATCGGTTCATGTGGGTGCAGCTCTGAACCGTGGCCGCGATGAGATGATCCGATGAACGTATTCGAGAACGCCCGCATCCATATGATCGAGAGCCAGTTGCGACCCAACAGGGTGGTGGACGACCGTTTGCTGCGTGCGTTCGCGGGCATTCGACGCGAGCTCTTTGTGCCCGAGCATCTCCGGCAGGTCGCCTATATCGACGAGGATCTGCCGCTCGGCGGAGGCCGGTACCTGATGGAGCCGAGGGTAGCCGCTCGGCTGCTTCAGGCGGCGGAGATCGAACCAACTGATACCGCCTTGGTCGTCGGTGCCGGAACGGGATACGAGGCGGCCGTAATCGCTGTGCTCACGCGCCACGTCGTCGCTTTGGAAGAGGATCCCGACCTAGCGCGCCGCGCCCGCGCAGCTCTCGTCGAGCACGCCATTGCAGCAGTCAATGTAGTCGAGGCGCCCCTGCGCGAGGGCTATCGGACGCGCGCGCCTTACGACGTGATCCTGTTCGGCGGCGCGGTCGCCGAGGTGCCCACAGACATCCCCCTGCAACTCGCCGAGGGTGGCCGGCTCCTCGCCGTCGTCAGACCTGGAAATGCGGTCGGCCGCGCTACCCTGACGACACGGACTGGCGGAGTGCTTGCGCGACGCGCTATATTCGATGCTGCTAGTCCCATCTTGCCGAGCTTCTTGCCGAAGCCCGCTTTCGTATTCTGCTGAGGCCCTGATGTCCGGAGCCGAGCCAACCCCCGAGATTCGGCACGCCAGTCGAACCCAGGTCCGCTACTGCGATTGGCGCGTCTGTTATGCGGCCGCGATTCGCCGACGATTTCTGATGGGTTTCGCGCCGGCAGCAGGGCTCGCTGCGATCTCGGTCGCGACTCCGGCACAGGCCCAGACGCTGACCGCCGCGCTCGCCGAAGCCTACAACACCAATCCCCAGCTTCTCGCGCAACGCGCCCTGTTGCGGTCGACCGACGAGCAAGTCCCGCAAGCGCTGTCATTTTGGCGTCCGACGGTCAATTTCACCGGCCAAGTCGGCTACAGTACCGCGTCGTTCCAAACCGCCTTCCCGACGCCCCCCACCAATCGCCTTCACATCCAAACCAGACCAGATTTGGTGCAACTCCAGGCGGCGCAGCCGATCTACCGCGGCGGCCGGACGGTGGCGCAAACCCGGCAGGCAATCAATACTGTCGAATCGACGCGGGCGCAGACGCTGGCGGTCGAGACCACGGTTTTCCAAGCCGTCGCGATGGCATATCTCGACGTGGTGCGCGACCAGGCGCTGCTCGAAGTTGACCGCAATAATGTGAATGTCCTGCGCGAGCAGCTCGAAGCAACCCAAGACCGCTTCCGTGTCGGTGAAGTCACCCGCACCGATGTAGCGCAGGCCGAATCTTCGCTCGCACAAGCGCAGGGCCAGTTGGTTGCTCAGCAAGGCACGCTCGAGATCAGTCGGGCCGAATATGTCCGCGCCGTCGGTCGCCCGCCCGGAAGATTAACATTGCCACGAGAGCGTCCGGTGCTTCCCGCCACGTTGGAAGAGGCGGAAAGCCTCGCCGCGACCAGCAACTTCAATGTGATTTCGGCGGTATACGCAGAGCTCGCCGCCCGCGACAACATCGATGTGGTACGCGGTCAACTGCTTCCGCAAATCTCGCTTGTCGGCAGTCTTTCCCGGGCCAGCGATCCGTCGGTAACGCAAAAAGGTGATCTGCTCAATCAGGCGCAGATCACCGCCCAGTTGACGATGCCTCTCTATGAAGGCGGCGCCATCTACTCGCAGACGCGGCAGGCGGAGCAGACGGTGGGGCAACGGCGCAGCCAGGTCGACGATGCGCGACGGTTGGCCGTCCAGACGGCCAACCAGTTCTGGGCGACCCTGCAAGCGGCGCGAGCCAGCATCGCTTCATTCGCAGCGGCGGTGCGTGCCGCTCAGATCGCCCTTGCAGGCGTGCAGCAGCAGGCGTTGGTCGGCACGAGCACAACACTCGACGTCCTCATTCAGAACCAGCAGTTGCTAACGACGCAGTCGCAGCTTATCACCGCGCAGCACGATGCTGCGCTCGCCGAGTTCAATGTCGCGGCGGCTGTCGGCCGGTTGATCGCACCCGAACTCAAGCTGCCGGTGAAGCTCTACGATATGGAGCAGCACTACAAGGAAGTGAGAGACAAATGGATCGGCTTCCGCGGTGGCCTTTCCCAATGAGCGGCTGCCGCGGCGTGGTTCCGCTGGCAATTCCGGGTCGACTCACCTAGGTTGGGCCGACCATTGAATCTTTGTTGGTGCCTTGATGCCGGACAACGCCAAATCGCCGTCGGAACCCTCTATGGAAGAAATTATCGCCTCGATCAGCCGCATCATAACCGAGGATAAAAAGCCAAACGAAGGCGTCCATCCGGTGAGCCGGGAGAGCGGCGACATTCTCAACCTTACGGATGCGGTGAACGAAGACGGCTCGGTACGTCGGCTGGTGCCATTGGCCGATAATCTGAGCGCACAATCTCCGGTTGTGCCAGCGGCACCCGAGGAACAGCCGGCGCTCGCCGAGCGCATCCTCTCGTCGGCGACATCCGGGGCTGCTGCTGCGGCTTTTGCGCAACTCGGCGCACTGCCGCGCGAGCGGCGGCGGGAAGGCGAGATTCCGCTCGGCGGCGCCGAGCGCACCCTCGAAGACGTCGTCCGAGACCTGTTGCGACCGCTGCTGCAAGCGTGGCTGGACGATCATCTACCGGGTATTGTCGAGCGGCTGGTTCGGGAAGAAATTGCCCGCGTCGTCGGCGAGGCGGGGCTCCGCTAATCGCGCCCGCCCTCGTAAGCTGAGAGGGCGTCCCGGTCAACCAGTAAGTCGAGGACGGTTCAGCGATGCTGGACAAAACTTATCAACCCGCCGCCGTGGAGGCGCGGCGTTATGCACTGTGGGAGCAGTCGGGCGCCTTCGCATGCGATCCTGACGGTGACAAGATCCCGTATACGATCATGATGCCGCCCCCGAACGTGACCGGCAGCCTGCATATAGGGCACGCATTAAACCACACATTGCAGGACGTACTGGTGCGTTACCAACGCATGCGCGGCCGCGACGTGTTATGGCAGCCGGGCACCGATCATGCCGGCATTGCCACCGAGATCGTCGTCGCCGATCAGCTCCGCGCGCAGGGGCAGGTGAAACACGACCTTGGCCGCGAGCGGTTCGTCGCACGCGTTTGGGAATGGAAAGAACAGTCGGGCGGGGCTATCACTCGCCAGCTGCGTCGGCTTGGCGCCTCGCCCGACTGGCGCCGCGAACGCTTCACGATGGATCCGGGTCTGGCGGCCGCGGTGCGCCGCGTCTTTGTCCAACTTTTCCGGCAGGGCCTCATTTACCGCGACAAACGGCTGGTTAATTGGGATCCGGTCATGCACACGGTGATCTCCGATCTCGAAGTCGATAACCGCGAGACCAAGGGCTCCCTGTGGCATGTGCGCTATCCAGTGGTGGAGCTTCCCGGCCGGTTTATCGTCGTTGCCACCACCCGCCCGGAAACGATGCTCGGTGATACCGGGGTCGCCGTCCACCCCGACGATGCGCGCTACTCCGATCTCGTCGGCAAATCGGTTCGTCTGCCGCTAGCCGACCGGCTTATCCCGATCGTCGGCGACGAGCACGCCGACCCCGAGACCGGGAGCGGTGCCGTCAAGATCACCCCCGCGCACGACTTCAATGACTTCGAGGTCGGCAGTCGGCATTCTCTGCCGATCATCAACATTTTCGATCAGGACGCACGGCTCAACGAAGCGGTACCGGCACGCTATCGCGGCCTCGACCGGTTCGCCGCGCGCGAGCGGGTCGTCGCCGATCTCTCCGCCGCCGGCCTCATCGACAAGGTCGAAGACCATACGATGATGGTGCCGCATCACGACCGCTCGGGGGTGGTGATCGAGCCTTGGCTCACCGACCAGTGGTATTGCAACGCCCGGGTGCTCGCCGCTCCGGCGCTCGCGGCCGTCGAGGACGGACGCACACGGTTCGTGCCACGCCAGTGGGAGAACACGTTTTTCGACTGGATGCGCAACATCCAACCCTGGTGCATATCCCGCCAGCTCTGGTGGGGTCACCAGATACCGGCTTGGTACGGGCCGGATGGAGCCGTCTTCGTCGCCGAGACCGAGGAGGAGGCGCAGCAGCAGGCAATTGCACGATACGGCGATGGTGTCGAGCTCCGTCGCGACCCGGACGTGCTCGATACCTGGTTCTCCTCGGCCCTGTGGCCGTTCTCGACTCTCGGCTGGCCCGACCGGACCCGCGAACTCGCCCGGTATTATCCGACCGATGTGCTCGTCACCGCGTTTGACATCATCTTCTTCTGGGTCGCGCGTATGATGATGATGGGACTGCATTTCATGGGCGAAGTGCCGTTTCGCATCGTTTACATCCACGCCCTGGTGCGCGACGTGCGCGGCCAGAAGATGTCGAAATCCCGCGGCAACATCTTCGACCCTTTGGAATTGATCGACCGCTACGGCTGCGACTCGCTGCGCTTTACATTGGCGGCGCTGGCGGCGCCCGGACGCGACATCAAGCTCTCCGAGAGCCGGGTCGAAGGATACCGTAATTTCGTGACCAAGCTGTGGAACGCAGCTCGCTATGCGCAAATGACCGGCTGCGCCCCGGCCTGGGACTTTGATCCTGCAAATTGCCGGCTGACCGTCAACCAATGGATTGTGGCAGCCGTGTCGGATTGCGCGGCAGCGGTCAGCGCCGCCCTCGACGCCTATCGCTTCGATGAGGCAGCGAGCCGGCTTTACCATTTCGTTTGGGGTACGTTTTGTGATTGGTACCTCGAATTCACAAAGCCGATACTGCAGAGTGCCGAGACGGCCGTGCGAGCTGAAACACGAGCAGCGGTCGCGTGGACTTTGGGGCGAATTCTTCACCTGCTGCACCCGGTCATGCCGTTCGTTACCGAAGAGGTATGGGAACACCTCGCCGGTAGCCTGGGTGGAATGCTGATTACCGCTCCTTGGCCCGATTTCGAGCATGATCCCGCCGACCCCATGGCAGCCGCGGAGATGGAATGGGTCGTGCAGGCGATCTCAGCGATCCGTGCGCTTCGGGCCGAAATGAACGTTCCCCCGGGTGCTCGGGTGGCACTGCTGATTAGGGATGCGGAGCCGATCGCAAGAGAGCGCATCGAGCGCCACCGCGAGCATTTCGTGCGCCTCGCCCGGGTAGAGCGGCTCGAGACTGTCGAGACTCTGCCGCCTGGCGGGGTGCAGGTGGTTATCGACGGAGCGACCCTCATCCTGGGTCTTGGCGAGGTGGTCGACCTCGGGCGCGAAAGGGAAAGGCTAGGCAGAGAGATCGGCAAGTTGGACGATGAGTTGGCCAAGATCGCCGCCAAGCTCAGCAACCCCAATTTCTTGGCTAAAGCCAGGCCAGAGATCGTCGAAGAGCAACACGAGCGCCAAGCGGATGCAGCCCGTGATCGCGACCGCCTGAAGGCAGCCTACGACCGGCTCGGGGTCGTGTGAGATTGGACTTCGAGCGCTGCCTTCGATCACCGGGTCTCCATCAGGCCTTCAGAATCGCACTGATGCGGGTCTGATATCGAGGATATCGGCGGAGGTGCTCCCGTGCGTCGCGATTTAGCGGGATGCTGATGGTGCACTTCGCAACGGTTCGCCATATCAAGCGTGGTGGGCGTGGTTCTCGCGAGGGCGGCTGTGATTTTGCGCACCGATGATCTGACCGACCGCGGCCTCGTCGCGCCGGAGCGGGCTGCGGAAGTTTCCCGGGTCGCCGAAAAGTTCGCTGTAGCCATGACCGAGGACATGGCGGATTTGATCGATCCCGCCGACCCGGCCGATCCGATTTTGGCGCAGTTTGTGCCGACCGTAGCCGAGCTCTCGAAAACAGCCGTCGAACGCGCGGACCCGATCGGCGATGAACGGTGGTCGCCTGTGCCCGGCATCGTCCACCGCTATCCCGACCGGGTTCTCTTAAAACCGATACTATTATGCCCGGTCTATTGCCGCTTTTGCTTCCGCCGCGAGGTCGTCGGCAAGAAAGGTGCGATGCTCGACCGGGAAGCGCTCGAGCGCGCTTTCGACTACATCCGTGAGCGCCCGCAAATCTGGGAAGTCATCGTCACCGGCGGTGACCCGTTTTTGCCAGCCCCGCGGCGGATCGCCGAAATCGTGCAGGCGCTCGATCAAGTGCCGCATCTCTGCGTGATCCGTTTCCACACGCGGGTTCCTGCCGTCGATCCGCGCCGCGTCGATGACGCGCTCGTTGAAGCACTTGCCGCCGAAAAGGCGGTCTATGTGGTGATCCATGCAAACCATCCACGCGAGTTGACCGAGCGGATGCGGGAGGCAGTACGAAGGCTCAGCCGCGCGGGCATTCCGCTTCTGTCGCAAACCGTGCTGCTGCGCGGCGTCAATGACGATGCTGCGACTTTGGAAGCCTTGTTTCGCGGTCTCGTCGCGATGCGCGTCAAACCCTACTACCTTCACCATGCCGATCTCGCTCGCGGCACCTCGCATTTTCGCACCGGTATTGCGACCGGCCAGAGCCTCGTGAAGTCGCTGCGGGGGCGCCTCTCCGGTCTGTGTCAGCCGACCTATGTGCTGGATATTCCCGGCGGCTACGGCAAGGTGCCGATTGCGCCATGTGGGGTCGCCCCGGACGGCCCATCGGGCTGGGTCGTCGAGGACGGCATGGGTATCCGGCATCCGTATCCACCCGATCCGGAGCCGCCGGCCGTCGCGGAAATGACCGCCCGGAGCGAGGAGTAGGGGTTCTGCCGTGGCGGACCCCGAGGACCTCGTCATCATCATCATCGTCGGCGGCGGCCAGATCGCGCTCAGCACGGCTCAAGAGCTCTGCGGT
>Ga0318567_10001145_pt1 | contig 10697 bp, 7 predicted proteins | sample GRESIP088b5f20_FD_203691 | JGI IMG/M metagenome (GOLD analysis project Ga0318567, IMG submission 203691) | Tropical soil microbial communities from Luquillo Experimental Forest, Puerto Rico - GRE.SIPMG.088b5f20 | ecosystem: Environmental > Terrestrial > Soil > Tropical forest > Bulk soil...
GGCCATGACCGAAGGCAGTAATTCCAAATTGCCTGAATTATTATCTGCCTGCGATATGAAAATCGCGAAACCCACTTCCCCTCGATTATAAAAATAACCCGAAGTGCATTCAATTGATGAATAACCTTATATGGCAAAGCTTATCGGTTTTACTCTTTTTGCTAGGGAACGACTTTATCAGGGAGAAACCAACCCTAAAAGCGACATGCATATATCACCCTCCAAACTAACTGCAGCATATCAGGTAATTAGATCTCAAACACATTGGGTTGCAGTTAACGGAAGTATTTAAATACAAATAGATGTTGTATCAAAATTGCACGATGATGCAACAAATTTGACAGCCATTGCTATAGATACCCTCTATTTTTGCACAGTGAGTTTCCGACTATTTCAGTCAGTAATACATTCATTATATCACATTATACGTATTGAAACAATTAATTATTAAACCCTTAAAATTAAACTACAATGATCAACCATTCTTTATTTTTGTTACATCTTTATTGACAAGATTTAACTCACACTTTGAAGCACAGTAGCTAGTGCATTTCTACAATAAATTAAACGTCAAATTTTAAATCTAAAAATCATGAATGAAAAAAGCAAATTTCAGTGCGGCATGCTGAGAAAGTTGAAACTGTTGGCTCTTTTTTGCAGCTTTAGCTTTGCAATAATGGCACAAACTAAAACAATTTCAGGTGTTGTGACCTCCGCCGAAGACAAAGAAAGCTTAATTGGAGTTTCGGTGATGATTAAAGGCACATCTACCGGAACCGTTACAGACATAAATGGCAAATACACCATTTCAGTTCCTAATAATGATGCTGTCTTGGTATTCTCGATGATCGGGATGAAGAAAACAGAATTAAAAGCCGGAGCTAATCCTGTTTTAAATGTAGTATTGTCATCCGATTCGAAAATTATTGATGAAGTTGTGGTAACAGGTTATTCAACTCAAAAGAAAGCCGACTTGACCGGCGCAGTTACCGTAGTAGACGTAAATGAACTCAAAAAGACTTCTGCCAACAATCCTATGCAGGCTTTACAAGGTCGTGCTGCCGGAGTGGATGTCACCACAGATGGTTCACCGAGTGGTTCGGGAACTACAGTTCGTATACGTGGTATTGGCACGCTTAACAACAATGATCCACTTTACGTTATTGATGGGGTACCAACTAAGAGTGGAATGCACGAATTAAATTCATCCGACATCGAAAGCATTCAGGTATTAAGAGATGCTTCAGCGGCAAGTATTTATGGATCGCGTGCAGGGAATGGTGTTATTATCATTACCACTAAAAAAGGAAAATCGGGAAAAACAAAAGTAAATTTTGACAGCTATTTGAGTACATCGCATTATGGGAAAGTGATAGATATGCTCAACACAAAAGAGTTTGGTCAGGTTCAGTGGCAGGCAATGATTAACAGTGGAGTAGATCCGAATACAAATCAGATTGGGTACATGTATGATTACAGTTACGATACAAACGGCAAGCCGGTACTAAATGGCATTAAAGTTCCAAAATATATTGATGCCAGAGACGGAACCAATGCCATGTTGTCGTCCAATACTGACTGGTTTGGACAACTAACCCGACCCGGAATTGCTCAATCCTATAATCTATCAGTAAGCAGCGGTACCGACAAATCCAATAGCTTCTTTTCGCTTGGTTATTATAATAATCAGGGAACAATTAAAGATACCTACTTCAACCGGTTTTCAGCTCGTATGAATAATTCGTACAAGTTACTAGGTGATTTGATTACAGTTGGTGAAAACTTTACAATAAACAATACCGGTGAGCTACAGGCTCCGGATGGCGTTCTTCAACTGGCGATTTTGTCACTTCCAATTATGCCGGTTAAAAAAACAAATGGTGATTGGGGTAGTGTTACCTCCGGTATGCGCGATAGGGATAATCCAGCACGAATTTTAGATGCGAATAAAGATAATCCCTACAGTTATTGGCGAACCTTTGGTAATACATATATTGATATTCAGCCGATTAAAAATCTCCATGTAAGAAGTAGTTTTGGTATTGATTATGGAAATTATTATCAACGTGCATTGACCTACAGTTTTACGGGAAGATTGGGTTCAGACCTCACTTCATCCAAGATAATCCAAAGTCATTCAAAGAAATGGTCATGGACTAACACAGCAACCTATGATTTTAAAATCGACAAAAATCAATTTAATTTACTTGTCGGTACCGAATTTATAAATCAGAAAGATATAAATTTTTCAACTGAAAGAAGAACTTACGAACTTCAAGATCCAAATTATATGTGGCCATCAGCAGGTGTTGGTGAGATGTATTCAACAGGTGGAGCAACAGGTTATGCCCTAAGTTCATTTTTCGGTAAAATTGATTATGCTTATGATGACAAATATCTTGCTTCTGTAACACTCAGAAACGATGGCTCTTCACGATTTGGTATTGACAATCGTTATGCAACTTTTCCTGCATTTTCGGCAGGTTGGCGTATCAGTCAGGAAAAATTTATGAACGAGTTGAAAAACACTATTTCCGACCTGAAATTCCGTATAGGTTGGGGTCAAACAGGTAATCAGGAGATAGACAATTATGCTAATCGGTCCATAATTGTTGCCAATTATATTGGGTCTACTGGTGCTGGAATTAATTCTGGAAGTGCTTATGACATTACTGGCGCTGACTCTGGTCTGTTACCTTCTGGGTACATGATTACACAACGTGCAAACGACAAAATAAAATGGGAAACAACCACTCAAACCAACGTTGGTCTTGATTTCGGATTGTTTAAGCAAAGCTTGTATGGAAGTGTGGAATGGTATTTCAAGCAAACCAACAATATCCTTGTAAATCCTCCTTATCTGGCTGCAATTGGCGAAGGTGGCAATCACTGGGTTAACGGTGCTTCGATGGAAAATAAAGGATTGGAATTCACGCTTGGATACCGTGGAAAAACTTCTTTCGGATTGGAGTATGATGTAACAGCCAATATCTCAGGTTACAGAAATAAAATCACAAAATTGCCTGAAAGTGTAGTCAATAATTATGGTGGGAATGGTACAACAGATAATATTCTGGGGAGACCAATTGGTTCTTATTATGGTTATGTAGCCGAAGGTTTGTTCCAAACACAAAGTGAAGTGGATAACTCTGCGACTCAAACCGGAAAAGGATTAGGTAGAATTCGTTACAAAGACATCAACAATGATGGAGTTATTGATGAAAAAGATAGAACATGGCTAGGAAGTCCAAATCCCAATTTTCAGTATGGATTTAATATTGTACTCGATTATAAAGGCTTTGATCTGACAGCATTCTTTCAAGGTTTGTCAGGAAACGAGGTAAACAATACTGTAAAACAATTTACCGATTTTTGGGCAGTTAATGAGTTGGGTTCAAACAAAAGCACTCGTCTTATGAATGCATGGACTCCGACCAATACTTCATCTACTATTCCGGCATTATCATTCAGCGATTTGAATAACGAAAAAAGATTCTCATCATATTACGTAGAACCGGGTGCATATTTAAAATTACGTAATCTACAATTGGGTTATTCATTGTCACCAAAGTTGATCAATAAACTTAAATTAGACAAAGTGCGTATGTATGTGAGTGGACAAAATCTGATGACGTTGAAAAGTAGCAAGTTTACAGGATTAGATCCTGAAAATCCAAACTTAGCTTATCCTATTTCCACTACATTCACTGCCGGTTTAAATGTGGCGTTTTAATTTTTCATTATAAAAAAAAAGAAGCAGTATGAAAAAATTCAAAATAACAGTTTTAACTGTGATTGCAATTTTTGCAATGAATTCATGTAAAGATGCTTTGGTAATTCCATCATATGGAAACCTGACTGAAGATAATCTGACCGGAGTTAAACAAATAGAAAACGAAGTGATATCGGCCTATGCAGCTATAGGTAACGATGAGATAAACAGACCGTTGAGTTTGTGGAATTATGGAAATGTTCGTTCGGACGATGCTTACAAAGGAGGAAACGATCAAAATGATGGTGATTTTCTTCATTTTCTGGAAATTTCATCTCCGTCTATTGGCAACGAAACATGGTATACAGATGGTTTTTGGTATAATAATTACGTAGCAATTTCGCGCGCTAACTTTGCATTGCAGCTACTTAATAAAGTTAGTGACAGTGAGATGTCAAATAGGAAAGTTCGCATTGCTGAAATGCGTTTTCTTCGTGGTCACATGCATTTTATTCAGAAGATCATCTTCAAAATGGTTCCATACATTGACGAAACCAAATCACCAGAAGACATAGCCAATGTTTCGAATGTGGCTTTGACAAACGATGAGTTATGGCAAAAAATTGCCGATGATTTCCAATATGCTTACGATAATTTACCAGAGAGCCAAACCGAAGTTGGACGTGCCAATAAATATGCTGCTGCTGCTTATCTGGCTAAAGTATATTTGTATAAGGCTTATCGTCAAGACGATATGCACAACGTCGTTTCAACTGACCAGAATGACTTGAAAAAAGTGCTTGACCTGACGGCTTACGTGATGACTTCAAAATATCGACTGGAAACCGATTTTGCAAATAATTTTCTTCCGGGAAGTTTTGAAAATGGTCCAGAGTCCATGTTTGCCGTGCAATACTCACACGACGATGGTACCACTTTCGGACGTTTGAATATGGGAAATGCATTGACAACTCCTACACCCGGAGGAGATTTCAACAAACCAAGTCAAAATCTGGTAGATGCTTTCAAGACACAGAACGGATTACCCATGTTTGATACCTTTGCAGATGCAGATTATAATGAGACAACCGATAAAGTCGACCCGCGCTTATTTCATACAGTAGCTATACCAGGTAAACCATACAAATATACCAGTGTAAACTATCTGCAAACTCAATCTCGTAATCCGGGAATGTATGGATATTTTTCGTCACTAAAGGAAAATGTAGATCCGGCAAGCATTTACTATGTGAAAACAGGTCCATGGTATGCTAACTCTAAAAATCAAATTGTGATTCGCTACGCGGATGTGATTTTGATGCGTGCTGAGGCTTTGATTGAAACCGGAAGTTATAATGATGCACTGCCACTTATTAATCAGATACGCAGTCGTGCCAAAGCAAGTACGGGTTTAATTGGTTTTGCAAAGAATCTCGATATTCAACTGTATCAAAACGGAGTGAATTGTACGTGGACACAGGACTTTGCCAGAAAAGCTCTGCGGTGGGAGCGTAGATTGGAATTTGCCATGGAAGGTAGTCGTTTCTTTGATTTGACACGCTGGGGAGTAACCGATGCAGTTATAAATAACTATTACCGGAAAGAAGAACTAAAACATACTTTCTTTCAGGGTGCACAATTTACAAAAAACAAAAATGAATATGTGCCGGTTCCCATTCAGCAAATTAATTTCAGTAAGGGGATTTACAAACAAAACTACGGATTTTAAAATCAATTGAATATGAAAAAAATAATATATAATATTCTGTTCGTGCTTTGCCTTGGTATCACTTTTTCATCCTGTGAAAACGAAATAAAGAGCACATTAGATACAACAGGCGATACATCCATTCATACTTTCAGTATAAATGGTGTGCAAGGTACTATCAATGCTGAGAATTCAACTATTTCTGTTATTCTACCATCGGGCTCAAGTTTACAAGCTCTTTCGCCGGTTATAACTGTGGCCGATGGAGCAGTAGTAACACCAAACAATGGTACAGCTGTTGACTTTGCTGACTCAAAAGGTAATCTGACTCCTGTAACTTACACTGTAACAAACAAAGATCTTTATCAGAAATATACTGTCTCTGTTGATGTTGCCAGAGCAAAAATTACTAGCTTTAAAATTGGTTCAGTTGCTGGCGACATTGATGAGGTTAACAAACAAATTAGTCTTTATCTTCCAGTTGGAACCGACCTAACTGCACTAAATCCCGCCGTTGAGTACACTAGCGGTGCTGTGCTTAGTCCGGCTATAGGAACTCCAGTTAACTTTACCAATCCAGTGACATATACCCTGAATTATTTAGGTTCAATTTTCACGTACAAAGTTACGGTAATTGCAGGAGAAAAACCAAAACCTGTAATTGTAATTTATGATGGAGAAATAGGCTCACCAAACTGGGAATCGTTAGCGAGTACCGTCAATAACGGAACTATAAACCCGAAAACTGACGGAATCAATACTTCGAGTAATTGTGCATCAATCATGCGTAATAAGAGCGGAGATGATGGCGGACAACCATGGTCAGGTGGAGCTCTGTGGAATGCCAATAAAGTGGATATTAGCCCGGTATCATATGGTAAGTTCACGTTGATGGTATTGAAGAGCGTTGCAGGGGTTGTGCAGCTCGAAATTCAATCGGTTGATGGTGTTAAGGATTGGCTTAAAGCAGACTATTCAGGAGCAGCTTTAGGTCAATGGCAAGAACTTACGTTTACCATTCCGGCAGATCGAACGGCACCTATCAATAACATTTTGGTTGCGCCACATTGCGAGGATACATCTGGCATTGCCAATTGGACACCACAACTGATGTACTGGGATAATCTGAAAGTCTATCCTAGATAAGTTTTAATCAGAACATAAGCACGCGGTGACAAAAGTGCCGCGTGCTTATTCCTATCTTACGAAAAATATGGTTGAAATTCAAATAAGTATAAGAATGACAACTGAAGCTAATTTTATTTACTTATAAAACCATTTCCAAATGAAAAGAAAAGTTTTATTGCTCCCAGTGTTATTCCTTTTTTTATCAGCTACAAGCTGTAGCGGAGGAAATAGTAATCCACCCGCCGACATATCTCAAGTAGATACTACTACTACTTTAAGAACAATAACAGAAGCTGGTGGCTACTCAACGCTTTATAAACCTCAGGCTGGCTATGTGGGTGACCCTATGCCTTATTATAGCCAAACAGACAACACGTATTATATTTTCTATCTACAGGATTGGAGAAACGGTGCACCAACCGACCATCCGATTTACGTCACTCAAACCACCAATTATTCTGCTTTCCAAGGTTTCACAGAAGCTATTCCGTGTGGAGCAGCAGGTTCACAGGAAACTCTGCTAGGAACCGGAAGTTTTATAAAAGATGCGGGCGGAAAGTTATACGGGTTCTACACTGGACATAATGGAAGCCTCTACCCTGCCGAAAAAATAATGCTTGCGACCTCTACGGACATGAAAACATTCACTAAAGTTCCAAGTTTTACTTTCGAAGCTCCCGATGGTTACGACAAGAATAACTTCAGGGATCCCTGTGTGTATTACGATTCAACGCGCTCTTGTTATGTATTAATGGTTTCAAGTGTTAAGGATGGAAAACCGGCTCTTGTACGGTATACCTCGTCGGATCTCTCGAACTGGTCATTGATTACACCATTAACCGATTTCAATTCTGATGCTTCCATTATCGAATGTCCAGATATTTTTAAAATGGGAAATAAATGGTATCTGGTATTCTCACGCATCAACAGGGATGAACAACGTAAGACCTTCTACCGTATCGCCGATACTCCAGATGGACCGTGGATACCGTGTGCAGATGCTTCTGGTCGTCACGAAACTTTTGATGGTTTATATCTATATGCTGCAAAAACAGCCAGTGATGGTAATACTCGCTATATTTCGGGTTGGTGCTCTACCGGGCAACAAGTAAACGGTAACAACGAACTCGATTGGGCAGGAAGCCTCATAACTCACAAATTGGTTCAACAGCCCAATGGTCGGCTATATCCCACCATCCCGGATGCTGTTGATCATAAATTCAGTAAAGAAGTTAGTTTTGAAAATATCAAAAAGAAGGGAAGTGTAACTTTTGATAATGGTTCTTATACTATAGCGAGTCAATCAGGTAGAAGCTTTGCGATGTTTAACAGGAATACAAATCCAGTGAAAATTTCAATGAAAATTGATGCAACTCAGGCAACTAAATTCGGATTCTCTTTTGGTGCAGCTGGTGATTTATCTCAAATTTACTCGGTTTTATTCGATCAGACCTCAACAAACCGTTGGGCAACTCCAACTTTGTTTCTAAACAAAGAATCAATTTACAGTACTGGTTCTTACACCAACGAATTGAATTCTACACCACTTATTGTTCCCGATAATAAGGTATTCAATGTCAAAATCATTATTGAAAAATCCATTTGTATCCTATATGTAAACGATAATGTTGCATTTACTAACCGTATATATAGAATGGATCAAAACCCATGGACTATATTCTCTGATAACGGAACAATTAAGGTTACTGATTTGTCAATCAATAAAATTCCATAAGCTGCTATTAAGAACCTTCATACCGAAAGATAACCCACCGAAAAAAGGAATCCAAATGCGTAAAACAGATAATTTTTCTTTGTAATCATTTTTGTCTAAAATTAAATACTGATGGGTATACCATCAGTATAGGATCAAGATATTACCCAACAGGGTATTTGGTTAATAATTTATCAACATTTTAAAAAAACCAAAAGATGGGAGAATCAAAAAACAATTTGGCAACCGAAGGGCTCAGTGGGCAGGTAGGTAATTTAGTTTTTCGCCGTCGCAAAGCCGATGGTAAAGTGTTTGTTTTACGTCAGCCTGCGGCTTTTGAAGGAGATCCGACAACGGCCCAAAAAGCTGTACAATCCAAGTTTCAACAAGCAATTATCTATGGCAAAACTGCTACAGCCGATCCTGCAACAAAAGCATTGTATGCAAAGAAAACAAGTGCAGGTCAATCGTTCTTCAATGTTGCTGTAGCTGACTTTTTCAATGCTCCGAACATTCAGGAAATTGATGTTAGTGCATACACGGGGCAGGTAGGTAGTATAATCAGGGTGCGTGCCACCGATGATTTTGATATTGCAGGCATATTTCTTCACATCACCAACGCCGATGGAAGTTTGGTAGAAGAAGGTGCAGTATTATTACAAGCTAATGGAGTTGATTGGATATATACAGCAACCCAACTGAATGATTCACTGGCGGGAGATAAAATAACTGTTACGGTAACGGATATTCCACGTAATACTACTGTAGAAGAAAAAGTTCTGTAGAAAACCACATTACTAGCACTTACCTATATTTACTCTCACTTTCACGTTGCAGTTTTACGATTGTAGAGCTTCTCTTATAGTTTTAGTCATTATTCCAGTGGTTAGAATAATGCTCTAAGTCATTGGTTCTAAATATAAAATAACATATCAAATGAAACTTAAGACTATTTTCTCACTCAGTATTTTTTTTGTAGGCATCCAACTGTCAGCTTTCTCTCAATTTAATCCTCATAGTAATAAAACTAACTACGATGAGAATTTTCGAGGTCAATATCATTTCAGCCCGAAATCAGGATGGATGAACGACATCAATGGCTTGGTCTTTCAGGGTGGTAAGTATCACATGATTTACCAATGGGGTGAATTCGTTCGACATGGTGGATATGCAACTTCTACTGATCTTCTGCATTGGAAGGATGAAGGTGTGGCATTGATTCCTCGAGGAACAAATTTATCATCTAATGCTAAAAGTAATGTATCGGGGAAAGAAGTATTTTCTGGTAGTGCAGTTGTTGTTTCTGGTGAAATGTCAAAAAGAATCACTGGGTCGAACGTTGAGGCAATTGTTGCCATTTATACAGGTACCGGTGTTGGAACTTGTTTGGCATGGTCTGTTGATTCAGGTCGTACTTGGCATAATTATGAACAGAATCCTGTTGCTAACCCAACCAAAGGTGCTGACCCGCGTGATCCTCATGTGTTTTTTTATAAACCAACTTCTCAATGGATAATGGCTATATATGAAAATGGCACCACGTTTTACGGATCAAATGACCTAATTCATTGGACATTCCTAAGTAATCTGAAATTTGGGTTCGAGTGCCCTGATATTTTTGAATTGCCACTAGATGGAAATAAACAGAATATGAAATGGGTTCTGATGGATGCCAATGGATCATACCTGGTCGGTAATTTTGATGGTAAAGAATTCCTCCCCGAAAAAGGACAGAAATCTCATATAATGACTCTGGGCCACGATTTTTATGCTGCTCAATCTTTCCCTAGCGGAAGTCTTCCAAACAATGACGAAAGAATTATCCAAATTGCCTGGATGGATCATTGGAACGGAGGCGTTGGAGAAACTGTTTGGAAAAGGAATGCCACTTTCCCTGTCTCGGTTGGGCTGGTAACTTATGATGGGCAAATGCGTGTAACGCGTAATCCTATCAAGGAAATTGAAACACTATATTCAAATACTCAAAAATGGAGAAGTCAATCCATAAGTCCAGGAAACAATCTTTTGTCAACAATAAAATCAAAAAGATTTGAATTGGTTGCCGAATTTGATTTGACAAACGCTACAGCTTCAAAATTTGGATTCAAGATTGCCAATAAGACGATAGCCTATCATGTGAAAAGCCAAGTTTTATTGGATGAAAACCTTAAACCTGACGCGTCGAACCATATCAAGATGAGAATTCTTGTTGACTGGGGGCAACTTGAAGTTTTTGCTAATGGAGGTATATTTTCCTATTCAGAACAATTTGCCTTTTCTCCAGAGGATAGTGATATTTCATTATTTACAGATGGCGAAGTTAAATTAGTATCGATGGAATTTCATGAGATTTCAAAAATCTGGTAATCAAAACACACTTTTGAAGCTATATATTTTAAAGTGATTTGTTTCAAAATTACACGAGAATGTAACAA
>Ga0318567_10001146_pt1 | contig 10697 bp, 10 predicted proteins | sample GRESIP088b5f20_FD_203691 | JGI IMG/M metagenome (GOLD analysis project Ga0318567, IMG submission 203691) | Tropical soil microbial communities from Luquillo Experimental Forest, Puerto Rico - GRE.SIPMG.088b5f20 | ecosystem: Environmental > Terrestrial > Soil > Tropical forest > Bulk soil...
TGTCTTCCCTGTGTAAAACAATCGGCTCATAGAAACTATTTATACTTTTTTGTATAAATTCATCCGTATCTTCGCGGAATAATTGAAAATGATAAATTCTGAAGCGTATTTATGAATGATTCAAGTACAGATATAGAAAAAGCGGTCCTGAAGGAGTACGAATATGGTTTTGTGACCAAAATCGAAGCAGATGAAGCTCCAAAAGGATTGAATGAGGACATTATCAGGTTCATTTCCGCAAAGAAAAACGAACCGGAATGGATGCTCGAGTGGCGCTTAAAGGCTTATAATCACTGGCTTAAAATGGAAGAACCAGAGTGGGCCAACGTGAAATATCCCAAAGTAAACTATCAGGACGTTATTTACTACTCTGCCCCAAAACAAAAGAAGAAAGTTGAAAGCTTAGACGACATTGACCCTGAATTGAGAGCAACTTTTGAAAAACTGGGCATTTCTCTTGACGAACAAAAAAGACTTTCCGGCGTAGCGGTAGATGCTGTTATCGACAGCGTTTCTATTGGTACAACTTTTAAAGCACAATTGGCAGAGCAGGGAATTATTTTCTGTTCTATCAGTGAGGCGATTCAGGAACATCCGGAGTTGGTAAGAAAATATCTTAGCTCTGTAGTTCCGGTTACCGACAACTTTTTCTCCGCATTAAACTCGGCCGTATTTACTGACGGTTCGTTTTGTTATATACCTGAAGGCGTTCATTGCCCGATGGAACTTTCTACTTATTTCCGTATCAACGCTGAAAACACAGGTCAGTTTGAGCGTACACTCATCGTTGCAGAAGCAGGCAGCTATGTAAGTTACCTTGAAGGTTGTACAGCGCCAATGCGCGACGAAAACCAATTGCACGCGGCGGTAGTTGAAATCGTTGCGATGGAAAAAGCAGAAGTAAAATACTCTACCGTTCAAAACTGGTACCCTGGTGATAAGAATGGCAACGGTGGTATTTACAACTTCGTAACCAAACGTGGTATTTGTAAAGGTGATAACTCAAAGATTTCCTGGACACAAGTTGAAACAGGATCTGCTGTTACCTGGAAATACCCAAGCGTAATATTAAAAGGTGATAACTCAGTTGGTGAGTTCTACTCTGTAGCGGTTACCAACAATTATCAGCAGGCAGATACAGGTACCAAAATGCTGCACATTGGAAAGAACACGAAAAGCCGTATCGTGTCAAAAGGTATTTCTGCGGGTCATAGCAATAATAGTTATCGCGGTTTGGTGCAAGTGAGCAAGAATGCAACTAACGCAAGAAACTTCTCTCAGTGCGATTCTCTTTTGCTGGGCGATAAATGCGGTGCGCATACTTTCCCTTACATAGAGGTGAAAAATAACACTGCCGTAGTAGAACACGAAGCAACAACTTCTAAGATAGGTGAGGACCAGCTTTTCTATTGCAACCAAAGAGGTATCGATACTGAAACAGCTGTTGCGCTGATCATTAACGGTTTTGCAAAAGAAGTTATGAATCAGCTACCAATGGAGTTTGCTGTAGAAGCACAAAAGCTTTTGGCGATCAGCCTTGAAGGAAGCGTGGGATAATTGAAAATTGAAAATTGAGAATTCAACTTTCAATTAATATAAATAGTAAGTAATCAAAAAATAGACTCTGTAATTATGTTGACGATAAGCAATTTGCATGCGGGGATTGAAGACAAGAAAATTTTAAAGGGACTTAGCCTTGAAATTAAAGCGGGTGAGGTACATGCGATTATGGGACCAAATGGTGCCGGTAAAAGTACTTTGGCTTCTGTATTAGCAGGAAGACAAGATTATGAAGTAACTGAAGGTTCAGTAGAATTTTTAGGAAAAGAACTACTTGACCTTGCTCCGGAAGAAAGAGCAGGCGAAGGTTTGTTCCTTGGCTTCCAGTATCCGGTAGAAATTCCGGGTTTGAGCACTACCAACTTCATCAAAACTGCCGTAAATGAAATTCGCAAATATCGCGGACAGGATGCTTTGGATGCGGTGGCATTTTTAAAATTGATGAAAGAGAAAATGGCGTTGATGAATATTGATCAAACGCTGTTGAGCCGTTCATTGAACGAAGGTTTCTCTGGTGGTGAAAAGAAACGTAATGAAATTTTCCAAATGGCAATGCTTGATCCTAAGCTGGCTATTTTGGATGAAACAGACTCTGGTCTTGATATTGATGCTATCCGTATTGTATCTAATGGTGTAAACAAATTGCGCAGCAAAGACAACGCTGTTCTTTTGATCACGCACTATCAAAGATTACTTGATTACATCGTTCCTGATTTTGTGCATGTATTGTATAATGGACGTATCGTAAAATCCGGTACCAAAGAATTGGCTTTGGAACTGGAAGAAAGAGGTTATGATTTCATTAAAAATGAAATCAACGAAGAAGAAGAAGTATCAATTGCGGAAAAACACTAAGACGGACAGATCATGAACATGACAGAACTTTTTAAAGATCAGTTTGCACAACTGCAGGCTGAAGATAAAGATAGCAAGCTGAGTGCCGTTCGTGAACAGGCATTTAGCGCTTTCAACGAATTTGGAATACCTACCGTTCGCCATGAAGAATGGAAATATACACGCATCGGTAGTTTATTTGGTAAAGACTACAAATCACAGGTAAACACGCAGATTAATTTTTCTTCAAAAGATGTTGATGCTTATCGTTTACCCGGACATGAAGATGCAAACGAACTCGTTTTTGTAAACGGCCAGTTTGCAGAATCACTTTCTACTATTCGCTCAAAGGATCTTACTGTAATACATTTGGCAGAAGCCGCAAAAAATGAATACAGCGAGATCGTGTCAACACATTTCGGACACAGCAGCGATTATTTGAAAGATGGTATCAATGCGCTAAATACGGCTTTTGTAAAAGACGGCATCTTTATACATGTAAAGAGAAGCAAGATCGTAGAAGAGCCTGTTTATATTTATAATATTACAGATGCTGCTGCAGAAAATATTCTCGCGCAGCCAAGAAGTCTTGTTTACTTGTCTGAAAACGCGCAGTTGCAAATCATTGAAACATTTGCTACACGCGGCACAGAAGACAGCTTCACTAACCAGATCATGGAAGTGATAGTTGAGAAAGATGCAAGATTTGAATATTGCAAAATTCAAAATGACTCTGCAAATGCGAGCCAGGTGAGCACTACGCATATCAGGCAAACAGGCACAAGTTACGTGAACGCGATCATTGTTTCTTTGAATGGTGAGATCGTTCGTAATAATACAAACGTTGTAATGGAAGCCCCACATTGTGAAGCTCACCTTTATGGTTTGTATTTCCAGAAAGGCAATAGCCACATTGACAACCACACTATCGTTGACAACGTAATGCCTCACTGCTTCAGCAATGAACTGTACAAAGGCATGATGGATGAAAACAGTACCGGTGTGTTCAATGGTAAAATTTTTGTAAGACAGCCTGCGCAAAAAACAAATGCGTTCCAGTCAAACAAAAACATATTGCTTTCAAACAATGCAAGTGTAAATACAAAACCTCAATTGGAAATTTTTGCAGACGATGTGAAATGTTCGCACGGTTGTACAATTGGCCAGTTGGATGAAGAAGGTTTGTTTTACCTGCAATCAAGAGGTATTCCTGAAAAGATTGCAAAATCAATGTTGTTAGTAGGTTTTGCAAGTGACATTCTCGATAAAATCAATCTTCCACACATCCGCACATACGTGGATCGCCTTGTTGCGGAACGCCTGGGAGCTTAAATAACCAATTTGAAAATGTGATAATTTGAAAATTTGAAAATGACAGATGCTACGCCGTATAGTTTATAAACGAAACGACGTCTCACTAAAGCAATTTTCAAATTACCACATTTTCAAATTTTCAAATTTTGTTTATGAACGTAGCTGCGGATTTACAGAAAGGATTAGACGTATACGCAATCAGAGCGCAATTCCCAATACTTAAAAGAGAAGTAAAAGGAAAGCCCCTGGTTTACTTCGATAATGCGGCAACTTCTCAAAAGCCACAGGTAGTTATTGATGCGTTGGTAAACTACTACACCAACTACAACGCAAATATTCATCGCGGCATTCACACACTGGCAGAAGAAGCTACAGCTGCTTTTGAAGCGACACGCGATACAGTTCAAAAATTTATTGGTGCGGCATCAAGAGAAGAAATAATTTTCACCAGAGGGACGACAGAAGGCATTAACCTCGTAGCGTATACATACGGAAGACAAAATCTTAATGCCGGTGATGAGGTGATTATCACAGGAATGGAACACCACTCCAACATTGTTCCGTGGCAGATCATTTGTGAAGAAAAGAATGCTGTGCTGAAAGTGATTCCTGTTGATGACAACGGCGAACTCATACTGTCAGAATTTCAAAAATTACTAACAGAAAAAACAAAGATCGTTTCCGTTGTGCATGTTTCAAATGCATTGGGAACGGTAAATCCTGTTAAACAAATCATCGATGCCGCTCACAAGAAAGGCGCTGTGGTATTGGTTGACGGAGCTCAATCTTCTGTACACTTAGATATTAATGTACAGGAAATGGATTGTGATTTCTTTGCTTTTTCTGCACATAAATTATACGGCCCAACAGGTGTTGGTGCTTTGTATGGCAAGAAACACATTCTCGAAGCAATGCCTGTTTTCCAGGGTGGTGGAGAAATGATCAAGGAAGTAACGTTTGCAAAAACGACTTACAATGATCTTCCATACAAATACGAAGCGGGAACACCAAATATTGCTGATGTCGTAGCATTCAAAGCAGCACTCGATTTCATGACAGAAACAGGCATGAAAAAAATGCGTGATTACGAGCATGAATTGCTCGCTTATGCAACAGAGCAACTTGAACAAATTGAAGGTTTGAAAATTATTGGTAAGGCTCGCGAAAAAACAAGTCTTATCTCATTTGTAATAGATAAAGTGCATCCGCAGGATGTGGGCATTTTGCTCGACAATCGTGGAATTGCAGTGCGCACCGGTCACCACTGCGCACAAACATTAATGGAACGTTTCTGTATTCCGGGAACCATCCGTGCTTCTTTTGCGATCTATAATACGAAAGAAGAAATTGATGCGCTGGTAGAAGGATTGAAGAAAGCGATTAAGCTTTTAGCTTAAGAGAAAGAACGCAGATTTTCATGATTGTCATGATTTATTATGATTTAATCTTTAAAATCAGTGTTCATATTAATTAAATGGATTGCAGAAAAGAGGGTTGTTTTATTTAAAAAAAATCATGATAAATCATGACAATCATGAAAATCTGCGTTCCTGTATTAACTAACAACCATGACAATACAACAAGTAGAAGACGAAATAGTAGAAGAATTTTCATTGTTTGATTCGTGGGACGATAAATACGAATATATCATCGACCTTGGAAAACGCTTACCGCCACTTGATGAGAAATATAGAAAAGAGGAGAATAAGGTAAAAGGCTGCCAATCTACTGTTTGGCTTGGGGCCGAATATAAAGAAGATGGTAAGATATATTTCACAGCAGACAGCGACGCGATAATAGTAAAGGGTTTGATCAGTATGTTGATAAGAGTATTGTCTGGTCGCACGCCGGATGAAATTATCGGTGCTCCGCTAACATTCATTCAGCGAATTGGTATGACGACGCATTTGGCGCAAACACGTTCAAATGGTTTGTTATCCATGGTGAAGCAAATGAAAAATTACGCGTTGGCATTTAAAATTAAAAATTCTCAATTGCAATAAAATGAATACAGAAGAATTAAAAGAAAAGGTGATTGATTGCCTGAAAACAATCTTCGATCCTGAAATTCCTGTAAGTATTTGGGAATTGGGCTTAATATACGAAGTAGATGTGTTGCCTATCAATAATGTTCAGATCGTGATGACACTTACGGCACCAAGTTGTCCGGCAGCACAGTCACTACCAATAGAAGTTGACCAGAAAGTGCGCCTGATAGAAGGGGTAAACGATGTGTATGTTTCCGTTACCTGGACTCCAAAATGGGACAAAAGCATGATGAGCGAAGTGGCACAGCTGGAACTGGGATTTATGTAATTGAAAATTGAAAGTTGAAAATTGAAAATGAAGCATAACTAAGTGACGAATGAGTAAGTGATGTTTATTCGACTCAGTTATTCAGTTACTCAGTTATTCAGTCATTGAAAAACATTAGGAAAAGTTCAAATGAAAATATCGGCACAAGAAGAATACGGTTTGCGCATTTTAATACGCGTTGCAGGTTGTAAAGATGCTGCCGGAATAAGCATTCCTCAATTGAGTGAATCTGAAGGACTGAGCAGTCACTATGTTGCAAAACTTGCAAGGGTATTAAGAATGGGAGGTTTTATCAAAAGTACGCCCGGTAATAAAGGTGGTTACTTATTGGCAAAATCAGCAAAAGATATTGTTATCAAAGACGTACTCGCTGTATTAGGCGGTGAAATATTCGACAAGGAATTCTGCGGCCAGCACACCGGTGCAATGAGATTGTGTACAAACTCGGTTGACTGTTCTGCCAGATCACTCTGGCAAATGGTGCAGTTTGTAGTAAACCAATTGCTCGTAAGAATTACACTGCATGATCTTGTAAGTAACGAAACTGAATCTTCAAAGAACCTGGGCAGTCTGTTAAAGGATAGCCTGGTGTTGGCAGAATAAATGATTTCGCAATAAATTATTCGTAGAGACAAGGCACCGCCTTGTCTTTTTTATTTCGCAGATAATTTCTATTTCATAGACAATTTCTACTCTACAGACAAGGTAATGCCTTGTCTGTACTATTTTACGCACAATCCAACGATATCCATCCGTTGTACTTGCAAAATTTCTGAACGATTATTAGTTTAGTACATAACCAGGTGCACCCGACGAAATGCTGAATGATCATACGATCCGGCACCTGATCAACACCATTTTAATAAGCCATCAATGAAAAAGTTGACAGAACCGGGCCGCGTCATGTATGCAATTGGCCTGATAGGTCTTTCTATTATTTGTTTTATTTCAAAAGATTTTATTGTGGGGCGACCTCCGGCCTGGCCTCCCAATATTAACCTGAACCCGGCACTGGCATATGTTTCCGGCACTATTCTAATTATTCTCTGCCTTGGCATTATTTTCAAAAAACGTCCTTGCATTTCCGCGTTGTTAATCGCATTGCTTATTTTCTTTCTCTCTGTTATAAGAGCGTTATTTCATTTCATGAATGATTGGGTGAATGGTTATAAAGCCATCGCTTTAATGGGCGGCGCATTAATCGTTGCAGCGAGTTTTTTGGAAAACAAACACAACATCATTCCAAACGCTTCAGTATATGATAGTAGGAGAAGATTGCTTATTATTACCGGTACTATTCTTATCGCGCCGTTCTTAATAGCTGGTGGCTATGCGCATTTTAAATATGCCGGCTTCGTAAAAGATTTCATTCCTGCTTATATACCTTTTCATGAGTTCTGGACCTACTTCTGCGGCGTATGTCTTATTGCCGGTGGCATTGGCATATTGTTGCGTCCTACCATACACCTGGCTTCATTTCTCTGCGGTGTCATGATCTTTGGCTGGTTTATTTTACTGCATGTGCCAAGATTTGTTTCCAACATGAACGATGCGAGCGACAGAATGGGACTTTGCGAATCATTTGCATTCGCGGGCGTCTTCTTCACACTCGCTGCAATGACAAAGAGAAGAAAGCGCATAGTCGTTAGTCAGGAATAGTGTTAGTAACTGCTGTTGCAAATAGAAATTACTTTAAGTAGTTTAGAGCAACAGACAACTATTTCTTCCTCTCATGTGTAATATCTTATCCAGTCCCCATAAAAAGCTTTATTCATAAGCTTTTCCACAAGTGAAGCATGTGAACACGGTCCGTTATGTAAGCGATATCTGGTCTCTATAAACAAGAACGCATAACCCCAGTAACGATGTTCAACAATGTTGCCCTTGATGTTTTTATAGGACTCGTATTCGTGTTCCTATTATACAGCTTGCTTGCTACCATCTTGCAGGAAATGATTTCTACCAAACTTGCTTTTCGATCGAAAGTGTTGGAGAAAGCCATCATTCGCATGTTGGAAGATGGCAAAGCCACGACAGCAAACGGTTTCTGGAGCAGATTAAAATCGTTTGCACATTTGCTCGGCAAGCCCAATTTACTAAAAGATAAAACCATCACTCCCTGGTTTTACGCACATCCACTGATACGATATTTGGGAGAAGATAATTTCTACAGCAAGCCCGCCTACATTTCGCCACAAAATTTTTCAAAAGTAATTGTTGACCTTCTAAAAGGATTTGGCAAAGACGACGTCAATGAGGTCCAAACAATTTCAGATTCTATTAATAATGGAAAGATCTACAAACTGCCCATCAATCTAGAATCTGACAAAAAAAATCCGGCGGTAAAAGCACTTCTTTTCCAAAATCAGGATACCGTTGTTTCAGCACTTGATACAGTTGATATTAATACGGACACAGCGTTGTTTTTGCGTTCGCTTTGGCTGGAGTCTAATGCTGATCTGGAGATATTCAAACAGAAGTTGGAAAGTTGGTTCAACGATACAATGGATAGATGTTCGGGTTGGTACAAAAGATACAATCGTGTTATACTTTTTATTTTGGGATTGATAATGGCAATTTTTTTCAACGTGGACACTATTGCCATTCATTCAATACTGGCAAAGGATAAAACGGCGAGGGATCAATTGGTACAGATGGCCATCAGCCGGCAGCAACAATATGGCAGCATCATCGAAAACTTGTATGATGATACTGCAAAACTCAGACGCGTTGTAGCTGCGCAGAACAACGACACAGCAATAAATGCCATTTATCAACAGCTGAACAACGATGCCTATTCGGCAAATGAAGTGCTGGGGCTAGGCTGGGGATGGAGCGACACTTGTAAAATTTGTAAGGAAACAATTACAAGGGAGTACAACGCTAAACTCAAGTCTCTAAAAGAAAATGTGCTGACCATTAACACAAATAAAGTTTTATCTGCTGCATTAAATGACTCAATAAAATACTATACAGATAATGCGCAAAAGCTAAAAGACAAGAAAGAAATTGAAAGTGAAAAAAATAGAATTCTTGCTTTGCAAAGTCAGCAAAAAAATATTGAAGCATCCTTGCAAAAACTTGATACTTCATCGTTAGCGCAATATGCGAGGATGCAAACATTTTCTGCACGTTGCGCCTACATACAAAGCGAACGGGATAGGCATTGGTTTAAAAACAGTGCGAGCCAACCGGGTGGCTTTGTAACCATAATCGGATGGTTGATTACTGCAGTGGCCATTTGTTTGGGAGCGCCGTTTTGGTTTGACATGCTGAATAAACTTATCAGTATAAGGGGCGTGGGATCCAAAATAGATACTGCAAGCGGTAGCGGAGATGATAGCAAAAGCTCAAGTAGTCAACCAGCAAATAACAATGCTCCTACAATAATAGTCAACCCTAATTCAGGAGAGGAGGCCGTAGGATAATATGCTGTTACAGGTTAGCGTAAAAAAATTAAACAAGCGAAGTGGGTTTCCACCAAGCCTCGCCGATAAAACGAATATCGTAGGCATTGCTTTGCAAGGCTTCAAATTTGAAGGAGAGGAAACGGAAGATCCCACCAATCCTTCGATTGGCAAATGGTATACAGATCAGGCAGGAATTTACTATTGGGGCGGTGGTGTGATCAGGCTGCCGGGCAGACTGATTTCTAATTTCAAAAATCTTCCGGGTAACTTACCTGCAGGTTTTGCATTTGGGGTGGATGTTTCTCACCATAATGATGCGCCGGATTGGACCGCATTTAAAAATGCTGGCTGTGAATTTGTTTACATCAAAACTTCTGAAGGTGTAGGTACACCAGATATGCAGGCAGCAACACATGTGCGCAATGCGAAGCTGCAAAACTTCAAGATTGGTTATTATCATTTTTGCAGACCAGATACAAGAAACGGCGGATCAGTAAGAAGCGATGCAACAGCTGAGGCAAATGAAGTAATCAGTAGAATTGCCAACCTCGCTTCGCCTGATTTACCAGTCGTGCTTGATTTGGAAGATCAGCCAAACTGGGATTCTCCTTTGGGCAAAACGGATTATCTGCTATGGGTAAATACGTTTATCGAAACGATCAATGCGCATCTAACAAAAGGAGTGATGCTTTACAGCCGCAAAGAATATCTCGACAGAAAATTACCTCCCAATCATGGATTGGGAAAACATAAACTCTGGATGTCTTATTATCCATCAAATCCTGATGCAACAAAGGTTCCTGTACCAAATGGCTGGAATGATTGGGCAGTTTGGCAATACACAGAACATGGTTCGATTGGTAAAAATCCAACTGTTGATTTGAATATTTTAAAAGACTCATCTCTGTTACTATAAATTATCAGCATGACGCAAATGAGAGTCATAGTGCCGCAACTTAATATTCGCAAAGCTCCTGTGGAAGATTTCTCCGAAAAGGGCAATGTGGTGGCGAAGTTATTTGACGGTGCCCCTTTTATAAGTTTAAATGAGAAAACAAACAAGCTTGGCAAGTGGCATCAAAATGAAAAAGGTTACTGGGCATGGGAAGTAGGCCTGGGTCCCGTGTCAGCCGCAGGGCAGCCCGTTCCCGATCTGCAGTCTTTTTTGAATGCATGTTTCGATGGACAAACGCTCAAGTCTGAAATCAACTATGGAGCCCTGTTGGAAATAGAAGATGCTGTTAAAATGGCCGCGGGACAGTA
>Ga0318567_10001148_pt1 | contig 10693 bp, 9 predicted proteins | sample GRESIP088b5f20_FD_203691 | JGI IMG/M metagenome (GOLD analysis project Ga0318567, IMG submission 203691) | Tropical soil microbial communities from Luquillo Experimental Forest, Puerto Rico - GRE.SIPMG.088b5f20 | ecosystem: Environmental > Terrestrial > Soil > Tropical forest > Bulk soil...
GCCTACAAGCGGATGACGTTCCGTGACCTTCTGAAGGCGTTCCCAGCGGTCAATGGGGAGCATATCGGCAACAAGACGCTCAATCGGCACGCTGATTTCATCGCGAATATGTTCGCTTGGGCAATCCGGGAAGGCAAATTCACCGGCAACAACCCAGCAAAGGGGCACCATCGCACGGCAGAAGCCGATAAGGAGGGCGGAGAAGTCGTTAGCCGTCGTCCATTCAACATTGATGAACTAAACAAGCTTCTCACGGGGTCGCTGTACGACACGCCTAGCAAGGATCGGATAGCGCCCAAGCAGCACAGCGTTGATACCGCGTTGGCGTGGCTGATCCCCATCGCCCTCTTCTCCGGGATGCGGCTCGACGAAATCTGCGGCTTGCGGGTTGGTGACGTCGCCACAGAGGATGGCATCCTCTACTTCGATCTTGCATCGCATGAAGGTAGGCGTCTCAAAACCGCCGCCGCACGCCGCAAGGTGCCAGTGCATAGCGAACTCGTCAGATTTGGATTTGCGGACTATGTTGCGTTCGTGCGCGACAAGGGCGAAACCTACTTGTGGCCGGCGCTCAAACCCGGCGGACCAGACGATAAGCGGTCCTGGTACGTCGGCAAACGGTTCACGACCTACCGCCGCTTGGTCGGCGCCAGCGCCAGCGCGACCACATTCCATTGTCTGCGGAAAAACACCGCCACGGCATTGGAGCGCGCGCACGTTCCCGAGAACGAAGCGGTACAAATCTTGGGACATAAAAAGCTGACTATGTCCTATGGTCTTTACAGCGGCGGTCTCGACCTGTCGGGCCTTTGTAGGGTCGTGGAGGCAATCAAGTATCCCGGCCTGGACTTATCGCGGCTGACAGCCCCCAACGTCTCCACTGGAGGGCAGTCGGGACGAATAGCGAAGGCAAATTCGGAGCAAATTACACGTCATGTGACCGAGCCCGCGGCGCGTTGACGGCCAACGACACCACGAAGGAGCGCCGACTTTCCTCGGCTGAAAATCCGGGGGCGCCTCAGAAGGAATATCGCGGATTATGCCGGGCAGTCCGACACTGCTATCTCTGCACTGAGGAATACGAGGAATAACGCGGGCTTACCCCCGATTACATGCGGTCGCCATGGCGCACCGACATGGCGTGCGCTATAGCCTCGCCAAAGTGAGAAGATCGTTTTGCTTCACACGCACCCCCGCGCGCGGACATCACCTGTCATGTTGAAGCACCTAGGCGCTTCAAGCGACCTTATCTGCTTCAAGCGCCTAAGGGCTTGAAGTGGATGCCGGTGATGGTCGCGAGCGTTGTGGGCCTCGCGGACCGCCCAAATATGTTCGCCACAACGCCTGCGGTGATCATCCACGGCCAATCTCAGTCGGGGCGATGGTCGACACTGCAAAACTTGCGCTGCCCGCGTGCGGACGCAACAAGGCTTCTACAAAATTTTCCCAAAAGAGGGGACCTCGCCACGTTGGCTGAAGGTACAATCTCTGGCATTCGGGCTTGGGCGAGCGATGCACTGGCGCACTGTCATGGCGTGCGCCATGGCATCGTCAAGTGAGAAGATCGGTTTGCTTGAAAAGCCATCCACGCGCAAGCAAATGCGTGTGAGATAAGAACTTTAATTCTTATCTTGTATATAATTGTCTAGTATAGGGCCTTGAAGGCTATAGGGGCTTTAAGGCCTTAGGGGCTTGCCACCTATGTCAGCGACAATTCCGAGCGCTGCTGCCCTAACAGACCGCCCAACCATGTTCGCCACAACGCCTGCGGCGATCGCATACGGCCGATCTCAGACCGAGCGATGGTCGCACCACAAAACTTTCGCTGCCCGTGTGCATACGCTCCAGGGCTTCTACGAATTAATCCCAAAAGCAGGGACCTCACCACGTTGGCTGAAGGTACGATTTCCGACATTCGGCCTCGGGCAAGCGATGCACTGGCACACAATCGTGGCGCGCGCCATGGCATCGCAATGAGGACGGATTGTTTTGCCAAAACACCGAAGAAGCGCCTCGCGCGAAAGCGCGGGGCGATAATCACTTTTGTTCTTATCTTTGATTTTCTAGTATAGGGGCTTCAAGCGACCTTAACCGCTTCAAGCGCCTACGAGCTAGAAACCATGGCGCTTCCAGTGGACCGCCGACTCCCTCCCTACACGCTCGCAAGCTCTCCGCTTTGGTTCTGGAGACCTCGGCGTTACACTGCTCTTCGATGAAAAGAGAATACAGCAAATGACTACGGCAACAGGGCTTAAAGAGCGCTTCTACTTACCATCGGAGGCAATGCACGGGACGTCGCCCTCGTATTGCCCTCTTGAGGAATGGGAAACGCATGGAGAGGTGGTCGCCACGGTTGATCGCCCGTACCAGTACAAGGGGCACGCAAAGAGCATCTTACAAGTCGTGCATCATGCCGAACGGTTTCTGGTGGCACATGCAACCCAAGACGGCATATGGATTGAATTGCAAGCCCAGCCTTTTCGCTCGCTAAGGCAGGCACAGGAGTATGCCGAAACACAGGCCACGATGAAGCCAACCTTCGAACGCCTTTGGGATTGAGCGGTCCGCTCGCCGCCCGCGTTCAGAGTTCAAACGATCAACTCTTGGGACTGAGGAAAACTCCAGCCCAATTTTTCGCTCTCAAAAATGGGGCCAATAGGGATTGGCCTATGGACCCCACCCCCGGGGGCATCAACCGGGTTTCGCCAGAAAGGCGGGGGGCCCGGAGAGACGCTCCCGCCTTGGCAGTTGCCGGCGCGACCAAACCGATCCAATCCAGTCGTTCTGTCACAATACAACGTAGCCTTCTGGAGGCGTGGGACCGCGTACACACCCTTCGTAGCTATAGTGAATTACGCCGCCCTCGGCATCCATTCGGGTACTGTTGGGTCCAGAGAGAAACTCTATTGCGCTGCGCTCGCATTGTTCGATCGTCATTTGCGGAAAGTCTAATGCCATATGTTTGCACACCGGCCCGATAGGGGGGTTCACCATGCACCCCAGAAGGAGCTGGTAAGTGTGCAGGCGTGGGGACGGAGAACTTCGTTTTGATAAAGCAGTCGCCCCGGGGCCACCAGCTTCGGCAACTGGCGCGATCAGAAATGTGGCGAGTAAAACAGCCAGTGTTTGACGAAAGCCCCGCATATTCCACCATTACCTCGCTCGATAGAGACTATAGTCTCTAGAGATTAAAGGCTTCCTAATGCGGCATCTTGCTTATGCAGGATTGGAAGCGAATCGTTGGGGCAAATGTCCGCCGCCTACGGCAGACGCAAGAGCTGAGCCAGGAACAGCTTGCCTTTGACGCAGGAATTCATCTGACTTACCTAGGCGGCATCGAGCGCGGCAGGCGCAATCCCAGCCTCCTGGTTTTGGCACGGATCGCTAAGGCTCTGTCTGTCAGCCCAGCGGAATTGCTGCGGCAGAAGTAGGCTCTATCGGGCCATAGGGTCTATGCAGCCTCTCCCTGAAGGTCTCTCTCAGAGGCCTACCTAACGCGAGACTTTGCTTATCCGATATTCACCACCCGAATAGCATTTGGTTTTCGCTTAGCCGCTTATGTGTCAAACCTCACTACGTTCCTGGTGAAATTTGACAATGCCGACCAAGAAACAGAAATTCGTCGCATATTTGCGCGTTTCCACCACCAAACAAGGCCGGTCTGGCCTTGGTCTGGAAGCCCAACGCGAAACAGTCCGCCAATTTGTGACCGCGCGCGCCGGAACCATCCTCGCTCCCGAATTCGTCGAAATCGAAAGTGGGAAAAAGGACGACCGACCAAAACTGGCGGAAGCTATCAAGCGCTGCCGATTAACTGGCGCAACCCTGATTGTGGCGAAGCTCGACCGGCTTTCGCGTGATGCAGCATTCTTGATGACGTTGCAGAAAAGCAGCGTGGCGTTCGTCGCCGCAGACCTACCAGACGCCAATACGATGACGGTAGGTGTCATGGCCACAGTTGCTCAGTACGAGCGCGAAGCTATCTCCGCTCGCACCAAAGCCGCCCTTGCAGCGTCGCAGTCCCGCCGGAAGGCCGCCATCGCAGCCGGGGACCGGGGCACTCGCCTTCTAGGTGGGCTTCGCCCGAACGCACCTGATATTACTCGCTATCAGAAGAAGGGCGTCGAGGCAGCCCAACATAGGGCTCTGGCGGCAGCAGAAGAACGGCGTGACGTCATCAAGACGCTGATGGATGAAGGGCTGTCCCTGAACGCCATTGCGGTACGACTTAACGATGCCAGCATACGCGCAACGCGCGGCGGCGCTTGGACCGCAACAGCAGTAAAGCGCGTCATGGCGAGGCTGAAATTTGCCGAGCCCTAGCTTCTCGATAATGCTCTACGCTACATCATTCGGTGCAAAGGCGTGTCGCGCATGCCCCCTCACAGAATGATAAACTTTGGTTGGTATACGTCAGGAGACCAGACGGACTTGCCAATTAGCCTGAGTAGGGGAGAAATATGATCCGACTAGACTATAATTTAATTGTGAAAGCAGGCGAGTGGACGGGCAAACAGGACCGGATACTGGCGGAGCGAGCATTTAGATACACGGACGAGCTCTTAAAAAAAGAGTACGTCGTGAACGGACCGCACGATTTCTCAACAGCATGCAAGCTCCCAACGATCTTCATGCAGGAAAGCACTTCCTCGTCCGGTTCAATTGCTCGCGTCGCCCACGTCGGCAGATTGCTTAATGTCCAAAAGGCGGAAAAAAAATTGATACTCGATTTTGAATACGACGGTGACGTTCCGCCGATCAGCAACTCATTTCTTGAACGGATTGCGCCAGATTTACATATCACGCCGGATGAATTTGGAACTGAGCATTGGGCAATAAAAAGGGTCAATATTTTCGAAGTTCTTTTTAGATATGCGGAAGACGCAATTTATTAGCAGGATTGTTCAGCATTCTTTCTCCGCAATCCGAACGTAGTAGACCACGTGCGTGACAATAGGGCGGACCACTCTAAATAGGAGCCGCGGCAACGGACCAACCCGCAGCTTGCCTGAATACCATAGGTTCCGCCGACCATACCGCGCTATGGCGTCGGTGAGGCATTAATTTCGTCAATCTTGGGACAAATGTGCCCAAACTCGATCATTCAGTTAGCGAGATTTGCGCGCAGAGCGTCTCGAGTTTTCCGAGGCATGCCCTATCATAGGCGGTCTCGCGAAGATTTTCGGCACACCGAAGTGCAATCGCCTTGTCTTTGGATAATAGCGCAATACGCATCCGAGCCTCCTGTATGGGGGCATTCAAACGTAAAGATTCGGGAACGCCAAGCTCCAATCCCGTTTGTAGATATTGCACCTGATCAGAACCGGATGCACGCTCACCAGCAAAAAGACATGCTCGCAATGCAGCGTGAATAATATAGGTGGACTTTGGCTCGAACGATATGGCCTGATCAATCGCCCGTTTGTATTGGCTCCGGCCTAGATTGAGCTCAACCTCAGCGACAACCAGCTCCTCTCTCATCGCCTTCGGAGCAGACTTCCTGACCTTCTGAAAGATTTCCAAAGCATCCCCAATCCGTCCCTCAGCGGAATGCATCCGGATGAGCGAGGGCGCCGCGGTTACGTTGTCATCTCTTCCCACGAACAAACTCACAAGCAAAGAATATGCGCGCTGAGCATCCCCAGTTTGTTCCTGCATAACGCCCAATGCGGAAGAAACACCAAACTCATCGGGCAAGAGGCCGTGTGCCCTCTCAAGTACCTGGACTGCCTCTTTGTAGTTCCCAGAGTAGAAAAGCGCCCTACTAAGGAAAATATGAAAGTGGGGTTCAGCCCCGTGTGAATTGACCAGCGGACCAAACATATCGGCAGCTTGCTTGTACATATCCAAACCAAGATAGGTACGCCCCCATTGGTATCGCACCCAATAGTCTTCAAGCGATAGCTCGTACTCAGTCAGCTTCCTTTGTGCTTCGGAGTAATCATCGACGAACAATAGTGCATCTATATGCGAGCGCTTGATACCGCTCCTATCGGGAAAATCCCTCACTAAACTTTCAAACGCCCCATCACCACGCTGCCGGAAGCCTTCCCGTATTAAACTAGACGCACGCCGCATTTCCGAGATTTGAGCAAGCTTACCGATTTCTCTCGCGGCATCGTACAGCTGCAATGCCAATGCATAATCCCTCTTTCTGACATATGCATAGTCACCCGATGCCACCAGTTCGTCAAAATAGTAGCGTCCTAACGAGGTCGAAATCCCATCCCCGCCGATCACTTCAGAAACGACTGAGTGGTAGTAGCTTTCTCTGATCCATTGGGGATCATCGTCTTCTTTGTATAACTTACGATATGCAGCCGCGATTGCAGCGTGGTCAGCCGGTGTCTCTTTCCTGTATTCCTCTTGCAGACCGTCGAGGTTGTTGGCGACCGAGCGAATACGGAATAGCCCCAGAACGCCCAGCAGTTCATCCCACCGATTGTCATACGTGGTGTATAAAAGGTCGCTTGCCAAAGCTGCGTCAATGCTTTCGGCCGACACAAAATTTAAAAGCATCTTGCGAGGCACGGGTATTCTTAGTCGTGCCGCGAATTCAACTGCGCTCTTGTTTTCGTTATCCAGAAGGCGGGACCACAACTCATCACGCATTCTTTGCCGCAACTCTGTGACGAACTTTTCGTCCAACAGCAAATCCGAGCCGTGCTTTTTTAAATTTTGCGCTGCAAGACTGGCTATCAGAGGATGGCAGTCAATTGCGTTGATCAAGCTATCAGGGTATTTCTCCACGCCAGCACTCGCACGATCAAAATGGTCGTCGAGAATATTAATAACTGTCTTGTTTTCTCCGAAGCGCCCCACTTTCACTAAGCAGGCCTTTCCGCCGGCACTCTGTAACTGGCGAGGCAAATACTCCGCTCGACCAGCTGCAATGAATTTTGCTCGTGGTTTTGAAATCCAATTCTGAAGAAACCACTCCAAGTCCGAGTCAGCCAATGCTCCGGATTTGGAGTACAGCTCAGAAATATTATCGAAGAATATGATTGTTCGATCAGCGAAGGCGTTAGTGAATTGCTTGAGGACGGGCCCAACCGATGAAGGGGTAAGCGTCGTGAGAACGCTCAATAACTCAGGAGCGACGCGCAAGCCGACCTGTGCCAGAAGTTGTTCGATAAAATTCCAAAAGGTTGTCGTCTTACGACCATCAATTGTCACAACCCATTTGTCAAAGGCGCGCGTCTCAAGTAAATGACGAACTAAAGTCGTCTTACCTGTACCAAGGCCGCCATACACAAGCGCTACAGCGTTGTCGGAGCGCAGATAGTCCTCAAGCTGGTTGAGCGGAGTACCCCTTTCTCGAAAATGAATGTTCGACTTTATACTTCGATTTGGACGAACGTTGGACTTCAAGAAGTTTGCAATTTTGCCGGTGAACTCATTCTGTCGAATGCGTTTTTGGGTTTCGGCATCAATTTGCAGGCCGATTGCCCCTGAGTTCATTAATTGACGTGTGAGTCCCGCAAACTGCAGATCAATATCAAGGGCTTCCACAAGATCGCCTCGACTGATCCCTTCAGTATTTGATTTGTGTGCTTCTAGCTGAGACCACAAATTCCATTGTTGGTGGCGAGCACTTAGGACAGCATCACGTGCGGCATTGACGGAAAGGCCGCATTCCGAATTTTTTTTCAACTTCGCGCTAAGCCAGTATTGTCCTGTTCTTGAGTACTGGTCAGAAGCTGCTACTTGCACAAACCCGAATTGCTCTAGACACTCCAATAAATGCATGGAAATCCAGCAGACACTGCCTCGCTCCGCCTCCGGGAGCTTCAGGACGTCTTGCAGTATAAGCACATCGGTTGCACCCATATTGTTTGATAGGTGCGAAAAAAGCGCGGTTGTCTCGGAAATATTTAGCTCATGCAAAACATTTCTACACACAACAACTTGAGGTTTTTCGACTGCGGGCCAGCTGGTGTAAAATTCATTTAACGCGACTGGCTCTAGGCGGCGAGATAGCCGACACTTTCTTGCAACACGACCAATTTCATCGAGGGCTTCGTCGGTATCGGTCGCTACGTAAACCCACTCGTTCGCACTCAAAAACGCAGCGTTGTTAGCAAGCCGTTCCAGAAGGATGCCTTTTCCAGCACCAACGTCGATAATCGAGCCTGATGGCGTCGCGGCTATAAGCTCATTGATGGATAGCGTTATGCTCGCGAGTTGCTGATCCGTGAGCGCCTCTTCAGGGGCTTGAGCACGCAGCTGCAAATATCCTTGAATGTAGCGCTCAAGTTGTTCTGCTTGGTCTAGCAATGCCCCCCCCCCATAGAAAGCAATCAGGAGTTCCACCCGCCAGCGAGAGGCTGTTGCCCCTATAGGATGCAGCGAATGCCCGCCCTTCTAGGCTATAGCGCCCTTACATCTGGCACTACCAGTCGCCTCGAAAGACGTATGTAAAGTTGAATCGCCTAGTAACATATAGCTCGCATCCGGCCTAGTATTTACGGCGCGCAAAAATGCTAATGTGGGTACCACTTTTGGGTGCCACTTCACCCGCTAAGGTGCTAAGTTATTTGAAGAATTCGGAAATCATCCACCCCCTCCGAGCCTCCTAGTCCCCCAGCCAATCCATCCCGGTATTATGGCGCAAAGCCCGGGAAACGGCCATTTCTCACACATCGCGAACCGCTCGCAGCCCGGAAAACACCGGGCGCGCTCCCTATGTCTGTAGCGGGAGGGCAGTGAGATGATGGGGATATCTGGGTGGGTCGCAATGTTACTGCTTGTTTGTTGGGGCTGGGTTGGCGGACACCCTCAATTTTCCCTTTCGGCCAATGATGGCAAGCGCCCTATCGAGCAGCCCGTCTCTTTCTTCAAAGAGCCAGAAGTCGGTACTTTGTTCCTCGCCAAAGACATCCTGCCAACGCAGGGTGCCAGCAATACTAACTTGGCGATCACCGCCCACAAGTTGGTCAAAAAGCCCGTTTGGCAACTTAGATTTTTCCCAGTGCAGAAAGGTTTCTTCAGTGTTGCCGCTGGGAATGGTGGCGAGTTTGGCGTCGCAGACGAAGGTTCTATGGTTCTCAATATACGGGATAGGGTTCTGCTCCGTCGTTACAGCGTTCATCCAATGAAGACTGGCGCTAGATTGGACGTTAATGGCTGGAGACTGCCCGAAATTTTTCAGATGCACGGTCGCGGCAATCCATCCGGACTCGATGCTGAATTGTCCAGATACGCACGACAGATAGGCTCGCACCTGCGCTTGTCCTACTCTCTTCGCTTCGTAAACGGCATTGCGAGCATAAAAAGCGGCGAAGGCGGCGGCGACAAAAGCCCCTATCGTTGCAAAGGTCTGCCAAAAGAGGGTCCGGCCTTGATAGTCCGCAATCAAAACTGTTTGTTCGGCAGCGTGCGCCGAGCGAGCCTCATATTCCAGGGAATCCAATTTGGGGTATTCAATCTTCTGCTTCTGTGCTGCGCTTATGGGTTCTATCGTTTGACCGGCAGATTTGACGGAGATTGGCGTGGCATTTGGCTGCTTCCCCTTTGTACCGCCTATTGTCTGATGTTGTGGTGTGCAGGCGGCCTCATGACAGGGTATGTCTGGGTACCGTGGCCCTAAGAGTGTCCACCCTCCAAATCCGAATAGGACTACTAATCCAGCCGCAACGATTGGCAGCCAATAGCTTCTAGGCATTGGATCATGAACCCCGCCGTGAATCCGCCGCGGCTGATCTTGTTGGAAAGATTGCGGGCCGACTCTTTCACCCCGATGGCGGCGAGTTTCTCTGCCAGTTGATCGTAGTTCAAGTTGCGGCGCTTGATTTCCGCTCGCAACAATCCCTTGGCCTTGTCCTGGTATTCGAGGGTTTTGGAATCCATCTAAATTATCCCAACATTAAATCCGGTTCCTGTGCATCATATATGATGATTTTTCACTTGATCAAGTGGAACCTAATCGCTACATTCGATGCGTTCTCATCAAATGTGGCGATTTCTGTGGCCCAGCACTTCCTCCTCTCCGCCAAAGCCAAGACCCTCAGCCTCGCGACCATCTTCCGTATGTCGGACGCCGACGCGGAAGCGACGTTCCGCAAGGTGCGTTGGCGAAGAACGGCGGAATCCGACCTGCGTTGGCAGCGCGCGGACGGCCTCCGTCAGGGCCGGGCGATGGCCCCTAATGCCCTTTCCCGGTCAGTAATGTCCTGGCGCCAAGTTCATACCCAGCCTCAATTTTTCGTGCTAAGCGAGCCGTCTGGGCCGGGGTTTCTTGGGAGTGGGTCGTGAGCGAGTCCAATCTTTCGACGGCGCTGGATGCGAGCATCGACGGCGCGGTGAACTGGCTGTTCGGGCAGCAAAAGAGCGATGGGCACTGGGTCGGCCGGGCCGAAACCAATGCCTGCATGGAGGCGCAATGGTGCCTCGCGCTGTGGTTTATCGGCCGCGAAAATGACCCGCTTCGCCCGCGGCTCGGCCAAGCCCTCCTGGATACCCAGCGCCCCGACGGGGCCTGGGATGTGTTCCGCGGCGCCCCCAATGGCGACATCAACGCAACGGTAGAGGCTTATGCGGCGCTGCGCTCGCTCGGACATTCCGACGACGAACCGGCGCTGCAAAAAGCGCTCGCCTGGATCCAGTCCAAAGGCGGGCTGCGCAATATCCGCGTCTTCACCCGCTATTGGCTGGCGCTGATCGGCGAATGGCCATGGGAGAAGACTCCCAATGT
>Ga0318567_10001149_pt1 | contig 10692 bp, 10 predicted proteins | sample GRESIP088b5f20_FD_203691 | JGI IMG/M metagenome (GOLD analysis project Ga0318567, IMG submission 203691) | Tropical soil microbial communities from Luquillo Experimental Forest, Puerto Rico - GRE.SIPMG.088b5f20 | ecosystem: Environmental > Terrestrial > Soil > Tropical forest > Bulk soil...
AGAGTCCATCCCCGCGGCGTGCTCAGCACGTCTTGGGCGAAATGGGCAATGGAATCCGGCGGCGAGTAGCCGAAGATCGCGATATAGAGCGACTCGGCAACGACCAGCCAGATCAAGAATAACGCCATCAACAACACGCCCAACGCGATGATCGCGCCGAGCGATGGCGAATGGAGCACGTCCAAGGCGTGGCTCGACGAACTGTCGAGTCCAGATTCGCGACGCCGGCTCAGCTCATAAAGACCAATCGCGGCAAGAGGCCCGACCAAAGCAAAACCGGCGGCAATCGGGAATGCCAATGGCAACAGCGATAGCGAATTGCCCAAGGTCAATCCGATCAACAAAATTCCAAGTAGCGGATAAATTATGCAGAGGAATACGGCATGGCTGGGAACCGCGGTGAAATCGTCGTAGCCACGCGCAAGCGCATAATGGAGATCGGATGTCGAGATGCGGCGAACGACCGGTTGCGCGGGATTGGTATTCGCGCCGACAAGAATATGCGAATTGCCCATAGGCGCTCCTCCTGAAGGTTGCTCCTCCTGAGCTTCTCAGGTCGCGCCACGGGCAGTCTCTTAAAAAATTGCCCGCGAGCGGCCCGAGCTTATTACCGAAGCAAGATCGCTTTTCTGCGCTGGATATTCCCGGACCAAGCATGCTTCACGTTCAACGATCATGGCATTTCGCAATCGACGATGCATCATCTAAGGCGAACAAACGCGCCAGGTTTCAATTCACATTCCGGTGTGCGCTTTTGCCCACTGCGGGCGCAAAGGACGCCTCATAGACCCGCACAACGAAAAGAGCCCCGCCAATTGGAGGAGCCCTTTCCGCCTAATCACCGCGTCACGTCAGCGGTGATACACGCTAGCGATGATGGAAGTGGACATGACCGCCACGCCATTCGCCGTGCCAACCGTGCCAGCCGCCCAAGTCACCGCCGACCACGACGCCTGGGCCGCCGTAAAAGTCGTAGTAGCCGCCGCCGCACGGATAGCCGTAGCCGCAGTCATAGTAGGCAGGCGCGCCGACTCCGACGCCTACGCCGAATGGCCCAGCATAGAATCCAACCTGTGCCATGGCGGGCGCCGCGGCAGCCGCGGTCAGAAGGGCCGCCGTGCCGATTCCAAGCGCAAGCTTTCTCATCTTCTCCTCCTGTTATTGTTGCGCGTCAGAAGGAAACGCGAAGCGGCGGGAACGCGTTCCGCAAATCGCGCAGTTTGCGCGGGAACCTCCATGAACAAAATTTTAGAAAAAAATTTGGAACCGCGTGCAGCGGCAACGCTCACTCGGCGGCGATCCGCAGTTCTTCCTGCGGCTGTTGCGGCTCCTCTTTGTGGCCGCGCAGCCAATCCTGGAACCGATCAAGATAAAGATAAATCACCGGCGTGGTGTAGAGCGTTAAGATTTGGCTCAGCGCCAGCCCGCCGACCATAGAGTAGCCGAGCGGCTGCCGAAGTTCGGAGCCGGCGCCTTGACTGAACATCAGCGCCACGCCGCTCAACAACGCGGTCATCGTCGTCATCACAATCGGCCGGAAGCGAAGCAGACAAGCCTGCCGGATCGCCTCGCGCGGCGACAAGCCGGCGCGCTCGCGGTTGATTGCGAAGTCGACCAGCATGATGCCGTTTTTCTTCACGATGCCGATCAGCAGGATGATGCCGATGATGCCGATCACCGACAGGTCGAAACCACCGGCCCACAACGCCAACAGCGCGCCAACGCCGGCTGACGGCAGCGTCGACAGGATCGTCAGCGGGTGGATATAGCTTTCATAGAGCACGCCGAGAATGACATAGACGACGACCAGTGCCGCTGCGATCAGGATCGGCTCATTCGACAGCGCTGCTTGAAACGCCTGCGCATTACCCTGGAAGCTGCCAATCAGCGATTGTGGCATTCCGATATCGGCGGACGCTTGATTGATAGCGTCGACCGCTTGGCTAAGCGCTACGCCCGGCGGCAGATTGAACGTCAATGTCACTGCCGGGAATTGTCCCGAATGCGCGACCAGAAGCGGCCCGATATGGGCGGTATCGGCCTGCACCAAGGTAGAAAGCGGGACCAGCTGTCCGTTGGTCGGCGCTTTGATGTAGAGGTCGTTGAGTGTCTTTAGTTTGCCTTGCAATTCCGGCAGCACTTCAAGCACGACGTAATAGGAATTGTTGGTAAAATATTGCGTCACCTGATCCTGGCCGAACGCCGCATTAAGCGTTTCGTCAATCTGCTGCGGCTGAATGCCGAACCGCGCGGCGGCGTCGCGATTAATCGCGATCGTGAGTAGCGGCGCGCTGTTCTGGGCGTCGGTAGCGACGTCGGCCAATTCCGGCAACGTCTTGAGCTTCGCAGTCAGGCGCGGCGCCCAGGAGTCGAGCTCGTGCAGATCGGGGTCCTGCAATACGTATTGAAATTGGCCGCGAGCGATGCGGCCGCCGACGGTGATGTCCTGCGCCGGCTGCAGGAACAGTCTCGCTCCGGGAATCTGGGCGAGTTTGGGGCGCAATCGATCGATGATCTGCGAGGCCGAAGCATTGCGGTCATCGCGCAGCTTCAATCCGATGATGAACCTGCCAGTATTCTGGGTGTTGCCGTAGCTGGGGCCGAAGAACGAGCTGAAGTCGGCAACGTCTGGGTCCTGCGCGATCACATCGGAAAGCTGGCGCTGGATCTGCCGCATCTTTTCCGGCGAGACATCCTGTCCCGCTTCGGAGATGCCCAGAATCATACCGATGTCTTGAACCGGGAAGAAGCCCTTCGGCATCGTCACGAACATCACGCCGGTAACGGCGACCGTTGCCATGAACACCAGCAGCGTCGTGAACTGATGCCGCAGGACCAGATCAAGGCTTCGACGATAGCCGTCGAGAATGAAATCGAAGCCGCGCTCAATGATCCTGTAAAGCCGCCCATGTTCGCGGTCGTGTTCGCTGACCAGAAACCGGGAGCACAGCATCGGTGTCAACGTCAGAGAGACGACGACGGAAACAATGATCGAAGCCGTCACCGTGATCGCGAACTCACCGACGTCATTTGTGACACGCCCGCAATCTGGCCGAACTGCCGCTCTAATGGCGTGGCGACCGTTGCCGCCATGGTTTCGGGGCTGGCGCCCGGCACCGTGGCGACGACCTGGATGGTCGGAAAATCGACCTGCGGTAACGGCGCCACCGGCAGTTGCGGGAAGGCGACGATGCCGACCAGTGCCAGCGCAGCCATCAATAGCGACGTGGCGATCGGCCGCCGGATGAAAATTTCTGAAAAATTCATCAGGAATTGTCCGGCTGTCGCGGTGCGGGTGCTTTTGGCGATCGAACCGAAACGTGGACGCCGACATCCAATCGCGACTGCCCTTCGAGCACGACTGTTTCCCCGGCATTGAGCCCTGTGGTGGCAATCACGATTTCGTCGTTGGGGATGAGCGCTTGGATAGGCCGCTGCTCGACGGTGTCGTCGGATTTGACGACCCAGACGTAATAGCCGTCCGGGCCGCGCTGCAGCGCGATCGCCGGCATCGTGACCGCGTCCTTGCGCGTATCGACGAGCATGCGCACGCGCACGAATTCGCCTGGCCACAGCCGCTCGTCTTCGTTGGGAAATTCCGCTTTAAGCTGAATCGTGCTGGTGGTCTGATCGATCTGATTATTGATCAGAAGGAGGTTGCCTTCGGCGAGTTGTTTCTGGTCGTTTTGATCGAACGCCAATACCTTCACTTCGCCGCGCAGCATTGCTTCGCGCACTTGTCCGAGATCGCTCTGCGGCAGGGTGAAAATCACCGTGGTCGGCTTGATTTGCGTCAGCACGGTGAGCGGATTGACGTCGTTGGTGTGGATGATGTTGCCGATATCGATCTGACGGAAGCCGACCACACCGTCGATCGGGGCGGTAATGGTCGCGTAATTTAGTTGCGTCTGCGCCGCTTCGATGGCCGCCTGATCGGCGTCGATGCTCGCTTTAGCGGTGTCGACTTTGGCCTGCTGCAAGTCGACGTTCTGCTGCGTCTCGAAACTCTTGAGCGCCAAGGACTTGAATCGCGCCAGGTCTTTCTGCGCGTCGATCAATTGCGCTTCGTCTTGACTCTTCTTCGCTATGGTCTGGTCGAGCGCGGCCTTCAATGGCGCTGGATCAATTTTGGCAAGGACATCGCCTTGATGCACCTCCTGGCCTTGGCGGAAGTCGATCGAGACGATTTGGCCGTTGACCTGGGCGCGGATGGCGACGGTGTTAAGCGCCTGAACGGTGCCCAGCGCGTGCGAATAGATCGGCACGTCGTGCACGGTCGCTTGGGCGACTGCTACGGGGACGGTGGGCCGCGCCGGGGTCTGCGCCGCCTGCGATGTGGTATGCCGCCAGAAAATGATGGCCGCAGCCAAGGACGCGAATGCAATCCCTGCAACAATGAAAAAAAACTGCCGGGAATCTTGCCCGGTCAACCGCATCCCCATGGCCGTAGCTATAGCTCGCTTTCCTGAGCGCTTAAACCGCGATTTGCCCGAATTCCGGGGGGTTCCCCGGCCGGCGCAGTCGCCGGGCCCGGACTATAGCGGCTTGCGAATGAGCGGCGCATTAAACTTAATTAAGATAGCGCCACCTTGCCGTTAACTTCGCCAATTCAACGCTCCAATCGAACTCCGGTTCTTGCTCCGGTTCTTGGCCTAGTTGTTAGTCCGGTCCCGAGCCTGGAGCGACTTGCTGGCTCGGTTTGTCCCATGACTTGTCCCTACCAGCCTGTTGGGCCGGTGGGCGCTGACGACTGTTACAGCCGCCGGATTAGCCCTGAAATGGCGGCGATGATGGCGAGTACGACGAGCACTGGGAACCAAATCAACGCGGCGCCGATCAGTGCCACCAGCAACGCGCCGCCAAACAAAGCAAGGATCAGGACAAATAGCGCGAAGCCAAGGGGTCCGATGTGGCCAATATAGATGCGATGTCGGCTGCGGCTCTCGGTGTACCGGTCATTCGGTGGCCAATCCCGGTCGGGCCAGTCGTTGCCGGGCGGAATGATTTCCGGTTCTTGGCGCGGCCGCTCGGGCTGATCTTGATTGCTCGGCATCATCGATCCTGGGGCGGCACAGCGCTGGGCGGGAGTCAGCACGCCAAAATTAGCGCGCCAAAGTCCGCTCGTGATGGTCGTGGAGAAATTTTGCCAGTTGTTCGCGCAAGCTTTCGTCTTGTTCGCCTTGGTGGCCGAGCAGGACGGCGCGCTCGAACAGCTGCTGCTGTAAATCTTGCGGCAACTCGCCCCATAAATCTGCGGCAGCCGCGCCGAGCACCAAGAAATAACGCGCTGCAATATCGTTGAGCACTTGATCGGAATGCTGACTCATTGGCCAACCCATCTGCTTGAGGCCGGACGCAGTTCCTCGTTCAATTCTAAAGCATGATCCCGAAAAGTGGAGACCGGTTTTCGGAAAAGAAGCGAAATACCGAAATCAACCTAAAATCATTTCGTTTAGGCCGCGACAGTTTCAGACCGAGCCGCAGATCGTTGGCGGCGCGTCCGCGCGCACTCATACTGGGCTCGCTGCGAATTCAAGACAATAGCTGCAACCTTTGTTCCGTTTTGTCAGCGTCAGCCACCGCCACTACGGCTAGCGGCCGCCGCCGGCGCGGTATTGACCTGTTCCTTGGCGAAACCCGCGGTCGCGGCATAGCCGCGCACGATCGCCTTGCGCTCTTCGTATGACAGTACTGCGTCAATGTCGTTAAAACCGTCCGGCGCGCGCTCTTCCACCGCGTCGATCACACCTTCCGGACCACCGGTTCGGTTCATTTTTACGATTTGCGCCGTCAGCGGTAAGCGGTCGCGCTCGTAGGCCCACAGCGCCTGCATCGGATGTTCGGCGGCGACCAGATGATCGGTCAGCGCGCGGGCATCAAGGATGGCCTGCGAGGCGCCGTTCGAGCCGACCGGATACATCGGATGCGCGGCATCGCCGAGCAGCGTGACACGGCCAAACGACCAGCGCGGCAGCGGATCGCGGTCGCACATCGGATATTCCCAAAATTCCCGCGTTGCCGCGATCAGCGCTTGCGCATCGAGGTGGCGGATTTCGAAGCGTCGGATGTGCGGTGCCAGTTCTTCCATGCGGCCGGGCCGCGACCAGTCTTCCTTGCGCGGCGGCGGCGTCGAGCCGTCGCCGATCTTGGCGACCACGGCCCAATTGGTGAGGCGTACATCGTCGCGTGCGCCCTCGGCGATCGGATAGATGACCAGTTTGGCGGCCATACCGCCGGCGACGATCATCGAGCGGCCGGTCAAAAATCGCGGCCATTCGACTGCGCCACGCCACAACATCGCGCCGTTCCAGCGGGCCGGGCCTTCATCCGGATAAAGCGCGTCGCGGACGTTGGAATGGATGCCATCGGCGCCAATCAGGATGTCGCCGCGGGCGGTGGCGCGGTGCGCGCCCGTGCGGTCGAAGAAATAGGCCAATACGCCGGATTCATCCTGGCGGAACGCGCCGAGCCGATGGCCAGTATGAATATGCACCTCGCCGATGCGCTCGCGCACGGCGTCATGGATGACGCCTTGCAACCGGCCGCGGTGGATTGAAAACTGCGGCACGTCGTAGCCGGCGTCGAGCCCGCGTGGTTCACGCCAGATCTCTTGGCCGAAGCGATTGGTGTAGAACAGCTCATAGGTGCGGATAGCGACAGCGTCGAGCCGTTGCAACAGCCCGAGCGCGGCGAGCTCTTTGATGGCATGCGGCAGCGTATTGATGCCGACCCCAAGCTCGCGAACCTGCTCGGACTGTTCAAACACCTCGCAGGCAATGCCGCGCGCATGCAGCATCAGCGCGGTGGTAAGGCCGCCAATGCCGCCGCCTGCGATGATGACTTTCATGCTTGTCGGATGTCGGAGATCAGATGTCGGAGATCAGAATATCAGATTGCCTCGTCTCCGACCTCCAATCTCCGACATCCGTTTCATTCCGGCTCGATCCCGGCTTTGCGGATGACCTCGCCCCAGCGTTCTGTCTCTTCCTTGACGAAGGCGCTTGCGTGCGCCGGCGTGCCGCCGCCGGGGCTGATGCTCAGCGCCGCAAAGCGTTCCAGCAAGCCGGGATCGCGCATCGCGGTGTTGGCGGCAGCATTGAGCTTGGCGATGATCTCGGGGGGCGTTTTCGGCGGCGCCGTGATGGCGTGCCAGGTGTCGGAGATACAGCCGTGGACTCCGACCTCTTCCAAAGTGGGGATATCCGGCAGCGCCGGCACGCGGTCCTTCACGGTGACCGCGAGAATGCGCGCTTGTCCGGATTTGTGCAGCTCGATCGAGGTGGCAAGCTCGTTGAACATCAGATCGACATTGCCGGCGAGCAGATCGTTAACGGCGGGCGCGGTCCCCTTATAAGGCACGTGCGTGAGTTTGGTGCCGGTGATAGATTGGAAGAGTTCGGCAGTCGTGTGCGACGTCGTGCCGATGCCCTGCGAGGCATAGTTGATCTTGCCGGGATTGGCTTTCGCGTAGGCGATCAGCTCCGGCACGGTCTTCGCCGGGAAATCTTTGCGGACGAGAACGACATTCGGCACGTGCGACATGATCGCAACCGGGATGAGCTCCGCCGGGACGTAATTGAGCGACTTGTAAAGAAAGGCGTTGGTCGTGATCGGCGCCGGCTGTGACGCCAACAACGTGTAGCCGTCGGGATCGGCCTTGAACACCGTTTCAGCGGCGAGGCTGCCACTTACGCCTGATTTGTTTTCAACGATGAGGGGCTGGCCAAGCGTTGCGCGCATTTTGTCAGTGACAATGCGCGTAATCGTATCGACGCCACCGCCAGCGGGCACCGAGACGATCACTCGAATCGGGCGGTCGGGATAATCGGCCGCGCTCGCCGGCGCAGCCGCCAGCAGCGGCAGCGCCGCTCCGAACGATAGGATGATGATCGAGCGCCGCGACATTGAAGGTCCCCGAAATTGCATTGGTGATGCCATATCGCAGATCGGCCGTTGAGTCCCGCGGCGTGCTGCCGCTACAAGTATCGCCAGGGAGGACCCGCATGAGTAGGCTTGATTTCGTTCTCAAGGAATTGGTTACTGCCAACCGCATTCTGGCCAATGAAGGCATCGTCGATTCATTCGGCCATGTCAGCGCGCGCCATCCCGACAATCCTAAGCATTACCTGTTGTCGCGCGCCCGAGCGCCGGAGCGCATCGAGCGCGCTGACATCGTCGAATATACGCTCGAGGGCGAGGCGATCGATAAGAACGCGCCGGCGCCGTACATGGAGCGCTTCATCCACGGCGCGATTTACGAGGCGCGGCCGGACGTGCACGCCATCGTGCACAATCATTCGCCGAGCGTCGTTCCGTTCGGCGTCACCGCAAAAAAGCTGAAACCGTTTTTGCACATGTGCGCGCATATCGGCCATGAAGTGCCGACCTGGGACTCACGCGACAAGTTCGGCGACACGACCCTTTTGGTGAGCGACATGGCGATGGGTCGCGATCTGGCGCGGGTTCTAGCCGCGCGGCCGACGACGCTGATGCGCGGCCACGGCGCCACCGTGGTCGGCCGCTCGGTCCGCCACGCCGTGTTCGTCTCGGTCTATCTCGAAGTCGGCGCCAAGCTGCAGATGCAGGCCATGGCGCTCGGCGATATCAAATTCCTAAGCCCAGGCGAAATCGACCAGATCGTGGCGCGGCTCAATGATTACACGCTCAACCGCGCCTGGGAAAACTGGGCGCGGCGCGCCGGGCGGGAAATGCAGGAAGCTTAACGCCTCACGCCTTCAGAAAAAGATGTAGAAATTCACATGGCAAAACATCGAGGCGGGCTGCAGCGACGAGGCTTGGCTTTTTTGCACAATCGAATCGAAGGATGCGAGATATTGAAGAGCCGGCGCGGGCGTGAAGGCATGCGCATTCACAGGAAAATGAGAATCTCTCAACCCGCCATGCGCGGGTTACTCCGCCGCCAGCCGCACCTCGGGCGCGGCGTCGCGCACTTCGGCGTCGACATGCTTTTCGTATTTGGTGAAGTTGTTCTGGAACATGCTGACGAGCTTGCGCGCAGTCGTATCGAATCCGGCTTTATCCTTCCAGGTCTTCATCGGATAGAGCAGATGCGGCTCGACGCCCGGAACAGAGGTCGGCACCGCGAAGCCGAAATAGGGATCAGTGCGGTAGCTCGCATTTTTCAGTGAGCCGTCGAGCGCGCCGGTGACGAGCGCTCGCGTCGCCTTGATCGGCATGCGCCGGCCAACGCCGTAAATGCCGCCGGTCCAGCCGGAATTGACCAGCCAGCAATCGACATTGTGCTTTTTGATCATGTCGCGCAACAGGTTGCCGTATTCCGCCGGCGGTCGCGGCAAAAACGGCGCAGCAAAGCAGGTCGAGAATTCCGGCTCGACGCCGACCAGGCCTTTCTCGGTGCCGGCGACTTTCGCGGTATAGCCGGAGAGGAAGTGATACATCGCCTGCGCCGGCGTCAGCTTGGCGATCGGCGGCATCACGCCGAAAGCGTCCGCGGTCAAAAAGATGATGTTCTTTGGCTGTCCGGCGCAGCCGGTCGGCGAGGCGAGCGGCATGAATTCGATCGGATAGGCGGAACGGGTATTTTCGGTGCGCTTGTCGCTCTCGAAATCGCAGACACGGGTATCCGGATCAAAAATGACATTTTCCAAAACGGCGCCGAAGCGGTTGGTCGCGGCGTAGATTTCCGGCTCGGCTTCCTCGGACAAGTTGATGCATTTGGCGTAGCAGCCGCCCTCGAAGTTAAAGACCCCCTCTTCGCTCCAGCCGTGCTCGTCGTCGCCGATCAATGTGCGGTTCGGATCGGCCGAGAGCGTTGTCTTGCCGGTTCCCGAGAGTCCGAAGAACAAAGCCACGTCGCCCGATTTGCCGACATTGGCCGAACAATGCATCGGCATCACGCCTTGCGCCGGCAGGTAGAAGTTGAGCGTGGTGAACACCGATTTTTTCATCTCGCCAGCATAGGACGAGTTGCCGATCAGAATGATTTTCTTGGTGAAGTCGATGGCGATAACTGTATCGCTGCGCACGCCGTGCCGTTTGGGATCGGCTTTAAAGCTCGGCACGTCGACGATGGTAAGCTCGGGAACGAAGTCGGCGAGTTCAAAAATATTCGGCCGGATAAGCAATTGACGAATGAACAAAGAATGCCAAGCGAGTTCGGTGAACACCCGCGTTTTTATCCGGTAGTTCGGATTGGCGCCGCCATACAGGTCTTGCGCGTATAATGTCTTGCCGCGCGCATGCGCGATCATGTCGTCATAGAGCAGCTGAAAATTGGCCTGGCTGAGCTTGCGATTGCCGTCCCACCACACGCTGTGCTCGGTGAGCGCGTCGACGACAACGTGTTTGTCCTTGGGGCTGCGCCCGGTATGGACGCCAGTCTCGGCACAGAAGGCGCCGCCCTGCACCAGCGCGCCTTCGCCGTTTCTGATCGCGTGCTCGATCAAAATGGTGTCAGGCAGATTCCAATGAACGCTGGCGAGGCTCTTGAAACCGAATTTATCGGCGCCGTGCACGCCGTTCCTCACGCCCGTTTCCTGCACCTTGAAGCCTCCACTTTGGTCGCTTATTACGACCGCCTCCCGACTCTATTCGGTTCCGTTGATCGACCGTTTTGACTGGCGTTCCTATTGAAGTTTCTACTGACGTTTCTGCAGACGTTTCCTTTGACGTTTCTTGGCCCCTCCGATTAGCCCGAGCGGCCGCCCCATT
>Ga0318567_10001150_pt1 | contig 10690 bp, 7 predicted proteins | sample GRESIP088b5f20_FD_203691 | JGI IMG/M metagenome (GOLD analysis project Ga0318567, IMG submission 203691) | Tropical soil microbial communities from Luquillo Experimental Forest, Puerto Rico - GRE.SIPMG.088b5f20 | ecosystem: Environmental > Terrestrial > Soil > Tropical forest > Bulk soil...
CCCCGCGATTCGCGTCATCGCGTGCTGGACCGCGACGTCCGGATCGTACCCCGCCGGATCCTTCAGCCACTCGGCGACCGTCAACAGCGACAGGCGCGAGCCCCCGAGCTCGCGCATCGGGCAGGCCACGTAGCCGGAGAGGACCGAGGCCAACCCCGGGTCCCGGTTTCGCAGCGGGGCCAGCAGCAGCGCCATGGCGTCGTTCTTGCCGTCCTCGTTGTCGAGGGCGTTGTCGTAGAGGAGGAGGCGCCGCCCCCCCAGGCGGGCCCGCGCGGCCTCGATCTCCGCACGATCGACCGACGGCGAGATCACCCGGGGTCCCGTCCACACGATGCCGATCCGCTCCGGAAGCGAGGGGAGGCCCTCGAGGAACGGCTTCGCGTACGGCCCTTGACCGTTTCCGAGGTGGCCGTCGCAGTAGGCCGCCGCGCATATCCAGAGGTCGACGTCGCCCGGCAGCCGCGCGGCGATGCGCCGCACGAGATCGAGGTGCGCCGGCGCCGCGCTCTTTCCGTAGCGGAGGATGTCTGCGAACTCGGTCAGCTCGGTCGGCTGGTCGTCGAAGGAGAGCACGAGGTGCCGGATCCCCGCGCGCTTGCGCAGCAGGGCCGCGAACGCCACGATGCGATCCTCGCCCGCCGGATCGGAGAAGACGAACGGGGCCGGGCCGTCGGCGACCGGGTTGATCGACACCCACGGATCGAGCCCTTCGCGGGACCATGTCCGCGCGGCGGTCTGGAACTCGGGGTCGACGATCGGACGCTTCGGCGCGCGGGTCGCGTCCCACGCCCCCGCTTCCCAGGAGTAGACCCACAGCGCGTTGAAGCCCGCGTCCCGGCAGAACGCGACGTGGTCGCGGACGCGCGGATCGGCGAGCTCGCCCGCGAGCTTCACCATGCGCACGGCGACCGGAGGCACCGCCGCCGCGTCCTCGGCCCGTATCCCGTCGATCGAGACGCTAGCGAGCGCCAGCGCGGCTAGAAGGGGAGCTCGTCCCACAGAAGCTCGCGCTTCGACACCTTCGTCCAGCCCCACGTGACCGGCATGCGGAAGACCTTGTCGCCCCCCGACTGCCGGATCGTCTTCTCGTAGTTGAGGAAGTCCATCTTCATCGACCGGCCGTACGCCGTGCGCTGGATCAGCAGATCGGCCTTCTCGAGCCGCGCGCTCGAGCCGGCGTCGAAGTTCCAGGTCCAGTGGCCCGAGATCTTGTCGGCGTCTGCGTGGTCGATCGTCATGTCGAAATCCGCCGGAACGCCGGAGAAGAAGTACTTCGCCTTGCCGTCCCAGTCCGACTCGAAGGCCTCCCCGTTCCGCGTGCTCTGGTACTGGAGGCGCATGCGCGGCGTCCCGCCCTCGTTGCGGATCCAGAGGGCGAACTTGCCGTCGCGGTTGACGTAGATCCACGTCCCCTCGAACGACCCCGTCGTGACCGGGTCCGCGCTGGCCACGCCGATCTTCCCCGGGATCCCGGTCATCTCGGGAGGCAGGGTTCGCTCGGCGGCGAGGACCGGCAGCGCGATCGCGGCGGCCGCGAGCAGCACGCGGAATCGAGAAGTCATGGGGCAAACCTCCGGAGCGGGCCCCCGGACTATACCGCGCGTTCCCGCCGCGGGCCACGGCGGAGGATCGCGGCGAGCGCGCGGGCGGCCGACGGCGACAACTCTCCCGCCTCTCGCGCGACCCGCGCCAGGCGGCGGGAGAGGGCGCGGTGGGCGTCGGCGATGTCGGGGTCGTATCGGGCGAGCGATTCGAGATGCCGCGCGAGCGTCCTCGCGTCCCCGCGGGCGGCCGGACCGGTCAGCGCGCCCCGCGTCCCGTGCGCTTCCATCTGATCGACGACGCCGCGGGCGAGCGAGGCGAGCGCGCGAGTCGCGGCGCGGGCGCCGATGCCGCGCCGGACGAGAATCGCCCGGGCCGCATCGAGGAGGCCGAGCACGTCGTTCGCGGCGAGCGAGGCCGCGGCGTGATAGTCCGCGCGCGCCGCCCCCGTCGTGAACGGGGCGTCCGGCAGAGGCCGCAGCCCGGCGGAGCGCGCGATCGCGCGGGCCGCCCGCACCGCCCGCGGCGCGCCCTCGATCCGCGCGGCGGCTCCCTCGAGGCGCTCGGCACCGGACCGGCCGAGCACCGCGAGCGGGTGGAGGACGCCGGTCGAAGCGCCGCGCCGGGCGAGGGGCGACAGCGGCTCCACTCCCAGGGCTCCCGCGGCGTGGAGGACGACCGTGCCCTCGAAGCTCTTGGCGAGCCGCGCGATCTCCCGCGCGACCGGTGCGATCGCGTCGTCCGGGACGGCGAGGAGCAGCACGCGGGCCGCGCCGAGCGCGCTCCAGGGGACGACGGAGGCTCCCGGGCGACGGCGCGCGAGGTCCCGCGCCGCGCGCGGATTCCGCGCCGCGATCGCGATCCGCACGCCGCCGCGTCGCAGGAGCGCTCCGCTCATCGCCGCCGCCAGGCGGCCGGACCCGGCGATCGTCACGAGCCGCCGGCGCCGCATCAGGGTGCCCGGCGCAGCGCGGCCATCAGCGCCGCCAGCGCGTCCGGGAACGGCGCCACGAGCGAGAGCGGCGCGCCTGTGATCGGATGGGCGAGCGCGATCGCGCGCGCGTGCAGGGCCAGGCGTCCGAGCGATCCGATCGCTTCGCGCCGCGTCGCGTCGCGCAGATGGCGCCACGGCATGCCGCCGTAGCGCGCGTCGCCCAGGACGGGGTGTTTGCGCGAGGCGAAGTGGACCCGGATCTGGTGCGTCCGGCCGGTGACGAGATCGACCTCGAGCCGGGTGCAGGACGGAAGCGTCTCGACGGTGCGGTAGAGCGTCGTCGCGGCGCGCGCGCTCGCTCCCCGGACCGCCATGCGCGTCCGGTCGGCGCGGCTGCGGCCGATCGCCTCGTCGATCCGGCCCGTCGCCGGAGACGGCCGCCCCCACACGAGCGCGTCGTACGTTTTCTTCACCTCCCGGCGCGCGAACGCGCCGACGAGCGCGCGGTGGGCGGCGTCGGTCTTGGCCACGAGCACGAGCCCGGAGGTGTCCTTGTCGAGGCGATGCACGATCCCCGGCCGCAGCGCGCCGCCCGCCGGAGCCAGCCGCATCCCCCGGCCGACGAGCGCGTGGACGAGCGTGCCCGTCGTCCGCCCGTGCCCGGGATGGGTGACGAGGCCGGCTGGCTTGTCCACCACGGCGAGGTGCGGATCCTCGTAGACGATCGTGAGCGGGATCGCCTCGCCGGCGATCGCGGCCGGCGGTGGCTCGGGGATCTCCGCGCGCACCGACATCCCCGCCTTGAGGGGAAGGCTCGCCTTCTCGGCCACCCGGCCGTCGATCGAGACCGCGCCCCCCTCGATCCGCCGCTTCCAGCCGGAGCGCGTGAGCGCGCTCGCGCGCTGGGCCAGGAACGCGTCGAGACGCTGCCCCGCGGCCTCCGCTCCGACGTCGAGACGGAGGACGGCGCCGCTCATCGGTCTTCGGAGGCCGCGACGCGCCGGCCGCGGAAGAGCATGATCGTGCCGAAGACGATCGCGGCGATCGAGAAGATCTGCGACGTGGAGAGCGCGCCTCCGAACCAGAGCCCGCGCACGGTATCGCCGCGGAAGAACTCGAGCGTGCCGCGGCTGGCGCCGTAGAGCACGAAGTAGAGCCAGGCGGTCGTCCCGTCGGGGCGCAGCTTCCGGCGCCACAGCCACCCGAGGTAGGCCGCGAGAGCGAGATCGGCCGCGGCCTGGAAGAGCTGCACCGGGAAGAGCGGCGTGTCGAGCGGGACGCCGGTCTGGTCGTGCGCCGCCGGGTTCGTGAACCGGACCGAGCAGAACCCGCCGCCCGGGACCCCCCAGCAGCACCCGGCGAGGAAGCAGCCGATCCGGCCGATGCCCTGGGCGAGGGCCAGCGGGGCGACGATCGCGTCGCCGAGCGCGAGGATCGGCAGCCCCCGTGCGCGCGCATAGAGAATGAAGGCGGAGACACCGGCCAGCACGCCGCCCATCAGGACGCCGGCGCTGCGGATCGTGTCGATGACCTCGCGCGGGTGGTCGAGGTAGTAGCGGAGATCCACGAGGACGAGCGTGACCTTGGCCCCCAGGAGTCCGGCGAGCAGCGCGTAGAACGCGAGGTTGAAGACCGGCTCCGCCGGCAGACCGAGCGCCGCCGCGCGGCGCAGGAACCACCACCAGGCCGACAGCGCGCCGAGCGCGAAGACGACCCCGTACGTCGGGAGGAAGAGGTGCGTCGTCCCGAACAGCGGAAGGTTGAACGTGCCGAAGTCGATCAGGATCGGGTGCAAGGGTTATTCCGCGAGGATGGCCCGCACCGCGGCGGCGCAGCGGGCGCAGATCGCCGGCCAGTCCGGATCGTCACCGACGTCGGTGGTGTAGTTCCAGCAGCGCTGGCACTTCACGCCGTCCGCCTTCCGCACGGTCACGGAGAGCGCCTCGGCGGCGGACCCGAGCGAAACCCCGCTCGTGATGAGCAGGAACCGCAGATCCGCCCCGAAGCTCCGCAGGAAGGCGAGCGTGTCCTCGGGCCCGTCGATCCGGACGTGCGCCTCGAGCGAGCTCCCGATCGCCTTCGCGGCGCGGGAGAGCTCGAGCGCCCGGTTGACCTCCTCGCGGATCGCGGCAAGGCGCTCCCACCGCTCCAGAAGCGCCGGGTCCTGCGGGAGATCGAGCGGCTCGGGGAACAGGGTCGCGTGGATCGTCGCCGAAGCGAAGCGCGGCCGCCCGGCGAGCGCCTCGAGCTCCTGGAAGACCTCCTCGGCGGTGAAGCAGAGGATCGGCGCCATCAGGCGCGCGAGATCGGACGCGCACCGGTGGAGCACGGTCTGGGCCGAGCGCCGCGCGACCGACGCGCGGGGCGTCGTGTAGAGCCTGTCCTTGAGGATGTCGAGGTAGAACGAGGAGAGCGTGACGGTCGTGAACGCGTTGAGGGCGTGATAGACGAGGTGGTACTGGTGCACCTCGTAGGCGGCCGCGACCCGGGCGCGCAGGGCCTCGAGCTGGTGGAGCGCCCAGCGGTCGATCTCGGGCATCGCGTCGTAGCCGACCCGGTCGCGCGTCTCGTCGAACCCGTCCAGGTTCCCGAGCAGGAAGCGGAGCGTGTTCCGGATCTTCCGATAGGCTTCCGCGTTCCGGTCGAGGATCTCCTGGGAGACGCTCATGTCCTCGAGGAAGTCGATCATCGAAACCCAGAGCCGGAAGATCTCGGCGCCGCGCGTGCCGGCGACCTCGAGCGGGGAGATCGCGTTCCCCGCCGACTTCGACATCTTTCGCGCTTCCATGTCGAGCGTGAACCCGTGCGTGACGACGCCGCGGTACGGTGCGGCGGAGCGGTCGTTCACCGCGACGAGGATCGACGAGTGGAACCAGCCGCGGTACTGGTCGTGCCCCTCGAGGTAGAGGTCGGCGGGCCAGGGGAGGTCGGGGCGGTGGCCGAGCACCGCGGCGTGCGACACCCCCGACTCGAACCAGACGTCGACGATGTGGTCGTGGATCGTCAGGGCGTCGCGCGTCCAGCAGCGCGGGCAGGTGATCCCCGCGGGGACCAGGCGGGCGAGGCGCTCGGCGGGGCTCCCGTACGGGAGGCGGGCGCCGCTTCCGTCGCGCGCGCCGAACCACGCGTCCGAGCCTTCGGCGGCGATCAGCTCGGCGACGTGCTCGAAGAACGCCGTGTCGCGGACGAAGGCGTCGGGATGGTCGGGCAGGCAGGCGGCGCACACCACCGCGGGGATCGGGACGCCCCAGGTGCGCTGGCGCGAGATGCACCAGTCGGGGCGCGTCTCGATCATCTGCGCGATGCGCGTCTCGCCCGCCGCGGGCAGCCAGCTCACCTCGTGGATGGCGCGCACGGTCTTCGCGCGGAGGCCGTTCGCCTCCATCGAGATGAACCACTGCGGCGTCGCGCGGAACAGGACCGGGTTCTTGCAGCGCCAGCAGTGCGGGTAGGCGTGCGTGTACGGCTCGTGCAGGAGAAGGAGGCCGCGCGTGTCGAGGTCCGCCACGATGAGGGCGTTCGCCTTGAGCACGTGCACGCCCGCGAGCCAGTCGGGGCCGACCCGCTCCGGGAGGAACGTTCCGTCGTCGCCGACCGGGTTGAACGGCGGGAGGCCGTACTCCTGCCCGATACGGAAGTCGTCGGCGCCGTGCCCGGGTGCCGTGTGCACGCAGCCGGTCCCGGCGTCGAGCGTGACGTGCGTCCCGAGGACGAGCACGCCGTCCGCAGCACCCGGGCCGGAGCGCGTGGGATAGGGGCGCGCGACCCGGGCGCTCCGCCCGATCCAGGACTTCCCCGCGCCCACCAGCTCTTCGCCGGTGAAGCGTGCGACCGTCGCCGGGCGCTCCCATCCGAGGCGAAGGGCGACCTGCGGGAGGAGGCCCTCCGCGACGATAAGCGCCTCGCCGCCCACGTCGACGGCGACGTAGGGAAGGTCGGGGTGCAGCGCCACCGCAAGGTTCGCGGGCAGCGTCCACGGCGTGGTCGTCCAGATGACGACCGCGACCTTCCGTCCCGCGAGCGCGCTCACGCGCGCCTCGAGCCCCGTGACGGGCATCTTCACGAAGATCGACGCGTCGGTCCGCTCGTGGTATTCGACCTCGGCCTCCGCGAGTGCGGTGCGGTCGGCGAAGCACCAGTGGACCGGCTTCTCACCGTAGTAGACGGCGCCGGTCGCGAAGAATCGACCGAGCTGCCGGATGATCTCCGCCTCGTACGTGCGGTCGATCGTCCTGTAGATCGCGCGGCGGGAGGGCGCGTCGGCCGCATCCTCCTTGGCGTCGGTCTTGCGGTCCCACAGGACGCCGAGCCGCCGGAACTCCGACTTCTGGACCCCGATGAACTTCTCCGCGTAGGCGCGGCAGCGCGCGCGGACCTCGAGGGCGCTCATCCCCGACTTCGACGCGCCGAGCTCCTTGTCCACCCGGTGCTCGATCGGGAGGCCGTGGCAATCCCATCCCGGGACGTACGGGGCGTCGAACCCCATCATCGACCGGGACTTCACGACGATGTCCTTCAGGATCTTGTTCAGGCCCTGGCCGAGATGGATGCTGTTGTTCGCGTACGGGGGCCCGTCGTGGAGGATGAACCGGGGGCGCCCCGCGCGCGCGCGGCGGATGAGGCCGTAGGCGTCGATCCGGTCCCACCAATCGATCAGGGTCGGCTCCCGTTTGGGGAGGTCCGCCTTCATCGGAAAATCGGTCCTCGGGAGGTGGACCGTGCTCTTAAGTTCAACGTTTTGGGACACTTGTGAGCCCTCGACCGAGCGCGTACTGTAACACACGCTCATGCGGGTCTATCTCGATCACAACGCGACATCGCCCCTGCGGGACGAGGCGAAGGAGGCGCTCCGGATCGCCGTCGAGGCGTCCTTCGGGAACCCGTCGTCGATCCACGCCGAGGGGAGGCGCGCACGTTCCGCGCTCGAGTCCGCCCGCGAGCAAGTCGCTGGGCTTGCGGGCGTTCCGCCCCGCGAGGTCGTCTTCACCAGCGGGGCGTCGGAAGCGATCGCCGCCGCGTTCCACGGGATCGTCGAGAAGACGCCGCCCTCGCGCCGGCGGATCGTCGTCTCCGCGATCGAGCATTCCGCGGTGCTCGCCGCCGCGCGAGGGTTCGATCTCGTCGAGATCGCCTGCTCGAAAGAGGGGGTCGTCCGCGCGGACGACGTCGCCGCGGCGATCGACGGCCGGGTCGCGCTCGTCGCGCTCCAGGCGGCCAACAACGAGACCGGCGTGCTCCAGCCGGTCGCGGATGTCGGGGAGGCGTGCGCGCGGGCGGGGGCGCAGCTCCTGGTGGACGCGGTCCAGGCGGCGGGCCGGATTCCGATCGAGCGCGACCGGTGGCGTGCATCGCTGCTCGCCCTCTCGGGACACAAGCTCGGCGGGCCGGCCGGGACCGGGGCTCTGATCGTGAAGGATGGCGTGAGATTGGCGCCGCTCATCGGAGGCGGGGCGCAGGAGCGCCGCCGCCGGGGAGGGACCGAGGCGGTCGCGGCCCTCGCGGCGTTCGGCGCGGCGTGCGCCGCGGCGGCGCGCGAGCTTCCGGCCGAGGGGGCGCGGATCGCGTCCCTGCGCGATCGCTTCGAGTCGGGCCTCGCGGCGGCGGCACCGGAGTTGACGGTCCACGGCGGGCGCGCGCCGCGTCTTCCGAACACGACGCTCGTGTCGTTTCCCGGGGTGAGCGGCGAGGCGCTCGTCATCGCGCTCGACCTCGCGGGGATCGCGGCGTCGACCGGGTCGGCGTGCGCGTCGGGGGCGGTCGAGCCATCGCACGTGCTCGCGGCGATGGGGCTATCCGGTGCTTCGGCGCAATCGGCCGTGCGCTTTTCCCTCGGCTGGTCGACGACCGCGGCCGACGTCGACCGGGCGCTCGACGCGGTCCCGGGGATCCTCGGGCGCGCTAGGATGGCGGCCTCATGAGCCCGTCTCTCACCGCGGTCGCCATGTCGGGAGGGGTCGACTCGTCGGTCGCGGCGAGCCTTCTCGCGTCCGCCGGCCGTCCTCTTGTCGGCTTCTCGATGAAGCTCGTCGACCGACTCGCGGGTGAGGAGGAGCGGTACGGCCGCTGCTGCTCGCCCGACGATTTCGCCGACGCGCGCCGCGTCGCGGACCGCCTCGGGTTCCCGCACTTCGTGCTCGACATGGAAGACGACTTCCGCGAGCGGGTCTTGGCACCGTTCGCCCGGGACTACGCGGCGGGGCGCACGCCGTCCCCGTGCGTCCGGTGCAACTCGCACGTGAAGTTCGACGCCCTCCTCGCACGCGCCCGCGCGGTCGGGGCGGGACGCGTCGCCACCGGGCACTACGCGGTCCTCGCGCGCGACCCGCGCTCGGGCCGCACGCTCCTGCGGGCGGCGGCCGACCGGGAGAAGGACCAGTCCTACTTCCTCTTCGACCTCTCCGAGGCTCAGCGGGCGCAGGCGGAATTCCCCCTCGGGGGATTGACCAAGGACCAGGTGCGGGCCAACGCGCGCGAGGCGGGCCTTCCGACCGCGGAGAAGCCGGAGTCGATGGACCTCTGCTTCGTCTCCGAAGGCGAGTCGTACCGGGACGTCCTCGCCCGCGCCGGAGAGATCTCGGGCGGCGGCCCCGGAGAGATCGTGGACGGAGAGGGACGCGTGCTGGCGCGCCATCCCGGGATCGAGCGGTTCACCGTCGGCCAGCGCCGGGGCCTGGGCATTTCGGGTCCGGATCCGCTCTACGTCGTGGCCCTCGATGCCCCGGCGCGGCGAGTCGTCGTGGGGGAAGAGAAGGCGCTCTACCGCGAGAAGTGCCGGGTCGAGCGCGTGCGATGGATTCCGTTCGACCGGCCGATGGGCCCGGTTGCCGCCTCGGTCCGGATCCGCTCCGGCCACGCGGGGGCGCCGGCGACGATCGACGACCACGGCGACGGCACCGCGTCGATCCGGTTCGCGGAAGCCCAGCGCGCCATCGCGCCCGGGCAGGCCGCGGTCTTCTACGACGGCGACCTCGTGCTCGGCGGGGGATGGATCGCGGGATGACCGCGCGGAGCGGGGGCCGGCGGGCCGTCGTGATCGCCGTCGGACTCGCCCTGGCCGTGGCCGCGGCGTTCGGCCAGACCGCGTCGTTCCGGTTCATCGACCTGGACGACCGGTACTACGTCGCCGACAATCCGAATCTGCAGGCGCCGGTGGACGGCGGAACACTCGCCTGGGCCTTCACGACGTTCCGCGGGGGAAACTGGCATCCGCTGACCTGGCTGTCGCTGATGGCCGATCAGGCGTGGGGCGGGGGACGGCCGGCGGCGTTCCACGTCACGAACGTCCTCCTTCATCTCGCCTCGACGCTTCTTCTCTTCCGGCTGCTCTCGGTCCTTACGGGAGAGATCGGCGCCAGCGGGTTCGTAGCACTGCTCTTCGGGATCCACCCGCTCCACGTCGAGTCGGTGGCCTGGGTCGTCGAGCGCAAGGACACGCTGTCGACCGCGTTCGGGCTCGCGGCGCTGCTCGCCTGGGTCCGCTGGGTCGGGGCGCCGTCGCGCGGGCGTTACGCGGCGGCGCTCGTCCTCTTCGCGGCGAGCCTGATGTCGAAGCCGATGTTCGTCACGCTGCCGCTCCTTCTGATCGCGATGGATGCCTGGCCGCTCGCGCGCTTCGAGCCGAAGGCGAGCGTCGTCGAGAAGGTGCCGCTGTTCGTCCTGTCAGCCGCCGGAGCCCTCACGGCCATCGCCGCGCAGCACGCGGAAGGCGGCGTCGCCAGCTTCGCTAGGTTCTCGCCGGGCGTGCGCCTCGCAAACGCCGTCGTGTCCGCCGCCGCGTACCTCGGGAAGACCGTGTGGCCGGCGAGGCTGGCGATCCCGTATCCCCTCGACCCGGCCTCGCTGACGGCGGTGAAGGTCGGCGCGGCGCTCGCGCTCCTCCTCGCGATCGCGGGCATCGCCTGGAGGACGCGCGCCTCGCATCCCTGGATCGCCTTCGGTGCAACGTGGTACGCGATCGCCCTGCTGCCGGTCGCCGGCTTGGTGCAGGTGGGGTCCCAGGCGATGGCGGACCGCTACACGTACGTCCCTTTGATCGGACCGTTCGTGGCCGGGACCTGGGAGGCGATGTTCTGGCTGCGGCAGCGACCGGCGGTGTGGGCTCCGGTGTGCGCCGCGTTGGTCGCGGTGCCGCTGATGATCGTGACGTTCCACCAGACCGCGCTCTGGCGGGACAGCGAGACGCTGTTCACCCACGTCGTGGCGGTGACCGAGAAC
>Ga0318567_10001153_pt1 | contig 10687 bp, 8 predicted proteins | sample GRESIP088b5f20_FD_203691 | JGI IMG/M metagenome (GOLD analysis project Ga0318567, IMG submission 203691) | Tropical soil microbial communities from Luquillo Experimental Forest, Puerto Rico - GRE.SIPMG.088b5f20 | ecosystem: Environmental > Terrestrial > Soil > Tropical forest > Bulk soil...
GATGCGGGTGCCTCAACGATGCAGGTGCCTCAACGATGCGGGTGCCTCAACGATGCGGGTGCCTCAACGATGCGGTGTCTCAGTGGTTCAGGTGGGCCGTGTCGTTGAACGAGCGGAGCACGGAGGGGCCGTCGGCGTACCAGTCGATCTCGCACAGGGCCGCGACGTCCAGGTGCATCCGGTAGAGCGCGGCCGACGGGGCGAGCAGGGCCGCGGCGACCAGCATCTTGATCGGGGTCACGTGGCTGACGATGAGGACGGTCTGGCCTTCCCGGCCGGCTAGCACGCGGTGCAGGGCGGCGGTGACCCGCTCGCTGACCGCGGCGAAGCTCTCGCCGCCGGGCGGCGCCACGTCGGGGTCGGCCAGCCACCTGGTCACCTCCGACGGCCAGCGCTCCCTCACCTCGGCGAAGGTCAGGCCCTCCCACGCGCCGAAGTCGGTTTCCCTGAAGCCGTCATCGGCGAGCACCGGGACGCCGGTGGCCGCGGCGACCTCCTCGGCCGTCCGCACGGCCCGCTGCAGCGGCGACGTCACGATCGCGGCGATGCCGGCCGGCGCGAGCCGTTTGGCGGCGGCGACGGCCTGCCGGACCCCGGTGTCGGTCAGCGGCGCGTCGGTCCGGCCGGCGTACCGCTTCTGCACGGACATCGGCGTCTGCCCGTGCCTGAGCAGCAGGGTGACCGTGGGCTCGCCCCGGGCGGAGATCCAGTTGGCCCTGGTGCTCACCTAGAGGCCAGACTCCGGGGTACGGACCAGAATCCGCCTGCACTCCTCGCACCGGACCACATCGTCGGGCGCCGACGCCCGGATGGCGTTGAGGTCCGCCGCGTTGAGGCTCAGGTGGCATCCCTCGCACCGGCCGGCCCGCAGCATGGCCGCGCCGACGCCCTTGGTCTTGCGGATCTGGTCGTAGAGCGCGAGCAGGTCGGCGGGAACCTCGGCGGCCAAGCTGGCGCGCTGGTCGGATGCCCTGGCCGCCTGCTCGTCGATCTCCTTGAAGGCCGCATCCCGCCGCGCCGCCACCTCGGCCGTCTCGCCGCCGAGGCTGTCCCGTTCGGTGGTCAGCTCGTCCCGCTGGCTTTCGAGCGTCTCCCGGCGCTCCATCAGCTCGAGCACGACCTCCTCCAGGTCACCCTGCCTGCGGTGCAGGTTCTCGATCTCCGACTGCAGGCTCGCGAGCTCGCGCGCGGCGGAAACCTGCCCGGCGTCCAGCCGGGCCCGGTCCTTCTCGATCCTGGTCCGGACCTGGTCCACGTCGCGCTCCGCCCGGCTCTGCTCCCGGCTCAGGTCGCCGAGTTCGGTTTCGGTCGCGACCAGGGCGTCCCTGAGCTCGCCGGCCCTGACCTCCAGGCGATCGAGCTCGGTGACTTCGGGTAGGCCGCGCCTGCGGTGGTCGAGGCGGCCAAGCTCGGCGTCCAGGTCGGCCAGTTCGAGCAGGCGGAGCTGGATCTGCGGTGATGCCTTCACGGGTCCCAACGTTAGTCCCCCCGGAGGACTGTGTCGCGTGGTAGACCTGGCGCCATGGAGATCCCTCACGTTAGCCGGCCCTATATGCCGGGATACGGCATCGCCGGACCGAGCGAAGGCAGCGGACTCCTGCACTGGTCGTGGGCGGCGGAGCGGCTGACCGCCGCGCGGAACTACTGGGTTGCGACGGTCTGGCCCGACGGGCAGCCGCACGTGATGCCGGTCTGGGGGATGTGGGACGACAGCAAGCTGTGGTTCACCAGCAGCACCGGCTCGCGGAAGGTCCGCAACCTGACCGCCGACCCCCGGTGCTGCGTCACCACCGAGGACGCCTCGGATCCGGTGATCATCGAAGGCACCGCGCACATATCCACCGAGCTGCCGGTGCTTCGCCGGGCGGTCGACCTGATGAACGCCAAGTACCGGACGGACTACCGGGTCGACTTCCTCGATCCGGCCAAGAACGCCACCATCGGGGTGCGGCCGCGGCGGGTGTTCAGCATGCGGGCCGGCGACTTCGCCGGATCCCCCACACGCTGGACCTTCGAGGAGTAGCGGTAATAAGAGCGCAACCTTCGCCGGGCTAACGAAACGCCGGTGGGCGGGTAGCGTGGAAGGGCGCCAACCCGCGAAATTCCGCCATGACATCAGCGTCCGCCCTCACCGACGACCAGCCCCGGGCTCCGCACGCCCTCGCCGGGGCCGTGGCAGGCGTGCTCGCGGGGGCGGTCGCCGTCGGCGCGGCACAGCTCGCCGCCGGTCTCACCGTCCCGCAGAGCTCACCGGTGCTCGCGGTCGGCCAGGCCGCCATCGACCTCACGCCGGCGCCGGTCAAGGACTTCGCCATCTCCTCGTTCGGCACGGCGGACAAGACCGTGCTGCTCGGCGGCATCCTGGTGGTGCTCGCCCTGTACGCGGCGCTGATCGGGATCCTGGCGGTGCGCCGGCTCGCGTTCGGCATGTGGGGGCTCGCGCTGTTCGCCTTCATCGGCCTGGTTGCCGCCCTGAGCAGGCCCGGCTCCACGGCGGAGTACATCGTGCCCACCCTGGCCGGCGCGGCGGCCGGGGCGTTCGCGCTGGCCAGGCTGGCCGCCGCGGCGAGACGGCTGAGCGCGGTCCCGGGCCGGCCGCGCGGCAGCGCCGGCCGGAGTGGTTCGGTGGCACCGGGCCCGGCCAGGCCCGCGCCGGAGACCCTGGCCGCGCCGGACCTGCCGGCTCCCCCGGCGGCCCCCGGTCCTCCTACCGCGGCGGAGGCCCGTTCCGAGGCGGCCGGGCCCGCGGAGCCCAACGATCCGGGAGAAACCCCCGCGGCCGCCACGGGCTACTCCTTTACCTTCCTTCCCAATCCGGACGATCCGGGCCCGCGCGGCGGCGTTTCCTGGTCAGCAGCGGGATAGCCGCGGTCGCGGCGGTCGCCGGGACCGTGGCCGGGCGCGAGCTGGCCACCCGGCGCGACGTCAGCCTGGCGCGGGCCAAGCTGCGGTTCCCCCGGCCGGCGGTGGCCGCACCGCCGCTTCCGGCAGGCAGCGACCTGCACATTCCCGGCCTCAGCTCGTTCATCACCCCGAACGACAGCTTCTACCGGGTCGATACCGCCCTGCTGCTGCCCCAGGTGGACCCGGCGACCTGGCAGCTGCGGATCCACGGGATGGTGCAGCGGGAAGTCACCATCACCTTCGCCGAGTTGCTCAGGCGCCCGCTGATCGAGGGCTACGTGACGCTCACCTGCGTGTCCAACCCGGTGGGCGGCCCCTACGCGGGCAACGCGAAGTGGCTCGGCGCCAGCCTGGCCGCCCTGATCACGCAGGCCCGTCCGCGGGCGGGTGCCAGCCAGCTGCTGTGCACCTCGGCCGACGGGTTCACCTCGGGCACTCCACTGCAGGTCGTGCTGGACGGGCGGGACGCACTGCTCGCCGTCGCGATGAACGGCACGGCGCTGCCGGTCGAGCACGGCTTCCCGGCCCGGATGGTGATCCCCGGCCTGTACGGCTACGTGTCGGCGACCAAGTGGGTCACCGACATCGAGGTCACCACGTTCGCGGCCGCCTCGGCCTACTGGGCCGAGCGCGGCTGGTCGCAGCAGGCGCCGATCAAGACGGAATCCCGGATCGACGTGCCCGCGAGCGGCGCGACGCTCCGCCCGGGGCCGACGCCGGTGGCCGGGGTGGCGTGGGCGCAGCACAAGGGCATCGCCGCGGTGGAGGTCCGGGTCGACCGCGGCCCGTGGCACGAGGCGCGGCTGGCCGCGGTCCCTGACATCGATACCTGGCGGCAGTGGGTCTGGGAGTGGCCGGCCACCCCGGGCAGTCACCTGCTCGAGGCGCGCGCCACCGACAAGACCGGCTACACCCAGACCACGGTGCAGGCCCAGCCGCCGCCGAACGGCGCCTCCGGCTACCCCTCCGCCACCGTGACCGTCCAAGGCTCCTGACGCCGCCGGGGCGTGGTGCCAGGCCCGTTCGGGATAATCCTCACTACGGTTGGGCGGAGTAGACGGAGGCGCGATGAACACTGATGCTGAGTTCGCCCGGCTCGCCAGGGAGTACCTGGACGACCGGGCCGAGCGCCACCCGGATGCCGCGACCGGCCTGGGCGATCACCGGTTCGACGCCCGCCTGCCCGACCCGTCGGCGCAGGCCGTGGCGGGTGAACGGCGCGCGCTTGACGGCTGGGCCGGCCGACTCGCCGCGATCGATCGCGGCGCCCTGTCGGCCGAGCACCGGGTGGACGCCGCCATGATGGCGGACGGCGTGGCCCGGCGGGTGTTCGAGATCGACGAGCTGCGCGAGCACACCTGGAACCCGCTGCTCGCCAACCCGGGCAAGGCCATCTACCAGCTGCTGGCCAGGGACTTCGCTCCGCTGCCCGAGCGGCTGGACTCGGTGGCCGGGAGGCTGGCGGGGGTTCCCGCGGCACTGGCCGAGGCCCGGCGGCAGCTCGGGCAGATGCCCCGGGTGCACCTGGAGACCGCGATCGGGCAGTTCGACGGCACGATCGCGCTGGTCAGCAACCAGATAGACACCGCGCTCGAGGACGCGCCGGAGTGCGCCGCCCAGCTCGCGCAGGTCCGCCCGGCCGCGCTCGAGGCGCTGACCAGGCACCGGGCCTGGCTGTCCGCGCGGCTCGCCGAGGCGGACGGCTTCGCCGACCCGAGGATCGGCCCGGAACGGTTCGCCCGCAAGCTGTCGCTCACGCTGAGCGCGGCGGCCGACGCGGATGCCATCCTGGCCCGGGCCGAAGCCGACCTGGACCGGGTGAGCGAGCAGATCGCGGAGCTGGCCGCGAGGATCACCGGCGCGGCCGGGCCCGGTGCCGTCCGGCAGGTGCTCGACCGGCTGGCCGGGGACGTGCCTGACGACACGACGATCCTGGAGTTCTGCCGGGACGCCCTGGCCGCGCAGACCGCCTTCGTGACCGACCACCGCCTGCTCACGGTCTACGACGACCCGATCGAGCTGATCCCGATGCCGGACATCGACCGCGGGGTCGCGGTGGCCTACTGCGACTCCCCCGGCCCGCTCGAGTCGGCACCGCTGGCGACGTTCATCGCGGTGTCACCCGCGCCAGCCGACTGGACGCCGGAACGGGTCGCCTCGTTCTACCGCGAGTACAACCGGCACATGGTGCACAACCTGATGGTGCACGAGGCTATGCCCGGCCACTACCTGCAGCTCCAGCACTCGCGCCGGTTCAAGGGCTCGGACACCGCGATCCGGGCGGCGCTGCGGTCCGGCTCGTTCACCGAGGGCTGGGCGGTCTACACCGAACGGATCATGGCGGAGCAGGAGTACCCGGGCGAGGGCGACCCGCGGGCGGTGCGGATGCAGCAGCTCAAGATGCAGCTGCGCACGATCATCAACGCGATCCTGGACGCCAGGATCCACGCGCACGGCATGACCGCAGCCGAGGCCATGGCGCTGATGACCGGCCGCGGCTTCCAGGAGGAGGGCGAGGCGGCGGGCAAGTGGCGCCGGGCCCAGCTCACTTCGGCCCAGCTGTCCACGTACTACGTCGGGTACAGCGAGATCTCCGACCTGGCCGCCGACCTCAGGGCGGCCGACCCCCGGCTGACCGACCAGCAGGTGCACGACCGCATGCTGGCCCACGGGTCGCCGCCGGTCCGGCTGCTGCGGACCCTGATCGCGGCGTGAGCGCCGAGCCCGGGCGCGTAAATCGGTCATTCCGCCGACGCGGTCGGGCCGCCCGACAGTCCAGACTGTGTCAGCTGGGCCGCTCCGGAGGGAACCTCCTTCTGTGGCGATCCGCGGTCGGTGCTGAGAGCGGTCCAGCCTTTCCGCCAGAACAGCATCCGTTCGGCCAGGGACCAGGCCAGCGAGGTGAGCAGGTAGATCCCGGCCGCCAGCGGCGCGAACGCGGCGATGACCACGGTCAGGTACGGCAGCACCCTGACCAGCAGCCCGGGACTGCCCGCGCCCGCCGAGGCGGGCTGGGCGCCGGTGGCCCGGGCCGTCATCAGCCTGCCGAACCGGGCGGACAGCCAGCACAGGCCCGCCAGCAGCGCGAACAGGCCGAGGAAGACCGCGCCCTGCGCGCTGGCCAGGTCCAGGGGTCCGGCACCGCTCAGCCAGTGCGCGCCGAGCGGCACGCCGAACAGGTCGCGGGTGAGCAGCGTGTTGGCCGTCCCGCCCACCGTCGGCGACCGGAACAGCAGGTACATGACCGACAGGAACGGCCACTGCAGCAGCAGCGGGGCGAAGCCGGCCAACATGCCGGTGCCCTCGCGCTTGTACAGCGCGGCCATCTCGCGCTGCAGCCGCTCCGGCTGCTTGCCGTACCGCTGGCGCAGCGCCGCCAGTTGCGGAGCCAGCCGGGCCTGGACGGCCTGCCCGCGCAGGGCGCGCAGGCTGAGCGGCATGAGCAGGAGCCGGACCGCCATCGTGAAGACGACGATCGCGGCGACGGCGGCCAGGCCGCCGAGAACGGGCGTGAGGATACCGGTCAGACCGGAGACAAGGTGGTACGCGGCGTCCACCGGGACGCCAAGGAAATTCGACATGAGGGAACGGCCTTCCAGCTAGGACGGGATGAGGGCTGGAGGCGGCCGCGAGGTCCGCGGGTCAGCGAGGCTCTGCTGCCAGCGCTGTCAGCAGGGAAGGGCGGCCGCCGGGGCCGCCGATGGCGCTCTGGGCCTGGGCCGGCCCGCGGCGTCGGGATCGCGCTGGCGCAGGAACGCCGCGCGCCAGGACTTCTCCCGCAGCGCCGAGGCGCGGCGGATCATCGGGAGCGCGGCGGTCGTCCGGGAGAGGCTGGCCACCGACGTGAGCAGGGCCAGCACCGCCGCGGCGAACACCGCCCCGGCCAGAACGGCTGCGCCCCCGAAAGCGAGCGCGGTCAGGCCGGAAGGGCTGACCGCGAGCTGGGCGAGGTCACGCAGCAGCCCGGCCAGCAGGCTGCCGAGCACCGTCATCGCCCTGCCATCCTTCCTTGGCCCGTCCCTTCGAGGGGAGCCTGCTCTCAGGGTACGCCGTCAGGCGAGCTCCGCGACTGCGGCCAGCAGGCGGTCGACGTCGGCCTGGTCGTTGTAGTGCACCAGGCCGGCCCGGACGGCACCGCCCGCGTCGCGCAGCCCGAGCGCGCCGACCAGCTCCCAGGCGTAGTTGTCGCCGTCCCAGACGTTGACCTGCCGCGCGGTCAGGTGCTCGGCGACCTGCCGGGGCGTCTGGCCGGCCACGGTGAAGAACGCGGTCGGCGCCCGCGAAGCGGCCCGGCCGTACGACGTCACGTGGTCCATCGCGTCCAGGCCGTCGAGCAGCCGGGCGAACAGCCGCGTCTCGTATTCCTCCACGGCGGCCATCGAGGCCAGCACCCGCTGCCGCCTGCCGCCTGCAGCGGTGCCTGCGCCGGGGCCGAGCGAGGCGAGGTGCTCCACGGCGGCGACCACCCCGGCCAGGTCGGCGAAGGCGGCGGTGCCGCGCTCGAATCGGCCGGGCACGCCCGCCGGGGCGGGCGCGAGCTTGTCCGGATGCAGGCTGTCGAGCAGGGCCGGATCGGCGACCACGGTGCCGATGTGCGGGCCGGACCACTTGTAGGCGCTGGTGGCGTAGAAGTCGGCGCCGAACGCCGCGACGTCCACCGGAATGTGCGGGGTGGCGTGCACGCCGTCGACGTAGACCAGCGCGCCGACCGTATGCGCGGCCGCGGCGATGGCCGCCAGGTCCGGCCGGGTGCCGACCACGTTGCTGGCCGCGGTCACCGCGACCAGCCGAGTGCGCTCGGACAGCAGCTCGCCGTACTGCGCGGTCGGCAGCTCGGTGGTCGCGAGGTCGACCTCGGCCCACCGCACCGTGGCACCGCGCCGGGCGGCAGCTTGCACCCAGGGCCTGATGTTCGCGTCGTGGTCGAGCCGGGACACGACGACCTCGTCGCCCGGCTCCCAGCGCCGGGACAGCGCCTCGGCCAGCCGGTAGGTGAGCGTGGTCATGTTCGGGCCGAGCACGACCCCGTCCGGGCTGGCGCCGGTCAGGTCGGCCAGGGCCTGGCGGCATTCGGCCACGATGGCGCCGGAGCGGCCGCTGGCCGGAAAGGTTCCGCCGACGTTGCCCATCCCGGCCCGGTAAGCGTGGGCGATCGCCTCGATGACCGCCGCGGGGACCTGGGTGCCCGCGGCACCGTCCAGGTAGGCGAATCCGTCGCTCAGTGCCGGGTAGGCCGCCCGGACGCGGTTCACATCGAACGTCATGAATCCAAGACTGTACTCCGGCGAGCAGCTCTAACACCTGGACCCAGCCCCGATCCCGGCCTGACGCGGCCAGCAGGTCGTGCCAGGGATCGTCACCGTCCCACCCGGTGGGCTCCGGCCACAGCTGCGGCGTGCCGCCGCGCCACGCGGCCAGCACGAGCTCGGGGTCGGCCGGGCGGTAGTCCTTGCCCAGCGACCTGGCCAGGTCCCAGGCGTGCAGGTGCCATTCGGCGCAGGCCGCGCCCGCCATCGCGCCCACCGTGACGTCGGTCCCCCGGTACCAGTGGTGGGTCAGGTCCCAGGACGGCGACAGCCGCCGCCCGTAGGACCGCGCCGACTCGGCGAACGCCATGATGTTCTCGCGGCCCGGCACGTTAGGCAGCGCGGCGAGCTCGGCGGCGTTCTGCCTGGCCAGCGTGCGGGCGAGCGAGTCGGGAGGCGAGTCCGCAGCCATCAGCCGCGCGAGCCTGCTGGCCGGGGCGTCGTCGAGGTACTCGTGATAGTCGTCGGCGACGCAGCGCAGGTGCCCGGCGAGATCGGCGGCCCGCCATTCGGCGCATGGCGTCGGCGCGAGCCAGGTCGCGTCGGTGAAATGAGCGGCCAGCTCGCAGATCACCGTGACCCCGTCGCGGTAGGCGGCCAGGATCTCTTGAGCCCCCGCGCGGTATACCAGGCTCATCTACGCCTGGGGCGGCTGGTACTGCTGCTGCTGCTGCGCTGCACGGTTCCTCCCTGCCAGCCTTCCGGCAACCGGTTCGTGAATCTTCCGGGCAGCCAGCGTGTCAGAGTTGCGCGCCGCAAACAAGCCGTACGCCGTGAGAAAGAAAATGAGGTGACAACGTTCCAGCCGCGCGGTTAACGTCGCGATAATGCCCTCTGTTACCCCTTCGCTGGTCACGCATGCCTCCGCCAGGGTACGGCCAGTCGGGGCGCTGTGGCGGCTACGCGGCTACCTGAAGCCGTACCGCCTGCAGATGATCGTGATGTTCGCCGCCGCGCTTGGCGCGGTCGCCGCCGAGATTGCCATCCCGCTCCTGACCAAAGCAGTGATCGACGGCGCCATCGCGCACGGCGACAAGAGCCTGCTGATCCCGCTGGCGCTGGCGGCGGTCGCCCTCGGTGCGTCCGTGGGGCTGCTGAACATGATCCGCCGCTGGATCCAGTCCGGCGCGGTCGCGGACATCGAGAAGTCGATCAGGGACGACCTGTACGCCCACCTGCAGCGGCTGCAAGCGTCCTTTCACGACAACTGGCAGTCGGGTCAGCTCCTGTCGCGGGCGACGACCGACCTGTCGTCGATCCGCAGGTTCGCGGGCTTCGGCCTGATCTTCCTGGTCACCAACATCATGACGTTCGTCGCGGTGGTGGCCCTGCTGATCCACCTCAACTGGTGGCTCGGCCTGATCACCGGCGTGGTGTTCGCGCCGGTGCTGCCAGTCTGCTTCCGGTTCGAGAAGCGCTACCGGGTGCTGTCCCGCCGGGTCCAGGACCAGCAGGGCGACCTGGCCACGCTGATCGAGGAGGCGGCCACCGGAGTGCGGGTGCTGAAGGCGCTCGGCCGGGGGCGGCAGGCCTCGGCCAGGCACGACGCCCAGGCCGCGGAGGTCTGCCAGACCCAGGTCGAGAAGGCGGGCCTGCTCGGCTCGTTCTGGGCGCTGCTGGACCTGATCCCGAACGCCGTTATCGGCCTGATCATCGTGCTCGGCGCGATCGCGGTCAGCACTCACTCGCTGACCCTCGGCGGCCTGGTGGCCTTCATCACGCTCGCGCTGGAGCTCGTCTGGCCGGTCGAGGCCATGGGCTACATCATCGCGTCCGGCCAGGAGGCGGCGACCGCGGCGCAGCGCGTGCTGGAGATCTTCGACACCGAGCCGCAGATCACCGACAAGGACCCGGGACAGGATGCTCCCGAACGGGCCGGGCTTCTCGCCCTGGCGCCGGCCCGGGGGCCGCGCCCGGCGATACCCGGGCCGCGGGAGCCCGCGTCCGCGCCGGGCACCCGGGGTCACCTGGTGTTCGACCACGTCGCCTTCTGCTACCCGGGGGCGGCCGAGCCGGTGCTCCGCGACGTCGTGCTCGACCTGCCGCCCGGCCAGACGCTGGTGCTTACCGGGGCGACCGGCTCGGGCAAGTCGACCCTGCTGCAGCTCGTGCCGCGGCTGGCCGACGTGACCTCGGGAGCAGTGCGGCTGGACGGCACGGACGTCCGCGACGTCCCGCTCGAGCGGCTGCGCAAGGCGGTCAGCTGCGCCTTCGAGGACGCGACCCTGTTTTCCGCGAGCGTCAGGGAGAACGTGACGTTCGGCGCGCCGGACGCGGACGAGGACGCGGTGGAGGCCGCGCTGACGGCGGCGCAGGCCCGGTTCGCCTACGACCTGCCGTGGGGCCTGGACACCAGGATCGGCGAGCAGGGCATGGCCCTGTCCGGCGGCCAGCGGCAGCGGATCGCGCTGGCCCGGGCCATCCTGGCCGGGCCGGACGTGCTGATCCTGGACGACCCGCTGTCCGCGCTCGACGTG
>Ga0318567_10001155_pt1 | contig 10682 bp, 4 predicted proteins | sample GRESIP088b5f20_FD_203691 | JGI IMG/M metagenome (GOLD analysis project Ga0318567, IMG submission 203691) | Tropical soil microbial communities from Luquillo Experimental Forest, Puerto Rico - GRE.SIPMG.088b5f20 | ecosystem: Environmental > Terrestrial > Soil > Tropical forest > Bulk soil...
TCCTCAAGGACACCGGCGCGAACAAGATCAACACCATCAAGGCTGTGCGCGAAGTCACTTCGCTCGGCCTGAAGGAAGCCAAGGACCTGGTTGACGGCGCTCCCAAGCCCCTCAAGGAGAACGCGACCAAGGACGAGGCCGAGGCCATCAAGAAGAAGTTCGAAGGCGTGGCCACCATCGAAATCAAGTAGTCCCTGGAAAACCGCGGGGCAAATGGCCCTGCACTTGCAAGCCCGGGCGAGACGCGCTACGATAAAAGGTGCGCGTCTTTCCGTCTGTTTCGTGGTCCATCACGGAGAAGGCGGGTCCGGGCTGCGCGTTCGTTTTCTTTGAAGTGAGCTTTCAGGAAGACTCAGTTGGCCGGAGCCACAGCCAAGCACTCCGGCGGCGGGCATCGCACGAGATTAAAGTGCCTTAGAGTCAATGGGTTAGGCGGAATCCGTTGACGTGGCGTTGACCAGGCGGGCGCGAGCGGCAGAAACGACCTTTGGGATCGGCGAGAGCAGTTTCAACAAATTCGGAAGGGGCACTGGCACCGAAGCCACGCTCGTGAGGCATTGCGTCCTTGCGAGCTTTTCGTGTCTCTTTTAAGCGGCGGAGGGCCTTTCGGTCCGCATGACGCCTTAACGCACAGAATCCCCGTGTCAGCTATTCGGGCCTCTGGCGTTTCCTGCTCTCAACATTGCGCAGTCTAGCGCACCCTGCGATTGGTCGGCAACGCCCCCAGGTCAAAATCTTGTTGCGGGATCGTGAACCCCTGCTTGGCATGAACTGAACGGATTTCTGCTTCCTTTGCAACGAAGGAGCGCGGGATTCGCTTTTGGGCTGGCTCTTGGCGGTGTGCCGGTCCGATTCTTTGATTTACTTACCGTACTCTGCCGGCGTTCCCGAGACTCGAGCGCCGGCCCGATGTTCGCCTTGACAGCCGGGCGAACGCCGGACTCACGAGCCTCAGGAGTGATGCATGCCTAACGAGAAGCGCGCGATTCGGAGCCGGCTTGATTTCTCAAAGATTCCAACAGCAACGCAGATTCCCAACCTGATTGAAGTTCAGCGCCGTTCGTACGAGCGTTTTCTGCAGATGGACAAGCTGCCCAACGAGCGCGATGACTCGGGCCTCCAGTCCGTCTTCGTTTCGGTTTTCCCGATAACCGATTTCCGCGGCATTTCGCAGCTGGATTTCGTCGATTTCTCCATCGGCAACTGGGAATGCAAGTGCGGCCACCTCAAGGGCCTCCATCACCTGCGGACGGCCTGCGCCAATTGCGGTTCGATGGTCATCACTGATCCGTTCCTGCCCGGCGAGGTGCTCTGCTCCAAATGCGGCCACTACAACAAAAACACCCCCGACTTCTGCAACAAGTGCGGCGACCCTGTGAGCCTGCAGCTCAAGTACGACCAGCAGGAGTGCGAAGAGCGCGGCATGACCTTCTCGGCCCCGCTCAAGGTCACGGTGCGTTTGACGATCTACGACAAGGACCCCGAGACCGGCAACAAGACCATCCGCGACATCAAAGAGCAGGAAGTCTTCTTCGGCGACATTCCGCTCATGACGCCCAACGGCACGTTCATCGTGAACGGTACCGAGCGTGTCATCGTCTCGCAGCTGCACCGTTCGCCGGGCGTCTTCTTCGAGACCGCCAACAACCGCACCTACTTCCTCGGCAAGATCATCCCCTACCGCGGCTCGTGGGTGGAGTTCGAATACGACCAGAAGAACACCCTCTACGTCCGCATCGACCGCAAGCGCAAGTTCCTGGGCACCATCTTCCTGCGCGCGCTCGGCCTGCGTTCCGACGAGGAGATCCTCAAGACCTTCTACACGGTCGACAAGGTCTCTATCCAGGACGGCAAACTCTTCTGGACGATCCCGCAGGATCCCAAGACGCCGACGCACCTCATCGGCGCCAAGCCCGCGCACGCCGTTCTGCACAACGGCGAAGAAATCGCCCATTCGGGCCGCAAGGTCACCGCGCACACCATGAAGGCGATTCGCGCCGCCGGCGTCGATCGCATCGAAGTGGAATCCGCCGAGCTTGATGGCGCGCTCACCGCTGCCGACGTGGTCGATCTCGCCACCGGCGAGGTTGTGGTCGAGGCCAACGTCGAGCTCACCGCCGACCGCCTGCACAAGGTGCTTTCGTCAGGCGCGCAGCACTTTGAAGTCTTCTTCCCCGAGCGCGACGACGTAGGCAACATCATCACCAACACGCTCAAGCGCGACTCCATCCGCAAGCCGGAAGAAGCGCTCATCGAAATCTACCGCAAGCTGCGCCCGGGCGATCCGCCGACGCTCGACACGGCCACCGCGCTGTTTGAAGGCATGTTCTTCGACGCCCGCAAGTACGACTTCTCGCGCGTCGGCCGTTTGAAGTTCAACATCAAGCTTTACGAGAACCAGGACGCCACGCCGCTCGATCACCGCACGTTGACGCCCGACGATTTCTACGCAACCATCCGCTACCTGCTCAAGCTGCGCAAGAACATCGGCATCGTCGATGACATCGACCATCTCGGCAACCGCCGCGTCAGGGCGGTCGGCGAGCTCATGGAGAACCAGTTCCGCATCGGCCTGGTCCGCATGGAGCGCGCCATCAAGGAAAAGATGAGCGTCTATCAGGAGCTCTCGACGGCCATGCCGCACGACCTGATCAACGCCAAGCCCGTGATGGCGGCCATCCGCGAGTTCTTCGGCTCCTCGCAGTTGTCGCAGTTCATGGACCAGACCAACCCGCTCTCGGAAATCACCCACAAGCGCCGCCTGTCGGCCCTTGGGCCGGGCGGACTCTCTCGCGAAAGGGCGGGCTTCGAAGTCCGCGACGTGCACCCCACTCACTACGGCCGCATCTGCCCCATCGAGACGCCGGAAGGTCCGAACATCGGCCTCATCAGCTCGCTGTCGTGCTTTGCGCGCATCAACGAGTACGGCTTCATCGAGTCGCCTTACCGCAAGGTGAAGGACTCGCGCATTCTCGACTACGTGGAGATCTCCAACGCCGGCGAAAGCGGCCTGCGCGTCGGCGACCACATCGAGAAGCAGGAGATGCTCAAGCTCAACGAGCAGCTCAAGAAGGCTGGCAAGCGCCCCATCGACTGGATTCCGTTCAGCTTCTACCTGTCGGCCTGGGAAGAGGACAAGCACACCATCGCGCAGGCCAACATCGAGTTCAACGACCAGGGCCAGATCACGGAAGATCTCGTGAACGCCCGCCGTCAGGGCAACTTCGTGCTGGTCAACCGCACCGAGGTCGACTACATCGACGTCTCGCCGAAGCAGCTTGTTTCGGTGGCCGCCTCGCTGGTGCCGTTCCTCGAGCACGACGACGCCAACCGCGCTCTCATGGGCGCCAACATGCAGCGCCAGTCCGTGCCTCTCCTGGTCGCCGAGGCCCCGCTCGTGGGCACCGGCATGGAAGGCGTCACCGCCCGCGACTCCGGCGCGGTGGTGCTGGCCAAGCGCAACGGCATCGTGGACTCGGTCGACTCCGAGCGCATCATTGTGCGCGTCGAGGGCGAACACCACCCCACGCAGTTGTCGCGTGAAGTTGGTTCCGACATCTACACGCTCATCAAGTTCAAGCGCTCCAACCAGAACACCTGCATCAACCAGAAGCCTGTTGTCCGCGAAGGCGATCGCGTCATCAAGGGGCAGGTCATCGCCGACGGTCCCTGCACCGAGCAGGGCGAACTGGCGCTGGGACGCAACGTGCTCGTGGCCTTCATGCCGTGGCGCGGATACAACTTCGAAGACGCCATCCTGATCAGCGAAAAGCTGGTTAAGGATGACTACTACACCTCGGTGCACATTGAGGAGTTCGAAATCGAAGCCCGCGACACCAAGCTGGGCCCCGAGGAAATCACCCGCGACATCCCCAACGTCAGCGAGCACGCTCTGCGCGATCTGGACGAGAGCGGCGTCATCCGCATCGGCGCCCAGATCAAGCACGGCGACATCCTCGTGGGCAAGGTTACGCCCAAGGGTGAAACCCAGCTCACTCCGGAAGAGAAGTTGCTCCGCGCCATCTTCGGCGAAAAGGCCGGCGATGTCCGCGACGCCTCGCTCACCTGCCCTCCGGGCATCGAGGGCACAGTGGTGGACGTCCGCATCTTCTCCCGCAAGGGCCAGGAGAAGGACGAGCGCGCCAAGCTGATCGAAGCCGAGTACGTCGCCAAGCTCGAGAAGAACCTCGGCGACGAAATCCGCATTTTGACCGACGAGCGCCTGAAGCGTCTTGAGGGCATTCTCGGCGGCAAGGAAGTGCTGGCCGACCTGCACGACGAGCGCACCAATAAGCGCCTTTTGACCAAGGGCGTGCTGCTCGATCGCGAGACCATCGAACGCATCTCCACCAAGAACCTCAAACGCATCCGCTACGCCGACAAGGACCCCCGCGTCAACGAGCAGATCGATGAGATCGAGGAGATGACCTCGCGCCAGATCGAAGTGCTCCGCAAGATCACCAACGAGAAGATTGGCAAGCTGCAGAAGGGCGACGAACTGCCTCCGGGCGTAATCAAGCTCGTCAAGGTCTACGTCGCCATGAAGCGCAAGCTGTCGGTCGGCGACAAGATGGCCGGACGCCACGGCAACAAGGGCGTCATCGCGCGCATCCTGCCCGAAGAAGACATGCCCTACCTGCCCGATGGCACGCCGGTCGAGATCGTTCTCAACCCGCTCGGCGTTCCTTCGCGTATGAATGTCGGACAGATTCTGGAAACCCACCTCGGCTGGGCCGCCGCGGAACTCGGCAAGAAGATCGCCGCGGTCGTGCAGCAGAACAGCGACGTCAACTATGTCCGCGAAGCCATGCGGAAGGAGTTTGCCGGAACCGCCTGCCTCCGCCAGTTGGAAGAGCTCGATGACGAGCGCATCATCCGAGTGGCGCGCGGCATGAAGCGCGGCATCTGGTTCGGCACCAACGTGTTCGACGGCGCGCAGGAAGGCGAAATCAAGTCGCTGCTGAAGGCGGCAAGCCTGCCCGACTCTGGCAAGACTTTGCTCTACGACGGCATGACCGGCGAGCAGTTCGAGCAGCCCGTAACCGTTGGCTACATCTACATGCTCAAGCTATCTCACCTGGTTGACGACAAGATCCACGCCCGCTCCATCGGGCCGTACTCGCTCATCACCCAGCAGCCGCTGGGCGGCAAGGCGCAGTTCGGCGGGCAGCGCTTCGGCGAAATGGAAGTCTGGGCGCTGGAAGCCTACGGCGCCGCGTACATCCTGCAGGAACTGCTCACCGCCAAGTCCGACGACGTCTATGGCCGCACCAAGATCTACGAGGCGATCGTCAAGGGCGAAGCAGCCATCGAGCCCGGCGTGCCGGAATCGTTCAATGTGCTCATTCGTGAGTTGCAGTCGCTTTGCCTTGATGTCGAACTGATCAAGCGCGCCGACCTTATCAAGAAGGCGCCAGTGCAGGAAGTGGCAGCAGTCGCCGACTAATCGTAAAACTGGGTGCCCCAGGTCTCGCTTTTGAGACCTGGGGACTCAGGTGAACCAGTCGGACGCCAGAGTTTTTAAGGGCCCTTCCCGAAAGCGGGTATCACCGCTTCCCGGGAAGGAAGGGTCCTCAAAATGCATCCCGGGAAAAGCCGCGGCAGCGCAAAAAAGGCCTGCCAAGGAGGGACACCTTGTTCCGTTCAAATCCATTCGAGCTCACTAGCCCTATCACCGACTTCGACGCTATCCGCATCATGCTGGCTTCCCCTGAGAAGATCCGCAGCTGGTCGCATGGTGAGGTCACCAAGCCCGAAACCATTAACTACCGCACCTTCAAGCCGGAGCGGGACGGCCTCTTCTGCGCCCGCATCTTCGGCCCCGTCACCGATTGGGAGTGCCTCTGCGGCAAGTACAAGCGCATGAAGCACCGCGGAGTCATCTGCGACAAGTGCGGCGTGGAAGTCACCGTCTCCAAGGTCCGCCGCGAGCGCATGGGCCACATCGAGTTGGCCTCGCCCTGCTCCCACGTATGGTTCTTTAAGGGCCTGCCGTCGCGCATCGGCCACCTGCTCGACATTTCTCTCCGCGACCTGGAGAGCATTCTCTACTTCGAGTCGTACGTCGTCGTCGATCCGGGCGATGCGCCGGTCCGCGAGCGCGAAATCATCAAGGACGAAAACAAGTTCCGCGAGCTCGACCAGCAGTTCCGCCCCTCCGGCTTCAAGGCCATGATGGGCGCCGAGGCCATCAAGGAACTCCTCAAGCGCGTTCAGGTTGATGAACTGGCCATGGAACTGCGCGAGCGCATGAAGACCGAAACCTCGGCGCAGAAGAAGATCAAGTACGCCAAGCGCCTCAAGGTCGTCGAGGCCTTCCGCAAGTCCTCGAACAAGCCGCATTGGATGATTCTCGACGTGCTGCCGGTCATTCCTCCGGAGCTGCGTCCCCTCGTGCCCCTGGACGGCGGCCGCTTTGCCACGTCTGACTTGAACGATCTCTATCGCCGCGTCATCAACCGCAACAACCGGTTGAAGAAGCTGATGGACCTGCACGCGCCCGAAGTCATCGTGCGCAACGAAAAGCGCATGCTGCAGGAAGCCGTCGACGCGCTGTTCGACAACGGCCGCCGCGGTCGCGTTCTGCGCGGCGCCAACAACCGCCCGCTCAAGTCGCTGTCCGACACCCTCAAGGGCAAGCAGGGCCGCTTCCGCCAGAACCTGCTCGGCAAGCGCGTGGACTACTCCGGCCGTTCCGTCATCGTCGTGGGCCCCGAGCTCAAGCTGCACCAGTGCGGCCTTCCCAAGAAGATGGCGCTCGAGCTGTTCAAGCCCTTCATCTATCACCGCCTCGAGCAGACCGGCCACTGCACCACCATCAAGCAGGCCAAGGAAATGGTGGAAATGCAGGAACCGGTGGTGTGGGACATCCTTGAAGAAGTCATCAAGGACCACCCCGTCCTCCTGAACCGCGCCCCAACGCTCCACCGCCTGGGCATTCAGGCGTTCGAGCCGGTGCTCGTCGAAGGCAAGGCCATCAAGATTCACCCGCTGGTCTGCACCGCCTTCAACGCCGACTTCGACGGCGACCAGATGGCCGTGCACATCCCGCTGTCGCCTGAAGCGCAGATCGAAGCATCCGTGCTCATGCTCGCTTCGCACAACATCCTGTCGCCGGCCTCCGGTCAGCCCATCACCGTGCCCACGCAGGACATGGTGCTCGGCCTCTACTACGTCACCAAGGCCAAGAAGGGCGCCAGGGGCGAAGGCCGCGTGTTCGCCAACGTCGAGGAAGTGCTCATGGCTCTCGAAGCCAAGGAGCTGGAGACCCTGTCGCCCATCCGCCTGCGCTACACGGGCAAGGTGCTCGACATGACCACTGCCTACGACGATCAGGACCTCACCCACACCGAGGCCGTGGACTTCAACAAGGACTACATCAACACCACCGTCGGCCGCGTGCTGCTCAACGACGCTCTTCCCTCCGGCATGCCGTTCATCAACGGCCTGCTCAAGAAGAAGGGCATCGGCCAGCTCGTCAACTACTGCAACCAGAACCTCGGCCTTGAAGTCACGGTCCGCATGTTGGACCGCATCAAAGAGCTCGGCTTCCAGTTCGCGACCCGTTCGGGTCTGTCGGTCGGCCTCGATGACATGGTCATCCCGGCCTCCAAGTACGAAGTGGTCAGCGAAGCCGACAAGAAGGTGATCGAAGTCCAGAAGCAGTACATGGACGGCGCCATCACCAACGGCGAGCGCTCCAACAAGGTTATCCAGATGTGGTCGAGCGTCACCGATAAGGTCGCTGACGAAATGTTCGGGAACATGAAGCGCGCCGACGAAGAAGGCGCCATGAACCCGATCTACATCATGGCCGACTCCGGCGCCCGCGGTTCGAAGCAGCAGATCCGCCAGCTCTCCGGTATGCGCGGACTCATGGCCAAGCCCTCGGGCGAAGTCATCGAGACCCCCATCACCGCGAACTTCCGCGAAGGCCTCACCGTGCTCGAATACTTCATCTCCACGCACGGCGCCCGCAAGGGCCTGGCCGACACGGCTCTCAAGACCGCCGACTCGGGCTACCTCACCCGCCGTCTCGTCGACGTGGCGCAGGATGTCATCGTCACCGAGCTGGACTGCGGCACCATGGAAGGCATCTACGTCGGATCGATCGTTGAATCCGGCGAAATCATCGAGCCTCTCCGCGACCGCATCATCGGCCGCGTGTCGCTCGAGCGCATCAAGGACTACGACGGCAACGTTGTTGTCGAAGTCAACCAGCCCATCGACGAAGACATCGCGTCGGCCATCCAGGGCGCGGGCGTGGAGAAGGTCAAGATCCGCTCCGTGCTCACCTGCGAATCGCGCCGCGGCGTCTGCGCGCTGTGCTACGGCCGCAACCTCGGCTCCGGCCGCATGGTCGAACTCGGCGAGACTTGCGGCGTCATCGCCGCGCAGTCCATCGGCGAGCCCGGAACGCAGCTCACCATGCGTACCTTCCACGTCGGCGGCACCGCCAGCCGCGTGGCCGACCAGTCGCGCCTCGACGCCAAGAACAACGGCTCGGTGCGCTTCATCAATCTCAACACCGTCGAAAGCAAGACCGGCTCCCTGGTGGCCATGAACCGCTCCGGCTCCATCGCCATCGTCGACGAGCGTGGCCGTGAGAAGGAGCGCTACCAGGTGGTCTACGGCGCGCGCCTCAAGGTCAAGGAAAACGAGGCCGTCAAGCTGGGCCAGGTGCTGGCCGAGTGGGATCCGTACACCTACTCGATCCTCACCGAAATCGGCGGCACGGCGTCGTTCAAGGATCTGCAGGAAGGCATCACCCTCAACGAAGAAGTCGACGAAGTCACCGGCCTTTCCCGCTGGGTGGTCGCCGACTCCCCCGATGAGAAGCGCCAGCCTGCCGTCCAGGTCAAGAACAACAAGACCCACAAGCGCTACCTGCTGCCCCGCGGCGCTCACCTCATGATCCAGGACGGCGACGAGGTGGGTCCCGGCGACGTGCTTGCCAAGATCCCCAAGGAGTCCACCCGCACGAAGGACATCACCGGCGGTCTGCCCCGCGTCGTGGAACTGTTCGAAGCCCGCAAGCCTCGCGAGACGGCCATCATCAGCGAAATCGATGGTGTGGTCCGCTTCGGCGAAGTGCAGAAGGGCCAGCGCAAGATCTATGTCACGGCCGACAACGGCGACGAGAAGGAATACTCGGTGCCTCGCGGCATCCACGTCAACGTGCAGGAAGGCGAGCGTCTCCGCGCCGGAGATCCGCTCATGGACGGTCCCCTCAACCCGCACGACATTCTCGACGTCCTCGGCGAGAAGGAGCTGCAGGCTTACCTGGTGAACGAAATCCAGGAAGTCTACCGTCTCCAGGGCGTGGCCATCTCGGACAAGCACATCGAAGTCATCGTCCGCCAGATGCTCCGCTGGGTCCGCGTGGACGAAGTGGGCGACACCAACTTCCTGCTCGAACAGCAGGTCGACCGCTTCCGCTTCCGCGAGGAGAACGATCGCGTCCAGGCCAACGGAGGCCGTCCGGCCACCGGGCGTCCGCTGCTGCTGGGCATCACCAAGGCGTCGCTCTCGACCGACTCGTTTATCTCCGCCGCCAGCTTCCAGGAGACCACCCGCGTCCTCACGGAAGCCAGCATCAACGGAGCCATCGACAACCTGCGCGGCCTCAAGGAGAACGTGATCGTCGGCCGCCTCATCCCCGCCGGCACGGGCCTCGAGTACTACCGCAACGTCCAGCTCTCTCCGGAACTGGAAGAAGCGGCGCAGCGTGTCCAGCAGGAAGTCTCCGCCGAAATCGAAGCCGCCGAGCGCGAACTGGAGCTTATGCGCCAGGAAGGCGAAGCGGAAGAGATGGCCGCCGAATAACCTCCGGCACAATCACACTCAACAGCAAAGGCCCGGCGCAAGCCGGGCCTTCGCTTTGCTCGGCGATATCTGCGTGAGAACTGGAACCCAGGCTGACTTGCTGACTGGCTATGCCGCGAAGCGGCGCTGGCTCGCTGCCTTTGCCTTCAAAACAGAAGTTCTGAGTCTCTGGTGTGGCCCCTTGACAATCGCGGCGAAGCCTACTTGCGCAAAAAACAAATTGACCGGGCGATCCAGGACTTCAATCAAGTGATCAGGGTTAGTCCGGATTACGCAATGGGCTATCTGGATCGGGGCATAGCCGAGATGCGAAGGAATGACCTCGATGCCGCGTTGGCTGATTTTCAGACCGGAATCAAGATTGATGCCAAGTGCGGAGCTTGCCTGTTTGGCCGAGGGCTCGTGAGGCGCGCAAAAGGTGACGTCGCAGGTGGCGACACGGACATTGCCGAAGCGAAAGAACTAACGCCCAAACCCGCAGAGGGTTTCGTCGAAGATGGAATCCCGGTCCCGTGAGGATGACTCAAGGTCTAGCGAGGACCGTTCAGGCTTAATTGGTAAAAGTGCAACCGACAAAAGGTCAGCCTTTGCTTACCACCAGTGCTTCGTCGGCTTTTTGCCCAGGTAAGCATAGGGGCTTTTGTTCTTCTTTGCCCCCAGGTAGGCGTACGGGCTGGCGTTCTTCTTCGCGTGGTGCACCTTCGGCGGCTTGGGCGCATGCTTTGCGTACGCATTCTCGCCGGATCCAGCGAAAACGCCAACTAAAGCCAACACCACAATCAAAACCCGCGCGCTCGAGACCATGCCAGCTCTCCTGTAGGTCGATCGTTTCACGGCCCGCCCCCACGCGCATTGAC
>Ga0318567_10001157_pt1 | contig 10677 bp, 10 predicted proteins | sample GRESIP088b5f20_FD_203691 | JGI IMG/M metagenome (GOLD analysis project Ga0318567, IMG submission 203691) | Tropical soil microbial communities from Luquillo Experimental Forest, Puerto Rico - GRE.SIPMG.088b5f20 | ecosystem: Environmental > Terrestrial > Soil > Tropical forest > Bulk soil...
ATCGGCTTCGCGGCTCCAGTCAAGGTCAACCACATCGGGTGTTTGAGCCAACAGCGATTTCACTTGTCTTGCTATTTTGACTTGTTGCTTTTCTTCCGGTCCGTAAATTTCTGCCACGAGTGTCGACCTTACCGGAGGGCCAGGTGATACTTCTACCAATGCTATGTTTGCTCCATATTTTTTTGCGATCGCATCTATCGGATCGCGCATTTGCTTTGTGATCTCGTGGCTTTGAATGGAACGATTCTTTTTGTCTACAAGGCTCACCTGGATATCAGCTACGTTGTCACTGCGACGAAGATCGTAATGCCTTACGAGTCCACTGAAAGTAATAGGAGAGGCCGTTCCGGTATAGGTTTGAAAGTTGCGCACCATTGGCTGCGTCGATAAGTAATCTGCGATTTCTGCAGTAGCCGCCTGCGTGCGCTCAAGCGTCGCGCCTTCGGGTAAGTCGATGACAACCTGGAACTCATTTTTATTATCGAATGGCAACATCTTTACGCCCACTGCTTTAGTGTAGAACATGAAAGTGGTAGCAACTAAAACTGCTGCAGTGCCAATGATGAAGGCCCAGCGATAACTTCTTTTCTGCAGCATCGGCTGCATTAGGTTATTATACAGCTTGTAAATGCGTGTTTGTTCCGGAGCCTTTCCTGCATGCTGATGTTTGCCGGTTTTTTCTTTTTCACGAAGGAAAATATAACCGAGGTAGGGTGTAAGCGTCAGCGCCACAAGCAATGACAGGAACATGGCAACAGCAGCGCCTATCGGCATCGGGCTCATGTACGGCCCCATCATGCCGCTTACGAATGCCATTGGAAATACCGCTGCCATTACTGTAAACGTCGCAAGTATCGTAGGGTTGCCCACTTCGTTGATGGAATAGATCGCCGCTTGCATAAACGGCAGTTTTTTCATCTTGAAATGACGATGCATATTCTCGGCGATGATAATGGAATCATCTACTACTATACCCACAATGAACACTAATGCAAAGAGTGTGATGCGATTGAGCGTATAGTTAAGAAAGTAGTAAGCAACGAGTGTTAAAGCGAATGTAACGGGCACCGACAGGAACACAACCATGCCTCCGCGCCAACCCATTGCCAGCATAACGAATGCCGTTACTGCGATGATGGCAATAGCCAGGTGTATCAATAGTTCTGTAACTTTTTCGGATGCAGATTCGCCGTTGTTTCTTGTAATGGTTGTATGCACATCAGAAGGAATCAATGTATTGCTGAGTTCGCTTAAACGCGTCTCCATTTTTTCACTCAGTTGCATCGCGTCAGATCCGGACTTCTTGCAAACGGAGAGTGTAACTGCAGGGTAGGTGGTTGGGAAATTTTTTTGCTCCTTCGCCGAAGCTTTGCCATAACCAAAGTTCACATAGTTGGAAAGCGTTTCATATCCCTCTTTTACTTTGGCTATTTGTTTTAGAAAAACAGGTTGTTGTCCGTTGGTGCCAACGATAAGATTTTCAACGTCTGCCTGTGATGCGAGAAAGTTTCCTGTCTGCACAGCAAAGGCTGTGTCATGCATGCGCACAACACCTGCGGGCATTTGCATGTTTTGTGCCGCGATCAATTGCTGCACGGAATTAATGTCTACATGCAGCGCCGCCATTTTTTCTTTATCCAAAACAACCTGTAGTTCCTTGCTTTGTCCGCCGGTAACATTGATGGTCGCAACATCAGTTATCTTCTTAAGCTCTGCACCTGCCTGGTTTGCAATTTGACGGAGTTGAGCGCTTGTGTATTTTTCGCTCCACAAAGTCAAAGCAAAAACGGGAACATCATCAATGCCGCGGCTTTTAAGCATCGGCATGGTAGTGCCTTGCGGCATCTTATCCATGTTCTTCATCAGTTCGCTGTACAACTTCACCTGCGAGCGTTCGATGTCTTCACCAACGGTAAACTGCACGATGATGGCTGCCTGCCCGTTCATGGATGTTGAGTACACATGTTCTACACCTTTGATGTTGGAAATGATTTTTTCAAGAGGCGCCGCAACACGGTTCTCCACTTCTTTGGGTGTAGCACCGGGATAACCGATGAATACATCGATCATAGGCACTTTGATTTGCGGCTCTTCTTCGCGTGGTATCATGATCACGGCGTAAGCGCCGAGCAACAATCCCACAATCATCAGCAGTATGGTGAGCTTTGAGCGAATAAAGGCATTCGCTATTTTTCCTGAAATTCCGTTTTCCATATAAAAATTCGTTTCTTGTTTTTTTTTCTTTTTCTCGCGGCGTTCGCAGCGGAGCAGCGGCGCCGCGGCGCCGCGGTTTCACGCAAAGGCGCAAAGGGAAATCAAAGAGCGCAAAGGGTCATTGATGTTCGATTTTCCTTTCTAGTAATTGAACTGCCCTATAAGCAACTTTAGGTTTTGGCGGGGACAACCGCTATCGGCAACCCTTTGCGTCCTTTCTGTTGCTTTTGGTGCCTGAAGTAAGTTGTACCGGTTGCATAAAACCCTTAATCCTTTGCTACTTTGCGTGAAACATTGGTGCCGCATTTCACAGAGTCCCGCTGCGCCGTAGCTCCGCCGCGTTCGCTGCGTGAAACAACTATCAGTATTGAATGGTTGCTCCGTTCCAAAGACGTGTGTCCGATTGTTTGATATATTTTTCTCCTGTTGCCAGGCCCGACAAGACTTCTACTTCGTTACCTTCTGTGCGGCCCGTGCGCAGCCATCTGAGCAAAGCCTTGTTGTTAGTTGAAACTGTGTACACACCAGTAAGATCGCCCTGTGTCACAAGGCTTGTTACCGGCACACGAACTACATTGTCATTCGCTTCTTCTTTTGCCTGCATTGGAATGCTGATGTGTACATACATTCCCGGAAGCAAATCTTCGCTATTGTCGGGATTGATTTTAATAAGGTATTGGCCGCCTGTTGCAACAGACGAACGGCTGATCTCTGCAATAGTGCCACCAACATTTTTACCGGCAGCATCGGAATGAATGTTTACATGCAATCCCGTATGAATGTATTTGATGCGATCTTCCGTAACAGTAGCAGTTGCTTGCAATGCACCAGCGCTTTCCAGCATGAGCACTGGCATGCCGGGACTTGCGAGGCTGCCGGCATCCATCATTTTTTGCGTAACAGTTCCGCTGAAAGGAGCGGTTACATTGGCATAGGCCATGTTTGCATTCACTTCACTGTGCATTTGATGTGCTGCGTCCGATTGTGCTTGTGCAGCTTTGTACTGCAGTGTAACGTTTTCCAATTCCTTATCGGTCGCGCTGTTTTGTGCGTGCAATGTTTTGAAACGTTCAAGATCTTTTTTTGCGTTCGCAAGTGCTGCGTCTGCTGCCGCTATGTTCGCTGCGACCTGCGCATCTTTCGCTTTTATATCGTTGGATTGAATGGAGAATAGCAATTGTCCTGCATGAACGTTGTCGCCAATGTTGACATTCATTTTAGTGATATAGCCCATCATTCTTGTGCTGATCGCAGCGGTGTGCGATGATACCATTTGTCCGCTAATATCAACGGATGAATTGGCCGCAGAAGATCCTGCCACTGCCAGCGTTACATTTACCGGTGCCGCTGTATCCTTTTCTGCTGCTGTATTTGCAGCGTTATTTCCGCAGGCAGTAAACAGCACCGCCAAAGGAAAAATGTAAAGTATGTTCTTTAATTGCATTGTATCAAGTTGTGAGTTATGAGTTATGAGTTTTGAGTAGTTGAACCTTAAAAGGCTGTAGCACATGTTTTGAATTTTGACTTTTCATTTTTGACTTTTTAATGTGCCGTTAAAAACCGTATATAAGCAAGTGTGCTATTGTGCATCATCACGGCTTGTTGGTAATAAAGCGTCTGTTGCGACAGTTGTGTTTGCGCCTGCAGCATATCTGTAGTGCTTACCAATCCTTGTTTGTATCGGTTTTCTAAAATCAGCAGCGACTCTTTTGCCTGCTCAACTGCAGCATTGTACTGCGCTAATTGATAGCTTGTTTCTTTTAGCTGATTGTTGGCTTTTGCCAGCGCTTTCGTATCCTGCTCCTGGTGTTCTTTTAATTGCAGGCTTATTTGTTTTTGTTCCGATTGTTGCGTGGCGAGTTTGTTGTGTACTTCATTGCCTTTAAAAATGTTCCATGTCATTTGTGCGCCTGCGAGGTACGCGCCATTGCTGAAACCCAGCGCCTTGCTGTCATTCAGTTGATAAGAAGCGAAACCATTGATCTTAGGGATCAGGCTTCGCTTCGTGCTTTTCATCATGTCATCATAAGCAGCGATGGCAGTTTCCATTGCTTTAAAATCTGAACGGTCCTGCGGAAGGACGTTATAGTTTGCAGCTTCCTCTTCTTTTTGAAGACTGTCAACGATATAAATATTGCCGATGGGTCTGCCCATTAACAAGCTTACATTATCGCTGTGTTCTTGTACAGCAGCGTTTGCAGCGGCCAATTGTGTTTCGATAGATTTTACATTTACATCTACATTGAGCAGGTCTGACTTTTGTACATAGCCCTGGTCGTAACGATCTTTTGTCCACTTGTAAATGGCTTGCAGCGTGGTGAGTGCTTCGCGGGTAACAGCAACCATTTGGTGGGAAAGTTGGAGTTGATTGTATTCTGTTTCCGCAGAAAATTTTATGTAGTCTCGTGTGCGTTGTTGTTGATAATCTGCTATTGCAACTTGCTTGCGTGCAGCGTTGCGCATAGCGAGCATATCCGCATTGTAGATAGGTTGCATCAGCATTGCCTGCGTGGAAAAATTGCCGGTAGCCTTTGGGTAATTCAACAGATCGGGCGCAAAATCATTTTGTGAAATACTGCGCTGTTGCAATTTGAACCCGAATGCATTCAACGGATTGTTGGTGATCATTCCGCTGTAATCCAACGAAAGTTGCGGTAGGAAAACTGCATCCGTTTGTTTGAATTTTGCTTCAGCAGTTTTGATCTCGTTGTCCGCCATTTCTATTTTGCGGCTGCTGTCTCCCGCGATGCGGATAGCCTCAGCTTTTCCCAGGAAAGTTTGTGCATGGGTCGATGTTAGCAAAAAGATTAGTATTGAACTCAACAATAGTTTTTTCATCCTGAAATAATTTTCAGATGCAAAGCTATTTTGGTGCAATGCTAATCTTGGTGACGGCAGTTACATAAGAAAAAAAATCTCTTAACTATATGAATCAGCGTGAGTTGACAATCTGCAATTAGGACCAGATAAGGCCGCAGCTACATGTAAAACACATTGTACCTGTGGCCATCAGGATCTGCGAATACGAATCCGTAATAGCCTTTTCCAAATGCTTCAGGTTTTGACACAATTGTGCCTCCGGCTTGTCGTACTGCTCTTTCCCAGCCGTCAACTTCTTCCTTGCTATCTGCAGAAAGAGTGAATATGATTTCATTTCCCGCTTTTGTATCTGTGATCTGTCCCTTCATGGCGGGTTCAAGTATATCGTTCAGAAAAAAGTGTACCATGAAATTTTCTTCACCAAAAAAGAAGCTCGTCAGTTGCTCATTTGATCCGTTTTGTTTGAGCCCGAGCAGCTTATAAAATTTTGTGGTTCGTGCTAAATCCTGCACACCGAAATTGGCCCAGATCTTTTTTGTTCTCATAAAATAAAGGTTTTATGGTTGAGCATTGTTTTATAAAATACATCAATGTTCATACCGCTATTTATACAGAACAACTTGATTGAAATGCTGGGTTTGCGTGCATTATTGCTTTTTCTCCTTTGCAGTGTAAGCGGCTGCCAATTTTTCAAATGACTTCCATTTCGTTGGGTCCCCGTGAATTAAAAAGTGTTCCGAATTTTTGGCTGCACCGGCTATTGCTCCCACAGCAGTTCCACCGAGAAAACCTAAGAATATTACAGCCTCTGCTTGTTCTTCCGGTGTGATGATTTCTATTTGATATGTGTTTGGATCCGATTTTGCCGGATGAGTTGTTGCGGCTGCAATGATTGCGCCTGTAGCCGTGCCGACAAGAGAGCCCATGAGTATAGAATGGCCCATGGAATGTTTTGTTCTGATGGAGCCGATATCTTTCACAAAAATGGTTCCCGTATGTGATACTTCATCAAGTTCAACTGTTGAATCGGTAACTGAAAGAACACGTCCTGTGTTGATTTTTTTTCCATGCAAATTGTATACACGTACAAAAAGTTTTTTTTGAGCAAACATGCTGCTAGTAAGTGAGATCGCGAGCAGCAGAATAAGTAGTTTCATGATGTAAATTTTGTGCCTTCGTTGTGTAGCGGGGCGGTTAGAATTTTGATATTGCCATTTCCTTTTTCTGCACAGTATTATTAACCATAACCAATGATCGAAATGATTTCCATTTATTCAGGTCTCCGTGAATTATAAACTCCTGGGAGTCTTTAGCTGCGCCGACTATTGTTCCTACTATGGTGCCACCGAGCAAGCCTAAAAATATTAGGGCGCCTGCTTCTACTTCCGGTGAGATGACTTCTATTGAATTTGGATCCGAGTTGTCCGGCTGAACCTTTGCTGCTGCAATGATTGCGCCCGTAGCCGTGCCGGCAAGAGCGCCAAAAAATATAGATTGGCCCATTGAATGTTTCGTTCTGATGGTGCCGATATTTTGCGCGGGAATGGTTTCGGTAATCGATCCTTCATTTAGTTCGAGTGTTGTATCAGTAACTGAAAGAACCCGTCCTTTGGTGACTTTTTTCCCATGTAAATTGTATACACGTACAAAAAGTTTTTTTTGAGCAAACATGCTGCAGGTAAGTGAGATCGCAAGCAGCAGAATAATTAGTTTCATGATGTAAATTTTGTGGCTTCGTTGTGTAGCGGCCGATTAAAAAATTGATGCTGTCTTATCCTTTTTCCTGTCAGCATTGAAAGCTGAAACCATTGTCTGAAATTCTTTCCATTTATCCGGATCTCCTTCAATGGAATAGTGGTGAGGATTTTGTGCTACGGCTGTTATTGTTCCTGCAACGGCCCCGGTGGTGGCCCCTAACAATGTGAAAATTATGGCTATCTCTCCCGGGTCAAAATAATCGTCTTCGCCACCCTTCGCATTGCCAATAGCCGCAAGGATTCCACCTGAAGCGGCACCAATAGTCGCTCCAAGGCCTATGCTATGCCCTGCAGAGTGTTGGGTTCTGATGGAGCCAATATTATTTACGGAAATCGTGGTTGGGCCTCTTTTCCCGTCAAGTTGCAGTGTTGAGTCGGTAACTGAAAGAACGCGGCCTTTGTTGATTTTCTTTCCGTGTAAATTGTACACACGCACAAAAAGTTGCTGAGCAAACATGTTACAGCTAAATGAAATCGCAAACAGGAGAATAAGTGTTTTCATAATGTCAATTTTATTGTTTTACTATGTAGCGGGACAGATTCAGAATACAGGATCATTTGTATTCTTTTGTCGCTTAGCGTTATAAGCTGTTATCACTGATTGAAATGCTTTCCATTTCATTAGATCCCCGTGAATTAAATAGTGTTTTGAATTTTTGAATGAGCTGGTTATCGCACCAATTCCGGCGCCGGCTGCGCCACCTAGTAATATGCCTCCCAGCACATCTACTGCCTTTTCCGTTTCATGGAGCATGACCGGCGTACCATCGGGATTTGTAGCATGGTTGTTACTGTAGGAGGCTGCGATAATAAGGCCCGTGACTGCACCGAGTGCCATGCCATAACCTATGTTATTACCCGCATTGTGCTTGGTTCTTATTGCGCCAATATGTCGAACAGAAATAGTATCGACATGCGATGCCCAGCTAAGTAGCAACGTTGAGTCTGTTGCCGCAACAACACGTCCTCTGTTGATTTTTTTACCAGAAAGACCATAAACTCTTACGAAGAGCGGGTTTTGGGCATGCATGCTACAGCTGAGGGTAATAGAAAGGAGGAGAATTAGGGGTTTCATGATGTAATCTTTATTGGGTTCTATTGTTTAGAAATCAGGTTCTTTTGTTTTCTTTTTTTGTTTTGCATCGTAAGCAATTATCATTGCCTGGAATGTTTTCCAGTTTGTAAAATTTCCGTTAATTGGAAAGTGTTTTGAATTTTTGGTTGCGGCAGTTATTCCGCCAATCACGACGCCTGCGGTCGCGCCCACTAGTATTCCAGTTGCTGCCGCTGCTTCCGGACTGATAACATCTACCGGGTATGAATTTGGATCTGATTGCTGGTGCCCAGTAGTTGAAATCGCTATGATCGCCGATATAACTGTGCTGAATGCAACGCCAATTGCTATGTTATGGCCCGCGGAATGTTTGGTTCTGATGGAGCCAATCTTAAGAACAGAAATGGTGTCGGGCCTTGATTTTCCTTCAATTTCAAGTGTTGTGTCAGTAACTGACAGAGCATCTCCTTTATGGAATTTCTTTCCGGATAAATCGTATACCCGCACAAAAAGGTGGTTTTGGGCAAACATGCTGCAGCTAAGTGAAATGGCAAGCAGGAGCATAACTGTTTTCATAAAAACAATTTTATTGTTTTACAATCCAGCGGATTTTTTAGGGGTTGGTTCTGTTGTTTTCTTTTTTTGCGGAGTGTTGTAAGCTGTTAACTGATTGAAATGTTTTCTATTTCGTTATATCACCGTTAACAGAAAACCGAATCGAAGCTTTGTTGAATTTTTTTTCTGAAAAATCGGAAACCCGCACAAAAGGTGTTCTTGCGCAAATGTGCTACAGCTAAGTAGAATCGGAAACAGGAGAAGAGCATTTTCATAATAAGAGTTTGAGGGTGAAGGTGACGGACATTTGTGTGGAAGCGGACAAGTATGGAAGGATATGTGGTGGACTGGTTTAGGACCTTTATTTTTCATTGCGACTGCCGGATGTTGGAGCAGGTAGGATAGATAGACAGATCAATACTCGAAAGGGTGCTTTGTGTTAAAAGAAGTATTGGAGTTACATCGCTTACCGAAAGATAAAAAAGATTAACGAAGAATGCAATACTAAAAAGTGGGTATTTAATTGAATTTGCAAAAAAGCCTTCAAAGAATTTTGACGATGTAGGTTGGAAGCTCTTTTGGGTATGCGCGAATGCTTTGATTACCTGTCCTGTTCCCGGCGATCTATTACATGATTTTGACGGAAAGGTTGGAGATTTTGGAAACAAAAAGATGGATGAAAACGATCGTTTTACGGTTACAGATGAGACGATAAAAAAGGACATCTCCTTTGTTGAATGCTCGTGCAAAGAATGATCAAGAGCAGCGCTGGTGCTGTTTTTAGGCTGAATCAAATGTCTTTTGCTCTCCTGGAAAAGCAGTCATTGCCGGGTGCTTTTTTCGAAAACCGTTTAACCGTTAAACCCTTTTGCCTCTCGCAAAAGAATGTACTTTAAAGCATGATTTAGCGCTAGACATTCCAACGTCCTCTGAAGATACCTGCAACCTTTTCTGAATTAAATTCTTCCAAATAATCTTAGTCTATGGCAATAGAAATCGATACACTAATAACGGCGAATACGGATGATTTGAAACTATTTGCACTGAAGTTTACAAATCACAGAGAAGCAGCTGAGGACCTTGTGCAGGACACAATATATAAAGCTCTGGCAAACAAACAAAGGTTTTCTGTCAATTCAAATATGAAGGCATGGCTCTACACCATCATGCGAAATATTTTTATTAACGATTACCGGAGAAAGGAAAACTATCAGAGTGTATTGCTTAAGTGCTATAAGAAACCTGATGCGGTTAATGTAGAGTTGGCAATCAGAAATGTGTTCCCTGTTGAATTGGAAATAAAAGAGATCAGGGAAAGAATACATGCCCTTCCGATAGTTTTTAGGGAGTGCTTTTTATTATACCTGGAAGGCTTTAAGTATGATGAAATTGCAGTGGCGCTAAATGAACCCATCGGCACTATTAAAAGCCGCATCCATTTCGCTAGAAAAATATTAAAATCGAGCATCCAAAGAGATTAGCAGCACGTTCGCGGAGCTTGGAGCTGTCCTCTTTTACCGTAAAACGGACAATTATTTCCCCAGCCAAAGATACTCTCACGCAACACAATGGTCACCGGCTTCACAGCGGCGGCCATTGTGCATTAAGTACTTATCCAATCATCATTTTGTAAAATGAGAACGCGTTGCATTGCCGACCTGTTATAACTTTTGGTTACCATTTTATAATCTGTTTAAGTGCTTATGAAAAATTATTATTTTAGGAAAAAGCGAAAGCTTATTCAACCATTAACCTTTCTCAATTAAACAGCACCTTACAATGGAATCTACCAACCAAACACAAACACAGAAAACCACTTTCATCTCACAAGATGGCATGAACGTATTTTACAGAAACTGGAAGCCTGTGGGTCAACCCAAGGCTCTTGTTGTTATTGCGCATGGGTTCAACTCTCACAGTGGTTATTACCAATGGACCGCAGAACAGTTAACAGCGCAGAATTATGAAGTGTATGCGATTGACTTTCCCGGACGCGGACAGTCCGACGGCGAACGCTTTTACATTGCAGATTACAATGCGTTCGTGGGGGAACTTGACAAACTGGTGAACATTGCACAGGCTGATCTGCCCGGCTTGCCAACATTTTTATTGGGGCACAGCGCAGGGGGCGTGTTGGCGTCTGTTTACGCATTGGAGCATCAGGACAAACTGCAGGGATTCATATGCGAGAGCTTCGCTTTCCAGGTGCCGGCACCTGATTTTGCTCTCGCTGTTTTGAAGGGATTAAGTCACATTTTTCCTCATGCACATGTGCTG
>Ga0318567_10001163_pt1 | contig 10662 bp, 8 predicted proteins | sample GRESIP088b5f20_FD_203691 | JGI IMG/M metagenome (GOLD analysis project Ga0318567, IMG submission 203691) | Tropical soil microbial communities from Luquillo Experimental Forest, Puerto Rico - GRE.SIPMG.088b5f20 | ecosystem: Environmental > Terrestrial > Soil > Tropical forest > Bulk soil...
ATCGGTTGGATCGGCCTTGGCCATATGGGCATGCCCATGACCGCCAACCTGCAAAAGGCCGGCTTCCCCCTGATGGTGTGGAACCGGACCCTTGCCAAGGCCGAGGCGGTTGCCGGGGCTTTCGTCGCCGCCAGTCCGGCCGAGCTGGCCCGCTCGGCCGATATCGTCATCACCATGCTCTCCGACGATGCCAGCCAGGACGAGGTGCTGTTCGGCCCGAACGGTGTCGCCGAAGGCCTTTCCGCCGGGCAGATCGTGGTCAATATGGGCACCATCTCCCCCGCCGCCAGCCGCTCCGTCGCCGAGCGCCTTGGAAGCTTGGGCGTGCAGACCCTGGATGCCCCTGTCGCCGGCTCGGTCAAGCCTGCCACCGACGGCACTCTGGTGATCCTGGCCGGCGGCGAGGCCGAGACGTTAGCGAAGGTTCAGCCGATCTTCGACGTGCTGGGCAAGCGCACCTTCCATTTCGGCGGCGCGGGGCAGGGGGCGAACGCCAAGCTGTCCATCAACATGCTGCTGGGCATCCTGCTGCAAGGTGTGGCCGAAAGCCTGACCTTCGGCGAGGCTCTGGGCCTGGACCGCGCCCAACTGCTGGATATGTTCGCCGAAACCCCCTGCGCCTCACCGATCCTGGCCATGAAGACCGGCCCCTTGAAAGCCGGAGACTATTCCCCGGCCTTCCCGCTCAAACATATGGCCAAAGACTTCCGCCTGATGCTGGCCGCCGCCGGCAAGGCCGACACCTCGGTCGCCAACGTGGTCTCGGCCAACTTCCAGCAAGCCGAAGCCCAAGGCCTGGGCGATGCCGACGTGATGGCGGTGATCAAGGTGCTGGAGCGGTAACTCTCTATCGTCATGGCCGGGCTTGCCCCGGCCATCCACGTTTTTTTGGGGGGAAAGACGCAGGGCTCCGCCCTGCACCCGCCAGGGCCAGCGGCCCTGGACTGCGGGAGGTTTTTTTATATAATTAAAGCCATATGTTCTCATTCGTGGGTGAATAAAATGGATGTTTCATCTGAATTTTCTCAAGAGCAAATTAATTTGGCGGTCTTTCTTGAGGGCATATTTATGCCATTGACAGCAAGGGAGCGCGCAGAAGCAGTTGGGCGCTCTAAAGTAGATGGTGAGGATGGTGGTTATTTACGCTTCTCTCACTATACGGCGGCATCATCTGGTCTAAATATTATTAATAAAAAGAGGTTTTGGATGAGGAATGCGGTGTGCATGAGTGACTATAGTGAAATTGAATATGGTCATGGGGTTTTGCTTGAATATTTTAAAAAGGATAAGGTTGCCGAATTTGATGCTGCATTGCCGCCGTGTCATCGCGGAGTGTTTTTAGAGGTAATCGAAATGTTTAATAAGTGGTGGGGCGAAATTAAATACAACACATATATTACATCTGTTTCAGAGCATCTTAAATCAGAAGATAGACATGGCCGTTTGTCGATGTGGCGTGCATTTGGGGGCACGTCGGCGAGCATGGCTTTCGTTTTTAACGTCCCACTATATTCTGGGGCGGCAATTGATCTTAATGTTCTGTTTTGCCCTGTAATGTATGGTGGAGGTGATTATTATCACAGTAGTCTTGATGCTGTTTTTGCAAAAATAGGAGATAATGCTGACGCGCTATCTGGTGTAGATAGGGGGATTATTAAAAATACATTATTTAATATGCTTGTCGTTGGGGTTACATGCCTGAAGCATGAGGGTTTTCGTGAGGAAAGAGAGTGGCGAATTATATATTTTCCTAAAATGAGACCGTCAAAATTTATCACTTCAGAGGTGAATGATGTAGGTGGAGTTCCGCAAGTAGTTCATCTTTTGCCAATGGCCGAGGATTCTCCATTCCCAATGGCCGAACACTTTGAAAAAGTAATTTTGGGCCCTTCTCCATACCCGTGGGCTATGTATCAGGCTTTCTCAGATGCACTGACGAGTGTTGGGGTCAAAGATGCTGGAGGAAAAATTGTAGCTTCTGAGATTCCTATTCGGGCTAAGTTTTAGTTCCATTATCCGGGTTCCAAGGGCCTCTCGGCCCTTGGCGGGCCTGCGGGCAGAGCCCGCAATCAGGTGGTTTGGGCAGTGCTCACAATAAAGCTGCCCAGGCGCAGCCTAAAAACAACTCCGCCGCTATCTCCTCACTCCCCCTTCGGCACCATCTTCACCTGTCCGCGCGGAATGCGGATGCTGTCGATGAAGTCTTGCATTTCCTGGCTGGGGGCTTGGGTGAACAGGCTGACCAGCAGGGTGACGATCAGCGACACCGGCAGGCCGAACAGGCCGGCGGCGATGGTTTTGACGCCGAACAGTGGGGGCATGCCCAGCGCCTGCACGGCGATGATATAGCCCAGGCAGACCAGCCATCCCGAAGCCATGCCCAGCACGGCGGCGGCATTGGTGGTGCGCTTCCACCAGATACCCAGCACCAGGGCCGGGAACAGGCCCGAGGCGGCGAGGGAAAAGGCCCAACCGACCACCGTCAGGATGCCGGCGGGGCGGTGGCTGGCGACGAAGGCGGCCAGCAGGGCGGCCAGCACCATCAAAAGCTTGCCCAGCGCCATGCGATGCTTGGGCTCGGCGGTGGGCTTCAGGATGCGGAAATAAAGATCGTGCGACAGGGCGTTGCCGATCGACATCAACAACCCGTCGGCGGAAGACATGGATGCCGCCTGGGCTCCGGCGGCGACCAGACCGGCGACCACGAAGGGCAGGCCGGCGATCTCGGGCGCGGCCAGCACGATGGCGTCGGGATCGATGAAGAAATGCCCGTCGCTCAGGCTGGCCAGCCCGATGCGGCTCCATTCCGTCAGCCATTCCGGACCGGCGGTCAGGCCGGCGGCCAGCACATGCTTGGTTACCTCCAGCTTGGCGAAGATGGCATAGGCCGGGGCGCTGACATAGAGCACGCAGATGAACAGCAGGCTCCAGGCGACGCTGGTGCGGGCCTCGCGCACGCTGGGGGTGTTGAAGAAGCGCGACAGCACATGCGGCAGCGAGGCGGTGCCCAGCATCAGGCAGATCACCACGCCGAAGAAGTTGAGGCGGTCCGAGATGCCGAAGCTGTCGGGTGTCAGGCCTAGCTGGGCTTGCAGGGCGGTCAGGGATTGCATGGCCTCGCCGGTCATGATCTGCGGCAAGGGGATGCCGGTCTCCTTGGTGGAGAGCAGGATGACCGGCAGCAGATAGGCGGCGATCACCACCACATACTGGGCGACCTGGGTCCAGATCAGGGCGCGCATGCCGCCCAGCATCGAGCAGAGCAGAATGCCGCCCAGGCCGACGAACACCGCCAACTCGAAGGGAATGCCAAGGAAGCGGGCGCAGATGATGCCGGTGCCGTAAAGCTGGCCGACCACATAGGCGAAGCTGGCGCTGACCAGGATTACCACCCCCATCAGCCGGGCCGGCTTGCCGCCATAGCGGGCCGACAGGAAATCGGGCACGGTGAACTGGCCAAACTTGCGCAGGTAAGGGGCCAGCAGCACTGCCACCAGGATATAGCCCCCGGTGAAGCCGAGGACGAAGGCCAGCCCGTCATAGCCGGCGGCATAGATGGCTCCGGCCAGACCCAGGAACGAGGCGGCGCTCATCCAGTCGGCAGCGGTGGCCATGCCGGTGTAAAGGGCTGGAACCCGGCGTCCGGCTTCGTAATATTCGCCGGCATGGCGGGTTCGGGCCAACAGGCCCATCAGGGCGTAGAACAGCACGGTCAGGGCCACGAAGCCGATGCCGATCACATGGTTCGAGACGCCGGCCAGACTCAGCAGCACCAACACGCCGGCGGCCAGCATGCAGCCGCCGGTATAGATGATGAAAACGCGGCCCATATTCTCGGTGAAGTCGCCTTTCAGCATTTGGGGCGGCCTCCTTTAATCTTCCGACAGGTTGAATTCTTCATCGATGGCGTTCTGGCGATGGGTATACCAGAAGATCACCACGACGAAGCCGATCAGCGCCCCTTGTCCCGCCAGCCAAAAGCCCAGCGGGAAGCCCAGGATCACCAGCTTGTTAAATCCATCGGAAAAGACATGCAACCCCAGGCCCAGCAAGGCCCAGAGGGCCAGCACCAGCCACATCAACCGTGATGTTTCCTGCCAATATCGCCGGGCGGTTTCCGGCGTCAGCGGATGTCTCGCCATGCCTGTCGCGTCTCCCAATATTGCCGCCGGCAAGGGATGGCGCGGGCATTTTTGCCTCTGCTGTCCAGCCCGATGGAATCCGGTGGCGTTCCTACGTCATGAAGCCGGTTCTAGTCTGCGGTGGGCGGACGCTAAATACAACTACTCTGTGAAGGGGATAGCGGCGGAAGAGGGGGGCGAAAAAAAAGGGCGGCGGCAGCCCGAAGGCATGCCGCCGCCCAGCGCGGAGTTCTATTTGCTTTAGAAGGCGACCTTGACGCCGGCCTGGAATTCGTGGGCCGTCAGATCGACCTTGTCGCCGCCAGAGATGTTCGAACGCAAACCGCTGGAGCCCAGGGTGTAGTCCTGGCGACCATTCTTGGCCTGGCCCAGGCTGATATAGCGATAGCCAACTTCCGCCGACACGTTCTTGAAGATGTCGATGCTGGTGCCCAGACCCAACTGCCAAGCAATGTCGGTGTTGGTGGCGGCATTGCTCTGGCCGATGCTGTTGCCCGAGGCATAGAGGGTGGTCGCCGCGGTCTCGTTATAAGCAAAACCCAGACCGCCGGTGACGTAAGGCGTGAAGCGGTTCCACTTGGCGATGTCATAGGTGACATTCGCCATCATGGCGATGCTGTCCAGGTTCTGCTTGTCGCTGGTCAAGGTCTCGCCGCTGGTGGCGTCGGTGGTGGTGGTGCCCTTGATGGCGAAGCCGGTGCGATAGCCGATGGTCACATCGCTGCGCAGATGGCTGTTGAAGCGATAGCCGACGCCGCCTTCGACCAGAGCGGCGGTGCCGACGTCATGGGCGCTGGAAAGGGAGACGCCGCTGTCCAACAGCATATAGGGGCCAGCCTGGTCGGGCATGCCGCCGGCAGCCTTGCCGCGGGCCTGATAGGACTGACGCTGCGGGCTGCTCCAGGCGGAGCCGTAGCCACCCGAGGCGCCGGTATTGCCCGGCGAGCTGTAGCTGTAGGGGTTATACTGGTCGGCAACAGCGGCACCCGCAGTCAGCGAGCCTGCCGCCAGAAGGGCAATCATGGAAAAACGCATGGCGGTGCTCCGATGCGGGTGGATACGACTTTGCGCACAGTAAGGCGCAGAAGATTAAAAACTGGTTAAGCTTACCAGCAGCTTCTCAACAAAAAACTTAGCCATTGGATATATCATCATGGAATGTAACCATAATTTCAAGTTTTTTTGCGGCGCAAATTTCCCTTGGGGTTCCCATCGCCGATGGCGTGGGTTAGGGTGCGGCCAACCTGAAAGCCGGAGAGTTCCCTGATGACAGCCTTTTTGACCTCGCTTGGACTTGTAGCCCTGGCGGAGATGGGGGACAAGACTCAATTGCTGGCATTGATGCTGGCGACCCGTTTTCGTCAGCCTTGGGCGGTGGTCGGCGGCATTCTGGCGGCGACCTTGGTCAATCATGTGCTGACCGCCGTGGTCGGTATCGAGGTCGGCGGGCTGGTCGCGGGCGACTGGTTGAAATGGGGGCTGGGAGCGGCTTTCGTGGTGATGGGCGGCTGGACGTTGATCCCCGATAAGCTGGACGGCGACGACAAGTCCGACGCCCGGCAGGGGCAAAGCGCCTTCATCACCACCGCCATCAGCTTCTTTCTGGTCGAGATGGGCGACAAGACCCAGTTGGCGACCCTGGCCCTGGCGGCGCAATTCAAGGACCTGTTGTGGGTGTCCGCCGGCACCGTGGTGGGCATGATGCTGGCCGATGTGCCGGTGGTGTTCCTGGGCGAACGTCTGACCCGCCTGATCCCGGCGGAAAAGATGCGAATCGGCGCAGCCGTGCTGTTCATCCTTCAGGGGGCTGCGATTCTGCTGGGCTGGTAGGGGAAGATCGGCTAAATCTTCGCCAATTCTTTTCCCCCGGAGGACTCATGGCTTCGTACCAATATATTTATGTGATGAAGAACCTTACCAAGGCCTATCCCGGCGGTAAGGAGATTCTGAAGGGGCTCACTCTGTCCTTCCTGCCTGGCGCCAAGATCGGCGTGCTGGGCGGCAACGGCGCGGGTAAGTCGACCCTGCTGAAGATCATGGCCGGCATCGATACCGAGTTCGGCGGCGAGGCCTGGGCGGCCGACGGCGTCAAGATCGGCTATCTGCCGCAGGAGCCGCAGCTGGACTCGAACAAGGACGTGCTGGGCAACATCATGGAGGCGGTGGCCGAGACCAAGGCGCTGCTGGACCGCTATGATGAAGTCTCCGCCCGCTTCGCCGAGGAACTGACCGACGACGAGATGAACGATCTGATCGCCGAACAAGGCGAGCTGCAGGAAAAGATCGACCATCTCGACGCCTGGAACCTGCAGCGCAATGTCGAGATCGCCATGGATGCTCTGCGTTGCCCGGCGGCGGATTCCAACGTCACTACCCTGTCGGGCGGCGAGCGTCGCCGCGTGGCCCTGTGCCGCCTGCTGCTGTCGCATCCCGACATGCTGCTGCTCGACGAACCGACCAACCATCTGGACGCCGAATCGGTGGCCTGGCTGGAACGCTTCCTGGAAGACTATAACGGCACCGTGGTGATGATCACCCACGACCGTTACTTCCTGGACAATGTCACCGGCTGGATCCTGGAGCTGGAACGCGGTCACGGCATTCCCTACGAAGGCAACTACACCGGCTGGCTGGAACAGAAGTCCAAGCGCCTGGAACAGGAAGAGCGCGAGGAAAGCTCGCGCCAGCGTTCCATCAAGGAAGAGCTGGAATGGGTCCGCGCCAGCCCGAAGGCCCGCCAGACCAAGAGCAAGGCCCGTATCAACGCCTTCGAGGACTTGGTCGCCAAGTCGCAGGAAAAGGCCACCGGCCCGGCTCAGATTTCCATTCCCCCCGGCCCGCGTCTGGGCGGCAAGGTCATCGAGGCCGACAATGTGTCGAAGGGCTTTGCCGACCGTCTGCTCTATGAAAACCTGAACTTCAAGCTGCCGCCGGGCGGCATCGTCGGCATCATCGGCCCGAACGGCGCCGGCAAGACCACTCTGTTCCGCATGATCACCGGTTCGGAAACCCCGGATACCGGCAGCTTCACGGTGGGCGAGACGGTCAAGCTGGGCTATGTCGATCAGAGCCGCGACGCCCTGGACCCCGACAAGACGGTGTTCGAGGAAATCTCGGACGGGCAGGAAGAAATCGACCTGGGCCGTCGCAAGATCAACTCGCGCTCTTATGCCGGTCTGTTCAACTTCAAGGGCCCCGACCAGCAGAAGAAGGTCGGCGTGCTGTCGGGCGGTGAGCGCAACCGCGTGCATCTGGCCAAGATGCTCAGCCGTCCCGCGAACGTCATCCTGCTCGATGAACCGACCAACGATCTGGACGTCGAAACCCTGCAGGTTCTGGAAGAGGCCCTGGCCGAGTTCCCTGGCTGCGCCGTGGTGATCAGCCACGATCGCTGGTTCCTGGACCGCATCGCCACCCACATCCTGGCCTTCGAAGGCGACTCTCAGGTCGTCTATTTCGAGGGCAACTATCAGGACTATGAAGCCGACCGCAAGCGCCGCCTGGGCGTCGAGGCCGACCAGCCGCACCGCATCAAGTACAAGCCGCTGGCGCGCTAATTACCTTTAATGGCCGGAACGGGGGATCGCCTCCGTTCCGGCTGTTTTGTGCCTAGAGCCGATTTCGATCAATCGAAATCGGCTCTAGGCATTTGCGTGATGCGGCCCGTCCCGGGCCCGCTCAAACGCCGCGTGGGCTTATCGCAAATTTCCATCTGATCCAGTCAGATCGAAATTTGCTCTGATCCAATCGGGATTTCCTTATTATCGGAAGGGAATCCTATTATACGTCAGGATGCTTGCCTTATTTTGTGCAATGCAGCATATTCTGTTGCATCGCAGCAAAGCGATAGGAGGCAACCATGCTCCGTGATTGGATCAACAATCTCAGCCTGGACCATCTGAGGGCGATCGTCGCCGACAAGTCCGCTTGTCATCATGCTGTCTGGCGTCTGGCCTATGCCGAGATCGACCGGCGGCAGCAACTGGCAGCCTCGGCTGCTTAGAGCCGATTTCGATCAATCAAAATCAGCTCTAAGCATCTGCACGATGCGGCCCGTCCCGGGCCCGCTCAACGCCGCGCGGGCTTATCGCAAATTTCCATCTGATCCAGTCAGATCGAAATTTGCTCTAACGCCTGCCTCGGCGTCCCTTCTTCTGTTGGGGCGCCAGGGAGGTCGGCTTGGCGGGCGCAAGTCCGGCATTCACCCCCAGTTCCTGGAGTTCCAGGCGGCGCAGCTCGTCACGCAGACGGGCCGCTTCCTCGAATTCCAGGTCGGCTGCGGCGGCCTTCATGCGCTTTTCCAGATCGGCCATATAGGACTTCAGATCCTTGCCGACCCGATGCTTCGCTTCGGAATCGCCGGTGCCGACGGTCAGATAATCCTGCTCATAGACGCTGTCGAGAACGTCCGAGATGCCCTTCTTGACCGATTCCGGCGTGATGCCATGTTCGGCGTTATAGGCCTGTTGCTTCTCGCGGCGGCGGTTGGTCTCGCCGATGGCATAGTTCAGGCTTTCGGTCATCTTGTCGGCATAGAGCAGCACCCGGCCTTCAAGATTGCGGGCGGCGCGGCCGATGGTCTGCACCAGCGAGGTCTTGGAGCGCAGGAAGCCTTCCTTGTCGGCATCCAGAATGGCCACCAGGGCGCATTCCGGGATATCCAGCCCTTCGCGCAGCAGATTGATGCCGATCAGCACATCGAAGACGCCCAGGCGCAGATCGCGGATGATCTCGATACGCTCCAGCGTGTCGATGTCGGAATGCAGATAGCGCACGCGCACGCCCTGCTCGTGCAGATATTCCGTCAGATCCTCGGCCATGCGTTTGGTCAGCACGGTGACCAGCACCCGCTGGCCCTTGGCGGCGCAGGCCTTGGCTTCGGCCATCAAGTCGTCCACCTGATGCTCGACCGGGCGGATGATGCAGACCGGGTCGATCAGGCCGGTGGGGCGGATCACCTGCTCGGTGAAGACGCCGCCGGTGCGGTCCATTTCCCAGGGGCCGGGGGTAGCCGAGACGAACACCGACTGGCCGCGCATGGCGTCCCATTCCTCGAACTTCAAAGGCCGGTTGTCGACGCAAGACGGCAGGCGGAAGCCGTAATCGGCCAGGGTGCTCTTGCGGTTGAAGTCGCCTTTGAACATGCCGCCGATCTGCGGCACGGTGACATGGCTTTCATCCACGATCACCAGCGCATCGGCGGGCAGATATTCGAACAAGGTCGGCGGCGGATCGCCGGGATTGCGCCCTGTCAGATAGCGGGAATAATTCTCGATCGACTTACAGTGGCCGGTGGCGCCCATCATCTCCAGATCGAAGGTGGTGCGCTCGTTCAGACGCTGGGCCTCCAACAGCTTGCCGGTTGAAGTAAAGCGTTCCAGCTGTTCCTTCAGCTCTTTCTTGATGCCGGCCATGGCGGCGGTGATGGTCGGGCGCGGCGTGACATAGTGGCTGGAGGGGAAGATGGTGATCTCGGCCAAACCACAGGTCTTTTCGCCGGTCAGCGGATCGAACTCGGAAATCGCCTCGACCTCGTCGCCGAACAGGCTGACGCGCCAGGCGCGGTCTTCGTAATGGACCGGGAAAATTTCGATATTGTCGCCGCGCACCCGGAAGGTGCCGCGCTGAAAGGCCTGATCATTGCGGGTATATTGCAGCTCGACCAGCCCGCGCATCAGTTCCCGCTGATCCACCTCTTGCCCGGGGGCGAGCTTGATGGTCATGCGGGCATAGCTTTCCACCGCGCCGATACCGTAGATGCAGCTGACCGAGGCGACGATCACCACGTCCCGCCGCTCCAGCAATGCGCGGGTAGCGGCATGGCGCATGCGGTCGATCTGTTCGTTGATCGCCGAGTCTTTCTCGATATAGGTGTCGGTCTTGGGGACGTAGGCTTCCGGCTGGTAATAGTCGTAATAGCTGACGAAGTACTCCACCGCATTGTCGGGGAAAAAGCTCTTCATCTCGGCATAAAGCTGGGCGGCCAGGGTCTTGTTGGGGGCCAGCACCAGGGCCGGGCGGCCGGTCTGGGCGATCACATGCGCCATGGTGAAGGTCTTGCCTGAGCCGGTCACGCCCAGCAGCACCTGATCCCGCTCGTCCCCCTCGACCCCCGCCACCAGCTCGGCGATGGCGGTGGGCTGATCGCCAGACGGCTGATAGTCGGACACCAGCTTGAACTCAGCCCGCGGACCCGCCGGCTGCTGCTGGAAATAAGGCATGTCGAGAAGGGGAGTGGTCACCATGGCAGGAGCTTATATGTTACCTGACCCCGCCCCAGGCAAGCCGTGCCGCCAGTCCGGCGAAGACGCCGCCCAGCAGCATGTTGGGCAGACGGCGACGCCAGCCCTCTGCCTTGACCTTACCCGAGAACCAGCCGGCGACGCTCGACGCCGCCAGGATGATGGGGGTGCAGACGATCACGCCGCAGGCCATCTGAATGGCCGACAGCACCAGCACTTGGCCCACCAGATTGCCCTGCTCGGGATGCATGAATTGCGGCAGCAGCGCCAGCATGAAC
>Ga0318567_10001169_pt1 | contig 10617 bp, 4 predicted proteins | sample GRESIP088b5f20_FD_203691 | JGI IMG/M metagenome (GOLD analysis project Ga0318567, IMG submission 203691) | Tropical soil microbial communities from Luquillo Experimental Forest, Puerto Rico - GRE.SIPMG.088b5f20 | ecosystem: Environmental > Terrestrial > Soil > Tropical forest > Bulk soil...
CTTTTAAAACAGGAACAACATCTTTTAAATCCGGGCCTAAATTAAAATGAACAAGATTGGTATCTGTTTGATTGTTAGGAAGATCGTCATAAGAAAAAACATGATCGTTTAAATCTGATGCACCGATGCTTACACGCAAATAGCTAGTTCCAATATTTGTGCCATCTGTTGCAAATAAATTTTTAAGTAAAGCTGCACGGCTTGCAGCATTCATAGCCATAATATGCTGTGCACTTCCACCGGTTAAAGCAAAACCAAACCCATCTATTGTTTGATAAGTTTGGTTAGGATTTACAGTGATTAAGGGGATGGTATCAATTGTTTTTGAAAACACTACATCTTGTTGTTGCTGAAAAAATATTCCCGCAGACGGATTAGTTAACCAAACATTTATTTTATTGGTTTGAGCAAAAACAATTATAACAACAAACAAACAAGTTATAAGAGAAAATATTTTTTTCATTACTTGATAATTAAAGTTGAAATAGAATGCGGCAAACTTTCTGTTGCTGCAGCTTTTCCATCAATCCACAAATCATACGGCTGTTTTTGATTGGTAAGATTTAAGACTACTACCACAATACTTCCATCCGTATTTTTAAATGCCGTGCTTTGTAATTGAGCTCTGCTCGGAGCAGCAGCAATTCTTTTAGCGCCCGATTTTATAAATTTTGAGAAATGGCCAATATAATGATAGGCATTGGTATAAATCAACTCTCCTGTTTTGGTATCTGCATGTATAGGTGCAAAACAAAGATTACCAACATGATTAGGGCCGCCTTTTTCATCTAATAAAATATTCCAATCGGTCCATGCAGTTGTACCATTATTTAAATCGTTTAAAATAGAATTGCCGTAACGTTCTCCCAAAGACCAATTATTAATGCTATCCATTTTAAATTGTTCTTTGCAACCTTCTGTAAAAATTAAATTGGTATTAGGAAAAGATTGTGCAACACGTTTCACGTTATCAAATAACATAGGCCCGCCAGTCCATGTTTCGTACCAATGAAACCCTATACCCCAAACATATTTTGCAGCTTGAGGATCTTTTAAAATTACACTGGCTCTTTGAAACATTAAGTCTCTGTTATGATCCCAAGCAATTAATTTTTTAGAAGACATACTGTTCTTCTGCAATGTTGGCCCCAAATAATTTTTAATAAAATCACGTTCATCTTCGGCTGTAAAAATGCAAGACTCCCATCTTTGTTTTGCCATAGGTTCGTTTTGAACCGTTAGGCCCCAAACAGGTATGCCTTGTGCTTCGTAAGCTTTTATAAATTTCACATAATAATTTGCCCAAGACTGAGCAAACTCCTTTTTCAATTTTCCGCCATGCAACATATCGTTATTATCTTTCATCCATGCAGGAGGACTCCAAGGACTGATAAACAGGCTCAGTTTTCCACCGGCAGTTTTCATGGCTTGTTTAATTAAAGGAATTTTAAATTGCTCATCATGTTTTATATTAAAAGATTTTAAAGCCACGTCATTATCCTGAACATAAGTATATGTATCGCTTGAAAAATCACAACTGTTCATATTCGTTCTTGCAATAGTATAACCAATACCATCTTTAGAATCGTAATATGCTCTTAATAGTTCTTTCTGTTTTGCTTTAGGAAGTTTTGCAAATACTTCAGCAGAAGCATCTGTTAACGCACCACCGATTCCCACAAATGATTGAAAAGAAATTGACGGATCTATAAAAACTGTAGGTTCTGTTTCTAAAGGTTGCTTTTTTTCTTTAAAACTTAATGTTCCGTTTTCTGCCAACCGCAATGTGGTTGCTGCCGCAGTTGTATAAACCGTTACGGTTCTGGTATCTTTTTTTTTCTCTTGTGCTGTTGCAAACATTACAGGAATAAAAAAAAGAAAAAGGAAACTCTTCTTCATAGCAAGCATTTGTTATTATTGAATTAATTCGAATTTATCTTCCAATAAAATATTGTTTGAGGCACTGCCGATCATAATTTTAAATTCACCCGGCTCCGAAACTCTTTCCAACAAAGAATTATAAAAAGACAATTGATCTTTTATAATATTAAATTTAATTATTCTATTTTCTCCGGGTTGCAATTTTATTTTTTCGAAACCCTTCAATTCTTTAACCGGCCTTATAACACTTGCTACCATATCTCTGATATATAATTGAACAATTTCTTCGCCTGCAAATTTGCCAGTGTTGGAAAGTGTGAAACTTACCTGCAACGTATCCGTATCTTTTATTGATTTGGAGCTGAGTGTTAAATTGTCGTACTTAAATGTGGTATAACTTAAACCAAAACCAAATGCAAATTTTGGGCTGTTGGGCATATCGATATAGGCAGAACGATACGTTAAATCGTTATCGTTTAAAGATGGACGACCTGTGTTATTATAGTTGTAATAAATAGGAATCTGGCCTTCTGCTCTTGGAAAGCTCATGGTTAATTTTGCCGAGGGGTTATAATCTCCGAATAAAACATTGGCCATTGCATTACCGGCTTCGCTACCCAACCACCATGTATATACTATTGCAGGAATATTATCTGCAGTCCAGTTAAAAATTAATGGTCTTCCGGCCATTATTAAAACAATAACCGGTTTGCCTGTTGTTTGAATTGCTTTGATTAAATCTTCCTGTACCCCCGGTAATTTAATACCGGTACGGCTTTTAGCTTCTCCGCTCATATCAAACGATTCGCCAACCGCAAGTATTACAACATCAGATTTTTGTGCAATTTCAATTGCTTCCGCAAAACCTGTTTTACTTGAATCTTTTATTTCGCAACCTTTTGCATACAGTAACGAAGTGCTTTTGCCTAACTTATTTTGTAATCCTTCATACAGTGATATTAAATGATCCTGTTCCCATTTTACAGACCATGCTCCTTTCATGTCTGTTTCGGATTTTGCCAACGGCCCTATTACAGCAATTGTTTTTATTTGTTTGGATAAAGGCAATAACTGCTTTTCGTTCTTCAACAAAACAATACTTTTTTCCGCAACCTCTCTCGCTGCAATATGATTTTCTTTTGAGTTTAAAACTTTGGCTTCCCTGGCTTCATCACAAAAACGATAAGGATCGTCGAATAAACCCATTTCAAATTTTTTTGTAAGAATTCTTCTTACCGCATCGTCAATAAAAGATTCATCTATTTTTTTTTCTGCAACCAATTTAACAAGGTTATCGATATAGCTATGGCTTTCCATATCCATATCACTTCCTGCTGTAATTGCTGCCATTGCTGCTTCTGCTTTGTTTTTTGCAAAACCATGATTTACCATTTCGCCTATAGATCCCCAATCGCTTACAACAAAACCTTTAAAGTTCCACTTACCTTTTAAAATAGTTCGTTGAAGATATTTATTACCTGTTGCGGGAACCCCATTCAGTTCATTAAATGAGTTCATAAAAGTTGCGGCACCTGCATCTAATGCAGCTTTGTAAGGAGGTAAATAAGTTTCCCATAAAAGACGATCACTCATATCTACGGCGTTATAATCACGCCCTGCAATAGCAGCACCATACGCAGCAAAATGTTTAACACAAGCCATTACGGCATCTGTATTACCTAAACCTTTTCCCTGAAAGCCCTTGACTCTTGCTTTGGCAATTAACGATGCCAGATAGGGATCTTCGCCAGCACCTTCCATTACTCTTCCCCATCTTGCATCCCGGGAAATATCTACCATTGGTGCAAACGTCCAGTGTATACCGGACGCAGCCGCTTCCGTTGCTGCTATTCGGGCAGATAATTCAATTGCTTCCATATCCCAACTGCATGCTTCAGCTAACGGAACAGGAAAAGTTACTCTATAACCATGTATTACATCTAATCCAAACAATAAAGGGATTTTAAGCCTGGATTGCATAGCAATATCTTGCATACTACGCGTTTCTTTTGCACCACGTATATTTAGTAATGAGCCAACTTTTCCGTCTTTTATATCTTGGATTTTATCAACGGGCTTACCTAAAGGGCCGGTGGCGGCTTTACGGTCACCGGCGTATTGATTCAACTGTCCAATTTTTTCTTCCAATGTCATCTTAGCCAAAAGTGTATTTACTTTTTGGCTGATAGATGAATCTTTCGGTGGCTTGCTCACTTGTGCCCATGCACTTATGCCAAAGAGAATAAAAACTAAACAGGTAACAATATTCTTATACATCATATCCATTTATAACTCTTTTAATTAATAGCCAGGATTTTGAATCAGGTTTAGATTTTTTGATAACTCAGATTGCATGATTGGGAACAAATAATAAGCATCTTTAAATTGATGATGCACATTTACATTAATGGGAATGATGTTGTATGTATATGTGGTTCCGTTTTTAATTATCTGCATACATTTCATATCTACATTTTGTGTTGCCTGTGCAATTTTCCAACGACGTACATCCCAGTAACGATGGTCTTCATAAGCCAGCTCAACTTCTCTCTCATTTTGCAGTGCTGTTCTCATTTCATCTTTTGTCATGCCAGATTTCAAACCATATAAACCATCGGTACCAGCAATAATACCTGCTCTTTTTCTAATGAGTTTTAATTGATCATAAGCAATACTTGTATTACCCATTTCGTTACTTGCTTCTGCATAATTCAATAATATTTCTGCATAACGTATCAATGGTAAACAACGGTCTGTATTAGGTCCGCCGTTAGCAGCAGTATTATCATCCATCATTTTACGCCAGTAATAACCGGGTAGCCATAACAATGTTGCATCAGTTGCACCTGTGAGAGATCCATCCGCATTTTTGGTAAAATATATGTTTACCGGAAGTTTGGTTCCTGTGGTTGATGAATACCATAATGAACCATTATAAACAAACGTCCAGTTAAAACGAGGATCACGATTTACAAATGGGTTCTGCGGATTAAATCCTGAAGTTGGATCTGTAATTGCTTTACCATTATTCATTCCAAATGCTTCTGCCAGGTTTTGAGATGGAGCAGATTGTGTTGGGTTTGCACCTCTTGATGTTGGATTTGCAAAAGTTTCCATTGTTTTATTTGGTGCCTGCATTCCCGGTAAAATATATTCGCTGTTTACCCTTGTTAAAAACACTCTTGAAAAACCATAACCCGGTGCTGTTGTATTATCTTCATTTAAAGAATAAAGTCCCATGTCCATAACAGCTTTTGCAGCATCCGCAGCCTTTTGCCATCTGGATGGATCGGCTGTTGGATATGCAGTAACAGCAATTGTTTTAGTATCAGTTGCAACGCTGCCACCATTAAATAACGGGCTGGCAGCATACAATAATATTCTTGATTTTAATGCAAGGCAAGCTCCTTTTGTAATTCTTCCATAATCACTAACACCCCATGCAACAGGTAAAATATTTGCAGCCGCATCGCATTCACTCAAAATATAATTTACACAATTTTCATACGTACTTCTTGCCGGCTGAATTGGATCGGAAGCTGAATAAACAGTATCACCGATAATTGGAATACCTCCAAAATTTTTAAGCAAAATAGAATAATACCATGCTCTTAAAAACCGGGCTTCTGCTTTCACTAAAGTTTTCTGACCATCCGAAAGCGGTGATGTACCTACATCTTTCAAGAATACATTTACACGTCTGATATCTGTGTATGAAGTAGTCCATTGATAACGGTAAGGTTCAATTTCGGTAGCATTTAATGTTCCGTTAAACAAATACACAAATGGTTGTGTAGCCCCGTTTAAACGATGTACTGCCTCGTCGCAACCTTCTGCAGTGCCGGCACTGATATTACTTGTATAAGTATATCTTTTGTAACCGAATGAGAAACTGATATCTGAATAAATTCCAAAGAGAAATTGCATTGTTTTAGCACTATCAGAAAATGTTGCCGCTTCAGTAAGATTGGTATTGCCCTGCGGATCTAATGTTCCTGTTTTCTGACAAGCATAAAATCCTGTAACGATTAATGCAGCAGCTATTATTGAAATAATTTTTTTCATACTGTTCAATTTGTTTTGATTAGAATGTGATTTGCATTCCAAGGTTTACAACTTTTTGTACCGGATATTCGCCACCTTCTGTTGAGGTTGGTGCTTCAGGATCGAAATCATAAATATTTTTTCCTTTTAACATCCATGTCATTAAATTATATCCGCTGGCATAAACTCTAACACCATTTACTGCAAGCTTCTTTACTGTTTTCGCAGGCAATTGATAACCCAACATTACCGTCTTCAATCTTAAATAATCCATTCTTCTAAACCAAAAATCAGAATCATAATCACTCACACTTGCAGCTACCGATAAACGAGGATAAGTTGGTGCAATGTTATTTGTTGGAGACCATGAATCTAATCTTTGAACAGTATAATTTCCTGTAAGATTCCTTCTCATCACAAAGTTGAGTGCAGACTGGAATGTAAAAGACAAACTAATTCCCTTATATCCAAACGTACCTGTAAAACCAAGATTAGTGGTAGGAAGATTGGTGAACTGCATAATGCGTTGATCGTTTACATCAATTTTTCCATCACCATTTAAATCGGCATATTTTAAATCGCCGGGTTTAGCAGCAATAGGTGTTTTAGGGCTTGCAGCAACATCAGATGAATCTGCGTAATACCCAATGTTTGTATATCCTTTCAAATAACCTATTGAATGTCCTGTTCCTGCCAACCAAGGAAATGCAGGTTCTGCTTCATCCTGGAATAAAATTTTATTCTTTGCTACAGAAATATTTCCACGTAACGAATATGTTAAATTTTTTATAGAACCATTATAAGTTAATTCTATTTCGAAGCCTCTGTTTTGTACACGTCCAATATTTACAGGTGGTACACCAACGCCTAATATTGTTGATACACTTCCACGAGTAATTAAAATGTCATAACGTTCTCTGTCGAAATAATCCGCAGTAATTCCAAATTTATTATTGAACATTTTTAAATCGAAACCATAATCTGTTTGTCTTTCTTTTTCCCAAGTAACATTTGTACCTAATGTTCCTTCAATAATTCCGGAAATTGTTCTGCTCACATTTCCTACTGAATAAGAGCCGGAAGAAAGATAGTTTTGTTGGTACACATAAGCATAAGGAGAATTTGTTGCAGGATTATTTGGCAATTGATCTGAACCAACCATACCCCATGAGCCTCTCAGTTTAAGCATGTCGATAAACTTGAAGTTATTCATTACAAATTTTTCTTTTGCAACATTCCATCCACCCGAAATACTTGGAAACAATGCATATCTGTTATCAGAAGAAAACACACTGGTTCCGTTATATGCACCGTTAAACTCTATTAAATATCTCTGCTTATAATCGTAACCTGCACGCAATACAAATCCTTTAAAAATAATCGGGGTATTAATTCCATTGGTATTAGATGTTTGATTGAATAATCCAAGACCATACACATGGTGTCCACTAAATGTACGATCGTAATTTAATGAGAACTGATAGTTTAGTTTTTTGAATGAATTAGGAGCATCTGCATAATATCCTAATGCTAATTTCGGTATCTCATAAACAGTTGCATTAAATGGAGTATAGATCCCGGTACTGGCATCATAACCATAAGAAGGGAATGCATCGCTTCTCGTCATACTACGCCAAAATCTAAAATAAGCATTGTATCCTACAATTGCTTTTAATGATAATCCTTTTGTAATAAAATCTAATTTTTGTGTAGCCCTTAAATTAATCGTGATATCATTATCAAAAGAACGATTATATCCGCCCAAAGCAAATCTTCCGATTACATTGTTTGAATAGGTTCCATACATTGATGGTTTAGAACCGTAAGTGCCATTGGGATTATATGGCTGATAGGCAAACGGTGGTAACTGAACATAATCGTTTATTTCGAATAATACTTTATTACGATTATTTCTTCCGCCAATATTAGGTTCATTGCGTTCTGAATAATTTCCTGCAAAATCTAAATTCAGGTTTAATGTTGATGTTGCTTTTATATCCAGGTTAGAACGAAAATTATAACGTTTATAATAATAATTGCTGTTTAAATCTTTTGATGAAAAATCTTTCACCATTCCGTTTTGCCATAAGTATCCCGCAGAAACAAAATATTTTACTTTATCTGTTCCTCCGGTAATATTTAATGTATTTGTAGTTTGCATAGAAAACCTGCGAATCAACAATTTTGTCCAATCTATATTGGGATGACCATAAGGGTCTGTTCCATCTTTAAACAATTGAATGTCTTGCGCTGTAAATGCCGGCGTGTATGTTGTTGAAGGAAAAGAATTATCATTTAAAATTGCCTGATTACGAAGCAATGCAGAATTATACGAGTCTAAAAATGAAGGCATCATTGTTGGAGACTGAGCCCCTGCTTCTGAACGAAAAGACACTTGCGGTTTTCCAATTTTACCCCTTCTTGTTGTAATTACAATTACACCATTTGCGCCTTTAATACCATATACAGCGGTAGTTGACGCATCTTTAAGAATAGTTAAACTTTCAATTTGATCCGGATCAATTTCACTTAAAGAGCCACCATATTCCAAATCATCTACAATAATCAACGGAGATGCTGCTACGTGATCCGGATCATTTGTAATGGTACTTAACCCTCTAATCAATCCTAACGAACCATCAGAACCCGGTTGACCGGAACGTTGCTGAGAAAAATATCCGGGCAATCTGCCTACCAAAGAATTTTGTACACTTGCTGTTGGTGTTTGGCGTATTTCTTCACCACCAATAGAATTAATAGCTCCCGTATTTGTAATTTTCTTCTTGGTTCCATAACCAATAACCACAATATCTTCTAACTCTTTACTTTCTGCAACCATTGATACAATCAATTGTTTGTTTACAGTTGCGGTGTTTATTTCTCTGTCTTTATAACCAAGCGATTTAAAAACAAGAATTCCTTTACCTTTTATGTTTAATTGAAATTGCCCTTTCTCATTTGTAACAGTACCGCTTGACGGAACATCTTTTTCAAATACAGATACGTTTTGTAAATGAATGGTATCCGATGAAATAACTGTTCCTTTTATAATCTTCTGCTGTGCATTCATTTGTGCAACCAACAGGTAAAAAAGTATTAGCAATAAGTATTTTTTCATAAATCGATATTTACCGGTTTTACCAACCGAAGTTTTGAATGAGGTTAGGATTTTTAGTGGTTTCACTAAACGGAATCGGATATAAATACATTTTTGGTGCAGCAAATGAAATACTGCCGGCTGTTACTCTTTGATAAGTAAATGTTCCTGCAGCAACTTTTGTTACCTGCATTCCTGTTAGATTTTTGTTGAGAACAGTTTCTGCAATTTTCCAACGACGTACATCCCAATAGCGTTGCTCCTCAAAGGCCATTTCAATTCTTCTTTCATTATGAATTAAATCTCTCATCTGATCTTTGGTAATGGTAGCAGAAATACCATACCTGTTATCGGAACCTGCAGTAATACCAGCTCTTTTCCTGAGATTGATGATTTGTGTAACTACTGCTGTAACCGGGCCGGAATATTCATTTAATGCTTCAGCATAATTCAACATTACTTCCGCAATTCTGAAAATGGGGAAATTGTGATTTTGTGCAGTATACCCTGATGATGCAGCAAAATTTCCCAAAAATTTTCTCATGTAATAGGATGTTTGTGTTTGCGCCCTGTTGGAATTGGGTTTATCTAAACCACCTTCAAAAGTTTGCAACGGACGAGATAACCATGCCGCATTATTACACAACACCGTATTAGCTAAACGAGGATCTCTACCTGTGTATGGATCATTTGGATTATAACCTGAAGTTGCATCTGTTATTGCCTTTCCGTTTAACATTGGAAAAGCATCTACTAAATCTTGTGTCGGACTTGTGTTACCATAACCTGCCCCTTGTAAAGAGTATCCAACAGGGCCATTGTTTGTTTCCAAATCTGTAGTAGTTCCTCTTAAAAAAGAAATGATAACTTCTTTATTCTGACGATTTAAAAACGGATTATTAAAAGCGGTTTCAAGTGAATATACATTTAATGCAAGAAGATCGTTTGCTGCCGTAGCAGCTTTGTTCCATCTTTCAACATCGTAAGATGTATAACCCATTAAATTTTGTTGCTGAGGCGATGCAGAAGTTGGCACACCACCATTAAATAATGGACTTGCCGCATATAGCAACACTCTTGATTTTAATGCCAAAACCGCCCCACGGGCTGCTTTACCCCAGTCTGCCGTTCCAATTGGTTCTGCTCTTACCAAACCTTTTATATTATCACATTCTGCAACAATATAATTTACACACTCATCAAATGTATTACGCTTAACATTAATTACGTCTCCGGCATTATAAACAGAATCTCCAATTAAAGGCACGCCGCCATATCTTTTCAATAATTCAAAATAAAACAGTGCCCTTAAAAAACGTGCTTCCGCTTTCCAATAAATTGTTACTTGCGGCAATACCGGAACTACACCAACATTTGCAAGAAAAATGTTTACTTTTCTAATAGATGCATAATTCTGCGACCATGAATCGTCAGGATTATTATTAATATTAAGGTTACTCTTAATAAAAATTTGAATATTGGAACCACTGCGTGAAGGCATTGCATCATCTGTTGCAGCATCTAACATATCATAATCAATGCGATTAAACCCCTGTGGCATATCGGCATAAATATTATTCAGATAGAGCTGAGCA
>Ga0318567_10001171_pt1 | contig 10598 bp, 8 predicted proteins | sample GRESIP088b5f20_FD_203691 | JGI IMG/M metagenome (GOLD analysis project Ga0318567, IMG submission 203691) | Tropical soil microbial communities from Luquillo Experimental Forest, Puerto Rico - GRE.SIPMG.088b5f20 | ecosystem: Environmental > Terrestrial > Soil > Tropical forest > Bulk soil...
CCGGCGCTCGACCGAGCCGCTCGTGCGCCCGCAGCGCCCGAGCGCGACCGTCAGGGCCTCGTCGAGGACGCCGTCGATCGATGCCGCCGTCATGACGAGCGACACCGGCCGGACGAACTCGAGGCTCGAAGTGATCGTCCGGTTCAGGCGCTTGACCTCCGCGACGATCTTCTCGAGCAGCTCCTTCGAGCTCTCGTCCGTGCTCGCCCGGCGCCTGAGCAGCGAGCAGCTCACCTCGATCGCCGCCAGCGGGTTCCGGATCTCGTGGGCGAGATTGGCCGCCATCTGTCCGAGCGCCGCGAGGCGGTCTCTCAGGCGCTCCTGCTCTTCCTTGTGCTCGACGTAGGTGAGGTCCTTGAAGAACAGCGCCGCGCCGAACGGCGCTCCGTCGTCGCCCGGAACCAGCGAGAGCGTGAAGCCGATCGTCTTGCCGTTCTCCGAGCGGCTCTTGAGGTCGATCTCCGCGCGGTTGGGAAGGCGCGACATCGAGAACGACTCGCGCAGGATCCGCGCGAGCTGGGGATGCTCGGCAAGGGCCACGTCCACCGGCTCGCCGCGCGCGGGCAGGCGCTGCAGCTCGAGAATCGTGCCCGCGTGATCGTTGACCGTGATCACGCGGCCGCTCCGATCGATGACGAGGATGCCGCACCGCATCCCCTCGATCAGACGCCTAAAAAAAGTTGCCCCGTCGACCGCTGCGGTCGATCCGTGAGCCGCGGTGTCAGGCGCGGCGTCGTACGTCGCAGTGAGTTGTTCCAAGATCCGTTCCCCGAGCGGCCTTCCGACAGGGTTGGAATTTAGGTTCCGGGGAAGGCCCGGGCAACCCTGCAGGGCCGTCTTGCACGGTGCAAAAAAACGGCGGTCACACGCCCGTGAGGGCCCCCGCGAACCACGAAATTCCGGCAAGCGACTGGGGAGTCGGCTGCTGATTGTCGTAGAGAGAGGAATTCTGGACCGTCACCGGGAAAGAGCCCGAGGCCTTGACCTGGAACTGGAGCCGGATCAGCGGGACCGTGCCCGAGACGTTCGTCGTGGTCCCCCCGGTCCGGGCGGCCCCCACGACCACGCGGCCCGTCGACGCGTTGCTGACGGTGTAGACGGGCGTGTTGCCGCCCGCCTCGAGAGCCGAGCCCGCGGAGTAACCGAGATAGGTCGCGTGAACCGAATCGTAGACAACCTCGAACGCCGCCCCGAACACGTTGCTCGTGTCCGTGATGTCGACGTTGACGGTGATGACGTCGTTCGCCTTCGTCCCCTGGGCCATCGCGACCGTGTTCGGGCCCGGGCTGGGCTGATCGGCGACGAAGCCGGCGCTCAGCGTGGGCGTGACCACCGATCCGCCGCCTCCGCCTCCGCCTCCGCCGCACGCCACCGCCCCCGCGAGCGCCGCGATCGGAAGCAAAATGCTGAATCTCATGCCTTCCCCCGCGCTCACTGCAAGTTGGTCGGGCAGGCCGACGTGGTCCAGGTCTTCGAGGACGGCGCCCAGCACCGCCCGAGGTTGCTCGCGATGTAGGCGAGATCGTTCCCGTCGACCCAGCCGTCTCCGTCGAAGTCCATGTCCGGGTCGTAGTTCGGATCCGCCTCCGATATTCCGAAGTCGGAGGCCAGGTAGACCGTGTCTTTTCCGTCGATCCGGTTCTTCGTCGACGGATCGCTCTGGTTGATGTCGAACCGCGCCGGGTTGACGAGGACCTCGAACACGTTCGATTTCTGACCGAACACGGCATCCGGGTTCGAGACCTCGAGCGTCAGCTTCCCGGCTTTCGCCGGGCGAATCTTTTTTGCCGTCGGCTCGATCGACACCACGTGCGGATTCCCGAAGTCGACCGACGCTCCCGGCTGGAAGTTCGCGCCGCTGATGTCGATGACGATCTGGTCCCCTTGGAAGGCCGAGGACGGCGTCGCCGACGAAACAGTCGGCCGCGGCCATCCCGACAGCTCGTTCGAGAACGACTGCGACTCGCCGGAGCTGTTGAAGGCCTTCACGGCGACGAAGTAGGTCTGGCAGTCCTGCAGACCCGTGATCGTCGTGGAGGTGCCGGTGCTGGTCGCGAATTGCCCGTAAATGCCGGACTGGGTTCCGTAGTAGACGTGATACCCCGAAGCGCCGGGCACGGCGTCCCAGGTCAGCTGGATGTCTCCCGCGAGTGCTTGCGCGTGAATCGCGCAGGCCGCGAGCGCGAGGACGGGGAAGGCACGGCGGGTGAATGTGCTCAATGGAGCCTCCGTCGGACGGACCGCGCGGAGCGGCAGCAATCGGAGTGCCATCCCGTAATTGGTATCGACATCGCGCGTCGTGAGCCGTTAACCCGTTCGCCGAGAATCAGTTGATGAGCGATTTCGAATCGCGCCCAGCTTCCGCGAGCCGGAGATCGCCTTCCCATAATTACGCTCTTGAAATTGCGATTCGTCATGAGTAACTGATCACACCGTCCGAATCCCTGTCGTCTCCGGGGCCATTTGACCCGCATGCGTGCGCCGATTAACTTCTCCCGCCCATCGCTGTGTGCGTCGTGATGCGTCCAGCAACGCGCACGATGGGAGACGTGAACGGGGGCGAGATGGCTGGATCGGGACTGAAGGCGGGGGATCTCGTCGAGATTCGGTCGGCGGAGGAGATCTTCGCGACTCTCGACGACGACGGCTGCCTCGACCGGCTCCCGTTCATGGCCGAGATGTTGCGGTTCTGCGGCAAGCGCCTCCGGATCGCGTCGGTCGCGCACAAGACGTGCGACACGATCCACAAGACCGGCTGCCGGAGCATGACCGGCACGGTTCACCTCGAAGGGCTGCGGTGCGACGGCTCCGCGCACGGCGGCTGCGGCGCGCAATGCCTGCTGTTCTGGAAGGAATCCTGGCTCAAGCCCGTCGCCGCCGGAGCAGCGGCCCCAACGGAGTCCCCGGCCCCCGCGCCGTTCTTGGAGCGCCTCGAGCGGGCCGCGCACCGGCCGTCCGACCCCGAGGCGTGGCGCTGCCAGGCGACGCAGCTCTTCGAGGCCTCCGAGCCCCTGCAGTGGTGGGACCCCCGGCAGTACCTGAGGGATCTGCTCAGCCGTAACGTCGGACCGTGGGTGATGGTCAAGACGATGCTGCTGGCCGCGTTCAACATCCAGCAGCGCTGGCGCGGAGGGCGCGTCTTTCCGGTCGTGAACGGGATGCTCAAGAAGACCCCGGTGGAGAGGCTCGATCTCGCTCCCGGCGAGCTCGTCCAGGTCAAGTCGAAGGAGGAGATCGTCGCCACGCTCGACGAGGGGAACAAGAACCGCGGCATGCTCTTCGATCCCGAGATGCTCCCGAATTGCGGGAAGACGTTCCGGGTAGGAGCCCGAGTGGAGCGGATCATCAACGAGCGGACCGGAAAGATGATGAAGCTCCCGAACGAGTGCATCATCCTCGACGGTGTCGCCTGCAAGGGGATTTACAGCCGGAATCGCCTGTTTTGCCCTCGTGCCATAACGCCCTACTGGCGCGAGATCTGGCTTCGCCGCATCCCCCGGTAAACGCGCGCCTGCGAACTGGCCCGCGCGCGACGCCGGCCCTACAATCTCGACGTTCGGATTGCGGGATCCCACGGGACATTCCGCTGGAGGGGGGACGCATCGCATGCGCCCCACGACGGTTGCGGGAAGGTCGCTGGTCGCGCTCGCGCTCGCGGGCGGACTGAGCGTTGCGCTCGCGGGCGGCATCACCAAGTCGGCGAACCCCGCGCCGGCCCACACGCTGGCGTCGCGCGTCGCGGAGAGCGGATCCGGTTTCACGACCAACACGCACGGCGCCTGGAAATTCGGCACCCACGAGATCGTGCTGACGGGAAACGGCGGGCTGCTCGATCCGTTCGACACGCGGGTCAAGGTGACGTTCGTTCCGCCTTCCGGAAAGGCGAACGCCAAGACGGTCGATGCCTTCTACGACGGCGGGAACACCTGGCGCGCCCGCATCTACGTCACGGAGACGGGCTTGTGGACGTGGACGTCAGCGAGCCCGGACGACCGCCTGCTCGCCGGCCGCGGCGGCTCGTTCGTGGCGCGGCCGTCCACGCTTCCGGGCCGCCTCGTCCCCCATCCGCAGAACCCTCGCGCCTGGGCGACGGAGAGCGGCGCCTGGTTCGGACAGGTGGCCGACACGGCGTACAAGCTCTTCCACGACTCGGACGCTCCGCTCTGGCAGGCCTACGTCCTGAGCGACGCCGCGCAGGGAATCAACTCGGTCCGCGCGGGAAGCCTCGGCGCCTTCGACGAGACGGTCGCGACCCACGACACCTGGTGGCACAACGATCCCTGGCCGGGAGGGCAGTCCCCCGACACGTCGCGATTCGACCTCGTGAAGTTCCAGACGACGGACGAGCGGCTGGCCTGGATGCTCAACAGGGTCCCTGGGATGTACGTCCAGATGATCCTGTTCGGGCTGAAGGGATACGGCGGCGAGGGCACGGGACAATGGTGGGCGACGCTCGATCCCGCGGTGCGCGCGCGCACGATGCGCTACATGATCGCGCGATGGTCCGCGTTTCCGAACGTGTACTGGCTCGTCGTCAACGACATGAACTCGGGATCGGCGTTCCCCCTGAACCTCGCCTTCGCGCGCGAGGTGGGCCGCTTCTTCGCCGCGAACGAGCCGTGGCGCCATCTGATGTCGTCCGGACCCGTCCGGTTCGAGGGCTTCCCGTTCGCCGACCCGGCCGACCGCGACTGGGCCACCTACGCCCACATCGAGGACATGGACGCCGTCGGCGCGCTCCAGATTCACAACCTCGGGCTCGACACGGTGCCGATTCACATCTACATGGCCGAGGACCGGTACGAGCAGGACTACGCGCCCTATCTCGATCCGGGCTTCTACTTTCGCTGGCTGCAGTGGTCCTGGCTCCTCGCCGGCGGCTCGGCGAACTACGGCGGCCGCTTCGGCGTGATCCAGCCGTACGCGGAGACCGGGCGCACCGACCTCCACTGGGTCGGCCTCGGGGGCACGGACTACACCGGCGTGCCGCTTCACGGCCTCGATGGCGCCCCGTCCGTCGAGTCGTACTTCTCGTCGCGCGGGATCGACCTCGGGCTCTTCGCGCCCGACGACGATCTCGCCGCCGACCTCGCGGGTCAGACCGGGCAGCTGCGTCCGAAGCTCGCGCGGCGGCAGCACGAAGAGGTCGTCGTGTACCACCCGAACGCGACCGATCACGGGCAGGCCGCGACGGCGCAGCCCGTAGCGGCCGGCGTCCGGATCGACCTCACCGCGTTCGCCGGCACGTACGACGTCGAGTGGTACCGCGCTCGCGACGGCGCGTCCGCCCGCGGAACCGTGGTCGTCGGAGGAGCGCCCGTCGATCTCGTCGCACCGTGGACGGGATGCGACGTCGTGGTGCGCCTGACCCGCCGCGCTGCGCTCCGCTCCGCCCGCTAGAGGAACTCCGGCGCCTCAGGGCGCGGCGCGGTCCGCGATCAGCACCGCGATGGGCTTCATGCGGCGCACGGTCGCGGGGAGCAAGTGCAGGAGATCGACGAGGGCCGGCGGCCGCGCGATCACGATGATCGCGCCGTAGACGAGCACCCCGGCTGCCACGCCGGTGACGAGTACCTCGAGCTCGGCGAGCTCGCGCTGCTCGAGGGCCACACACAATCCGCGCACGGACAGGCCCATCACCAGGCTCCCCCACGTGTACGTCGAGAGGGTCGTCCAGAGCACGCGCAGCGGCTGCCGTATCAGCCCCATGGCGAGTATGAAGCTCGCGCCGACCACCGGCACCATCGCGATCGCGTAGCCGGTCGCGACGCCGAGCGTCCCCCAGGGAAGCCCGAGGATGAAGCTCGCGATGAACACCGCGGTCGCCACGACGTTGAGCCAGAGGCGCATGCCGACGCGGCCCTTGGCGAGCAGGACCTGGCCGGTCGTCGCCCCGATCGAGTGCAGCATGCCGACCGGGGCGAGCACCGTGATCAGCGGCACGACGGGGAGCCACGTCTCCCCGAGGACGACCACCACGAACGGGTGGGCGATCGCCGCGAGCCCCGTCATCATGGGAAAAGTGATCAGCGCGATGGCTCCGACCGCGCGCTGGAACACCTTTCCCAGCTCCGCGTCGTCGCTCTGCACGCGCGCAAACGCGGGGAGCATGACGCGCATCAGCACGGACGTGACCGCCTCGAGCGGGTACATGTACATGCGATAGGCGTAGTCGTAGAAGCCGAGCGGCTCCGGGCCCAGGAAGCGGCCGATGATCATGTTGTCGGTGTTGCGGGAGAAGTACTGCAGCACGTTGAACCCGAGGACGCCTCCGCTGAACCCGACGACCCCTTTCAGCTCCTTGCGGTCCCATGCGAACCGGAGCCGCCACGGAGAGATCGCCACCAGCGCGATCGTCCGGACCGACGTCCCGCAAAGCTGCGCCGCGATCAGCGCCCACACCCGCCAGCCCGACGCGGCCAGACCGATCGCGATTGCGGACTGGATGATCTGGGAGACGAGCTCCAGCGCCACGATCTTGCCGAACTTGAGATCCCTCTGGAGGAGATTCTCGGGCACGATCGCGATCGAGCTGATCGGGAACACCGCGGCCAGGCCGCAGAGGATCGCGGTCAAGCGGAGGTCGCCCCACATTCTCGCGAACAGCGGGGATCCGGCCGCGAGCGCTCCGCCGACCGTGAGCCCGCTGGCGATGCCGAGGCTCGCGAGCGACCGCAGCAGACGCTCCGTGAGCGCCGGCCGCTGGATGATGACGGTCCCCGCGCCGAGCATCTGGAACATCGCCACGAAGCCGGTGAAGATGCCGGCCATGGCCATCAGACCGAAGTCCTCGGGCGAGATCAGGTGCGCGAGAACCGCGGAGACCGCGACGCGCATCAGCTGACCGAACACCTGCCCGATCGCCACCCACCGGACCCCCGCAACGATCCCGTCGCGACTGAGCTTGGCGGTCGTCATTTCGGGGTGCGTGATGGCGGGTGTGAGGAATTCATCGGAGAGGCGGATAGTATAATGTCCGCACGCGGCCCGGAGCGAGGGCGCGCGCTCGCACTCCGCCCCGAGGTGACCCATCGTGTCCGATCGTCCCCCTCGATTGAGCATCGGGCTGCCCGTCTACAACGGCGAGCGGTACGTCGGCGAGGCGATCGACTCGATCCTCGGACAGGCGTACGGCGATTTCGAGCTCGTCGTCTCGGACAACGCCAGCACCGACGGCACGCGCGAGATTTGCGAATCGTACGCGCGGCGCGATCCGCGCGTGCGGTTCCTGCGTCAGCCGGTGAACCTGGGCGCCTCCGCCAACTTCAACGAGGTCCTGTCGCGCGCGCGCGCGCCGCGGTTCAAGTGGGCCTGCGCGGACGACCGGCTGGCCGCCGGGTTCCTGGAGAGCGGGATGCGCGAGATGGACGCGTGTCCCTCCGTCGTCCTGTGCTACGGCCAGACGACGATGATCGACGACGACGGGCGTCCGCTCGGTCCGTCGCCGCAGGGGCTCGATCTCCGGGAGGACGATGTCGCCGAGAGATTCCGCCTCGCGCGCGAGCGGAGCGGCTACCTCAACGTGCTCCAGGGGATCCTGAGGACCGACGTGTTGCGCGAGACGGCGCAGTTCGGCGCATACCCGGGCGCCGACGAGGCCCTGGTCGTGGAGCTTACGCTGCGCGGGCCGTTCCACGAGATCGAAGCGCCGATGCTCTTCCGCCGGTTCCACGCGGAGGCGGCGAGCGCCGGCACGACGCTCGCGGCCCGCCAGGACCACCTCGACCCCAGCAGCCGCGGCCGCCTGTCTCTCTGGCACTGGCGACACGCCGCCGAGCACGTCAAGGCGATCGGGCGGGCGCCCTTGCCGCTGCGCGAGAAAGCCCGCCTGCTCGGGGTCGTGGCGAAGGGGATGGTGCGGCAGAGGTACCAGCACCGGCGCGAGCTCCAGGACGCGATCGCGCACCTTGCGCGGCGGCTCAAGCCGCGGTTGTGAATTAGGGACATTCTGCTTTTTCGTCTCCTAGGATGGTCCCCTATCTTCGCAGCGAGGCGGTATCCGGGGAGCCGAGCAAGAAGACTAGGAGACGAAAAAGCAGGATGTCCCCAATTCATCCCAGGCCCTTGCGCTCGAGGGCCTCCCGCATCGCCGAAGAGAACTCGGCGACCCGCGCGCTCCACGAATTCGCGGAGGCGACGTCGAGACGGCGACGGCGGGCGTCGCCGGAATCCGAGGCGAGGGCGCGCTCGATCGCCTCGAGGAACGGCGCGCCGGCCTCCGCGACCGCGACCGCGTCGCCGAGCGCTTCGGCCCCCGCGACGGCCGTTGTCACCACCGGACGGCCCGACGCGAGGTAGTCGTACAGCTTGATCGGGTCGTTCCCCATCGTGTGCCGGTTGATGCGGTTCGGGAGGATGCAGACATCGAACGCCGCGACGGCGCCCGGCAGGTCCGCGTAGTCGATCGCCCCGTGGACGGAGACGTTGGAGCGGCGGCGGAGGATCTCCTCGAGCGGCTCCCGCCCGACGCGGGGGCCCACGAAAACGAACGACCATCCCGGCCGGCTCTCGGCGAGTCGATCGATCAGGTCGAGGTCGAGACGGTCCTTGACCCGGTAGCCGGTGTACCCGATCAGCGGGCGGGCGAGGCGCTCGAACGACCGGGGCGCGCGTACGAGGCCCGCGGCCGCCCGCGCGAACCCTTCCACGTCCGTGCCGTTGCGGACGACGCGGACCGAGGGGGCGAGAGACCCCGCCCGCTCCCCGAGCGCATCGTTGATCGCGAACGCCACGTCGCAGCCGCGCAGGTAGTGGTCGCAGATGGCCCGGACCTCCGCGCGCTCCCGATCCGTCGACTCGAATGTCTCGAAGTCGTCCGACCAGTCGAAGACCTTGAGCGCCGCCCCCTCCCAGACGTCGCGGACGATCGGCTCCTGGGGGCGGATCGGCCGGTTGACGAGAGCGGCCACCGGGGCCCCGGCGCGGGCCGCGAGCCAGCGGCGGGGCACCGTCTCCGCCACGCGGCGCAGCCCCGGCCACCGGCTCTCGAGCGGCGCGTGCAGCGGCGTCACCGCCGTGATGCCGGGCGCGACGCGCCGCGGCCATCCCATGCGCCAGTGCGACAGCGGGAGCGACGTCATCGCATCGACCGGGTGGGTGACGAGCGAGGCCAGCCAGACGTCCGGGTTGACGAAGAGGACCTCGCCGACCCACGGCTCGCGCGCGAGGCCGTGGACGATCTGCTGGTTGCGCTTCCACATCCGGCTCCAGGGGTTGTACCCGAAGCAGATGAGGTCGATCCGGCTCACGCGGCACCGTGTCCGCGGCCGCCGAGCAGGGCGGCCTCGAAGCGCGTGAGGAGCTCGGGCCACGCGAAGGCGCGCTCGACGTGCGCGCGTCCGGCGTCTCCCATGCGCCGCCGCTTTTCCGCGTCCTGAATCAATCCGGAAACCGCTTCGCGAAAACCCGTCTCGTCGTCCCGCACCTCGAGATCGCGACCGGACTCGGCCCCGACACCCTCCGCCCCGAGCGAGGTCGTCACCACCGCGCGCCGGGCGTAGAGCGCCTCGATCAGCTTGTTCTTCAGGCCCGCGCCCCGGAGCAGGGGCAGCGCCAGGACATCCACGGCGTTGACGTACGGCCAGATCTCCGGCACGTCCCCGGTGACGACGATCCCCGGCTCGGCGGCGAGGGCGCGGATCGACGGATCCGGCTCCCGCCCGATGACGATCATCGAGAGGCCGGGGAGCGACGTCCGGAGCGGCCGGAAAACGCGCTCGAACAGCCACCGCACCGCCTCGACGTTCGGCGGGTAGCTCATGTTCCCGAGAAAGCCGATGCTCGGCGAGCGGATGCCCTCCTCGACGCGCGCCGAGTACCCCTCGACCGACAGACCGTTCGGCACGACGTGCTGCCTGTCCGCGGGTGTCCGGGAGTCCCGGACCGCGCTCGCGTCGACGCTCGAGATGTAGATCGCGGCATCCGACTCGCGGATCATCCGCCCCTCCCACCGCTTGATCTTCCAGAGCTCGTACGCCCAGCGCGGGAAAGAGATGGCGTCACCATGCACGCGGCGCTTGTGCGTGACGTACGGGGAGTCGATGAAGTCGATGACGAACCTCCCCGTCGGGATCCCACGAAGGTACGGCGCCCCGACGGAGCCCGCCGCGAGCACGACGTCGTACGGGCGCCCGCCCGAGACCGCGCGCAGCTGCTCCGTGATCCGGCTCCCCCCCGCGATCGTGAAGGCGTCGGGAAGAGTCCACGGGAGGAGCGCTCCGAAAGCGCTCGACGCGCGGCGGAGGACGGAGCGCGCGCCAAGCCGCGGATCTTCGACGACGTCCAGCCGAGCGCACACCGGACGGAGGCCTTCGATCACCGCGTGATTGACCGCGGGCCCGTCGAGGAGGGCGAGGTGGACGTCGTGGCGCGTCGCCAGGTCGGAGATGATCGGCAGGTATCGAACGGACAGCCCCGTCGCGCGGAGCGGGTACGGCGGCAGCGGCAGGAAGACCAGGATCCGCGATCGCGTCACGCGGCCCCCCTGCGCTCCCGGTCGTAGACCTCGAGCGTTCGATCGACCGCCGCCTCGATCGTGTATCTCCGCGAAAAGCGCGCGTGGAGCGCGGCGCCCCAGGCACCCCGCGCCGCGCTCCACG
>Ga0318567_10001173_pt1 | contig 10585 bp, 4 predicted proteins | sample GRESIP088b5f20_FD_203691 | JGI IMG/M metagenome (GOLD analysis project Ga0318567, IMG submission 203691) | Tropical soil microbial communities from Luquillo Experimental Forest, Puerto Rico - GRE.SIPMG.088b5f20 | ecosystem: Environmental > Terrestrial > Soil > Tropical forest > Bulk soil...
ACCTTAACGAAATCCTGATGAAATTTTGATAAAATTCTGTAGACATCCTGAACTTGCAGAAAACCGGAGACTTTTTCGGGTTTATTAAAAGCTGATTTTGAAGTAGCCTGCAATTTATTTAAACAGAATAAAATACAAATTATCAAATATAGCCATGTTATGATAATGATGTGGTAAAATACCGAATGATTGGACGCATGATAGGGTTAAATAAGTGCCCAAAATTTTGCATCCAGCATAACGCTCCCGACATTTGATTCGAACTTACTGCACGCCATATGAGAAAAAATTGTTCCGCTTTCATTTCAACAAAATTGCCAAATCAACAACCAACACCTGCCATGCAAAAAATAACAAAAGACACTTTCCTGTCTACGGCATAGAAGCCCCTTTATTGCCAAAAAATTACAGGCGAATATCACCGTCACAATTTTTCCAATAGCTGAAATCAATGCTGAAAATTGATTAGGAAATCCTTTTGCCCGAAAATGAGAACAACCAAACTAACATACCAACGCTTGTCACTTATGCTGAAACAAAAATTTAGTCCAATCACATTCATAGTAATCCAGCTCTTGCTGCTTGCTATGTACATCTTGTATTTATCATCGTGTACGAAAACCACCACTTCGCTAAAAGACAAATACGCCATCACGACAAACGTCGACTCCATCGCCTTTAATAGCGCCGGTGGCGACAGCACATTGATCATTACAGCCAACGCGCCAATCGCCGTTTACCTCAATACCGGTACTGATTGGGTTAGCTATTCTCCAAAAGACACCGTTACCTCGCCAAATGGCTATAAAGTAACGGTACACGTTCCTGCCTTTAACGAAGACAATGGCAAACGAACGACACAACTTACCATTCGCTGCGGCGATCTGAAAACAGATGCGGTGGTGAGGAAATTCATAACCATCACGCAATTGGGGCCGGTAGTTGGGCCGCGTGATCCGGGCATTTACACAGTAAAAGATCTTACGGACCTAGGTGTAGCCATCACCGGAAACCTCGACCTTTCTAAATGGCAGGACGCGAACGGCGTGATCAATTTGATGCAAGACATCAATGCGGGTGCAACCCTGATCCCATGCATGGGCGCACAAACAGTTACCAGCGACACAGTCGGCGCGTTCACGGGAACATTCGAAGGAAACGGACATGCCATCAAAGGAACACTTGATGCCAGTGGCAAACCGATCGTTGCACTCTTTACTCGTTTGGCACCAACCGGCATCATCAGAAATCTAACAGTAGACGTAACGGCAGTAAATGATTATGCTGCAACAGATGTGCAACCGCATCTCTCTGCACTCGTTGGATTTTCGGTTACAGCAACAACGGGAAGCATTTCAAACTGCGTTTCCAAAGGCACACTCACACGTACCGGCACGGCCACAAACCCGCGTGTAGGCGGTATTGTAGGCTACGGACGCTGTAACATTACAACCTGCAGCAATTACGCAACCATCACAGCTACGTCAAACCGCGTGGCGGGCATTAGCGCTGCAGGCGGCGGAACGTTCATAATAAAAGATTGTAACAATTACGGAGATATCAATGTGGACTGCAATGCAGCACAGGTAGGAGGGATCATTGGTCAGCTGAACGGGCAAACCGTTACCGGCTGTGCGAATTATGCAAAAGTAACCGCTACCGCAAATGGCAACACTGTTGTCGGAGGCATTGCCGGAAACAGCCAGGGCACTTCTGCCATTGGCGCAACCTCTTCACCTTGTGTAAACAAAGGCAAGATCACATTGATTGCATCGGCTACCGCTCCCGGTACTGCATGCGGCGCAGGCGGCATCTCCGGCGGTGAATCCGCAGCCGTACCCTTTGTTAACTGCACCAACTCTGCAGATGTTGCGAGCCAGGTAGATAATGCGCTGGTTGCCGTTGGTGGCATCGTGGGAACAATGTCCACCATCACATCACTGACCAATTGTACAAACGACGCAACTGCAAATGTGACCTCCGCGCAAAATGCGGGCGGCATCATTGGCCTCACAACAAAAGCGATGACAGTAACAAGCTGCGCAAATGCAGGCAATATCAAATGGCTCGCAGCTACAGTTGCATCGAAATTTATCGGAGGCATTATTGGTAGCGACAAAGCATCTGTGCTAACTACATGTACATACGGAGGCACGGTGCTCGGCGTTGCGGGCACAAGCGCGAACGCGATAGGGCAATAGTGCGCTTTTTGAGGAGCCGGGCAGCACTACTACTATGAAACAGCCGTTGCGTCGCACTCTTGTACTTTTTGTTCTTTATTCAGCAACGGGTGGATACCAGGCTTTTGAATTAAAAATCAGAACTAAACGAAAACAAAATGAGACAAACGTCTAACTATATATTTTCAATCACAATACTGCTCTTCGTGCTTTGCCAGCTGAAGCCTGCGCAACAGGTGTTCGCACAAAGCAAAGCGCAGACGATCACTGTAAAAGGAATCGTAACAGCGCCTGACGGTTCAGTTTTGAACGGTGCGTCTGTTACCGATAAAAAGACATCGAAAACAACTGCAACTGATGCCAAAGGACAATTCAGCATCACCGTTGAAGACAATGCCGAACTGGAATTTTCAATGGTAGGATATGCAACGCAAACGGCACACGTAAACAAACGTACCGTCATTAATATCAGCATGATTGAAAACATTGCGAAGCTCGATGAATTGGTCGTGATAGGTTATGGAACAAAAAAGAAAAGCGATGTAACAGGCGCAGTGTCGCAGGTAAGCATGGCCAAAGTAGCAACACAACAATCCATCTCTATTGCCGATTATTTGCGTGGTTCCATTGCAGGCTTGAACGTGCAAAGAAGTGCTTCATTAAGCGGGCAAACGAGTTTCGAGATCCGCGGGCAAACTTCACTCAGTGCAAGTTCGCAGCCATTGATCATCGTAGATGGAATGATCTACAACGGCAGCATCAATGACATCAATCCGAATGATGTTGAAACCGTATCAGTGTTGAAAGATGCATCATCTGCCGCAGTATATGGAGCGAGCGCCGCTGCTGGTGTAATCAACATCACTACAAAACAAGGGAAAAGCGAAAAACCAACCATACGTCTGGATGCAAAGACAAGCGTTTCTATTCTGCAGCGAAAACCGGAAGTCTATAACGTTGATGGCTACCTGAAAATGAGATCAGACAAACTGATCGGCAACAGTAGCATCAACACGACGATGCCTGAGTACTATTCCAACCCCTATCAATTGCAGAATGTATCGCTGTCTACATGGCTCGCTTATTCAGGCGCACCGCAAACATCCGACCCTACTGAAGTCTGGCTGAGTCGTTTAAACCTGGCACCAAGCGAGAAGATGAACTACTACAATCACAACAGCATCGATTGGCTGGACCAGGTTTTCCGTACCGGATCCATACAGGATTACAACCTCAGCATTTCCGGAAAATCAAAAGGCTGGAATTATTATTGGTCAGCCGGATACCTGGGCAACAAAGGAGTTGTGGTAAACAGCAAGTATCAAAACATCCGTTCACGCATCAATCTATCAAACAACATTACTAAGTATTTGGAGTTGGGTGTTCGTGCAGGTATTTCAACCACCAATGCAGACGGCCAACCGGCAGATTGGGCAAAAGCTTACGACAACAGTCCTCTCGGCAACATGTACAACCCAGACGGCACCTACACATGGTATCCTAACGGTGACATCATTGCCCGCAACCCGATGGGCCAAACACAGTTCGATACCTATAACCGCAACACGGTTTTGACAGGATCGTTCTTTGCAAAAATTAAACTGCCTTATGGCTTCCGTTTTGAAAGTTCGTTCAACAACCACGTTCAATTCAGGGAACAGAATCAATACCGTCCTTCCTACACCATCGAAGGATCTGCATCAAAAGGCCTGGCAACACGCGACTACTTACGTCAGTATGACTGGTCATTGGAAAATGTTTTGTACTGGGATAAAACCTACAACAACATTCACCGTTTCAACCTGACTTTGATGCAAAGCTCTGCGAAATGGATGCAGTACAACACAACAGCAACTGCAAGCCAGTTCACCACTTCGGAAGCATTGGGCTGGCACAACCTGGCGATGGGAATGGTAGCTGCCAACACTTCAAAAGATCAATACGACACGAAAGCTTCTTACTTGGGACGTCTTGACTACGGCCTGATGGATCGCTACATGGTTACCTTGACAATGCGTCGCGATGGTTATTCAGCCTTCGGACAAAATAATCCATGGGCGAATTTTCCGGCAGCAGCAGTGGCCTGGAGAATTTCGAAAGAAAATTTCATGAAGCACGTAGATTGGATCTCCAATTTGAAACTGCGTGCTTCCTACGGTAAAAACGGTAACAGCAACATCGGCCGTTACACTGCATTGGCGGGCCTTGGCACCGATTACTATCTGGATGGCAACAAACAAAACGTGGTGACAATCTACCCAACTTCAATGGGCAACAATACGTTGCAGTGGGAAGAAACATTGGCATCAAACCTTGGATTGGATCTTGGCATTTTGGACAACAGAATCAACTTCACTGTTGAGTTGTACAACATGCAAACCACCAACATGCTGATAGATCGTACGCTGCCAACGCTTACAGGTTATTCAAAAGTAAAAGCGAATCTGGGACGCGTTGATAACAAAGGTTTGGAGTTCACTACAAACACACTGAACGTAAATAACAAGAATTTCAAATGGACAACAGACATTACATTCTCGTTGAACCGCAACAATATCAAACACCTGTACGGTAACTATACCAACATCACTGATTCTGCCGGACATGTGATTGGAACGCAGGAACTCGATGATCCCACCAATGGCTGGTACATTGGACACTCCATCGACCAGGTGTATGGTTACAACATCATTGGCGTATGGCAAACAAGCGAAGCCGCACAAGCTTCTGCATTGGGTTTCACACCGGGAGATTACAAAACATACAAAGCACCGGGCAACAACAGTTATTCAAGATCCGATTATCAATGGATAGGTTATACCAAACCGCGTTACAGAATTGGCATCAACAACATGATGACCATCTTCAAAAACTTTCAGTTGCAATTCATGATCCGCTCAGAGTGGGGACATGTTAAAAATGCCGACGAGCTTGCTGTAGGCAGCTACGCAGATCGCGTGTCGCAAATGAAGTTGCCTTACTGGACGCAGGACAACAATTCAAACGAATGGGGCAAACTGGGTGCGAAAAAAACAGGAAGCATCTACAAAAACGCATCGTTTGTAAGATTGGAAAATGTTTCACTTTCCTACACATTGCCACAGGCATGGGCGAAAACAATTTCCCTGCCTGAAGCACCAAGAGTGTTCTTTAACGTAGACAATGTTTACTGCTGGGATCACTGGCAATACTGGGATGTAGAAACAAAAGCACCAACACCTACAACGTTCACATTTGGTATTAACGCAACCTTATAAACATCGACAATCATGAAGAAACTTCATCTATATACAACAATTTTGATCATCGGTCTGCTTAGCGGATCATGCACTAAAAACTGGCTCGCACCAGTTGATCCTTCTGATCTTTCACCGGATAATGCATACACTACTTTTGGCGGCTGCAAAGGATTGGTAACACAATTGTGCAAAGAACTGCGCCCTGAAGTAATGGGCAGAAACTCCAACATGAAATGGGCCTATGAAGGTTCCGATCTGGCAGTGTTGGTGAACGGTTCACCTCGTAACTGGAACACACAACTCGTACCTTCCATCGGCAGCAAGATTAAAGACTTTTGGGATAATGCTTACAAACAAATATCAAGAGGCGCAATGCTCGTAACCCGTTCAGAAAAAATGACCGGCACGCAGGAGCAACGCGACCAGATCCGCGCTTACGGAGAATTTTTCCTTGGTTATTGGTACTACCGTTTGATCACCACTTACGGAGATGTGCCATTGATCACTACGGAAACAGATTATCCAAAACTGGATTTCCAAACATCTACCAAACAAAGGATCATTACAAAAATGATCGAGATGATGAGCGACGCCGTAAAGTATTTGCCTGCAGCTGCGCCAGTTGGCGAGATCAATCGTGCCGCGGGTTACATGGTGCTTAGCAAACTCTACTTAATGGATGGACAATTCGACAAGGCCCTGCAAACGTCGACTGCTGTTATTAATACACCAGGTTTATCATTAATGAAATCCCGCTTCGGAGCGTTGGTTGGAACAGTCAATCCGAAGATCCCGAATCCGAACGTAATGACGGACCTGTTTTATAAATACAATCCATCAAGTGCCCTAAACACAGAGCAAATATTAGTCGTGCTTGATGATCCATATGCTGCAGGCGGTTCCACTACAACTGGCGGCGGTGGTGGCGGAGAGCGCATGCGCGAGTACCTTGTTGAGTGGTACAACGGCCAGTATGATAAAGCACAAACGAACCAGGTTGGTTTGCGTTTGAATGGAACAGGCACCAAATCCACCATTGACGGTGGCACAGGCGGCCCCGGCCCATACACCATCTCTGCTGATCCTACACAGAACCTGCAGATACTTTGGACAGGACGCGGCATTGGTGCACAAAAGAAAACATGGTACTTCACCAATCAAATATGGTCAGGTGCAGCGTTTGCAAAAGACATGCGCCACAGTGCGCCTAACTGGTACACGATGGACTCATTGGTGTATAATGTAAAAACATCAACACTGTATGGCAAGAAATTGATCAAAGCAAATTGCAGCGATACCATTCGTTGCTGGGACGATATTCCTTACAACAAAACAGTTGTAGATGATGAGAAACGTGCATTGGGTGATTTCAACATGCTCGGCGGATTCCAGGATTGGTACATCTTCCGTTTGGCAGAAGCATACCTGATACGCGCAGAAGCCTTGGTGTGGTTGGGAAGAGGAGCAGAGGCAGTAAGCGACATCAACGTAATTCGCAATCGTGCCGGAGCGCAGTCATTTGCAGGAACTGCGACACTGGATGATGTGTTCGACGAACGTGCACGTGAATTGTTCCTCGAAGAGTTCCGTCGCAATGAAATGGTGCGTGTTGCTTACACAAAAGCAAAACTGCAACAGGACGGTTATTCACTAAACACCCTTGCACAAAAGAACTGGTACTACGACAGAATGGCTCAGAAAAACAACATGTTCTTCGACATCAATGCGGGCCAGCCGCGCCACTTCGCGTACGGCGATGGCGGCAGCAACGTACTGGTATACGAAATGAGCCCGTTCCATATTTTTTGGCCGGTTCCGGAAAGCGCGATCAACGATAACACGAAAGCGCAACTCAACCAGAATTTTGGTTATGTGGGGTATGAGAAGAATGTGCCGCCGATTGAATAGAATTGAAAATTGGCGACCCCGTAGAGACGGATGATAATCCGTCTCCCATAACACCCGAATCCTGCCTTCCTCGAAATGAGACCCTGATGTCTGTCAAAAAAATTATTTAAAGATTATTTTCTTATGATCCGCAAAAAAATATTCGTACTCGCAGTTTTTATTCTAGGTGTGCTAAGCATCGTTTCTGCTTCGCCCATTGATACAATGAAGAGGAAAATGTCATTTGCCAATGACGATGAGTTTCTGACTTACATACAACGTCAGTACTTCAAATACGTTTGGGATGCGGCATTACCTAACTCAGGCCTGTCAAGAGTTCGCATGGTTGCCGAAGAACCGGATAGAGATAAGAGCACGATAACCATCGGCAGTTCAGGCTTTGCTATCACAGGCGTTATTGTCGGCATAGAACGCGGATTTATTTCAAAAAAACAAGGTGTTGCACGACTCGAAAAGATCGTGGGCTTCCTTGAAAAAACCGATCGCTTTCACGGCATGTGGTCACATTGGATAGACGATCGTACAGGCAAAACAATGCCGTTTGCAAACGCTACCAGTAAAGATAACGGCGGCGATGTTGTAGAGAGCGCATTCCTTGCACAGGGACTTTTAGTAGCGAGACAATATTTATTCAAAGGAAGCAAAAAAGAAAAAGCACTTGCAGCGAGATATGATAATCTGTGGAGAGGCATGGAGTGGAGCTGGTACAGAAAAAATAATGAGAATGTAATGTACTGGCATTGGTCACCAGATTACGGGTGGGAAAAGAATTTTCCTTTACAGGGATATAACGAGTGTTTGTCTGTATACCTTTTGGGCGCAGCGTCTCCTTCGTTTCCAATACCAAAAGAAACTTATTACCAGGGTTGGGCACGCAGCGGAGCCATCAGGAACGATACAACCATTTATGGCATCAACCCAATCGTTGTCCACAACAGCGGCAAAGGATTTGTTGGGCCAATTTTCTGGACCGCATTTTCCTATGTAGGTTTTAATCCTAAAGGATTGAAAGATGAGTTGGGCATCGATTACTTCAAGGTTAATAAAGCCCAGGCAAAAATTCAACAAGCCTATTGCATCGCCAATCCAAAAGGATTCAAAGGCTATGGCGCGAATTGCTGGGGCTTCTCTGCGGGCTATTCTGTAAAGGGTTACAAGGCTCACAACACAAAAACAGATTTGGGAGTAGTTACACCGTCAGGCACATTGGCAGCAATGCCTTTTGCGCCGGATGCAGTAATGCTGGCGCTTAAACATTTCTATTATGATTTGGGTGATCGCTTGTGGGGCCCTTACGGATTCTATGATGCATACGTTGCAAGCGAAGACAAAGTGGTGTACAACTATCTCGCAAACAACCAGTGTGCGGTGTTGCCAATGATTGAAAATTATCGCACAGGTTTGGTCTGGAACCTTTTCATGAGTGCACCGGAAATAGCACCGGCGCTTCATAAGCTTGGTTTTACTCCTGACAAATAAGATGATCGATTAAAACGAACATATATCTGTTTCAGCTTCTTGCATTCTAAGGTGGATCTTAAAATGCCCGGCATCATGGGATTTGGAATTTGCTCTTGTGGTATATGACAAATCTCCAGATCTGCATGATCCGGTAACACTTAACAACAACAAATGAAATATTTCATACACACACTGGTATTTATATTATTGCTTCATAACGTTACGGCGCAACTCCCGACACTGCTGCCAAAACGTGGGGCGGCGGCCACATTTTACACGGAGACGGAAACGGCAAGAAAGGTTGCCGCCCTCATGAAGCATATGACTTTGGATGAAAAAATCGGGCAATGCGTATTGTTTGCCTCAAAAGGAATGATCACTGGGCCCAAGACTTCAGAGAAGATGGACGACTACGTGATGAGTGGAGCTTGTGGCAATGTGTTTGGCATTCGCACTGCTGCTGAAACAAGACGCATTCAGCAAATGGCAGTCGAGCATACACGTTTGCATATTCCTTTGTTGTTTGGCATGGATGTTATTCATGGCTTCAAAACAATCTTCCCCATCAATCTTGGAGCAGCGGCAAGTTGGGACATGACGTTGATTGAAAAAATGGCAAGAGTTTCTGCTGAAGAAGCATCTGCATCAGGCATTGTGTGGACATTTTCCCCCATGTGCGATATAACCCGTGATCCGCGCTGGGGCCGTGTTTCAGAAGGTGCAGGCGAAGATCCATATTTGGGCCAAAATATCGCAGCAGCAATGGTGAGAGGTTACCAGGGAAATGATCTTTCGCAAAATAACACCATCATGGCTTGCGTAAAACATTTTGCGGCATACGGTGCAGCGCAGGCTGGACGCGACTATAACAGTGTTGACATGAGCGACCGCACGTTTCGCGAAATATACCTTCCTCCATACCAGGCAGCACTGGATGCAGGCGCAGCAACCGTTATGACTTCATTTAATGATTACGACGAAACGCCTGCTTCTTCTAACAAATACCTGATGACTGATCTGTTGCGCAAAGAACTTGGCTTCAAAGGCTTTGTTGTTACGGATTATTCAGCCATCAATGAATTGATCAACCATGGCGTTGCAAGTGATTTGAAAGATGCATCACGTCAGGCGATAAAAGCCGGTGTGAACATGGACATGGTGGGTAACGGTTATTTGAAATATATGAAAACACTGGTGGAGGAAAAGAAGATCACTGAGAAAGAAATTGATTACCTGTGTTCGCAGGTGTTGGCAATGAAGTATAGATTGGGTTTGTTTGATGATCCTTACCTCTATTGCACAAAAGACAGCACCGCATACTATACTGCAGATGCAATGAAGTCGGCACGTCAACTCGCAGCATCTTCAATGGTGTTGTTGCAAAACAATAACACAACACTTCCAATCAAGCAAGGAAAGAAGATTGCGTTAGTCGGTCCGTTTGCTGATGATGTTCGTGAAATGCTTGGCTCATGGGTAGTGACAGCAGATAACAAAGTAGGCGTGACTTTTCAGCAAGGTCTAAAAGAACGCTTTGGCGCAGCAAATATAAAAGTGGCTCCCGGCGATGTGAAGACTGATTTCCAGGATGCACTTTTAGCGGCGTCACAATCTGATGTAGTAGTGCTTACTCTTGGTTTGTCACAAGCATGGAGCGGAGAAGCAGCGAGTTTAACATCTATCTCTATTCCTGAAACACAAAAACTTTTACTAAAGAGAGTAAAGCAAAGCGGCAAACCAATTGTGTTAATCGTTGTTACAGGTCGCCCGCTTGATCTGCGTGAAGAAGTAGAAGCC
>Ga0318567_10001175_pt1 | contig 10581 bp, 9 predicted proteins | sample GRESIP088b5f20_FD_203691 | JGI IMG/M metagenome (GOLD analysis project Ga0318567, IMG submission 203691) | Tropical soil microbial communities from Luquillo Experimental Forest, Puerto Rico - GRE.SIPMG.088b5f20 | ecosystem: Environmental > Terrestrial > Soil > Tropical forest > Bulk soil...
CTCTCGGGGCTCTCCCAGTCGATGCTCGAGCTGATCGCGTGCCGCGCGATCCAGGGGTTCGGCGCGGGCGGCCTCATGGTGGGGTCGCAGGCGATCATCGGCGATGTCATCCCGCCGCGGCAGCGGGGCAGGTACATGGGGTACTTCGGCGCGACGTTCGCGCTCTCGAGCGTGCTCGGCCCGCTCGCCGGGGGGTGGCTCACCGAGCAGATCTCGTGGCGGTGGATCTTCTACATCAACATCCCGATCGGGATCGTCGCGCTCTTCGCGATCGCGACCGTGCTGCACGTGCCGGTCGTCCGGGTCCCGCACAAGATCGACGTCCTCGGCCTGACGCTGCTCTCGGCGGGGGTGACCGCGATCATCCTGCTCACGACGTGGGGCGGCACCGAGTACGCGTGGGGCTCGCCGGTGATCCTGTGGACTGGTGTCCTCTCCGTGCTGCTGCTCGTCGCGTTCTGCTGGGTCGAGACCAAGGTGCCCGAGCCGATCATCCCGCTCAACCTCTTCCGGATCCGCACGTTCACGGTGGCGTCGACCATCGGGTTCGTGATCGGGTTCACGATGTTCGGCGCGATCGTCTACCTGCCGCTCTACCTCCAGGTCGTCCACGGCTCGTCGCCGACGCAGTCCGGGCTGCAGCTGCTGCCGCTCATGGCTGGGCTGCTGCTGACGTTCATCGTCAGCGGGCGCCTCGTCTCGAGGACCGGGCGGTACAAGGTGTACCCGATCGCGGGGACGGCGGTCACCGCGGTCGGGCTGGCGCTGCTCGCCTCCCTGAAGCCGAACACCGGGTACCCGCTCGTGGCGCTGTTCATGTTCGTCGTCGGCCTCGGGTTGGGCCTCGTGATGCAGGTCCTGGTCGTCGCCGTCCAGAACACGGTGCCGCACGCGGTCCTCGGCACCGCGACCTCGACGGCGACGTTCTTCCGCACGATCGGTGGGGCGTTCGGGGTCTCGGCCCTGGGGGCCGTGTTCAACAACCGGCTCCTCTCGCAGCTGCCCCACCCCATCCCGCCAGAGCTCAGGCACCTCGTGCAGGGCGGGTCGATCGCCGCGAACCCAGCGCAGATCAGGGATCTGCCGCCTGCGATCCAGCAGCCGCTGATCAACGCGTTCAGCCACGCGCTCGAGGGTGTCTTCATCGTGGCCGTGCCGTTCGCGGTGGCCGCGTTCCTGCTCTGCTGGCTGCTCAAGGAGGTGCCGCTGCGCACGACCGCGCACGTGGCCGCACAGGCACGACCGGTCGCCGACGATGAAGCCGAGGACCACGCAGAGGACCGAGCCGAGCTGCCCGCGCTCTGACGCGCAGCACCAGGGCGGACCCGACCACGGACCCGACCACGGACCCGACCACGAACCCGACCACGAGCCCGACCACGAGGAGGTCGCCATGTGCCGGAACATCACGACGCTGCGGGGCCTGGAGCCCCCGGCGACCGCCGAGGAGACCGAGGCCGCCGCACGCCAGTACGTCCGCAAGGTGGCCGGGATCCAGAAGCCGTCGGCGGCCACGGAGGAGGCGATGGAGCGCGCGATCCAGGCGGTGACCACGGCCACCGCCCAGCTGCTCCGCGACCTCCCGCCACGTCGGCAGCCGCCCCCGACGCTCCCTCCGCTGCGCCGCATCGCCGCGCGGTCGGCCTCCGGCTGAGGGGTGACGCCGGGCCCGGCGCACGCGTAGCGTTCCGCGCGGAGGTGCGACCGATGCCAGACGCACAGATGAACCGGGTCGAGGGGCTGCGCGGCGAGCGCTACGGGGAGGTCCTGCTCGTTCGAGTCGAGGACGTGCAGTACCGCGCCGAGGTCTACAACACCCTCGGGCTCAACGACTGCCCGCCGGAGCTCTTCGCCGAGCTCGACCTCGAGGCGATCGCCGCCGAGTACGGCGCTCGCGCCGCGCTGCGCAACGGCCCGCGGCGGTGGGTGCTCGACGCGATCGAGTCGCGGACCGGACGGGAGGTGGTGAAGAAGTTCGGCGCGCTCGAGGCGTTCCTCGCCGCCACGATCGAGCTCGGCGACGCCCTGCCGGCCCCCGGCGCCTACCTCGAGCGGCGTGTCGCCCGCAACACGGTCTTCGAGTGGGCTGCGTGGACGCCGCTGCACGAGCTCCGCGCTCCCGACGGGCGGACCTACGTCATGCAGGCGCTCTCGCTCGTCCCCGACGCGACGCAGACCCTCGACTCGCTCGCGAGCCTCGCGGACCGGCTCGCCCCGCCCGAGGGCTGGTCGTTCGCGACGCGGACCCGGGCCGAGCCACTGCGCGTCGTGAGCGTCGACGGCATCGCGACCGTGATCCAGGACGAGCTCCAGAACACCTACCAGCGGATCGACCGCCTGGACCCGCCCCGCTGAGCCGAGCGGCGCCGCGCCAGCGGTGCTGAAATGACGCGATGGACCAGTCCGACCTGCTCGTCGAGATCTTCAGCCGGCTCCCGCCGCTCGCCCATGAGGCGGTCGACGGCCTCGACGCGAGCTCGCTCGTGTCGCGGCCGACGGATCGCGCCAACACGATCGCCTGGCTGGTCTGGCACACCGCGCGCGTCCAGGACGACCACGTCGCCGACGTGATGGGCACGAGCCAGCTCTGGGACGAGACGTGGGCCAAGCGGTTCTCGGTCGACGCGGACCTCGAGAACACCGGGTACGGGCACGGCCCCGCAGAGGTGGCCTCGGTCCGCCCGTCGAGCCCCGACGACCTGATCGCGTACCTCGACGCGGTGCACGCGCGCACGGCCGGGTGGCTGGCGACCCTCACCAGCCAGGACCTCGACCGGGTCGTCGACGAGCGGTGGGACCCGCCCGTCACGCTCGGGGTGCGGCTCGTGAGCGTCGCCGACGACGGGCTGCAGCACCTTGGCCAGGCTGCCTACGTCCGGGGGCTCCTCACCGGCTGACCGTCCGACCCGGCACGTCGCGCGGCGCTCGCCTGCCAGCCCGCGTCGCCGGACGCCTCGAACTGCGGGCGCAGCGGGAACCGGCTCCGCCCGGCGTCAGGCCGGGCGCAGAGCGCCTGGTGCACCTCCAGGCGGTGCCGCTCGAACCCGACGGCCGATCCAGCCATGTACAGCCGCCAGACGCGGGCGCGCTCCGGCCCTACCTCGGCCTCGGCCGCGTCCAGGTTGGCCTCGAGGTTCGCGACCCACCGGCGCAGCGTCAAGGCGTAGTGCTCGCGGAGGCTCTCGAGGTGCCGCACCTCGAACCCGTGCGCCTGCAGCCGCGAGACCGTCGCGCCGACCTCGTGGAGCTCGCCGTCGGGGAAGACGTACCGCGAGATGAACGGGCTGCGGATCCGCGCCGGGTCGCGCGCGTGGCGACGCGCCTTCGGCCCGATCGTCGCCGCCCCCTCGAGCACGCCCGGCCGGCCGATCGCGTGGTGCAGCACGCGGCCGCCCGGGCGCACGAGCGCGAAGAGCTGCCGTGCGTAGGCATCGAGCGCGCGACGGCCGACGTGCTCGGCCATCCCGATCGAGCAGACCGCGTCGTACGGGCCGTCGTCGACGTCGCGGTAGTCCTGCACGCGGAACTCGACGAGGCCGTCGACGCCCGCCTCCCGCGCGCGGGCCTCGGCGAGCTCTCGCTGCCGAACCGAGAGCGTGACCCCGACCACCCGGCACCCGTAGGTGTGCGCGGCGTGGATGGCGAGCGTCCCCCACCCGCACCCGACGTCGAGCACCCGCATGCCCGGCTCGAGGGCGAGCTTCCGGCAGACGAGGTCCACCTTGCGGATCTGCGCCGCCTCGAGCGTGTCGTCCGGGGAGGCGAAGACCGCGCACGAGTACACCATCGAGGGTCCGAGGACGAGCTCGTAGAAGGCGTTGGAGACGTCGTAGTGGTACGTCACCGAGCGACGGTCCCTCCCCCGGGAGTGCAGCCGCCCCATCGGGGCGGTCTCGATGGCCGGCGGGGCGATCGGGACGAGCACCGACGGGCCCGCCCTTCGCGCGAGGCCGGCGGCGGTGCGCAGCGCCCGAAGGACGCGGTTCGGCGCCGGCGAGATGAGGAACGCGTCGTAGACGCGGCCGTCGAGCTCGAGGTCCCCGGCGACGTAGGCGCGCGCGAGCCCGAGCTCACCCGGCCTCGTCAGCACCCGCCGGAGCGCGGCGCGCCTGGCGATCCGGACCGTGAGCCCGGCGTCCGCGGCGCCCGCGACCGACCCGTCGTACGCCTCGACGCGCACGGGCAGGGGATGGCGGGCGAGGCCGGCGACGATCTCGGCGATCGAGCCGTGTCCCGCGCGGGTCTCGGCGTCCACGACACGATCGTGCCAGACCGTCAAGGAGCCAGGAGATCGCGCAGCGCCTCGTCGAGCGATGGGTGGACGAAGCCGAACCCGGTCGCGTCGAGCACCGCGGGGACCGCACGCTGCCCGGTCAGCACGAGGGCGGATGCCTCGCCGAGCGCCGCGCGGACGAGCGCGGCGGGTGCCGGGAGCGCCGGCGGGCGCCGCACGGCGCGGCGGACCGCCGCGGCCAGGTCGCGCTGACGCACCGCACGCGGCGAGGCGAGGTTCACCGGGCCGAGCACGGCCTCGTGGTCGAGGCAGTGGAGGAGCGCGCCGAGCTCGTCGTCGAGGTGGATCCACGAGGACCACTGCGTGCCGGAGCCGACCGGTCCGAGGACCCCCAGCCGAGCAAGCCGGCGCAGCACGGGGAGGGCGCCGCCGTCGGGGGCCAGCACCATCGCCGAGCGGCCGACGACGACCCGGACGCCGTCGTCTGCCGCGGCGTGCGCAGCACGCTCCCACGCGACGCAGACCGAGGCCAAGAAGTCGTCGCCCGCGGGGGCGGTCTCGTCGACCGGTGCGTCGGCCGCCCCGTAGACGCCGACGGCGCTCGCGTTCCAGAGCACGCGCACGCCCGCGGCCGCGCAGGCGGCCGCCACAGCCCGCGTCGTGGCGACGCGGCTCTCCAGGATGGCGGCCTTCTTCGTCTGCGACCACCGCCCCGCCGTCAGCGGCGCACCGGCGAGGTTCACGACCGCACCGACCCGCTCCAGCACCCCGACGGGGAGCGGGCCGTCGCTCGCCTGCCACCGCACCGACGCCGATGCACCCGCCATGGTCGCACCCTCACGGGAGATCGCGACGACGTCGTCGCCCCGGGCGGCGAGCCGCGCGGCGAGGTGCCGACCGATCAGCCCGGTGGCACCGACGATGGCGACGCGTGCGGGCGGAGGACGACCGCTGGGTTGAGTCGTGGGCGTCGACGCGGTCGCACGCTACCGGTGCGCCAAGTGCATCCCCGCTGTGTTGGGATCCCGGCCGTACGATCGACCAGCCGATGCGCAGGTCGGGCACGCGCCGTCGCCGGGCATACGCGGCCACCGCGGCGGTGGTCGCCGCGGTCCTGTCGATCCCGGGCGCGGCGACCGGTCGACCCGTCGCAGTGCGCGCCGGCGGGGTCGCCGACGTCGGGCCGGGGCGCACGACCCCCTATCCCGTCGGGGTGTTCGACCTCAACGAGCCCTCGCTGCTCGCGCCACCGGGGCCCGGTTCGGTCCCCGGCTACCACACGCTCTTCGCCGACGACTTCCGCGCGAAGCTCGTGTACGACCTCTGGGGCATCTTCAACGGGGTGCCGAAGGGCGACCGCGTCGGGCGGTTCGAGACGAGCCACGTCTTCGTCAGACGGGGGCTGCTGCGGATCGGCACGTGGAGGGACCGCACGCACGACGGCGCGTGGGCATCCGGCGGCGTCTGCCTGTGCGGGGTGCACCCCGAGTACGGGATCTTCCTCGTGCGGTCGCGCGAGACCGCGCCGGGTCCCGACGTCGCCGAGATGCTCTTCCCGTCCGACGGCTCCTGGCCCCCTGAGGTGGACTTCGCCGAGACGGGGGTCGCGACGGACGCGGCCGGGTACTTCGACCACTACCGCCCCGCGCCCGCCGCCGTGTGGGGGTTCAGCCGCGTCGACGTGCTGCACTGGCACACGTGGGGGATCGCCTGGACCCCGACGAGGCTCGCGATGCTGCTCGACGGGCGCGCGCGGGCCGTCGTGACCAGGCCCGCGGCCATCCCCCACCTGCCGATGGAGCTCGACCTGCAGCAGGAGACCTGGTGCGGGATCTACCCGGAGTGCCCCAGACGCCCGGCGGCGCTGCTCGTGGACTGGGTCGAGGTCTACGTCCCGAACCCGGGCTGAGGCCCGTCGGGGCGGGTCAGCCCTTCCCGGGCTCGAAGACCTCCGTGAAGAGGTCGCCCTGCGCGGCGGCAGCGCTCGTCGCGGTGCCCCCGCGGCCTCGCAGGACGAACGCGATCCCGACGGCGAGCACCGCCCCGGCGAGCGGGCCGGCGACGTACACCCAGTAGTCCGTGAACGAGCGCCCGACGAGGTCGGGGCCGAACGTCCTCGCCGGGTTCATGGACGCGCCGGAGATCGGGCTGCCCCACAGCCCCGCGAGCGCGATGTACGCCCCGACGCCGAACCCGCCGATGATCCCGACGTTCTGCGCGCCAGATGCGGTGCCGAGGATCACGCTCACGAGCCCCATCGTGAGCAGCATCTCCATCCAGAACGCGGCGAGCGCGGTGTACCCGTGCGCGGGGTAGTTCGAGCCGTAGATCGCCGAGACGTCGATGATCTGCCGCAGGATGAGCGCCGCGACGGACGCGCCGGCAAGCTGCGCGACGATGTACGCGGGGACGCGGCGCCACGGGAAGTCACGTCGCAGCGAGAACGCGATGGAGACGACCGGGTTCAGGTGCGCCCCGGAGATCTTCCCCATGAAGAGGATGACCGCGAACACGGTCAGGGCCGGTGCGACGACGGCCGCCTGGCGGCTTATCGTGTGCGGGAACGCCTGCGACATCATCCCGCCGCCGGCGGCGGCGAGCACGAGCAGGAACGTCCCGAAGACCTCGGAGAAGAGCCGGCGCCACTCCTGGCGCGGGTCCTTGAAGTCGTAGATCCTCGTCAGCACGCCCTGCTCGTAGCGCGCGACCGCGCCGAGGAGCGTGTGGTCCGCCGGCGTCGACATGGTTCCCCACCTCCGGTCGGTCCGGGCGGGCCGAACCTATCCCGGGTGCGTCAGCGGCGGGTCGACGGGTGGGGCAGCGGGAGCGCGTTGTGCCAGCGGCCCTCCGCCACGAGCGCGTCGGCCTCCTTCGGCCCCCACGACCCCGGGGCGTACGGGATCGACGGCGGGTGGTCCCTCAGCACCCGGTCGACGACCGCCCACGCCGCCTCGATGGCGTCCTGCCGGGTGAAGAGCCCCCCGATCCCGTCGAGCGCGTCGCCGAGCAACCGCTCGTAGGGGTCCTCGGTGTCCTCCTTCGCGTTGAACAGCGAGAGCTCACGCTGGTCGCCGATGAACTCCTCGCCGGGGCGCTTGACCCGCGCGGCGAGCCCGATCATCGGGTCGGGGGCGAGCCGGAAGCGCAGGTAGTTGGTCGACGCGCGCGAGCGGAACGCGTCGTCGAAGAGCGCCTGGGGCGGCGGCTTGAGCTTGACGAGCACCTCGGTCGTCGTCTCGGCGAGGCACTTGCCCGACCGCAGGTACCACGGCACGCCCCCCCACCGCCACGACCCGATGTAGAGCCGGCACGCGCAGAACGTCTCGACGTCGGAGTCCTTCGCGACCCCGGCCTCGTCGCGGTACCCCACGAACTGCCCCCGCACGATGTCCTCCGGCTCGAGCGGCCGCATCGCCCGGAAGACGCTGAGCTTCTCGGCCTGCACCGCCTCCATCCCCTGGTACGGCGGGGGCTCCATCGCGAGCAGGGCGACGATCTGGAAGAGGTGGTTCTCGACGACGTCGCGAAGGCACCCGGTGTCGTCGTAGAAGGCGCCGCGCCCCTCGACGCCGAAGCTCTCGGCGAGTGTGAGCTGCACCGACGCCACGTAGTTGCGGTTCCAGATCGGCTCGAGGAAGGAGTTGGCGAAGCGGAAGTAGAGGAGGTTCATGATCTCCTCCTTGCCGAGGTAGTGGTCGATCAGGAAGATCGAGTCCCTCGGGAACGCCGAGCGGAGCTGGCGGTTGAGCTCCCGCGCCGAGTCGAGGTCGCGGCCGAACGGCTTCTCGACGATGACGCGGCCGTCGAGGTTCAGCCCAGCGCCACGCAGGCCCTCGATGACGGTCTCGAAGTACGAGGGCGGGATGGCGAGGTAGTGCGCAGGGCGCCTGGCCCCGCCGAGCGTCTCCTCGATCGCGTCGTAGGTGGCGTCCTCCTTGTAGTCGCCGCCCACGTACTCGAGCTGCGAGAGCAGGCGGTCGAGCGCGTGGCGGTCGTCGACCCCCCGCGGCGAGCGCTCGATGCTCTCGCGGGCGAGCTCGCGGAACTGGGCGAGGCCACGGCTCGCCGACGCGACGCCGACGATCGGCACGGAGAGCTCTCGGCGCTTCACGAGCGCGTACAGCGCCGGGAAGATCTTCTTCTTCGCGAGGTCGCCCGTGGCGCCGAAGAAGACGAGCGCGTCCGCCCGGTTGCGGCCCTCGTACGCGTCGCCCATCGCCGAGATCACGCTATGGGCCCGCGTGCGGCGGTCGGCCCGACCGCCGGTCGGTCGGCGCGACGCGGCACGGAGCGAGGCTACCGAGCCGGGTGCCTCACGGCGCGGCGGGCGCGACGACGCGCACCGTGGTGCGCGCGATCGAGGACCGGTACGAGCGATCCCCGAGGTACCGGGCCTCGACCAGGTGGACCCCCGGCGAGAGGGAGAGCCGCGCGGTGCACCGGCCGCCGCCGGATCGCACGGTCGCCACGCACAGCCGCACCGCGCCGGCGGTGAAGACGATCTGGCCGGTCGCCTCGCCGGGGAGGTGGGAGGCGTGCAGGAGCGTCGTGGTCCCCTCGAGGACCGATGTCGGTTGGGCGACCGCCCGCAGCGTGGTGGAGGCCCGTCGCACCACGACGCCGAGCGTCGCCTCGTCGCCGGTGAGCGTCCGGCTCCCCGAGAACGTGACGAGGAGGCCGGTCGACCCGGCGAGGCGGAGCCGCGTCGCGCACGCGGCGTGGCCCTTGACGATCCGGGCCCGCTGGCAGCCGGGCAGCACCAGCCCGTCGACGGCGAACAGGACGGTGCCCTGCCCGGGCGCGGGCGCCACGGTCGCGCGGTAGACGATCCGCGCGCCGACCTCGAGCGCCTTTGCCAGCGCGAGCACCCGCAGCGCCGGGACGCCGAGCGGCACGGCCTGCGCCGACGGCGACGACGCCGCCCCGACCCCGGCCGCGCTCCGCGCGCGCACCGTGAACCGGTACGGGTCGCCGTTCGTGAGGTGAGTGACCACACAGGACGACGCCGACGGCCCCGCGCCCGCGACGCAGGTGCGCCCGCCCGGCTCGGCGGTGACCGTGAACTGCCGCACCGGCGCGCCGCCGTCCTTCGATGGCGCGAGCCAGGTGACCCGGGCGGCACCCGTCGTCGCCACCGCGGTCACGTCCTGAGGCGGGCCGGGGAGGTGGATCGCCGGGTGCTGCGCGGTGACCGGCCCGGACAGCCGCGCGTGGCCGGGCACCCGGAGGAACCGCACCGCGTCCGCCGCGACGAACGAGCCCCGAGGGCCCGCCGAGGCCGTCCCCAGCGACACGCTGAGCGATGCGCCGGCCTCGAACTCCCCGAGCGGTGCCCACGCGTCGGCGTAGGGCTCCTGGTTGACGCGGACGGCGTGGACCCCCGTCGCGTCGGTGACGTGGTACGTGACGATGGCGTCGCTGAACGCGGCGGGGACGAAGGCCGCGATCGCATAGGTGCCGGGCGCGAGCCGCGGCGCCCACGTCGCGACGCCGGCCGTCGCGCCGGGACCTGCGAACTCCCACAGCTCCTGGCCGGCGATGCCGTCGGAGCCCGGCTGCCAGGCCGCGCCGGTCGTCGTGAACCCCCCGCCGCAGGGGCCGCGCACGCTCGCCGGGTACGCCACGGGGCACCGCGTGGGGCTCTGCCACGCGATCGGGGGCGCGGGGATCGACGGGACCGGCGTGGTCCCCCAGTTGGCGCCCCAGCCGTAGTGGCCGGCAGCCCAGCTCGATCGCCAGATTGCCCAGGCCGTCGCGGCCGCCGGAGCCGAGCGGTGGAGGTCGCGCACGATGAGCGGGTACCCGTACCCCGGCTGCTCGAGGTTGCGCGCGACGTCGAACGCGGCGGTCACGACCGAGCCGTACGACCCGAGCCCGCTGCCGCCGCCGCTCCCGAGGCCGTTGTTGAGCGGGTTGTCCCGGTTCCACCAGTGCGACGGGGGCTCCTCGGCGCGCAGCCACTGGGTGAGGACCGTCACGTTGCTCGGGCTGTCCGGCCACCCGCCGTCGCGCAGCACGAGCTGCGCGAAGTCGTAGTTGGTGGCGAGCCCGCTCGAGGGCGCCCACATCAGGGCCACCGCGCCCGGCGGCGAGACCAGGGTGGCGACCAGCGTCGGGGCGAGAAGGACCGCCGCCGCCACGGCAGCCACGACCCACCGCCGCTGCCAGCTCCCGCCGCCCCGCACCCTCCGCATCGGTCCGGGGAGGACGCTACCCAATCGCGCGCCCCGTCCCCAGGAGGAGGACGCGTCCGCAGTTCAACCAGTGGTTACAGAACCGCCGCCGCCCGTCGGGTCAGTGCGGACGCGGGTCCGAGCGGTCGAGTGTCCAGTGGAGCACCACCGAAC